>Ga0105237_10007153_pt1 | contig 12264 bp, 9 predicted proteins | sample KBSC24metaG_FD_81520 | JGI IMG/M metagenome (GOLD analysis project Ga0105237, IMG submission 81520) | Corn rhizosphere microbial communities from Kellogg Biological Station, Michigan, USA - KBS C2-4 metaG | ecosystem: Host-associated > Plants > Roots > Rhizosphere > Soil | place: Michigan, USA...
AATCCCCGCAGCCAGCACCAGCAGCACCGGGCCGAGATTCCACCGCAGAACGAGACTGAAGAAGGTCCGCATCCGCTCTACCTCTCTCCGGTACGATTTCAGGCTGGCACTCAGAGCAGTGTCTTCCGGAGTCTCTGCGGACCACAGTCCCCGATAAAGGAAGTACATTCCCGCCATGCTCCAGATAATGGCCAACCCAAATACCGGTTGCATGACCGGGTCGGAGAACCGGATGCCAAAACCGCCCATGAGACCGGCAATGAGCGGTCCGGAAATGCTCTTCAGTAACTCTCCCCGAGTCTTCCTGTGAAGTTCCCGCGTCTTTTTCTGAACCAGGAGCAATGTCATTGAGGACGGTTCTGTCGCCTGGTTCTGCCAGAGCTTTTTGGGATCATTACCGGGAGCTTCGTCCTGCATTGCTGCCTCCTTCGTTGAATCTGCAAGTGAGAACCTTCTTGATGCGATGTATCCTCATGGCCACGTTAGCGGACGAAAGGCCCGTGATCTCCCCGATGGACGCTGCATCTAAATCTTCGAGATAACTGACCATGATCTGCCGGTCGAGCGGCTTCAGTTGCTGAATGAGTCTGGAGAGACGTTCCAGATCTCTGCGCTGATCCAGTTCCGTCTGTCCGGTGTCGAGCGGAGCGGATTCCGGATCCGGAAGAGAGTCGACCTCTTCCAGACTGACGAGTTTTGAGAAAGTACGGTGTTCGCGAAGTACGTGCGATGCGGCGACATGGTGTGCGACCCGATAAGCCCAGGTTCGCAGCGAACAACGGCCGTCGTACCGCCGAAAGCTCCTCCATATTTGAAAATGGATGTCCTGGCTCAGGTCCCGGCGCTTCTCCGGATCAGCCTCGTAAGCTCGGGCAAGCCGTTCCAGAGCAGGACCGTATTTTTCGAGCAAGTCCTGATAGAGATCCTGCTGGCACGGTGTACTGTTCGAGATGGATTCAGAATCACCCACACTCAAGTTAGTCGTTCAAACCCCGAGTTTCTAACAGATATGCGTCAGAGAAATTTGGAGAGGTCGCTGATTGTCACGAAATAGCCGTCCGGATCCCGAAGTGAGAACTCTCTGGTTTGCGTATTCGGGTTGATACGTGGCTCGTCTTCGAGCTGACCCGCCAGAGAACGCGCCCTTTGCAGCGTCAGGTCGAAATCATCGACTCTGAAAAACAACAGCAGGCCGTTTCCGGCAGTCCCGTTTTCGGGACTCAACAACGATGGATGCTCGTGAGCGCCCCACTCGTGGAGGCAGAGCAGGACAGTCCCGTCTGTATCGAGAACCTGCCCAAAATAATCGTGCGCCGGAGGAACAGCTGGCTGACCAAACAGCGTCTGGTACCACCTCAGGCTGTCCCCCACGTTGCCCACGCCTATGATCGTCCAGGTGCGCTTCACTTCGTCACCTTTCTACCACAGGCCGGCGCGATCGGCCTTAAGCGAAACTAAAGCCTTGCTTAGTCATTGGCATGGTCCGAATCCGCTCACCGGTTGCCGCAAAAATCGCATTGGCAGTCGCGGGGATAATCGGCGGCAGCGCTGGTTCGCCTAGTCCCGTGGGAGGGTTATTGGTCTTCAGGAAGTGCACCTCAATCACCGGCGCCTGCGCAATCCGCAGCATTTGATGCTGATGATAGTTGGATTGCACCACGCGGCCCTCTTTGAGCGTGATCTCCTGAATCATCTCGCTCAGCCCGTCGATCACCGCTCCCTGCACCTGATTTTCAGCGGAACTCGGGTGAACGATCTGGCTGCCGACATCGCCCGCGACCCAGACCTTGTTGACCTTGACCTTCTTATCCTTGCTGACAGCAACTTCGGCCACTTCGGCGAAATAACCGCTATGGCTGAAATGGAAGGCAATCCCGAGCGCCGTACCCTTGGGAAGTTGCCGTTTGCCCCAGCCCGACTTCTCCGCCGCCAGCTGAATCACGCCCGCCATTCTTGCAGCATTCAGTCCACGTCCGGGACCGCCTCGCCCCGGCGCGGGAGGTGCCGCCACAGCATTTTTGAGCAGTTCGAGCCGGAACTCGACAGGATCTTTGCCCGCTGCATGCGCGAGCTCATCCATGAAAGACTGCATCACCCACGCGATGCTGTTGGAACCAGGCGCTCGCAGCGCGCCCGTCTTGAGACCCAGCGGCATCGTCGAGGTCTGTACCAGCAGATTTTCCACATAGCCGGCGGGAAATTCGCCCGGATTGAACCCGCCGTCATTGACGAACGTATCGCCTTCGCCGTAAGCGACGAAGTGATTCTTCCACGCGACCAGCTTTCCGCTGCGGTCGACGGCGCCTTTGAAGAACTGGAACCCGCCGCACCGATAGTAGTCGTGGCGAATATCGTCCTCGCGCGCCCACAACAGCTTAACCGGCGCCCCGACAGTCTTTGAAATCCACGCCGCCTCACACATCGAATCGTTATAGGCGCGCCGTCCGAACCCTCCGCCAGCCCGGACCATGTGAAGGGTCACGTCCGCCTCGGGCATCTTCAACAGCTGGGCAACGGCGGTGCGGCCCGGAGCGGGGAACTGGCTCGCTGACCAGATTTCCATCTTTCCGTTGTTGTAGTGCGCAGTGCAGTTCTGCGGCTCCATGGTGCCGTGCGCGATAAAGGGGAAAACATATCGCGCTTCAAGCACCTTGACGTCGTCCCGCTGGAATATGGCATCGGCGTCGCCGTTCTTTCGCAACGTGCGCGCAGCTGCCTGTTTGGAAAGTTCATCCGCTTTGCGTTCATTGGCCGAACTGTCCTGGGAGCCCCACTTGCCCGAGTCCCATTTCACTTCCAGCTTCTTTCTTGCCGACTGAGCCGCCCACCAGCTGTCCGCCACAATCGCGACGCCAGACTCGAAGCCCGGTCCCTCGAAAAGATAGTTCGGGTAGTCCTTCGCAAACGGGATACCTTCGATGACGAAAGCGTGTTTGACGCCTTTCATCGCTTTGATGGCATCCAGGTTCGCGCTGACTACCTTTCCACCAAGGACAGGTGTCTTCTCGAGAACCGCATACAGCATGCCGGGCAGCTTGACGTCGATGCCGAAGATCGGCTTCCCCGTCAGGATCTCTTTGGTCTCCGCGCCCGCGGTGCTCGTGCCGATGATCTTGTAATCTTTCGGATCTTTCAGTTTCAGAGATTCAAATGCCGGTATCGGCAGTGTGGCCGCTTTTTCAGCGAGTTCTCCATAACTGAGCGAACGGTTGGTCGCACGATGCTGAACAAACCCAGAAGCCGTGGAACACTCTTCCGGCGGAACACCCCACGTTTGCGCGGCGGCGGCAATCAGCATCTGGCGCGCAGCTGCGCCGAGCCTTCGCATCGGTTCCCAGTTGGACGGTGTGGCCGAGCTTCCGCCAGTGATCTGTCCGCCATACTGCGGCCCGACGCCCGAGCGCTGGATCCGCACTGCCTTCCAGTCAACATCCAGTTCTTCGGCGATCAACATGGGCAGCAGGTTCAGGGCGCCCTGTCCCAGTTCCTGATTCTTCGCGATGATGGTTGCGGTGCCGTCCGGCGCGATGCTGATGAAGTCCTTCGGTTTTAAGGCAGGCCCTCCGCCGCGAGGCCCCTGAGCTTTCAGTTCAGCCTGCTGAAAGACTCCCAGCATGAAACCGCCGCCGGCAATGGCCGACGCCTGCAGGAAAAAGCGTCTGTTCGTTTTCATCGAGATCCCTCACTCTTTTCCTGCACTCCGGCGCTCAGTTGCGCGGCCTGATGGATGGCGGCGCGAATTCTCACATAAGTCCCGCACCGGCACAGATTGCCGCTCATTGCACTGTCAATCTGCGCATCGGTCGGATTTGGTGTTTTCTTCAGCAGCGCGCATGCCGCCATAATCTGGCCGGCCTGACAATAACCGCACTGCGGCACATCGATCGCCGCCCATGCGACCTGAACCGGATGTCCGCCATCGGGCGAAATGCCCTCAATGGTCGTGATGGATTTGCCGACCACAGCCGAAGCTTTCGTCAGGCAGGAACGGGCCGGTTCTCCGTTGATGTGTACCGTGCAGGCGCCGCAGAGTCCCATACCGCAGCCGAACTTGGTGCCCTCGAGATTCAATTCGTCCCGAAGCACCCAGAGCAGCGGCATCTCCGGGTCGCCGTCATAACGTTGAGACTTTCCGTTGATGTTGAGCGTAATCATGTAATTCCTTTTCCAGGCTCAGCGCCCGGATAACTTCAGAACCTGTTCGGGAAGACGCGCTCCCTGAATCGTAATTTTCGAAGCCGCGTCTTCGATTTCCCGCAGATCTTCCGGTGTGAGTTCCACCTCGGCAGCACCGAGGTTTTCCTCCAGCCGCTCCAGTTTTCGCGTTCCCGGAATCGGCACGATCCAGGGCTTCTGAGCCAGCAGCCATGCCAGCGCGATCTGAGCCGGCGTCGCATGCTTCCGCCCTGCGATCTTTTTCAGCAGGTCGACCAACTCCAGATTGGCAGCAAGGGCGTCCGGGGCGAAGCGGGGAGAAAGGTTGCGAAAATCGGTGCTGTCGAACTGCGTGGTCGTTTCGATTTTCCCGGTCAGGAACCCTGCCCCCAGTGGACTGAACGGCACGAAACCGATTCCCAATTCCTCGCAGGCGGCGAGTACGCCATCCTGTTCGGGGTCTCGCGTCCAGAGCGAATACTCACTCTGAACAGCCGCGACCGGCTGCACCGCATGGGCCCGCCGGATGGTTCCGGCGCCCGCTTCCGACATGCCGAAGTGCCTGACCTTCCCTTGCGCGATCAGATCTTTCACCGCTCCCGCGACATCTTCAATCGGCACGTTGGGGTCGACGCGATGTTGATACAGAAGGTCGATCGCTTCCACGTTCAGCCGCCGCAGCGATGCTTCCGTCACTTCACGAATATGCTCAGGCCTGCTGTCCAGACCATATCGAGTGCCGTCCGGATTGATTCCGAAGCCGAACTTAGTGGCAATGACTACCTGACTGCGAACGGGCGAAAGCGCTTCTCCCACCAGTTCTTCGTTTTTAAACGGACCGTAGGCCTCGGCGGTATCGAAGAACGTGACGCCACGCTCCACGGCGGCCCGGATGATTCCGACGCCCTCGCTTCGTTCCATTGCCGGACCGTAGTTCGCGCTGATCCCCATGCAGCCGAAGCCAATCGCCGACACTTCAATTCCGCTGTTGCCGAGTTTTCGCCTTTTCACGGTTCGTAACTATCGTAGGGAGAATTCTGCAAGAAGAGGTATCCTGATCCTGCCGAATGATTGCCCGATCCTGCCGAATTGTTTTCCGCTTTTGTTGTGCGGCCGCAATTCGCAGCTATGCTGGAATCACCGGTCAGGAGCTTACTAATGGACCCGAATCCCACTGTCCAGTCAACCGCTGCACAAGATCGCGCTCCGGAACTCAGACGCGAGCTCACATCCAGAATTGCCCAACTCATCGGGTCGGCAGAGACGATGCCAACCCGCATCCCTCGCCTGACGCTGCACCAGAGAACGGCGCCCACTGCCGCGTGTCACGTCACCTATGAACCACGGATCATTGTCGTGACGCAGGGTCAGAAAGAGATACAGACCGGCGGGCAAACAGTGACTTACGACTCCACCCGCTACCTGCTGACCTCTGTAGACATGCCGACGGTCACCCGAGTCGCGCAGGCAACTCCGGAGCAACCCTGCCTGGCGGCTGCGCTGAAGCTGGACCTTTCCATCGTCCGTGAACTCCTCAGCCGCAACGAGTTCGACGTAGCTCCTCTGCCAGCCGACAGCCCGGGAATGGCCATCGCGCCGGCCACTTCCGAATTTCTTGATGCCTGGTGCCGTATGCTCGACCTGCTCCTCCATCCAGCCGATATACCATTTCTGGCTCCGCTGGTAGAGCGCGAGATCATGTATCGAGTCCTGCGGGGACCGGAGGGTGCGAGCCTGCGAGCCGTCGCCACCCAGGGAGACCAGAGCCACCGAACCGCCAAAGCGATTGCCTGGATCAACACGAACTACACAAAACCGCTTCGCGTAGACGATCTCGCGGAGGTTGCGGGCATGGCAGTCTCGACTCTGCACCATCGATTTCGGGCGCTCACTGGGCTGAGTCCGCTGCAGTATCAGAAGCAGATCCGGCTCCAGGCAGCCCGGGCACGGATGCTCGCCGAGGATGTCGACGCTGCAACCGTTGCTTTTGAAGTCGGCTACGAAAGCGCCAGTCAGTTCAACCGCGAATACAGCCGTTTGTTTGGCCAGCCGCCGCTTCGGGATGTTCGCGGCCTGCGCTCGCCGGGTGCTCCGCCGCTCGAATCTGTCGCCATGCTTCACTCCGCATGATCCTTCCTGGCGCAATCCAAACCACGTTTCAGGACCTGCGTTACGCCTGCCGCTCACTGCTGCGATCGCCCGGTTTCGCCGCAGTCGTGATTCTGACGCTTGGGCTGGGCATCGGCCTCAATCTCACCATGTTCAGCCTGATGCGAGCGGTGCTCTGGCGTCCTTTGCCGTATCCCGAGCCGAATCGCATCGTGATGCTTCAGGTGGACGCCCGAAATGTGCGCGACACCGGCGCCACCATGGGAGAAGTGCAGAGCCTGCGTGAGCGGAGCCAGTCGCTCGAGCAGGTCTCGATTATCAGCGCTGTGGACGCAAATCTGGAATACGCCGGTGAAATGGAACACCTGACTGGTGCCAGTGTTTCGGACGACTTTCTGCCTCTTCTCGGCGTTCGTCCCGCACTGGGACGAACTCTCAATTCGTATCTCGATGAAAGCAGCGAGCACGTACTGGCGGTGATGATCAGTAACGATCTGTGGCGCACGCGATTCTCGGCAGATCCCGCAATCATCGGGCGCTCCGCGCGCATCAACAATCTCGAGGTGCAGATCGCCGGAGTGCTCCCCGCCGGCTTCCGGCTTTTTCTGCCGCCAGCCCTGAACGCGTCAGAGCGCATCGACGTTTGGTTTCCATACAGCCTGATGCCCGCCAGTCCGTACCGGGGGATTCCCGTCGCGGCGCGGCTCAGACGCGGTGTCAGCCTCGATCAGGCGAACGCGGAACTCCGATTTCTCGCGGAGCAGTTTGCGCGGGAGCATCCTGAAGCTTATGCAACGGGAAAGGCTCGTTTTACCGCGCGCCTGTTGCACGACGACATGACGCGTGAAGCCCGGCCCGGGCTCTTCCTGCTCACGGGCGCCGTCGCCTTCGTGCTGCTGATTGCCTGTGTGAATGTCGCCAATCTGATGCTGGCCCGCGGCGCGGCGCGACAGCGGGAACTCGAGATCCGGCAGGCGCTGGGCGCGGGGCGAGTGCAACTGATGCGCCAGCTTCTCACCGAAAGCATGGTGCTCGGATTGGCCGCCGCTATCGTGGGGATATTTTGCGCGGGTTTGGGTCTGGAAGCCATTCGGCGCGTCGGCGCATCTCACATTCCTCTTCAATCCAGGCTCGTCCTGGACTTGCCCGTTGCCGTTTTCGCTTTCGTGCTGGCAGCAATCACCAGCCTCCTGTTCGGACTCGTGCCAGCGTGGCGCCTCGCTTCGGGTGGGATGAATCTTCCGCTGCGCGCTGGCCGTTCGGTGACCTCAGGGTCGAGTGCACGGACGCTGCAGCGAATTCTGATCGCTGCGGAAGTCGCCCTGTCGATTGTGCCGCTTGCATGCGGCGGGCTGATGCTGCGATCTTTCCTGAATCTGTCGCATGCGCCACTCGGCTTCAACCCCGCCGAAGTCGTCACCGCCCGAGTACCGATTCAGTTCAGAAGGTACCCGCAAACCGAGCAGAAGTGGGCTCTCCTGCGCGACCTGATGGTCAAAGTTCACTCCATTCCCGGAGTTCGGTCAGTGAGCGCTTCCAGTCCCCTCCCTCTTGCGCCGAACCAGGAGACGCGGCGGGTCGGGCGTTTCGACCACCCTGATGCTCCGCCCATCCAGGCGACTCAGCAGGTCACCCTCCCCGGCTATCTGGTAACCATGGGCACCGACCTGCGCGAAGGCCGCGACTTCGCTCCGGAAGATGTTGCGCTCAAGCGTGACGTGACAATTATCGATGAGAGCCTGGCGAAACGGTTGTGGCCCGGGGAAGAGGCCATCGGCAGGCGCTTGTCCATCTACCGGACCGGCTGGCGCCAGGATCTGGAAATCGTCGGGGTTACGGAAACCGTCCGCAGCACTCGCGTACGCGATCAGAGTATTCCCCATTTTGCAATTCCGTATCACATATACCCGGTAGACATGTCGCTGGTGGTGAAGACAGGCGAATCCGCGGAGCAGCTTGCACCCAAAATCAAAGCAGCGGTGGACGCGGCTCAAACCGGGCGCGCGGTCTTCGACATCCGGTCAATGAATGCCTACGTTTCGGATTCGATTGGCGACACTCGTTTTATTCTGGTCGTGCTCACAGTCTTTGCCATCGCGTCAGTACTGTTGGCAGCGGTGGGTCTCTACGGAACCCTGGCGTGGCTGACCGCTCAGCGCACCCGGGAATTCGGGATTCGCATCGCTCTCGGCTCCACTGGCCAGGGTATAGTGGCGATTGTCCTTCGCGAGAGCGTGCTGCTCGCAGCGGCGGGCTCTACGGCTGGCCTGATCGGAGTCGCAGCAGCCACCGGAGCGATCCGGCAACTGCTGTATGGTGTACGCCCGCTCGATGGGCTTACGCTCATCAGCATCGTAGTTCTGGTCGGAACAGTTGCCCTGGTCGCAGCCGGTGTGCCGGCATGGCGTGCCGCCCGGATTGATCCGCAAACATCACTGCGGAGCGAATAGTCTCGTTTGAATCAGGCCGACAGCTTGTAAATCCTGTGGGCATTTCCCCACGTCACCTTGCGGAACGCAGCGGGTGCAAGGGAACTCCGTAACAGCGTGAGCGTTTCGCGCGCAACGCACTTGCCGGCCAGCCGGCTTGCACCCGGGTTTCCACCCTGGGAGATTCCCGCCCCTTTTCCGTCCGTGCAGGCGCAGTCGCTGCCGAAGATCAGCTTGTCTTCGTGCCGCTTCAGGAAGCCTGCGGTGAACTCCGGATCGCGCGACAGCGCATTGTTGCCGGAATTAGCGGACAAGTCGGCAAACAGATTGGGGTAGTCGCCCAACAACTTGTCGGTGACTCCGCCGCGCTTAATTTTTCCAGTTGGATAAGCGCTCGCATTGTTGTAATCCGCGCTGACATTCGCCCAGAACGCATCGGCATGACCGATGAACCGTGTCTTCGGATAGCTTTTCAGTACGGCTTCGAAATCCTTGAAGCCGGTTGAGAACGTTCCTTCTGTCGGTGTATGGGGCACTTCCTGGAAATGAACCAGAACTGGTACATTCAGCTCCGCACAAAGCGCGTAAACCCGTCGAAGCTCCGGACCTGCCGCGGCCACGTGCGACTTCAATTCCCCGAACCCGATCGCACCCGCCTTCACCGCCTTCGTCAGCAGTTCTTCTGCTTCCGGCTTGGTGACATCGGTCCCCGCGAACCATCCCAGGCACCGACCGGGGCTCTGCTTTCTCCACTCCGCAATCTGCTCGGCGGAACTGTCACGGGCCAGTGCCATGGCGTTCGACATCCCGCTTCCATTGAGGTGGAGGTCGTTGGCCTCCGGAGTCCGGCGCAGATGGTGATGGCAATCGACTACCGGTCCGCCCCACTCATTACTCGTGTTCTCCTGGCTGTAAAGCGCTGCTGCCGTACTGAAGGCTGCCGCCTGTGTAACGAATGTTCGTCGAGTGATTGTCATCGGGTTGTCTCTATTATTCATCGAACCGACTCATCAGGCCGATCGCTCTGGAAATGATACTTCGTTCGGCGCAGCCGGGCTTCAGCCGGGAACCAATTACCTGAAACGTCAGGTGGCTATATGCTTCATCCGAATAGATATAGCCGGAATTCGCCATGCCGTTCGCCAGAGTGACAACAATCGTCTTGTTGGCCAGCGAAGTCGCTTTCAGTTTCATGGCAATCTGACTGTACACCTCGCCGTTCACCGCGGCAAAATGGATATCGCCGATCCGCAGCACGCTCACTTTCAGATTCACATCGGCGCCCTCTTTGTAACCGGGGAACACGTTCTCACGGGCTGGGTCATCGGCATCGAGCCGTGTGCGCCCCGGGCAAGTGAAACTCTCCTGCGCACCCCGGATTCGCGCCGTCTCGACCGGCTGAATCGACTCCCGCATCACACGCACGGCACTCGATCCGATTACTGTTCCCAGCATGTGAACGTAATCGCCCGTACGCGCGATTACCTTTTTGTAGGCGTCCAGCGTCTCCGGCGAGATGGGCTTCCTTTCCGCGGCCTGTTGCGGGTTAAAGCCTCGGGGCGAAGCCTGATCGGGTGGGGCAACAGGCTCACCTGCCGTCTGAATCAAAGGTCCGCGCCCTCCCAGCAGCGCGGCGCGAGAACCCATGAACGTTGTTGGGGAGCGGAAGTCTCTCGGATTCTGATCGCCTGAGGCGCCCTGACTGAAAATAGCCACAGTCCGGTTATCGAAAAGATCCTCCACATAGCGCGACGCCTCGCCCGGAAAATCGGCGCTGATCACTCCGCTCAGGTAAAAATTGATGGGGTGCATCGCATAGTTCATGTACACCCCGATCGGTACGCCGTCGTTGCCAAGGAACTCGACAACCGCCAGCGTCTTGTCTGACGGACCGTCCGGATTCGGCTCCTGCCGCCATTCGAGCTTGCTGTTGAACAGATCCCGGTTGACGTTAAGATCGACTTTTGTTGTCCCATAGCCGACTCGCGCTGGCGCCAGCTTTGCTTTCGCACTGGTCGCGGCCTCCACAATAGCGTCTGCGACCGTCTTGCTGGTGGGAGCGCCCCGGCCTCCCAGACCGCCGGTATTCGAACTGTGGGTATGAGTGGCAGAGATGATGAAGTTCTGTGCCGGGCACCCGGTGGCTTTCGAAGCTCTTGACGTGGCGTCGTCCACCATGGCATTCGCCGCGCCCCCTAAATCGAGTCCGACGATCACCGCGCACGTTTTGCCGTCGTCGACCACAATGGCTCGCGCGAACAGATGGTCCCGAATCGAATCGGTGGCAATTAACAGGTCGCTTTCTTTTGGTGTGATGTCCACTCTGGCAGCGCCCGCCTTCAGTCGGCCCGCCCCGGCTGGCTGGCAGGTCGCCGACCCGGAAATCAAAAGTGATATTGCGGCCGCAGCCAAAACAAATCGCATGTTCAGTCTCTCCCAGCTGTCAGCCAAGCATATATCGGAAACTTCCTTATCCAGGGCCTGTTGCCGTAGCAATTGCAGTAGTAAACCGTCCGGTCGGATACGCAACGGCGGTATATACTCAGTGGGGGTCGAGGGGTGACACGCGATAGAACAAAGCCGCAGCCAGGGGGCGGTGAAGCACCGGACTCACCCGCTGTTCTTGCCCAGTTGGATCGCATTCTCTCCACCGCGCTTTTCCGGCACAGCAGACGGTACCCTGCCTTTCTGCGGTACGTCGTTGAGCAGACCCTGTCCGGCGCCTGCGATGAACTGAAAGAGCGGACCCTTGGTATCGTTGTCTTCAAACGGTCGCCGGATTACGACACCAGCGCAGATCCGGTTGTTCGGAACACTGCCTCGGAAGTTCGCAAGCGCCTGGACGAATACTATTCGGATCCCCTGCACACCGAGGAATTGCGCATCACGCTGCCTCCCGGCGCCTACGTACCCGAGTTCCGAACCGCGACGGAGCCAGTTTCTTCAGAACCGGAACAATCCGTTCTGGCAGTACCTGTCGTCCGAACGACTCCCTGGAAGTCGTGGTTGGTTGCGGGAGCAATCGCTTTACTGGCCGTAGTCGTTGTTCTTGCCGCCATCCCCAAAAAGCCCGCGATTAAGCTGTTTTGGGCTCCCATCATGGAAGCGCCACAGCCAGTCCTGGTTGTTACAGACACCCTGATGGGCGTCCAGCAAGCGCAGGCGAACTCTTCAACCGGATCCCCGGTCGTCAGCGAGATTGTCGATCCCAAAGTGTTTCTCAATGTGAGCGAGCAATCCGCCAAGCTCGCGGCTTTCCTCGGCGGCCAAGGCAAAGCCGTCGAGCATGATTTGGCTCGTAATGTCACGCTTGCCAAATTGCGCGCCCGCCCGTTTATTCTCCAGGGCGCTTTCAATAACCAGTGGACCCGGCGAGCCGTTGCGCCGTTCCGGTTCTACCTCGAACTGGATCGCGACCCACTTGTACGCAGGATCATCGACCGTCAGAATCCCGGTCGCCGGGAGTGGGCAGCGCCCATGAAACCGGGTCTCACCGAGGACTATGCCCTCATCGCACGGGCCACCGAGCCGGAAACCGGGCAGATGATGCTGGTGATAGCTGGCCTGAGTG
>Ga0105237_10007154_pt1 | contig 12260 bp, 9 predicted proteins | sample KBSC24metaG_FD_81520 | JGI IMG/M metagenome (GOLD analysis project Ga0105237, IMG submission 81520) | Corn rhizosphere microbial communities from Kellogg Biological Station, Michigan, USA - KBS C2-4 metaG | ecosystem: Host-associated > Plants > Roots > Rhizosphere > Soil | place: Michigan, USA...
ATCATCGACACCATTGCCCCGGAGGTCTATCCCTATCAATGGGTGGAAGGGCAGCGCTTCACCCGGGATGCCTCCGGCATCAGCATACAATGCAGAGATGATCTGGGGCTCGCCGCCCGTTTCCGCGGGGACATCGATGGTCATTGGGTCCCCTTTGCGCAAAAAGGGAATATCTATACGTATACATTTGATGAAACCTGCCCGCCGGGGGCGCATAGATTGTCAATTACGACCGTGGATATAGCGGGAAATAAAACAGAGCGGACATTCCATTTTTCGCGGGAATAAAAAAAGGAGTGAGCACTGCTCACTCCCTTCATCCTATAAAACACGTGTACTTATTTCACTTCTTCAAACTCAGCGTCCGTTACATTCTCGCCACCAGCGCCTGCTGTATGGCCTCCACCACCCTGTTGTTCTGCACCGGGCTGTGCGCCAGCCTGCTGAGTGGCCTTATACATCTCTTCCGAAGCCGCCGTCCAGGCTGTATTCATTTCAGCTACAGCCGAGTCGATGGCCGCTACATCCTGTGATTTATGAGCATCCTTCAACTTGTTCAAAGCTGCTTCGATAGGAGCTTTCTTATCACCGGGGAGCTTATCGCCAAATTCCTTCAGCTGCTTCTCCGTCTGGAATATAAGGCTGTCGGCCTGATTTACCTTGTCTATTTTTTCACGGGCTGTCTTGTCGCTGGACTCATTAGCCTTTGCTTCAGCCTTCATTTTTTCCACTTCTTCCTTGCTGAGACCGCTGCCGGCTTCGATACGAATCTTCTGTTCCTTACCTGTACCCTTGTCCTTGGCAGTTACATGCAGGATACCATTGGCATCGATGTCGAAGATCACTTCGATCTGCGGAACGCCACGGGGCGCTGGTGGAATACCATCCAGGTTGAACGTACCCAGACTCTTATTCTGGTTGGCCATGGGGCGCTCGCCCTGTAATACATGGATCTGAACTCCCGGCTGACTATCGCTGGCCGTAGAGAACGTTTCCGACTTCTTGGTGGGTATGGTCGTGTTGCTGTCGATCAGACGGGTCATAACACCTCCCATCGTTTCGATACCCAGGCTCAGGGGTGTTACGTCCAGCAGGAGCACATCCTTTACCTCTCCTGTCAATACAGCGCCCTGTATAGCTGCACCAACGGCAACCACCTCATCAGGGTTTACCCCTTTGTTAGGCTTCTTGCCAAAGAACTTTTCCACGATCTCCTGTACTTTGGGGATACGGGTAGAACCACCCACCAGGATCACTTCGTCAACCTGAGAAGCAGAGAGACCTGCATCTTTCAGAGCCTGCTCACAAGGCTTCAGACATCTTTCAAACAGACTGTCGGCCAGCTGTTCGAACTTCGAGCGGGTCAGCTTCTTTACCAGGTGTTTGGGAACGCCATCCACCGCCGTGATATATGGCAGGTTGATCTCCGTCTCGCTGGAAGAGGACAATTCGATCTTGGCCTTTTCGGCAGCTTCTTTGAGACGTTGAAGGGCCATGGGGTCCTTGCGAAGGTCCACATTCTCGTCCTTCTTGAATTCATCAGCCAGCCAGTCCATGACCACCTTGTCGAAGTCATCCCCACCCAGGTGCGTATCACCATTGGTGGACTTTACTTCAAATACCCCGTCACCCAGTTCGAGAATGGAGATATCGAAAGTACCGCCGCCAAGGTCAAAAACTGCAATTTTTTCATCTTTACCAGCCTTGTCCAACCCATAGGCCAAAGCGGCAGCCGTCGGCTCGTTCACGATACGACGGACAGTCAGTCCGGCAATTTCGCCGGCTTCTTTCGTAGCCTGGCGCTGGGCATCATTGAAGTACGCAGGCACCGTGATAACAGCTTCCGTCACTTCCTGTCCCAGGTAATCCTCAGCCGTCTTCTTCATTTTCTGAAGGATCATGGCGGAGATTTCCTGTGGCGTGTACAGGCGGCCGTCGATGTCGATGCGTACGGTATTATTATCCCCACGAACTACCTTGTAGCTCCAGTGGGTTATCTCATTGGTCACTTCGTCATAGCGTCTGCCCATGAAACGCTTTACAGACATAATAGTGTTCACCGGATTGGTGATGGCCTGCCGCTTGGCAGGATCGCCCACTTTCCTTTCCCCATTCTTGAGGAAGGCTACCACCGACGGGGTCGTACGCCGGCCTTCGTCATTGGCGATCACCACGGGCTCATTACCTTCCAATACGGCTACACAGCTATTCGTCGTACCAAGGTCAATTCCTATAATCTTTCCCATATAATTGTTTGCTTTTAAGGTTAGTATTATTCTATCCGGTGCATGATGTCAATCATTGTGCCATGCCATAGGGAAGTGAAAAAATGGCAGGTGGAGTGTCAGGGTCTATCTAACTACTTCGAGGACAGGTTTTAAGGATTGATCCTTAAATACATAATCAGCCACATCATCCACGGCCGGAGTAATGGAATTGAAGGAAATACCCGTTCCCGCCATTTTGACCATACAGACGTCGTTGTCCCCGTCCCCTACCGCCACAGAGTCAGCCAGGCTGATGCCAAACCGGTGGAGGATATACTGGAACATATTGCTTTTACAATGGTCATGGTCGCATTGGCTGAACTTGTCCTTCAGGAGCTGGGACGGTATTTTTACCTCCCCGGTAGCGACGCTTTTCTGGAATTCCAGCTCGTTCCCCAGGGTAAAATCAAGTCCTAAGAGGTTCTTGACATGATTGGCAATGGCATGATAGCTGTCGCTGATGATCCCGCAGACATACCCCCTCACCTGCAATTCCCGGATCACCTGTACCGCATCCCCGATCAGGGGAATGGATTCCACAACATTGATCAGCTCGGCGAATGTCCTCCCCTCCAGCAGACGGGCTATCTTTTGGGTCTTTATATAATTGCTCTTGTCCTGGGAAATTATGTCGTTCAGCTCCCTTTTGAATCCGAATTTTTCGGCAGCCGCCCGTATAAAGCTGCCCTGGAGAAGGATATTGTCCATATCGAAGACGATCATCTTTTTGGGCTGCCTTACCATTTCTTTTAAGGCAAATTCTACTTGTTCCCGCATCAGCTGGGTAGGATCATCATCCTGCCGCCGCCCCCCGTCGAATATATTTACCCGCTTGAAGATGGCATTGGCCACCTGCTTGGCCATCCTGCCCAATACATGCAAGGGCTGCATATCATTTTCCACCTCTCCGATACAGACCTCTTTGATCCGTGCCCGCACATTATGCATGTCGATCAGCAGCCCGATGTCCACACCATAATCGTTGTCGAACTCTACTTTTTGAAAAAAGGATTTCTTTCCGGCGATCATCCCGCTGGAAGGCTGTCTGAACTCCAGTAAGTGTGGGAAAAAGAATTCCAGCAGCGGTTTGGCCAGTATCTCCGTCACTCGTCCTGTCTGCCGTTCGTAGTAGCTTTTTACAAAGTCGGCTTCATCCTTGATCAGAGGCTCAGTGAGTTTTTTAACGATGTCCTCCGCGTGATGGGGCGTATCCCCTTCCAGGAATACCAGTATCTCGTTCTTGGCCATCAGCATCCCCTCCCGCATGGAATCGCCCTTACCAATGTGCGTACTGGTAATAACCCGCACATTCTCCTTCTTTGCTTCGGCAATTGTATTATCCAGGGAAAGATCGTCCACTACTATGATCTCGTCTACCAATTCATTCCGCTTGGCTTGCTGAATAACATTCCTTATGGTCTTTTCTTCATTAAGTGCGGGAATGACGACTGTAATCATGCAGTTACCTTTATATGAATAACAACCTACGGCGCAGGTTGTTGGGTGAATACCTAAAACTATGCCAGGAAAATTATTATAATAGTCTGATAGACAATCATTAAATTTGAATTAAAGCTAAATCGCTCATACTAAATGCCTATCGCGCCGGACGTATACAGGAAGATTGTTATGGCCAAACTCTATATGGACGAAAATTTTCACGAGTCCATCGACCTGGAGCGCATATCCCGCGAAGCCTGTCTGTCGCGATATCATTTTCACCGGCTCTTTACCCGTATCTATCAACGCACCCCTCACCAGTACCTCACCCGTAAAAGAGTGGAACAGGCTCGTCAGTGGCTGGCGGATAAGGATCTTAGCGTATCGGAAATTTGCAATAATGTCGGGTTTGAGAGCATCGGGTCCTTCAGTGTCCTTTTCAAAAAGGAGATCGGCTACGCCCCCCAATACTATCGTAACCAGGCCTGGTTAAAAAAGCAGCAGGCCCTCGCCCAGCCGCGGAAATTCATCCCACACTGTTTTATCGACATCTGTCTGAATGGTTGAACATCGTCGCCAGAGCCGCACATTCTAAAAAGCAATATTCAAGAAGAGCATCCCTGCCGGATGCCTTAGCTTTATCGCCTAAAACTTTATTATGATAACTAAAGTCTCCCATGTCGCCTATTTCGTCCTCGATCAACAAAAGGCTTACGATTTTTACGTCACCACACTCGGTTTTAAGGTCAACACCGACGTCACTATGGACAACGGCTTCCGCTGGCTTACGGTATCACCTCCTGAACAGCTCGACCTCGAGATAACCCTCCTTGCACCAATGGCCGCCAATATGATGGGATACGACGAAGAAACCCGCAATGCCTTCCGCGTCCTCCTGGAAAAAGGAGCTCTTGGCGCCGGTGTCCTCTATACTCCCGACTGCCGTGCGACTTACGAAGAGCTAAAAGCAAAAGGCGTACAGTTCAAGGGCGAGCCAAAGGAACAGTTCTACGGAATAGAGGCCATTATCTCCGACGGGGTGGGCAATTGGTTCAGTATGACGCAGCCTACTGAGAGGCAGCATCCTTGACAGGATCCGCATTTACACGCTTCGTCTTGACCTGCTCGGCCTTAAAAGTGTAATTCTTCTGCGTGAGATAGCTGAACGCAACGACAATCACGGTAGTCAATATCTTGGCGAAAGTAGGATAAATGTGCGCCTGTTCTACGAACAGCTTGATAAAAACATAGTTGAGGAAGAGACAGATCACCACCAGTACGAAATACCGCCATAGCTGGACCTTTCCCTGCAGGGTGGATTGTGTAAAGACAATGTTGCGCATTAAAAAGAACCCCGTGGGGAAGCTCACGCAAAAGGCAATAATAATGGAGGCAATATGGGGTTTCATCACAAAGAATCCCAGGTCGAGGTCGTGTTTGTGCAGGATAAAATTATAGGCAATGGCATACATGACAATGTCCACCGACGTATTGGCGCCCCCGCAGGCGGCATACCGGAAAGTCTGTAAAGGCATAAACCTGCTGAAAAGCGGGTAGAAAAAATCGATAAATGATATGATCTGTTTTTTCGGCATTTGACCCGTTGCGTTGTAGGTACAAAGATACCGATAAATGCCCGTTTTTCCCATCTTTATTACATCGTCGGTGGACGCTTCTCCGTTTCATCGCCATGCAGTACCTTCGCAGCCAATCAGTGAAAATGGATATTATCAGTCAGATCAGAACGGCCACCGGGAAGACCCTCCTTGAGAGTTATCAGTATGGCATTTCACCCCAGGATATACAGATCAATGAGACCAAACCCGAATTTGAAGGCGACTATACGGTGGTGTTATTCTCTTTTGTTAAAACCTTGAAAAAATCCCCAGAAACCCTTGGTAATGAGATGGGGCAGGAACTTCTCAGGAACTATCCGCAATTGTTTTCCTCATTCAACGTGATCAAGGGCTTTCTCAACCTGACGATATCCGACACGTATTGGGCCGCCTTCTTATCTGCCCATCACGCCAATCCCCGGTATGGCCAGAAGGAAAGCAATGGCCGCAAGGTCATGGTGGAATATTCATCCCCCAATACAAACAAGCCCCTGCACATGGGCCATCTCCGGAACAATTTCTTAGGCTGGAGTGTGGCAGCTCTCTATAAGGCCAACGGCTATGACATTGTCAAGACCTGTATCGCCAATGACAGAGGTATTCATATCTGTAAGAGTATGATTGCCTGGCAGCTGTTTGCTAACGGCGCCACGCCAGCCAGCACTGGTACCAAGGGAGATCATTTTGTAGGCGACTATTATGTAAAGTTCGGTGAAGAGCACAAACGCCAGATGGCCGAACTGGAAGCAAAAGGCATGAGCAAGGAACAGGCGGAAAAAGAAGCTCCCATCATGCGGGCGGCCCAGCAAATGCTCGTGGACTGGGAGGCGGGCAAGCCTGATGTCATCGAATTATGGAAGACCATGAACAGCTGGGTATACGCCGGATTTGACGAGACATATAAAAGAATAGGCAGTGACTTCGATAAGATATATTATGAGAGCGATACTTACCTGCTGGGCAAGGACCTGGTAGAATACGGTATGAAAAAAGGCGTTTTCTTCCGCAAGGACGATGGCAGCGTATGGATCGACCTGGAAGCCGACGGCCTGGATCAGAAGATCGTACAGCGGAAAGATGGCACTGCCGTATACATGACCCAGGACATCGGCCTGGCCGTTAAAAAATACGAAGAGTACCACGCGGATCAGAGTATTTATGTGGTAGGCGACGAACAGAACTATCACTTCAGGGTCTTAAAGCTCATCTGTCAAAAGTTGGAGATGCCCTCTGCCGACGGTATCTTTCATCTCAGCTATGGAATGGTGGAGCTGCCCACCGGCAGGATGAAGACGCGCGAAGGCACCGTCGTCGATGCGGACGATCTCCTGGATGAAATGACAAACGAGGCGGAGAGCAAGACAAAGGAGCAGGGCAAGACGGAAGGATTCCTGCCGGAAGAGCTGAAAGATCTTTACGACATCATCGGCCTGGGAGGTCTCAAGTTCTTCCTGCTGCGGGTCGATCCAAAAAAAAGAATGGTCTTCAATCCCTCGGAATCCATCGATCTGCATGGCTACACGGCGACCTTCATACAGTATGCCTATACGAGGATACGCAGCATATTCCGTAAAGAGCAGTCCTCCACCGGGGCTGAAGCTCAGACGACTGCCGATACCACCCTCTTGCCGCTGGAGAAAAAGCTTATTGTTCAGCTGGAAAAGTACCCGGCCATATTGAGCCAGGCCGTGGAAGAAATGAGCCCTTCAGTAGTAGCTGCCTATGCTTTTGAATTAGCACAGACCTTTAATTCCTTTTATGCGGGACACAAAGTGACCAATGCAGAAACACCGGGGAAAAAAGCTTTGCGTTTGCAACTTTGCCAGCTGACGGGTACCGTATTGCAATCCGCCATGGGGCTTCTGGGTATCCGCATGCCGGAGAGGATGTAGATCACTTCAGCACAATGCCTCCCAGGGCGGGCAAATGTACCTTTATCTCGTATTTGTTTTCGGCCTCATCCACCAGCCTGACGGGTACTTCGGGATTGTATACATCGCCGGTACCCCAATACTTTTTATCATCGCTGTTGAATATCTCTTTCCAGGCAGATTTGCCCGAAGCATATATCGTCCAGTCCATACGCACCACGGGGGTCAGGTTCAGGATGACCAGCAGATCACCCGACGGGTCCTTACCTTTACGGCGGTATACGATGACGCACTCATCCCTGTGTGAAAGATCTATCCATTCGAACCCGTAGATCGAGAACTGGTTCTCGTACATTGCAGGTTCGCCTGTCAACAGCCTGTTCAGATCGCGGACGCAGTCCTTCAGTCCCTTGTGGCTCGGCCATTGCAGCAGTTCCCAGGGCAGCTCGCTCTTGTAGTTCCATTCCGTCGTGGACCCGAATTCGTCGCCCATAAAGAGCAGCTTTCCCCCGGGATGTGTCAGCATGTAGGTGTAAAGCAGCCTCAGGTTGGCAAACTTCTGCCAGTCATCACCCGGCATCTTATAGATCATGGGGGATTTGCCATGCACCACTTCATCATGGCTCAGGGGCAGCATAAAGTTCTCATCGTAGAAATACACCATGCTAAAAGAAAACTTGTTCTGATGATGCTTACGGTAGACAGGGTCGATCTTGAAGTAATTCAGCGTATCGTGCATCCATCCCATCATCCATTTCATTCCGAACCCAAGTCCTCCGGCAAACGTGGGCCGGCTGACGCCAGGCCAGTCCGTGGCTTCTTCCGCAATTGTTTGTACGTCCGGGAAATCCCGGAAAAGCGTTTCGTTGAGGTCTTTTATAAAGGCAATAGCCTCCAGGTTGCCATCCCCACCGTGCTCATTAGGCTCCCAGGCCCCCGCCTGACGGGAATAATTGAGTTTTAGCATGGAGCTTACCGCATCCACCCGCAGACCATCGGCATGGAAGCAATCCATCCAAAACCGGGCATTGCTGATGAGAAAGCTCTTTACCTCTCCCCGCTTGTAATTAAAGATATAGCTGTTCCAGTCCGGGTGAAATCCCTTACGCATATCGGCGTACTCATAGGTATTAGCCCCATCAAAAAGGTATAAACCATGTGCGTCATATGGAAAATGAGAAGGTACCCAATCCAGGATCACCCCGATGTTCTCCTGGTGAAAAGCCTCTACCAGCGCCATAAAGCCCTGCGGATCGCCGAATCGTGAGGTAGGGGCATAATAGCCCGTACCCTGATAACCCCAGCTTCCGTCAAAAGGATGTTCCATCACCGGCATCAGCTCTACATGGGTAAACCCCATTTCCTTTACGTACGGCACCAGTCGCTCCCTTATCTGGTCATAGCTGTTATAACGCTCTTCATCATGCTTGTCGGGGCGCATCCAGCTGGCAAGATGTACCTCATAAACACTCCACGGAGCCTGTAGGGAATTATGTATCTTCCTCTTTCGCAGCCAGTCCTCGTCCTTCCATGTATACTTGAGGTCCCAGGTGATGCTGGCCGTAAAAGGACGTTTCTCCCAAAAATGCGAATAGGGATCCCCTTTGTCCAGGTGCTGGCCGTCCGAGCTACGTATATGGTATTTATAAGCTTCGCCCTTGGGGAGATCAGGAATAAACCCCTCCCAGATGCCCGACCGCTCCAGCCTTACGAATAAGGGATGCGCATCCGGATCCCAGCCGTTGAAATGACCGATGACAGATATATACTCGGCATTCGGCGCCCAAACGGAAAAATAATATCCCTCCCTACCCAGCACAGTCACCCGGTGCGATCCAAAGAACTTGTATAATTGATAATGGGTACCCTGTTGAAAGTTTCGGATATCCTCGTCCGTGAACAGGGAATAGTTCCAAACGGACTTCGTGGCATCTACAAAGTGGATGTCTTCATATCGGGGTGTATAGGAGGTAGCCAATTGTTTCTATTATTTTATGAAATAATACGATTTCTGCATCCAGGGGTGTATGACGCGCAACAGCCAGGTGAATGCCTTGTCCTTTAACGTAAATTTAAGGGTTCGGCCTTGCATATCCTTTTTTTTACGGATATTTTGTACAGGAATCTGTCAACTGAAAAAACATTACTAATCTACTATTGACTCTTGTCCATGCGACTTCTAATTGCTATGATCGTGGCCGCTTTTCTGCCTTTTCACTATGCTATATCCCAATCAGCTCCTCCGGCCAAACCTCTCCAGGCCCTTGTAAGGGGGACGGTCTCGGATAGTACCGAAAAAAAGAGTCTTTCCGGCGGCTCCGTATTGATATTGCAAAAATCGGACTCCATCATCGTTAAACATACACGCACCGATAAATCCGGGGGTTTTCAATTAAAGGACATTCCGCCCGGTCATTATCTCCTGCTGGTGACTTACCCCTCCTATGCCGACTATGTGGATGATCTGGAAATAAAGGATTCCCTCCCTCTTACCCTTCCTCCCATTGGCCTTGTACTGAAAAGCAAGCTGCTGGAAGCCGTGGTGGTCAATGGCAGCAAGGCCATTCGTATGAAAGGCGATACCCTCGAGTTCAAGGCCGACAGCTTCCGCACCCAGGCAGGCGCTACGGTGGAAGAGCTCCTGAAAAAGCTGCCCGGAATACAGGTGGACAGCAAAGGCCAGATCACCGCCCAGGGTCAGACGGTCAAAAAAGTGCTGGTGGATGGTGAGGAATTCTTTGGCGACGACCCTACCCTCGTTACCAAGAACCTGCGCGCCGACATGGTGGACAAGGTACAGCTATATGACAAAAAGAGCGAACAGGCCAACTTTACGGGCATCGACGACGGGCAAAGAGACAAGACCATCAACCTCAAGCTGAAGGACAATAAGAAGAATGGATACTTCGGCAAGCTCAGCGCGGGGCAGGGCACCGACGGGTTCTATGACTACCAGGCCATGTTCAATTACTTCCGCAGAAAGGAAAAGATCGCCGGCTATGGCATCGTCTCCAATACGGGAAAGACAGGGCTCAACTGGCAGGAAAGGGATAACTACGGGCAAAGTTTTGCGGGCAATCTGGATTATGACGAGAGCAGCGGCTCTTTTACCTACAACGGACTGAACAATGATTTCGAATCCTGGGACGGCAAGTACAACGGGCAGGGCGTACCTTCCGTAAAGACAGGCGGCCTGCACTATAATAATAAATGGGACGACGACCGGCAATCCCTGAATGGCAACTACAAGGTCATGCAGATGGATGTACATAATGTCAGCACTACCAATTCCGAGAATATCCTGCCCGATTCATTTTATTTCAATAACCAGACCCAGCGGTCATTCGATCACATTCTCCGCCACAGTATGGACGGGAGCTATGAAATAAAATTTGACTCCACCTCCACGCTCAAACTGGCAGCCAATGGCGGCATGGACCACAAGACCACATACAGCGACTTCACCTCCGAATCCCTGGCCAGCGACAGCAGCCTGGTCAATCGCAACATTCGCAACGTTTCCACCATCGGGGACAACCGGGCCGTCAACAGCGATCTCCTCTGGCGGAAGAAATTGGCCAAAAAAGGCAGGACTTTTTCGCTCAACGTCCGGGAGAATTATACAAACAATTCCTCTACAGGTGTCCTGGGATCCACCATCGGATTCTACGATCATGGGTTGCTCACCCGCGACTCCATCGTCGATCAGCATAAGGATTTCCACACTGATAACGTACTGCTCGACACCAAGCTCTCCTATACTGAACCTCTTTCGAAGGTTTCTTTTCTGATAGCCACCTACAGTATTTCCATCAACAACAGCCATTCCAACCGCAACTCCTACAATAGGGACGCAGGGGGTAAATATACCAGCCTGGACTCGCTGTATAGTAACGACTACCAGTTCAATGTCCTTACCAGCACGGGTGGGCTCAATTATTCTCTTATAACGAAGAAATGGAGGGTGGCCGGGGGCTCGGGCATCGGCTTTACAAAGTTCGACCAGCGCGATCTTCACGCGGATACCAGCACGCAACGGAGATTTGTCAACTGGTATCCCAACGCATCTCTCAGCTATGCTTTCAATCCTCAGAAAAGGCTGGAGCTTCGCTATAATGGCAGTATGAACCAGCCCAGCCTTAATCAGCTGCAACCCATACGGACCAATGATGACCCCCTGAATATCGTCATCGGCAATCCGGGCCTTAAGCCTGAATTCCATCACCGGTTTAACTTCTTTTACAATGACTTCAAGATATTGACAGAACGGGGTATCTGGATAAATGCTTCCTACAACTTCACGCAGAACGCCCTTAGCAGCAGCTCGAATATAGACACTTCCGGCAAAAGGACATCCGAAACCATCAATGTTGACGGCAATCATTCCTTCTATTCCTATCTGAGCTATAACGTCAAAGTAAAAAAATTAGGAATGTACGCCGGCTTTTATGCCAATTTTAACTTGAATAGCAATTCGAGCATCATCAACTATCAAAAGAATAAGACTAACAGCAATAGCTATACGGTTGGATTCAATATTTACAAATCCAAGGAAAAAAAATATGATTTCAGTATCCAGCCATCCGCTACCTATACTGACAGCCGTTCATCCATAAATACGCAGACCATTGCCAAATACTGGACTTATACTATCCACCCCAACCTCAATATTTACCTTCCGCTGAAGTTCTATATCAGTGCAGATGCTGATGTTAACCTGCGGCCAAAGACAGCCGTATTCACCAGCAACCTGAATAACACGCTGCTAAATGCCCAGCTGGGTAAAAAATTCCTGAAAGACGACGCCCTGGATATAAGCATATCCGGCAACGACTTGCTGAATCAAAACATCGGGATCAATCGAAATACAAATAGTAACTTTATCAGCCAGAACACCTATAGCACGATCAAAAGATATTTCATGCTCACCGCGGTCTGGAACTTTAGAAAAGCCGGTACCCCCGCACCCAACAGTCGTTAATATCTACAAGACCTCTTCATGAAAAAAGCTCACATATTACTCCTGCTTGTTCTGACTGTAACCATGCTGCATGGCCGAGCCCAGA
>Ga0105237_10007166_pt1 | contig 12250 bp, 8 predicted proteins | sample KBSC24metaG_FD_81520 | JGI IMG/M metagenome (GOLD analysis project Ga0105237, IMG submission 81520) | Corn rhizosphere microbial communities from Kellogg Biological Station, Michigan, USA - KBS C2-4 metaG | ecosystem: Host-associated > Plants > Roots > Rhizosphere > Soil | place: Michigan, USA...
TAAGCAGGTAGAAGCAGGTACTATATACCATTTTTATTATGATGAGGCTGCGTTAGATTCATTTACTGTCAATATTAAATTAGACAATCAGACGATAGCGGATGCATTACAACAGATATTTAAGAATACCGCTTTCCGATATTCAATCGATGCTTTGAACCATGTATTCATAGCAAAAAATAAACGCCTGCAAACAACTCTTTCTTCTTCTTTTTTTAATTCAGGTACAGATACATCTGCCAATGAAAACGAAGCCATCCAAAATGAAGATCTAAAAAAAGAAAAGACAAAAACTGCATTCAATGAAAATAGATTATTTGAAATTGGCACTAAATCGTCTGCTAAAAAAAATACCGCAATAATTACCGGGTTTGTTAGAGATATAAAAAACGGTGAGGCTTTACCAGGTTCTTCATTGTATGTAGACAGCGTTTTTACCGGTGTAATTACGGATCAGTTTGGTTATTATTCACTTGCCATTAAGCCCGGCATACACACACTCGAAGTAAGTAGTCTCGGTATGAAAGAAGCGTTACGCCACATAATAGTTTATGCAGATGGGAAGTTGAATGTAGAAATGAAGGATGAAATACCGAGGCTCAAGGATGTTATTGTTACGGCAGAAAAAAGATCAAACATCAGGAGCACACAAATGGGTATAGACCGACTGTCTGTTAAGACTATTAAGGATGTACCGGTGGTTTTTGGTGAAGCCGATATTTTACGGGTTGTGCTTACTCTACCCGGAGTAACGTCGGTGGGTGAAGCCAGCACAGGCTTTAATGTTCGCGGCGGTTCAGCAGACCAAAATTTGATTTTATTTGATGGCGCGACGGTGTATAACCCTTCACATTTATTAGGTTTCTTTTCTGCGTTTAACCCTGACGTTGTAAAAGGCGTTGAACTTTATAAAAGTGTAATACCGGTAAAATATGGCGGAAGGCTGTCATCCGTTTTAGATGTTGATACAAAGGATGGTAATGATAAAAAGATTAGCGGCACAGGTGGAATTGGATTACTCACCAGCAAGTTCACTTTGGAAGGGCCGATAATAAAAGACAAAACTTCGTTTATTCTTGGCGCACGAACTACCTATTCCAATTGGATATTGAAAGCCATTCCCAACTCGGCTTACAGCAATAGCAGGGCATCTTTTTATGATGCCAATATTCATATAAGCCATACTATCAATTCAAAAAATAGTCTATATCTCACCGGTTATTTGAGCAGCGATAATTTCAGATTCGATATGGACACGACTTATAAATATGGCAATAAAAATGCCATCCTAAAATGGAAACATATTTTTAATAATAAGTTCTATGGATTAATATCGGCCGGAATAGATCATTATCAATATAACGTGAGCAGCAATTCAAACCCGGTAAATAGCTATAAACTTACCTATGATATTAATCAAACAAATTTTAAAGCTGACTTTAACTATAGAGTCAATAATAAACAATCTCTCAATTTTGGATTGAACGCTATCTATTACAAACTTCACCCCGGCAGCTTCTTACCTGATGGCAGCCAATCGTTAGTAAAAAAAGATGTACTGCAGCCTGAACAAGGGTTGGAGAGTGCAGCTTACGCAGGTTATGAATATAGTATTTCTTCTAGCCTTTCTCTAAACGCCGGTCTTCGTTATTCAATGTTCAATTACCTGGGGCCACATAATACCTATAATTACGTAGATGGATTGCCAAGGGAAACCGCAACTATTACTGATACTGTCTCCTACCCTTCAGGTAAAATTATTAAAACATACCAGGGCCCTGAATACAGGATTTCTTTACGGTATGTTTTGCCTGGCGACGCCTCAATAAAAATTGGTTATAATACGTTGCGGCAATATATACACCAGCTTTCCAATACAATTACAATATCTCCAACCGACATCTGGAAATTAAGTGATGTATACATTAAACCTGAAACAGGGCAACAATATTCCATCGGATTTTATAAAAATTTCAACTCTAATAATATTGAAACATCGCTTGAATTTTATTACAAAGATTTGAATAATATGCTGGATTATAAAAGCGGCGCCACGGTATTGTTAAATCATCATATAGAAACCGATATTATAAATTCGAAAGGCAAAGCTTACGGCGCAGAATTATTGGTTAAAAAAGTTACAGGAAAATTAAGCGGATGGTTGAGCTACACGTATTCCAAAACGCTAATTAAATCTAACGATCCTTTAGCAGGTGAATCCATTAACAAAGGGGCTTACTATCCTACCAGTTATGATAAACCCAACAGTGCAAATTTCATCGGCAATTATAAATTCTCTCATCGCTTAAGCATGTCCGTTAATGTGGTGTATAGCACTGGCCGGCCGATTACTTTACCCATTGCTGTCTTTTATTCCAATGGAGCCCAACGGCTCGTATATTCAGACCGGAATGCATACAGGATACCGGATTATTTCAGAACAGATGTTTCTGTTAATCTCGATGGTAATCATAAAATAAAACAAACGTTCCACAATTCATGGTCGTTCGGAGTTTATAATCTTACGGCAAGAAAGAATGTGTATTCGGCATTTTTTGTGTCAGAGAATGGTGTAGTAAAAGGATACCAGCTATCTATATTCGGAACGGCCATTCCTTTTATATCATACAATTTTAGATTTTAAATGAAGCGTTTATCATATATCGCCATTTCTTTCACGGTTTGCGGGATAGCAGGCAGCTGTAAAAAATCTTACAATCCCCCGGCGATACAGGTAAACAATAAATTCCTGGTAGTAGAAGGCGTGTTGGTAAATAGCATTGACTCGCCCACTGTAATCCGGCTAAGCCGCAGCGTAAAGTTGACTGATTCCACTTTTGCTTCCTCTCCGGAAACCGGTGCCAATGTTTCTGTTGAAAGCAATTCAGGAGAAAACTTTCCTCTTGTTGAAAAGCGGGGCGGTATCTATATCTCAAATCCATTGTCGCTTAATTATTCAAATCAATATCGTTTAAAAATAGCTACAACTAACGGCAACGAATACATGTCAGATTATGTCAAGCTCGTGCTAACTCCTCCTATAGATAGCATAACGTGGCAACAGCAAAATGATCTAACAATTAATGTGAATACGCATGATCCCTTGAATAATACAAAATATTACCGATGGGATTTTGCTGAAACATGGCAATATTCATCAACATACAACCGGACAATAGCCGAATCCAATGGCCTGATTTATTACATCGATTCTACCAACCAAACTTATAATTGCTGGAAAAGTGGTGTTTCATCAGATATATTAATTGGCTCAACAGTTGCGCTCAGCAAAGATTTAGTCAGCCAGGCGCCTATAACAGTCATCCCGCAAAATTCTGAGAAAATAGGAATACGTTACAGCATCCTTGTAAAACAATACGGACTTACAGAAGATGCTTATCAATATTTCCGGATATTAAAAACGAATACCGAAACGCTCGGATCTATATTTGATGGCCAACCGACACAGCTTTCAGGAAATATTCATTCTACAACAAATCCGGCTGAAACCATAATTGGTTATATAACCGCCTCTTCGGTTCAGCAGCAGAGAATTTTTATTTCCAATAACCAATTGAGCAATTGGAATTGGGTTTATAACGGCACTGATTGCAGGCTTATTAGTATTGACCAGGATCCAAATAACTTTTTAATTTATAATTACCCTGATACCTCCTATGCGCCATATTATTTTATTTCGCCAGGTAGTATTCAACTGGCAAAAAAAGTATGCGTGGATTGTACCGTCAGGGGCGGCACAACAAACAAACCGGCTTATTGGTAAAAATGAAAAATTGTAGATTGTTATGTTTTAATTAAAATGAAAAATATACTATACATATTATTTATTGTTGGTGTTTATGTGGCTGTTGATCTAAGTTGCAAAAAGCCATATAGTCCCCCGGCAATTAAGGTTGATAACAGGTTTCTCGTTATTGATGGCACATTAGTAAACAGTGTCGATTCGCCAAGTGTTTTTACCCTAAGCAGGACCGTTAGATTGACCGATTCAACTTTTGCTTCTTCCCCGGAACCCGGCGCATTAGTGTCTGTTGAAGGTGAAAATGGCGATATCCATAAGTTCAATGAGTTGCCTGGTGGAGTTTACAAATCGACCCCTATATTATTAAATGCATCTGCGAGGTATCGTTTAACAATCATTACAGCTAGCGGTGAAGCGTACGCGTCAGATTATGTTGCAGTAAAACAATCACCACCAATTGACAGCCTTACCTGGCAACAGCAAAATGATGTAATGATTTATTTAGATACCCATGATCCACTTAATAATACGAAATACTATCGTTGGGATTTCACCGAAACCTATCAATATGAAGCGCCATTAAATGCTGAGCTCAGCCAAAGCAATGGTCACTTGTATTATGTTGACAATACTCCCAACCAAACATATGATTGTTGGCGCAGCGTCAATTCAAGTGACATTTTAATAGGCTCTACGGTAGCATTAAGCCAGGATGTAATAAGTAAGGCGCCGATTACAATAGTGCCCAAAAATTCACAAAAGATATCAATCAAATATAGCATCCTGGTTAAACAATACGCTCTTACGCAAGATGCTTATCAATATTTTAGTATACTGAAAAAGAATACAGAAAACCTGGGGTCAATTTTCGATGCACAGCCAACGCAACTTGCCGGAAATATTCATTCTGTAAAGAAACCTGACGAGGTTGTCATTGGTTACTTCACTGCTTCGTCTGTTACACAAAAAAGACTATTCATCACAAAATATGATGTCAGAGATTGGCTTTTTATCGACACCAACCTTGATTGCGATGTTAAGTCCATTGGCCATTACCCGGCGCCCGATCCCCGGTTTTTTGTTTATGATTATCCTGATACAACTTATTTCCCTTATTATTTTTGCGGGGCTACCTGCCTTATGATCGCAAGAAGAGAGTGTGTTGATTGCAGGGTAAGAGGAGGCACCAATCAAAAACCTTCATACTGGTAAAATATTCATGAAAAAGATACCGATCATATTGCAGGGGTTTGTTTATAGCATTAGCAGATGTTCTGTATTACTACTTTGTATGTTTGCTGGTAATTCTTTTTCGCAAAGCCCCGTAACTGTTGCTCAACAACAATTCGAAAACTATAGCGATAACAATTACCAGGAAAAAGTTTTTCTTCACACTGATAAGACTGTGTATGCAACGGGTGAAGTAATTTGGTTTAAAGCATACATCACCAACGCTGCCTCTAATAAGCTTTCACTCTTAAGCAAAATTTGCTATGTAGAAATTATCACTGCCGATAAAAAGGCTTTATTACAAGGTAAAATTGATATTGATTCAGGAAAAGGAAATGGCTCTTTTCAAATTCCCGCGTCCATCAGAACCGGCAATTATTTAATAAGGGCCTATACTAACTGGATGAAAAATTTCGATCCCCAATTTTATTTTGAACAAACCATAAGTATTATCAATCCTAATAAAGGACCGGAGAATATTAAACCTGATAACGATACTGCAAATCATATACAATTCTTTCCAGAGGGAGGAAACTTAGTTTATGATTTGCCGAACACGATTGCATATAAAATTACAGATGCCTACGGTAAAGGTTTGCCCGCAAGTGGAACTGTAGTAAATGAAAAAAATGATTCTGTTGCAGAATTTGAAACTGAACACTTTGGTATGGGAACGTTCTCTTTTACCCCTTTACGGGGAAATAAATATCATGCAATAATAAAAGTGAATGGTTCAAGGGTGATGAAAGACCTTCCCGAAATTTATAATAGCGGCTGGGTAATGCATATAAAAGACGAAGGCAACACACTTTCCGCAGATATTTCGTGCAACATCGAAACAGAACACAGTGTCTTTTTATTTGCCCACACCAGGCATGCAACAAAATTTGCAAAAATACAATCGCTAATCAATGGACATGCGGCTTTTACGATCAGCAAATCAGAACTTGGCGAAGGTATTTCTCAACTAACTCTTTTTAATGAAGAAAAGCAACCTGTTTGCGAAAGGCTTTATTTTAAGAAGCCGACCGGAGTATTACCGGTAAAACTCGATAATGTCAACATGACCTATGAATTAAGAAAAAAAGTTGACATAAAGGCTACAGCCGGTGAGACTAACGGCATTGCTACAAACGCAGATATGTCAGTCGCTGTTTATCTTACAGATTCGTTGCAGCCTGAACAAAAAGTCAATTTAATAAATTATCTCTGGCTTACTTCCGATCTTAAAGGTGTTATTGAATCTCCCGGTTACTATTTTGACAACACCGGCGCTGACGTTGATAAGGCAACAGATAACCTTATGCTTACACAGGGTTGGCGAAGATTTAAATGGGAAGAAGTTCTTAGTAACAAAAAGCCATCTTTTACTTATCTACCAGAATTTGAAGGGCATATTATTACGGGACGGATATTGCCGAAAACTGGCAGTTTACCCGATACCGGCGTTACGGTTTATCTTTCAGTGCCGGGCAAACATTTTAAGTTTGCGAATACCACTGCTTCAAAAGATGGTTTAATACAATTTAATGTTGAAAAATTTTATGGCAACCGGGAACTGATTGCCCAAACTGATGCAGCGGATAGCAATTACCGGGTTTTTATAGACAATCCTTTTTCCGAGCAATACGATGACATACCCGTTGATCCTGTTCACGTAACATCTTCCCGTGCCAACGATATTTTATTAAGAAGTATTGGAGCGCAGGCAGCAGATATCTATGAACCTGAGAAAGAAAATAATTTTAGATTACCGGTGTCATTCGACACCACTGCTTTTTACGGAAAACCTTCGAGGGAATATTACCTGGACGCATACACGAGATTTCCAACTATGGAAGAAGTAATGAGGGAATATGTAAAAGAAGTGCACGTAAAAAAGAGAGATAAAAATTTCAGGTACGAAGTTTTCGATGAACCTTATGTAACATATTTTAATGACAATCCATTGGTACTACTGGACGGTGTTCCCATCTTTAATGTCGATAAAATAATTGCTATGGATCCTTTAAAAATTCAGAAGGTTGATGTGATAACTGCAAAGTTTTTTAAGGGCAACCAGCATTATGATGGCATCGTAAGTTATGGCACCTATAATGGCGATCTTGAAAATTATGAGCTTGACCCCAATTCTTTGGTTGTTGAATATGACGGCCTTCAGTTACAAAGAGAATTTTATTCGCCTCAATATGAAACTAATGAGCAATTGCTAAGCCGTAAGCCCGATTACAGGAATGTTTTATATTGGTCGCCGGATGTAAAAATTAAAAATGGTAAGGCAGATATTTCATTTTATACATCTGATATACCGGGCAAGTATGTCGTATTGATTCAGGGAATTTCTAATGATGGCCATGTGGGTTTTGCAACAGGAAGATTTACAGTAACAGCTAAATATAAACCTGCTCTTTCTTACATCCATTTTTCCAAAAACAAATGAAATTCATTTTTTAACTCTTTAAATAATTTCTCATAGGTGCCAGCGCTGTTTCTCAATTCTGCATAATCTTCCACATAGATAGATTCAGTATCCGTTCCGATATCCGCGGCCCGTGCAAGTTTACGATCCGCGGCTTTCAATTCATGAAATAACTCATCAGATACTTCCAACTGCCTTATAAACTGGTTTTGAAAATGCTCCACTCCCTTTAACGCTTCTTCATGACTATTTTTCCGCACAATGCCTCCCAACTGTTTTTGAAAAATTAATATTTCTGCCCTTATTAATTCTACATTGCTTTTCCATTCAGTAATTTCAGCATGAAGTACACCTACCCGCTTTTTATTTTCTACCATAATATTTTTTTAAGCATTCAATCATAATAATCTTATATCATTTGTCTCTATAAAATTAATGATTCGTTGATATTTTCAGACTGTAGATTATAAAAAATTATTACCACTTCTTTAAATATCTCAAATTTTTGTTTGCATATCTTTACAGCAAAAAGCACCTGAGTTTCCCGGCTTTATATAAAAAGATTAAATCATTTTCTGCCAAATTATATTGGAGAGAGATACTTGCCGTATTAATGATTTTGCTGGCATTTATTTTTTTCAGAAGTGAGCGAAGAGAATTACTGCAAATTATTCCAAACATCGAAAATGCCAATGGCAGCTGGCTGATTACCGGTGTTATTGTAACCCTTGTCTACATACTTCTTCAAAGCGGCATGTATGTAAGCAGCTTCTTTTCGATCGGCCTCTCTCTAAAATGGGTTGATGCTATCGAACTCTTTTTAAAGAGAAATTTCCTGAGTATTTTTCTGCCGGCAGGTGGCGTAAGTGCTTTGGCTTATACTCCATCGCAATTAAGAAAAAGAGAATTTAATAAAACGCAAATTCACCAAGCCAGCGGATTGTACGCTTTCGCCGGATTGTTCACTGTTTTTCTCGTTGGCTTTCCTGTAGTAATTCTTTTTGCATTATCTGCTAACAAACATTTAGCCAGTGCATGGATCGGTTTGATACTGGTAATTTTCATTTTGGCAGGCATCATTTTTATAGCAAGATCACTAAAAGAAAAAGGGAAATTATACCGGTTTATAGAAAATAAATTTCCAAAATTCGCTCCCGTAATAGATGAGCTATTTGCGGCAAACGTAAATAACAAAAAATATGTTGGCGCCATCTTATTTTCAACCGGTGTGGAAATCAGCGGAATGTTTCATCTTCTTATAGCTATGCTGGCCTTAGGTTTACCCGCTTCCTTTTCTGTTGCCGCAATTGCGTATATGGTCTCCGTTATACTCATGGTAAGTTCGCCTTTTTTAAGAGGGTTAGGAGCGGTAGAAATATCCATAGTTTATATTTTAGAGATGTATGGCTATTCCACCATTCAGGCATTATCAATTACGGTTTTATATCGTGTATTCGAATTCTGGCTTCCAATGATTTTTGGAATACTGGCATTTGCCTGGAGAGGAAGAAATTTATTTATCAGGATAGTACCGGCTTTATTAATTTTTGCGCTGGGGCTCATAAATATAATTTCTGTTGTCACTCCGCCTTTACGCATACGCCTTAAGTTAATCCGTGAGTTTCTTCCCTTGGGAGCAATCAATGCATCCAATGTGCTGGTGTTGTTTATTGGGCTGGCCTTGTTAATCACGTCGGCATTTATGTTTAAAGGGCTAAAAAATGCATGGCGACTGGCTTTGTTGCTCGCTGTTCTTTCATTAATTGGTAATCTTACAAAAGCTTTTGATTATGAAGAAGCAACGTTTGCTGCAGTTATAATCATTCTATTATTATTAAGTCGCAGTCAATACAAAATCCGCAGCAGTATTAAATGGATTCGTCTTGGCTTATTATCGGTCGCAATTATTTTCTTATCAGTATTAATTTTTGGTTATGTCAGTTTTTATTTTATAGACGTTAAACATTTTGGAATTGATTTCACACGAAGGCAGGCGCTGCTAAATACCATACAGATATTTTTATTGAGCGGTGATAATAATTTACATCCCCTGACCCGTTTTGGACAAGAATTTATTTGGGTTATTCATATCCTGGGTTTTCTAAGTTGGGGATTTCTTTTATTTACTTTGATAAAACCTTTTTTAAAAATAGAAATCTCAAATGAGTCCAGCCGCGAAAGGGCAAAGTTTTTGCTGGCCCAATATGGCAACTCTTCAGTAGATTATTTTAAAATTTCGAAAGACAAACTTTTTTTCTTTTCCGAGCTACATGATGCATTTGTTTCCTATCGCATAGCAAATGGCTTTGCAATAGTGCTCGAAGAACCTGTATGTGCTGAAGAGCATAAAATGGAGGTGCTGGAGGAATTTTACAAACAATGCAGCCGTATGGGATTGAAAACTGCTTTCTACCGTGTAGACGAAAACAGCATGGTATGGTTTAATAAATTAAGGAAACAAAAAATGATTATAGGCCAGGAAGCAATATTAGATGCAGAGAATTTTAAGCTTGAAGGAAAAGATAAAAAATCGTTGCGCAACGGGCTAAACAGCCTGCAGAAAAAAGGATACACCACCTCAGTTCATAAAGCACCCCTTGAGAATGGTTTGGTTATAGAACTTAAAAAAATTTCTGATGAATGGCTCAAGGCTTTCGATAAGGAGGAGCAGGTTTTTTCACAAGGCATGTTTGACATGAAAGAAATAATGCAGCAAGATGTAATTACTGTTACGGATGCCGAAGGAAAGATTGCGGCATTCCTGAATATTATACCCGACTATTCGCCCGATGAATGCACGTATGACCTTATCAGGAAAACTTCTGAAGCGCCTGGCGGCTGCATGGATGCGCTTATTATTAAGATGATTGAATATGCTAAAGAAAATAAATTGCAATACATAAACCTGGGACTGGTACCCCTGACTGGAATTACCGAGCCAAACGGCCCTGCGGAACAGTTGATAAAATTTGCCGGTGAAAAATTTAAACGTTTTAAACATTACCATGGATTGCGTGACTTTAAAGAAAAATATGCGACAATTTGGGAAGATAAATTTCTTGTCTATGAAACGGATTACGACCTCCTGCAATTACCTGCGGCATTAAATAAAATTATGCAACCCTGATATCTTACTATGAAAAATATTTTTTTGCTAACCCTTTTATTTTCACCGTTTCTATATCCGGTCGATGCAGTTGCACAGGATTTTCCGGTAAAGGAATGGGCATCAGATGCACAGGATAAACCGATCGTTTTTTATTTATCCGGCGACGGTGGCCTTAATAAATTTTCTAATTCCTTATGCGACGGTATCAATAAGAAAGGATATGAAGTTATGGAGTTCAATTCAAAGTCATATTTCTGGGATAAAAAAACCCCCGAACAAACCGCCATCGATATAAATAATTATTTGGTAAAAAAAATCTCAGGAAGAAAAAATCAACAAATCGTTATGATTGGCTATTCCTTCGGCGCAGATGTATTACCTTTTATTTTAAGCAGGCTCCCCAAAGATATACACGACAAAATATTGGCGTCGTTTCTTATGGCATCTTCCGGAAGTACAGATTTTGAAATTCACTGGGCCGATATTTTTGGCGGCAATGCGAAAAGAGACATGGACGTAGTATCAGAAATAAATAAACTTGTTGACGATAAAATCGTGATTATAAGCAGCAGCGACGACAGGCACCTCGAAGCAAATAAAATCACTTTGAGAAGATACACGCACGAGATACTTCCCGGCGGGCATCATTTTGACGGAGATACAGACGAGATCATTAAAGTGATTTTGAATGATATGGAGTGAAAAATATTTCTAAATATTTTTTATTGTGAAAGTAACATAAATGCCGAAACAAAAATGAGTATTATATTTGCTATATAGATTGTTGTTGCTGTGGTATAAGCATTTAGCTAAATAAGTTTTCAATCATGAAATTACAGGTAATCGAAGATGCAAAAGGAAAGGCTACAGGAGTATTTATTCCTATTAGCGAATGGAATGAACTTAAGAAAAAGCATAAGGAACTGGAAACATTGGAATATGATGCTCCTTCTAAAAAGCAGTTATTGGAGGAACTTAAACAGGCAGTTAATGAACTTTCTTTGATTGAGAAAGGCAAATTAAAATCACGCCCTGCCAAAGCGTTGCTTGATGAGTTATAATGTAAATTCGATACCACTTTTTGACAAACAAGCTAAGCGGCTTGCAAAAAAATATCCCTCTTTAAAAAAAGATTTAGCAGAATTGATTAAAAAACTGGCCGATGATCCTGAACAAGGTATTTCATTAGGAAATGGCTTTTATAAAGTTCGGTTAGCTATCGCTTCTAAAAGTAAAGGCAAATCAGATGGTGCAAGAGTTATCACATACGTAAAGATTCTTTTAACTACTGTTTATCTTTCATCAATTTATGATAAAGGAGAAAAAGATACCATCACAGATAAAGAACTGCAACAGATTTTTAAAGAAATCCCATAATAAATTCGAAAAAGTATACGATTGAGATATTTCCGCTGCCATCATTTTAATGGAGACACAGATGAAATTGTAAAAGTGATTTTGAATGATGTGGAACGAGAAATTCTTTGATGATCACTAACTCAAAGTACGCGGCCAATTTATTCTATTGCATACGCTGGCCTAACGGACCAACTTCTATGTTTCTTATTTGCAATCACCATCCACCAAACAAAGAACGCGGTAGTGACAACGTTTACAATGCCCATGCTCGACGAAGCCAAATAGCCTGTTAGATCAACGAGGGTACCGTTAGTATGCAAATTACTGAACCCAAATAATTGCGGTAGCCTGAACCAGTAATAACAAGACA
>Ga0105237_10007167_pt1 | contig 12250 bp, 8 predicted proteins | sample KBSC24metaG_FD_81520 | JGI IMG/M metagenome (GOLD analysis project Ga0105237, IMG submission 81520) | Corn rhizosphere microbial communities from Kellogg Biological Station, Michigan, USA - KBS C2-4 metaG | ecosystem: Host-associated > Plants > Roots > Rhizosphere > Soil | place: Michigan, USA...
AACATATGGCAGGGCATTCCCGTTAGAGGGCGCTGTTGGCACAGGGCCAAAAAGCCTTAATATATCTAGATGACAATAAGCACGCAAGGCCAGACACTCCCCTTTGATCATTTCATACATGCCAGGAGTTTTGAATACACTTTTGCGAACATCAATTTGCCCCAGAATAGCATTTATACCTGCAATTGTTGTGTACTCCTTTGCATAAATAGAGGACAGCGCAGATTCTACCCCGGCATCGGTGTAGTTGAAAAGGCCAAGCCTTTGCTCCGTCGTATTCGCCGTAACATCCCAACTGGAAATCAATTGCTCAATAGTGGTTTGTGTCATGGCACCACCGTATACGCCATTGTCTTTCATTTGAATATATACCCCGGTAAGTGCATCTTTAAATCCACCCTCGGCACTAAAAATAACATCCTGCGGTTTTTCTGTTTTTGGAACAACCGTTAAGAACTTCTTACAGGAAGTAAAGGCCAGTATTCCAAAAATACCCACTATAATAAAGCTAATTCTTTTCATTTCTATAGATTTAGAAGGTTGCATTAATACTTAATGAAAATTGTCTTGAAAATGGATACGTTGTACCCCTTTCTCTCCTGATGGTAGATAAATACATCGGATCTGCGATATCAGCGGTGAAATTCAGCGCTTCAAGTCCAAGCTTTTTCAGCACACGTTTAGACCTCAGGTCATATTGAATATCAATATTCTGACAGATCAGCGTGTTTTCATCTTGTACAAATCTCGAAGTTTTATAGGTTGAACCCGTAACCAGCAGGCCCTTGAAGGCAGCCATATCCCCTGGTTGTTGCCAGCGGTTGTAATATACGCGGGAGTCAACATTATAGTGGTAGTCTCCATTCTCCACCTTATCTACCAATGTCTGGTTGTATTGCTGGCTACCCAAGGTATATCGAAATGAAGCATTCACAGATAAATTCTTATACCTCACCATAGTACTGAAATTACCATAGGCTTTTGGTTCTGTACTGCCCATGGCCTGCACATTATTTCCACTCCAAACATAAGTTGGCTGGCCATCGGCCCCCAGGTAAAGTTCTTTCCCTGTACTCGGATCAATTCCCAGAGAAGGTACTACCCAAATTGCTTTACTGGAATAACCTTCTACATATAGCACGCCTGGACTACCTACAAGGACATTTTGAACCGCTTTCTGTGCATTTTTCAATGCCTGTGAGGTCTCCAGAACCTTATTTACATTGTGCATTAAGGCTGCAGATATACTCCAGGTAAATTTCTGAGGATTTGCAATAAGGAAACCCGTTGCTTTCAATTCATAACCTTTATTCCTCATCTTACCAATATTATCTGTATAATAAGAGAAGCCATTCGAAGCAGGCAGATTCACAGAAGAAACCAGATCATTAGAGGTTTCTATATAATAGTCGGCTGTAATTTTCAAACGTCTGTTTAAAAATTCTGCATCTGTTCCAATATCATATTTCAGCGTTTGCTGCCATTGCAGGTTCTCATTGCCCAATCCCATAAGCCGAGAACCAATCCAGTTAAAATAACGATCATTTGTGTAATAACTGTAGGTAGATAAGGCCTGGTAAGCATTGAAATTCTGGGAACCTGTTATCCCTACAGAACCTCTTAGCTTTAAACGGTTAACAATCTTGTTATCCGCCAAAAAACTTTCATTATGGATATTCCAACCTAACCCTGTAGACCAGAAGGGTGCAAAGCGTTTTTTAGAGCCAAATTGCGATGATCCATCCAGACGTAGTGTCGCATCAACAAAATATTTATTGGCGTATATATAGTTGACATTACTGGTTATACCCACTGCACGCGATAAGGACTCTGTTCCGGTTGGCTTACCGTCTTTAGCGTATTGCAGACCCATGGAAATAAAATCAAAACTATCATTCGGAAAACCCTCTGCTGTAAAGCTATAAGCAGAGCTTTTGTCCTGACGGACGTTATAATCCAGCCCTGCAAATACCACATGGTTTTTCCCAAATGTTTTAGAATAAGCCAGGTTCAAAGAGCCGTCATATCCCAGACTATTGGAAACTCCATACACATAATCTCCCTTTCTAAATACATCATCAACTCCGTAATTAGCAAAAGCAGTATTATCTGCAGATCTGAACCTATCCGACTGGACAATGCCCTTAGTAAGACCAAGCTGAGCACGTAAAGTCAGTTCTGGCTTGATGCTCCATTCTACCGAAGCATTGTTCACTATATTTGAGGTAGAAGATTTGTCGAAAGTATTTAAGGTTGCATTGTATAAAGGGTTTGTGGGTAATCCTCCTGTCCAATAATTGGTCCAATCCAGGTTGCCTGGATCTCCAACCGTTTTTAAAACATTTCCGTTGTCGTCATATGCTCTCCAATAAGGGTTCATTCTGGCATAATCAGAAAACGCACCATACGGGGACTCCGTTGATCTTCCTTGTTGCACCTGGAGATTATCTCTGAACCTGATATTCTTATAGGTGTAGGATAATGTAATCCCTCCGTTAAAGGTATTGCGGGAAGAACCTTTCATTACTCCTTGTATATTGTTTACCTGACCAGAAGCGGAATAACGAAAAGCTTCATCTCCTCCTTCTATCCGCAGGTTATGACGTTGTCCAATTCCTGTATGCAGTGGGATAGCGAGCCAGTCGGTTTCAACACCACGGTTTACTTCATTGAGCAGGTAATTATAATATCTTTTCAATGGCAGATCTGTTTCTGCTCTTGCATTATTATAATAGCCGGCTATATTTTCCAAATTGAGTTTATCTCTTGCGTTCAGCAAACTGTACTGCGTCAGGTCTGGTGCTTCTATATTAATATTAGAACCAAAACTTAAACGAAGTTTACCTGGTTTGGGTGATCTGGTTGTAATTACAATGACCCCATTTGCACCTCTGGACCCATAAATGGCTGTTGCGGCTGCATCTTTAAGCATAGTGATGGATTCCACATCATTCTCATTAATATCCAGCATGGCCTGAAGCGAGGACTGAAAACCATCCAGGATAATTAAAGGTGTATTCAGATCAACCCTGGTATTGTTCTGCAAGTCATTTACGTTTGGCATACTGGAGCCTCCGCGAATCTGAATTTCTGGCAAACGGTTTGGATTAGATCCAAATGAATTACTTTCAATAATATTAAAAGAAGGATCAATATTCCTTAAAGAGGTGATTAAATTACGGTTACCAAATTGTTTCAATTCTTTTTGTGTTACCGTAGTAGAGGCACCAGTGAAACTTTTATCCGCTTTTTTAAATAAACCGGTATTGATCACCACTTCGTTCATCTTATTCTCGGCTACCTCCATTTTGATCAGCAAAGGCCCCTGATTGGGTTTCAGTTTCACTTCCTGGGTTTTATAACCAATATAAGACACAATCAACACATCGTTCTCTGATCCAACAACAATGATAAAACTTCCGTCAGAACGCGTTGCAATCGGCCTTCCATTGGAATCTTTGATCCGGATAGAAGCTCCCGGAATTGGCTTTCCAAATTCATCAAGAACTTTTCCAACAATAGTCCGAACTGGCCGTACCAGCACAACACGCTCCATAGCGGCATACTGAACTACAATGGTCTTTCTCGCCACTCTGTAAGTAAAGGGTTGATCTTTAAAACATTTTTCAAGGGCCTCCTCAAGCGATGCATTCGTTACATCTATGGTAACAGGCCGGGCCCTGGACAAGGTACTGGCATCATAAAATAGATCGTAACCGGTCTGTTTCCGTATTTTTTGTATGATTTGTTCTAATGGAGCGCCTTTTTCTTTTAGTGTAATCTGGGCGTAGCCGGTTGCGCTAACTTGCAGAATTACCGTGGTCAAGATAATAAAGGTCAGTTTCAATTTCAATAAAATATTGGCACAGGCACTGTTTTTAATACAGCGCCTAAATGTCCTGTAAAAATTCATACATTTGTTTGTTTGGGTTTAGTACATCATGTTTAGTAAAGTCGATTTATTTTTCAGTATTACCCAAACACTTACTCAGAAGAGTATCAGGTCCAGGAGCGTCCTACCGCTTCTGGATCTTTTTATGTTCGGGGATATACCGTTAGGGGATAGTAAAATTATGGCATAACAGATATCCTCCTTCCTTCAATTTTATAATGAAATGATTGAGTAAGACTCATGACTTCCAGCACTTCAAGTATTCCTTTTTGTCTGGAAATGGTACCCGAAAAAGGTCTTTTAGAAATTTCCGGAGAACAGATAACTTCTATGTCATACCACCGGGAAATCTCTTTCATGATACTCCCCAGTTCTTCATGGTTAAACACAAAAGTATTATTGATCCATGCAATTACATCATCCGTATTTACCTTCAATACTTTGATCTCTCCATTTTCAACAACAGCCTGATCACCAGGACTAATAACAACTGAATGACCATTCCCAGTCTTTACTTTTACCTGACCTTCTACCAGCGTAGTTTTTATATTTTCCTCATCAGAATAAGAATTGACATTAAAATGGGTACCCAACACTTCAATGGTTTGATTTTTGGAAACAACTCTGAATGGTTTTGATTTGTCATGAGCCACTTCAAAATACCCCTCTCCCTTAAGCTCTACCCTACGCTCGGTACCTGTAAATTTTGTTGGATAGCTAAACGTGGTCGCCGAATTTAACCAAACTTTTGTGCCGTCAGGCAGAAGGATCTGATACTGTCCTCCTTTAGGTGTCTCGATCGTATTTATAAGTGGCTTTTCTTGTTTGGAATTCCTGTTCACTGTATAAATCAACTGGCCATCTGAAGTTTTTGTAATCTCAACGTCTGCTTCTTTTGCAAGTTCTCCATTTCCTGCGTCAGTAAGAGATAGCTTTTTACCATTTGCCAATGTCAGATAGGCTCTGTTCCCTCCTGGCTTAATTTTGTTTTCGGCATAGTTCAGATCACTTTGTTCACTCTTCATGTTAAAGTAATCTGTGGTGTAAAAAAACAAACCTGCCGCCGCAACTATAAATACTACAGCAGCAGCAACACGTGTCCATAATTTCCAGTTTGCGCTATATTCCTGAACAGGAAGATTTCTCTTTATTCTTTGGTTCCAGAATGTATAATCTGGTTCTGTCTTCAAATCCTCGGCTTGCGTAGACAAATCCAGGTACCAGCTTTCAATAAAAGCTTTTTCTTCCGGGCTGGATAGGCCATTCTCATATTTTTTCAGCAGTTCTTTTGCTTCTTGTTCAGTCATGTTTTATAGCGCAGTGTTAGCCTGTTTAAATAGATGACCCCTTAAAACAGACAAAGTGGTAGATTTATTTAAAAAAAAATAATATTAATTTCATAATGCCCATAAAAAACGTCATTCCTAGTCTGGCCCGCAATATTTTTAATGCATTATAGACTTGTTTTTTCACTGTTCCCTCTGCAATATTAATTTCCTCTGCAATTTGTTTATAACTCATATGTGCATTTCGGCTTAATTCAAAAATTTCCCTCATTTTTGATGGGAGCATTTCAATTTCCCTTTCAATTTGCATCTGAAGTTCTTTTTCACGCAGAATTTCGTCTGTAATATTATGACCCTCTTTTTCAAAATCAGGAAGTGTGACCAAATAATTGATTTGTACCTTTTCTCTCCTGATCAGCTTCAATATCCGGTTTCGAAGTGATGTATAAAGGTATGAAGCCAGTGAGGTATTAATTTCCAGTGTTTCTGCATTTGTCCACATTACAGTAAATAAATCCTGTATCACATCTGCAGCTTGTTCTTCATCCTTAAGCATCCTGCCTGCATGACGAAACAACAGCGCCCAATACCTTTCGTAAATAACGGTATAGGCCCTTTGGTCCTGCTGTTTTAGCAAAACAGTTAATTCGGCGTCACTAAGTGTAGTGTAGGGGGCCATAAGGTTTTTACTTTACATAAAACATTTTACTATCTAACAATTATAGTCTAAATCACATCATATTTAAGCGGATAAGCAAATATATAATCGGTAAGAACTGCTATGATAATCAGGAGCGCATAAATCTAGCTATTCTCTTTAATCTTTACAATTACTTATTCATAAAATTCGCCACCTCTTGAAAATTACAGGTATGATCAAGATCAAAGATAAAAACAATAGTCAAATACTACCAAATCAGTATACTTTCTTTAAAAAATTAAATTAATCTCTAATCCTGCCGCAATAGAAAGCAGATAATTCCTTTCATAAATTCTATTTATAGGAAACAAAATAATTACAACAAGTATCGTTATTATTCTAAATGGTATTGGTATTATTGTTAGCGACATGAAAAAGATATTCATTATTACAGGATTCCTATTTTCGATACTGTTACAAGTTAGTGCCCAAAACAAACCCTGGAAATTTGCACACGTAACCGACACACACGTGGGCAGCGAAACCGGAGCAGAGGACTTAAAACGTACAGTACATGATATTAACAACAATCCAGAACTTGAATTCGTCATACTCACTGGTGATGTAACTGAATTCGGTGCAGACAAAGAACTCCGGCTTTCCAAATCAATTTTAAAAAAATTGAACAAACCCTGGTACATTGTTCCGGGAAATCACGATATGTGCTGGTCGGAAAGCGGCGGCAATAGTTTCAGAACAGTATTCGGTTCAGAGACTTTCTCCTTTAAACATAATGGCATTTTATTTCTGGGCACCAACTGCGGTCCAAATATGCGGATGAGCCCTGGGCAAATTCCGCGGGAAAACATCGTTTGGCTGGATTCTGTACTTAAAGCAACTCCAAAATCCACCCCTATTATATTTGTGAATCACTACCCTCAGGATTCCTCTCTGAACAATTGGTATGAAAGCAATGACCGGCTGAAAACCCACAATACTCAACTCATCCTTTGCGGCCATGGCCACAACAATCATTTGTTGAATTTTGAAGGCATCCCCGGAGTAATGGGACGTTCAAACCTCCGTGCGAAAGATTCTGTTGGTGGTTATAATATCGTAACCATTACCAAAGACTCCGTGTTCTACAATGAGCGCAAGCCGGGAATGGATACAAATCCCAATGCCTGGACAACTGTTGGACTTTATCCACGAAACTTCACAACTTTGGATAAATATCCACGCCCAAATTTTGAGGTAAATGAAAAATATCCTGGTACAAAAGAGGTTTGGAGCCTGCAGGATGACAGTGACATAGGCTCAGGAACAGTAATTTCCGGTCAGCACGTTATTGTAACCAATACAGATGGCTGGATCAAAGCCTATGATGTAAACAATGGAAATAAAGTTTGGAGCATAAAAACAAGCGGAAAGATCTATAGTACCCCTGATGCAACAGGAAATTCCATTGTAGTAGCCAGCACAGATAAATACCTCTATTGCCTGAACAATACCACCGGAAAAATCAATTGGAAAGCCGCCTCGCACAAACCGGTAGTTGCTTCCCCTGTAATTGACGGTGATAAAGTATTTTGCGGTAGTTCAGACGGACATTTCAGATGTTACAACCTTCACACAGGTAAACTGCTCTGGAAATTCAAAAAAGTAAAGGGTTTTACAGAAAGTAAACCAGTTGTAAAAGACGGCAAGGTCTATTTTGGCAGCTGGGGCAATTCCTTTTATGCACTGGATAAAAACACCGGCACATTGATCTGGCGCTGGGATGATGGTTATACCAACCGCATGTTCTCCCCCGCTTCCTGTGTTCCGGTCATTACCGGTAACAAGCTGTTCATCGTAGCACCAGACCGCTACATGACCTGCCTCGATGCGACAACGGGAGTTGTGATCTGGCGCAAGGGAGATCCTAAGATAAGGGTCAGAGAGTCTATGGGGCTTTCTTCAGACAGCAGCCTCGTCTATGTAAAAACTATGGACGGCGATGTACTGGGTATTTCTACTCAAGTAAATGAGATGGATGTAAAATGGAAAAGTAGCAAAAATATGGGTTATGAAATTTCGCCTTCTTTAGTTCAGGAATATGATGATCTGGTATTTGGATTAAGTAATTCAGGAAACATCTATGCTTTTAACCGTAAAGATGGTTCATTGGCCTGGATCCATAAACTTTCTAATGCATTGGTAAATCCTCTGTCCTTCCTCAAAGACAAAAGGTTGATCGCAACCACCATGGATGGAAAGATTACTTGTCTAAAATTCTAGTATATTCGCGGCTTTGAACTAAAGGAATAAAAATGAGACTAGAAGAACAACTGCTTAAAAGAAGTGAAAATAAATGTGAATTGTGTCAAAGCAGTGAACCATTACATCTTTATGAAGTACCTCCTCAATCCAGTAGCAATGAAGACAATTGCATGATGATCTGTACAACCTGTCTGGACCAGATCGAAAAGAAAGAGCCACTGGACAGCAAACACTGGAATTGCCTTAGCGGTAGTATGTGGAGTGATGTACCAGCTATACAGGTTGTTTCATGGCGTATGCTAAACAGACTTAGCAATGAAAGCTGGGCGATGGATAATCTGGATATGATGTATCTTGACGAGGAAAGACTGGCTTGGGCAAAGGCCGCTGGCGGTCTTGATAACGATACAGATGCCATTGAACTGCACCTGGATTCCATTGGTGGGGTACTTCAAAACGGAGACGCGGTTGTTTTAACCAAAACTTTAGATGTTAAAGGCTCTCAACTCAGTGCAAAACTAGGTACAGTGGTCAAGAATATTCGCCTGGTGGAAAACAACACCGACCAGATCGAAGGAAAAATTGAAGGTCAGGTGATCGTTATCCTAACTAAATATGTAAGAAAACAGGGCTAATAAGTATTGTTATTTGTCCCATGGGTTTCCATAGAATTTGTTTATTTTGGCCTTCTACCAATGACCTTTAAATTCTATGCTGAAGCCCATTTTTTATGAAAATAATGAACTGCTGATCCATCCTTTTCGTCCGGATGACCTGGAAAGGTATGAGCAACTTGTTGCTGATTTATTTTCTATTTTAACAGATGACCAGACCCTGAAATATATTCCGGAAAAACGCTTAAATTCTTTGGAAGAAGCAGAGATCTTTCTGCAAACCATGGTGGTCAATTATCATTCTGGCAGAAATTATGTGCACTTCATTACAGATAAGAAACAAGATAAAGTAGTTGGCATTATTGACTTGATCTCTCCTGAAGTCGCTAAAGAATTCTACGTCATTAATAAATATCCGCATTTTATAGAGTTTTATCTGATCAGCGGCGCCACCGGATGCTATATTATGACACAAATCCTGCCTCCGATTGTTGATGAAATATTAGCACAGGGCATACCAAGTATTGGTGCAGTGGTCAACAGGAAAAATACAGCTGCAAAACGTGTTTTGGAAAAAGCCAACTTTGCCCGCAAAGGAGAATTTGATATGCTCCAGGATTTTTACGAAACAAAGTCTTAGTTTCAAACCAATAAATCAACCGCATTTTTCAAAGCAGGGTTTCTATTTGTATCCTTCCAGATGGCAAATAATTCCGTCCGTTGTCCTATATTTTCAATTTCAATAAACTTCACTTCCAGATCATAACCATATTTTAGAGAGCTGGGTACAATAGCCACTCCCAGGCCTTCTTCTACCAATTTAAAGATTGTAAGTGCATGGACTGATTTATGAAAAACCTTCGGACGGAACCCCTGGTCTTCACAAATGCTCATAATCAGTTCATAATAGAACGGACTGTCATCGCTGGAGAAAAATATAAAGGGTTCATTACTCAGTTGCCGAACATTCTTGAAACTTCCCTGATCCAGGGGATAGTGTTTTGGAAGAACAACAGAGAACGAGTCTGTAAACACCAGATGCTTGCTCATCCCATCAGGAACACGGGGTAAACGCACAAAACCCAAATCCAGTTTATCTTTTTCAAGAAGTTCTACCTGAAGTTTATTAGACATCTCCTCCAGCGTAGTCTGAATTCCCGGATAACTTGCATTCAGCTTCAATAACAATTCCGGCAGTACCTTTTGCGCCGCAGAACCTAAAAAGCCAATCCTTAATTCGGCTTCTTTACCCTGACCGATATTTTCCAATTGTCGTTTCACAGTCTCCAGGTGATTAAACATAAAGTCTACTTCTCCTTTCAGGTAAAGTCCCGCTGCAGTCAGTTCCACCTTCCTCTTAGTCCGGTCAAACAAACTCACATTAAAGATTTCCTCCATCTGCTGGATCTGCCTTGTCAAACCAGGCTGGGAGATAAATAGTTTTTCTGCGGCCACCCGAAACTTCAGTTCCTGGGCCAGCACCTGGAAATATTTAAGGTGTCTAAGCTCTATTTGATAACCCATAGTTATTAATCAATGATGTAAATGGTATTTATAAGCATCAAAACTATGAAATATATTTGTGTTAAATAAAAACATATCATCTTGGAACAGATCTTTAAATACGGCACCGACTTTCTGACTGCTAAAAAAGCTTTAGCCATCAGCGAAGGAAAAATAAAGGGCATATTAAGCCCGGAAACAAGGAAAAAAGTAAGACAAAGCAGTACAATTGTCGAAAATATTGCAGTATCAGACAAAGCTGTTTATGGTATTAACACTGGTTTTGGCCCTTTATGTACAACCATGATTTCTGCCGAAGACACCAAAACCCTTCAGGAAAACATATTAAAGAGCCATGCTGTTGGTACAGGTGCACCAATTCCTGAAGACATATCCCGTTTAATGCTGGTTCTGAAAGTACAAGCCCTTGCACAAGGCTATTCCGGCATTCAGGAAAGCACGCTGGACCGTATCATCTGGCATTTAGAAACCGGAGCAATTCCTGTGGTGCCGATGCAAGGTTCTGTGGGGGCTTCCGGAGATCTGGCCCCACTATCCCACCTTTTCCTTCCCTTAATCGGCTTTGGACAGGTTCATTATCAAGGAAATATCATCCCTACCGCAAAACTGTTTGAAGAACACGGCATTACAGCGATACACCTCGGCCCAAAAGAAGGCCTTGCCCTGATTAACGGAACGCAGTTTATTGCAGCCCATGGCGTTAAAGTAATTGAAAAACTGCATAATTTACTGGCTACAGCAGACCTCACTGCAGCAATGATGCTCGAAGGACTTCTGGGCTCCATTAAACCTTTCAGTGCCGAACTGCATAAACTAAGACCTTTTAAGGGAAATATGCATGTAGCTGCTACCATGAGAAACCTACTTCAGGGCTCGGAAATCGTGGTTTCACATGCCAACTGCACGCGCGTTCAAGACCCTTATTCCCTGCGTTGTATCCCGCAGGTGCATGGCGCATCAAGAAATGCATGGCTACACCTAAAAGAACTTTTAGAAATAGAATTGAATTCTGTAACCGATAATCCGGTAATTTTTAGTGAGGATCTGACCATCAGCGGAGGAAACTTCCATGGACAACCCTTAGCTATGGCATTAGATTATGCTTGTCTGGCCGCATCCGAACTTGGGAACATTGCTGACCGGAGAATTTATTTATCACTGGAAGGCATTACTCCCGCCGTACCAAAGTTGTTATTAAAAGAAACCGGCCTTAACTCTGGCTTCATGATCCTGCAATACACTTCTGCAGCTCTGGCCAGTGAAAACAAAGGCCTCTGCTTTCCTGCAAGCGCCGACAGTATTCCAACTTCATTGGGTCAGGAAGACCATGTAAGTATGGGTTCCATCAGTGGACGTAAAGCCTTACAGGTCATCTATAATGTAGAAAAAATACTGGGCATAGAATTGTTTTGCGCTGCCCAGGCCCTGGACTTTCATGCGCCGCTTCAATCGGGAAAAATTCCTGTTGCGATACACAAACTGGTCCGTCAGCAGGTTCCACATATTGAACAAGACCAGATCATGTACGATTTGATGCAAAACTGCATTGATTTGGTGAGTAAAGGTACCCTACCACAGATTGCCAGAGAAACTGCTGCTCAGGAAAACGTACCTTACACCACAGAATACAGTAGTTACTTTGACGAATTTTAAGTTATGGATACAGCATATAAATTCATAGGTCCATTTACCCAGCTCATTACTTTAGCTGGCCTGCCCCTTAAAGGAGCCATTGCAGATGAACAAATAGCACCTCTTGCTCAGGCGGGTATCCTGTCAAAAGGAAACAAGATCTTTAAAACAGGCAACTATGAAAGTCTGGAAAAGGAAGCTGCGCTGCTTGGAGCAATAACAGTTACCCTTGAAGGAGAATATGTTTGTATTCCGGCTTTTACAGACGCACATACCCACATCTGTTTTGCCGGTTCCAGGGCTCAGGATTATGCCATGCGAAATTCCGGAAAAACTTATCTGGAAATTTCCGAAGCAGGTGGTGGTATTTGGGATACGGTCCAACATACCCGTAAAGCAT
>Ga0105237_10007169_pt1 | contig 12249 bp, 9 predicted proteins | sample KBSC24metaG_FD_81520 | JGI IMG/M metagenome (GOLD analysis project Ga0105237, IMG submission 81520) | Corn rhizosphere microbial communities from Kellogg Biological Station, Michigan, USA - KBS C2-4 metaG | ecosystem: Host-associated > Plants > Roots > Rhizosphere > Soil | place: Michigan, USA...
AGGAGCGCGGTGCAGGGCTGGCCATGCGCCGCGGCGGCCGCGAACGCCGCGGTGGCGTCGCGCGTGGTTTGCGCGGGTTGGGGGAGGCCGGTCGCGGGGTGCAAGCCGCGTTCGATTCGGTGCGCGCGCACCCGCGCCAACTGCTCCGCGATCCGTCGCTGCAGCTCCTCAGCCACCAATGGCTTGCCGACAAAACCGTCGGCGCCCGCGTCGTACACGGCTTGGCGCACTTCGGGGCTCGTGCTGCCGGAGGCGATGATGATGGGGAGATCGCGAAATTCCCGTGACGCGCGCACCGCGCGCGTCAGCTCGATGCCGTTGGCGGTCCCCAGATTCATGTCCAGCAACAGCAGCGCCGGATGCGTGGTGTGCAACAGTTCCCACAGCGCCGACGGATCGCTGGAGCCGATCACGCGAATCACTTCGGACGTCAACGAAATCGTCACGAGCTCGACCATGAGTGGATCGTCGTCGAGTACGACGACGGTCGAGCCGGCAAATCCGCTGGGTTGCGCGATCGGCGATTGGAGGAGATGATCTCCCATTTCCGACGTGATGGCGGAGCTCGACTCGATCACGGTGGATGCCGCGGATGTGTCGAGCGCAGGCGTATCGAGATCATGCGAGAGGTCGTGCGACATGGCATCGCGCAGATCGGCGACGAACTGCGCGACGAGGGTGCCGCGTTGGCTGAGCTCGAGTCGAGGATCGCGCGACCAGAGGAGCGCGCGCTCTTCCAATGTTTCGGCGATACGGCTCGCGCGTCCAAAGCCGTAGCTCCCCGCAGTTCCCCGAAATCGATGAAGCTCGCGCCGCAACGCGTCGAGAATTTCCGCCGAGGCGGGGCGTTGCGCGAGCTGTGTCGTGAGTTGCTCGATGGCCGCGATATTGCTGGCGCTCGTGAGCCGGTAACGTTCGCGAAGCTGCGCGAGATCGAGCTGTGGAAACGTGGAGTCGGCAGCCACCGGCTAGCCCTCCGGCTCCATGGGTTTATTACACATCGTATTGCGGCGACGCGCCGGAAGGCCGTCGTACCGCAAGTCTAAGACCTTAGTCGGGGAGTGGGAACGCATGGGCCGAACGCGGAGGAATAGGGGTGGTGTCGTTGTGGCTGGGGTCGTGCTGTGCTGTTTAGTATCGACCGCTCAAGCGCAACGCACGTCACAGACTTCACCCCCTTCGTGCACGCCCCTCCCGGGTCCCGTTGCGGCGGCCATCGACTCCGGGTGGACCGCCTATCATGCCGACTCGATCGCCCGCGCCGGGCGGCTCTTTGGGCGGGCCCTGGCGGCCTGTCCATCGGCGGTCGGGGCGCGGGCGGGGGTGGCCTATGTGGCCCTCCGGCATGGCGATCTCCCGGCGGCTCGGGCGCAATTCGATACCGTGTTGACCGCGAGCCCCGACGACATCGACGCGCTCACGGGGCGGGGGATCGTGGCGTATCGCACCAATGACCTGGAGACGAGCCGGCGCACATTCGAGCATGTTCGGCGATTGGCCCCCGGGAACGCCGATGCCGCGTCGTATCTGGCGCGTCTCCCTGGATCGCCAGGCGATACCGTGGTCCCCCATCGCGTCCGTCCCGCCATGACTCAGGTGGTCGCGCGGACCGGACCGCGCCGGTTCGAGATTCCGGACGGGCACGGTGGGTGGCGTGCTATGTGGATCAAGGCAGTCAACCTCGGGGCCGCGCTCCCTGGGAAGCACCCCTCGGAGTTCCCGCCCAACGACAGTACTTACGAGCGGTGGATCGCGCTCATGGCGGACATGCACGCCAATGCCGTGCGCGTCTATACGATTCATTCCCCGCACTTTTATCGCGCGTTGCGCGCCTGGAATCTGGCGCACCCCGCGCACCCCATCTGGCTATTGCACGGCGTGTGGACCGAGCTCCCGCCCGGCGAGCTCGAAGAGCAGTACGACGATCCGACGTGGAAAGGCGACTTTTACGCCGAAATGCGACGTGTGGTCGACCTCATTCATGGGAGTGCATGGATCCCGCCGCGCCCGGGACACGCGAGTGGCCGGTACGACGCCGATGTGTCGCCCTGGACGTTGGGATACATCATTGGACGCGAGTGGGAGCCGTATTCCGTCGTGGCCTACGCCAAGGCGCATTCCACGCAGACCAGTATGCACGGTCGCTACATCACCGTCACCGATGGTAACGCCATGGACGTCTGGATGGCGACGATGAGCGATACGATGATTGCGTATGAGATGGATCGCTATAACACACAGCGTCCCATGGCCTATACCAATTGGCCAACGCTCGATCCATTGCATCATCCAACCGAGAGCACGCACACCGAGGAGCAGCTGTTACTGCGGAAGCGTGGGGAAACGGTGCCGGAAGAGTCGCGCGAGTTCGACAACGACGCCATCGGTCTTGACGCGACACGCCAACACGCCACCTCGGCGTATCCGGCCGGTGTCTTCGCGTCATTTCACGCGTATCCGTACTATCCAGACTTTCTCGTCCTCGACCCCGGGTACGCGGCCGCACGATCACCGGACGGGCCGAGTGCGTATTACGGCTATTTGCACGAGTTGGTGGGATACCACAAGGACATGCCCGTCGTCATCTCCGAATTCGGCGTTCCCTCGTCGCGCGGCGATGCGCACTGGCAACCACAAGGGTGGGATCACGGTGGCCACTCCGAGGCCGATCAGGCAACAATCAACGCCCGGTTGACGCGTGACATCTATCACGCCGGCGCGGCAGGTGCCGGGCTTTTTGCGCTCATCGACGAATGGTTCAAGAAAAATTGGATCGTGATCGATTTCGAGCAGCCGTTGGAGCGGAACCGGCTCTGGCTCAGTCCACTCGACGCGGAACAGAATTACGGCGTGATCGCCATGCGCCCCGGCGCGCGCGATTCGGCGCTGACGATCGATGGGCGAGGCGACGATTGGGGGACCCGTGGTGTCTGGTATCAACATCCAGCCGCCGATACACTCCCCGCGCCGCTCCGCGTGCGCGCCTTCCGTGTATGGAGCGACGAGGCGTACGTCTACTTCCGACTGGACGTCGGCGCGATCGACTGGACGCGCGGTCACTATCTCGTTGGGATCGATACGTATCGTTCCGATCTGGGCGATAGGCGTCTCCCGTACACCGGCGCAACGTCGCCGGTGGGGCTCGAGTTCGTGTTGGATTTGCACGGGCCGACGGGGAGCCATTTACTCGTCGACCATCCGTATCGCCTGTATCGCTCCGTCCTGGTGGAAGGGAGCAATCCGCCGGCCATGCAGCAGGTGTACAACCGCCCCTTCCGCACGCGCGCCAATAACGATGGTGTATACGATAGCCTAGTGGTCACAACCAATCGCCGTCGTGTGGGACGCGATGGCACGATCTACCCGGCGCACAGCTACGACCGCAACGCGCTCCTCTTTGCTCGGCAAACCGAAACTACACTCGCGGATTGGTATGCCGACTCCGCATCGGGCATCATCGAAGTGCGGCTCCCGTGGGGAATGCTCCAAGTGCTCGACCCGTCATCGCGACAGGTGCTGTTTGGCGACGAGCGGACGGGAGAAATCGCCGGCGTTCCGACGGATGGCTTTCGGTTCGTGGTGCAGAGCTACGATCCGCGTGCACCCAAGGCGGGGGGCGCATGGTTGGTCACGCGCGACGGCAGTGCCGCGAGCACCGGCGCATTGCCACCACTCTGGACCTGGCGGACATGGGAAGTCCCGCAGTGGCACGCGGAGGTCAAGCCGCTCTTCGGTGCCATGCGAACCACCTTCGATCAGATTCCTTAACGCAACAAGATTTCCGCGCCGACTCCCACCGAGTACCATCGATACCCGTCGGGGGAGACCGTGCTGGTGGACGGGAGATTCGCGATGCTCCCGGTGACGTTCACCGCATACCCCGGCGCGAAGTGATATCCGATATCAAACGCCGCTCGGCTCGCGGCGCGCGAGGTCGTGTTGCCGCGCAGACGGACACGTTGTGTTCCCAGTCCGACATCGCCCGACGCACGCCATCCGAGATCGCCTCCCACGCGGCCTCGCAGGCTCCCTTCGATCAGCCGATAGAATTCGGGCGAAAAGTAGCCGTCCGTCGCCGCGGTGTCGTAGCCAAAGCCACGCACCGTGGTCGCCACGGAGAGCGCGCGCGACAGCGTGTACCGCAGCGATGCCATGGCGTTGTGCCGATCGTTGGGCGTACCGCCCGTCAGTCGGGTGAATCCCCCACCCAGATCCAACGTGAAGCGTGCTGGAAGCGTGAACGACCCATCGGCGTTGACGCCAGTGGTGGAGATCCCGGCGAGAATGAGCGCCGCGGTTTCGTCAAACGGTGCGCGAGTAACACTCGCACCGCCATTGAACCACGAGACCGGCGCGAGGTGCAATCCACCGCTCGCGATCCATCGAAATGGCGTTTCGATCGACTGGCTCGCGCCGCCCACTTCTCCCGAGAGATGTGTGCCGCCTACTTCGCCATTCAAGGTCCAGACACCATGATCCAATGACCATCTGCCGCGGAGCCGAAGGCCGATCGACTGTGCGTCGAGTGCGTGGAATGACGTGGTCCGCGCGCCGGCCACGAGCGCGAGCCGGCCGTTCCACGGCGGCCGCACACCGAACGTCGCGGCGTACCACGTGGCGCGGTTGTGATCGCTGTCGTTGGACGGATCGATATCCACGCGCGCGGTGGGGAGCAGTTCCGCGTCGAGCCACCGTTGTTGGATATGCGCATCGGCGTTGGCTGGATCGACCGCCAGTGCATGATCCACCGCATCGCGCGCGGCCACGGGCTCTCCATTCCAGCGCAAGACCTGCGCGAGCCCCACCCACGCTTCGGCGTCGCGCGGATGGCTCTGCGTGAGCGCCGTCCAGTGTGCCTCACTTTGCGCCAGATCACCGCGCCACGCCCAGACGCGCGCGATCCCTTTTTGCGCGTCGGGATCGCCGGGTGTATGCGACAATACGGTGTCGTACACGGCGATGGCGTCGTCGTATCGTCCCGCCCAAGCCAATGCGCGTCCCACGGCGATCCGTCCGGCGTCGTCGCGCGGCTCGAGCTGTACGTAATGCCGGAACAGCGTGATCGCGCTGTCGAGCTGATTGTCGTACAACAAGAGTGTCGCCAACCGATAAACCGCGCGCGACGACGCATCGGGATCGCGTTGGACAGCGGCGTGATACGCCGCACGCGCGCGGGCGTTGTCGCCCGCAGCCCATGCGCTATCGCCCGAAGAGACCCAAGCAGACACGGAGTCGGACACCGTGGCTGGGCGTGACTGGGCGTTGATGGGGAGGACCGCGGCACTACCAATGAGGGTCGATACGGCGAGGCAAACGAGTCGCATGTCTCCGAAGGGTGTGCGGGAGTGCAGCCGAGGACGAGCGGCCGTGCCCCGAGGGCGTTGCATGGTTAGGGCCACGGTTGGCAGGGTGAGCCACAGCGGGCCGCGCGAATAATCGGATAAGAAGGGCACCACGACTTAAGCATCGGACGCTCATGGCGCCTTGGTCACCCTCTCTCTCGGGTGGCCTGCACGGCACCCCGTACATGGCAGGACCGGAGCATGGGCGGTAGCTTTGACGCTGGTGTGGTCCCCCTCTTGTTTCCTATGACGACTGAGCCGCAGCCCACTCCCATCACCGACGGTTTGCAATTCGACCGGGCCGTCGAGCCACTTCCACCCCCGCCAGAGCCAGCACCGCAGCGGACCTGCACGCAGTGCCAGGCACCCATCGAGGGCGAATACTATCACGTGAATGGGGCGACCGCCTGCCCGCCGTGCGCGGAGGCCGCGCGGGTCACCGACCCTCCGTTTACGCGCCGCGCAACGATTCGTGGGCTCCTCTTTGGACTCGGGGCGGCCATCGCGGGGGGCATTGTCTACTATCTCTCCATCGCGCTCACGGGGTTCGAAATCGGACTGGTCGCCATCCTGGTCGGATACATGGTTGGATGGGCGATCAAAAAAGGGGCGTACGGCCGTGGTGCTCGGCGGTTGCAGGTGAGCGCGGTCGTGCTCACGTACTTTGCCATTGGGTTGGGATACGTCCCGCTCATGCTCCGTTCGTCGCCAGCGCATGCCGGACATCTCAGCTCATCGGCCGTGCATGAACAACCGGGCTCGCCGAAATCCCCGGATGCGCGTGGGACTTCGTTGTCCATGACGATTACTCCGTCGAGCGGCCCTGGCGCAACGCCGTCGACCTCCGCGACATCGACACCAACGTCGACCTCGCCCGCGGCCACGCATTCGTCGCCGGACCATGGGTCGGCGACGGGCTCTCGCTCCGCCGATGCGTTGGGGATTCTCGGGGCGATCGGTATCTTGCTCGCGGTGACGTTCACTTTACCGGTCGTTGCCACGGTCAGTGAAATGCCGGCCGGTCTTCTGACCGCAGCCATTGTCATCTTTGGTTTGCTGCAAGCGTGGCGACTCACTGCTGCGGCGCGGCCTGTCACGGTCGCGGGCCCATTTACGCCGAACACACGCGGTCGCTCGTTTGCATCGGCGAACGCGTCAACGAACGCGTCCACGGATGCATCGGCCGATGTCTCGGCCGAGCCGGTCGTCTGAGCACACGTCGCATACGTCCCCTTCACTGCGCACTGATCGACACGATATGACCGCGCCCGCTATCCGACCCACGTGCGCCGAATGCGGTACGCTCCGTCCGCCGGGCGCGCTCGTCTGTCCCATCTGCAAAACGCTCGTCCACGCGGATACGCTCAAAGCGCTCGCCGCGCAAGCCGAGGCGCAGCACGTCGCCGGTGCGCGTGCGGACGAGCGCGCGACCTGGGCGCGCATGCTCACGCTCCTCCCGGATCGATCGCAGCAAGCGATCACGGTTCGCGAGCGAATTGCCGCCATCGACGCCGAGCCGCAGCAGGCCGATGTCCAAGCCAATGTCCAAGTCGATGCCACGGCGCCGAAGCCGCCCGACACACGTCCTTGGTGGAAACGCGGTGCCGGCGCCATCGGGACCGCGATCGCATTCGCGTTGACCAAAGCCAAGTTTCTCCTGCTCGGCTTGAGCAAGATGAGCACACTTCTCTCGATGTTCGCGTTTTTCGGACTCTACTGGGCCGCGTTCGGGTGGCCGTTCGCGTTGGGCGTGGTGTTCTCCATTTACATCCACGAGATGGGACACGTATCGGAGCTCCGCAGGCTCGGCATCAAGGCCGGTGCACCGCTCTTTATCCCTGGTGTTGGGGCGGTGGTGATGCTGAAACAACGGGTGACCGATCCGCGCGTCGATGCGCGCATTGGGCTGGCGGGACCACTCTGGGGACTTGGCGCCGGACTCGTGGCGTTTGCCGGCTACGCCATCACAGGCATCGAGACGTGGGGCGCGATCGCCAAGTTTACCGGGATCATCAACCTGTTCAACCTCATTCCCGTCTGGCAGTTGGATGGGTCGCGCGGGTTGCACGCGCTCACGCGTTGGCAGCGTCTCGTCGTGGCCGCGGTGGCGGGCGGCATGTATTTCGTATTCCCCCAGCTATTTTTGTTGATTATCGCGGCGGCGGCGGCCGTGCGCGCGTTCAAACCCGTCGACATCGCTCCCGATCACCGTGCATTGGTGAAGTATGTCGGATTGCTCATTGCGCTCGCGACGCTCGCGGCGGTGACGCCAAGAGGAATGGCCGCGCGCTGACCGTGCGCTCTATGTTGCGCCGACATCGCGTTGAGGTCGCGCACTTCCCGCTGTACGCAAACGTCGCACGCACGATCCGCTACATCAGACGCGCCTCGCAACGAACTCTCGTCGCGAGGCGCGTCTGATGTTATTGATCTTTACTGCGTCGCCGCGGCCTCACGCCATCGACGAACTCGTCCCCGCCTTGGCCGTGAATCCAAAGTATGCCAGCACGATGCCGAGTACCGCGTGGAGCCAGATGTCGTTGCCGCCTAGTGGCACGAGCCCAAAGCCGCTGGGGTCGACCATACCGAGGACCGCAAGCACGAGGTAGATGATCCCGCCGGCTTGGCCATACATCTTGGCGCCCGCGAACGACCGTGCCGCCGCGAGGCCCCAGAGGCCGAACAGGACATGTACCGTGTTGTGCAAGAGGTTGACGGGGAAGATCCCGAGCAGCATCTGCATTTCCATCGTTCGGCTGTAGAAAAAGCCGACGATGCCGACGAGCAAGAAGATGATTCCAAAAATTTGGGCTACGCGCTGAACTGTCGTCATGCATCTCTCCTGTGCGAGGTCATCGTGCCAGTGATATCATGAAGCGTCCGCGTCGTCCTGCCGGACCCGAAAAACATACCGCCCTCCCGGGGAGTCCGCGAGGCGCGGTGTCCGGGGAGGGCGGTCAGTATGGAAATGTTACGGCAGATGACGCGTCGCAATGGCGTCGCTGGGCACTGGCGCGGCCAGCTCAGTCCACGTGAATGTGCCCGTCGTTGCGGCAAGTGCATCGTGTCGTACAATCATCTCTCCTCCGTCCTGCATCCGATTCAGTCCATAGTGCCATTGTGCTCCCTCAGGGACTCGTTCCGTCAGGAGCGTCCGCGCATTGCCCGCACCAGCTGTCGTACTACCCCCACGGCCGGGCACTGACGGCCATGTTCGCAGTACCACCCATGCCGGTCAAAAAAGACCAGATGGTACACCGGTGGCCCTTCGTCTCCACGCTCGACCACACGCCACAGCTCTTCGACCGTGGTATCCGGCCCACACAGGAGCCACGGCTCCCTGGGCTCCGCCTCCATGACACGTGGGGCTGGCTGGGGTGGTCTTGCTGGTGGCCTCGCCGCCGTCCGCCGAGGCTGTTGGGCCCGTCCTGTGGCCCGCTTCCGGCTGGATTTCATAACGGACAGTGCGACGACAACGGCGTACGCGAAGATTTTCGGGTTGTGTTCGGTAATTAAGGAAGCTAGCGGGGGGACAGGGGCTTTGGCAACCCTGTTTGAAACAAATGTATTTCTGAAAAAGGGAGAGTCTCCCACCGGAGAGGGGCTCGAGCAGCCGCCTACCGCCGGTCCTGCAGCGTCCTGTTAAAGACTTCGGAGCCGCCGCGCGGGATCGAGAGGGTGCGCCAGGTCGCCTTCCGGAATGTTTTGGCCAGCATGACGATCTGGCCAACGTGATACGCCGTGTGCGCCAGGTTACGGTGCAACGCGTCTACCACACTCATCGGCTGACTGCGAATGGTCACTGTGCGGATCAGGTCGTTGGGGCGCAGTGCTGCCACGGCTGCTAGGCAGACCGCATAGCCTTCGGTCCACCATTGCAGCACGACTTCCCGCGTGGCTGCCGTCTCTTCGTCGAATTCCTGGTCACGTTGTCGGTCCGGCTTTTCGCCGTCGCTGGTCAAAAAGTCGGTCCATCGCGAGCGCATATTGCCGCGCATGTGTTTAACGATCACCGCAATGCTGTTGGTGCCGGGCGCATATTCGCGAACCAGATCCACGTCCTCACACTGCGTGATGGCATCGATGGCGAGCTGGTCGTATTGGCGATATCGGCTGAGCGTCGACGCCAGAAAATCAGTGGCGAGCGCGGTGCCGAATGCGGTCTCGAGCGCGGAATCCGACATATCTAAGGAATGTAGTCGATGTCGCACGAGCGACGACGATCCCGGGGCGAGTCGTCGGTCTGCCGATCGATCGTGCCAATATCGCGGCAACCCGTGCGGAAATCGTGCCGTCCCTGGGGGGTGGGTCTCGTTCGTCCCCGGCATGTGGTATGCACCGTCACCATCCAATGCCGCTCGACGAATCCCGAACGCCGTTCGACGCGCAGCTCCCCTGGCGGCATAGCCATACGGGGCGCTACGCGCCCATTTCCGACTACGCCCTCATCGGCGACATGCGCACTGCCGCCCTCGTGGGGATGCACGGCTCGATCGACTGGTGCTGCTGGCCTGAATTCGATTCGCCCTCGGCCTTTGCCGCGCTCCTCGACGCCGACCGGGGCGGTCGCTTTCGCATCGCCCCCGCCGAAGCGCACACCACCGAGCAACGCTACCTCGCCGCCACCAACGTGGTGGTGACCACGTTCCATGGCGACACGGGTGGCGTGGTGGAGCTGTGTGACTTCATGCCGGTGACGAGCGAGGGGACACGCGGCGCATATCCTGAGATTCATCGGCGCGTGCGCTGCACGCGCGGATCGATGACAGTGGCCATTCACTTCGCGCCGCGACTCAACTATGCCGCCACGCGCACGCGACTCATCCCGCGCCGCAACGGCGTGCTCGCAACCGATGACGAAGACGAAGTGCTCACGCTTTCGGGCCCCGCCGACCTCTGGTGGCAGCTGACCGACGACATTGCCGCCGTGGAGCTCACGCTACGCAACGGCGACGAAGCGTGGTTCGTGGTGCGCTACGACGATGACGAAGTGCACCCTATCGCCAAATACGAATCGGTGGCCAAGCTGGACGGCACGATCGCCTTCTGGGACGCCTGGGTCTCCCGCATCCGGTACCGTGGCCCCTATCGCGCTGAAGTGGAGCGATCGGCGCTAGCACTCAAGCTCATGTGCTATACGCCGACCGGCGCGATCGTCGCCGCGCCCACGACATCGCTCCCCGAAGAAATGGGAGGCATTCGTAACTGGGATTATCGCTTTGCCTGGTTACGCGACTCGGCATTCGTGCTCGACGCGCTCTACGCGCTGGGGCAGTTCGACGAAGCCGACGGGTTCATGCGATTCTTGCGGCGCATCACTCGAAAAGCGAGCGATGCGCACATCCAGATCATGTACGGCATCGACGGCCGCCGTGACCTCACCGAGCGGTCGTTGACGTATCTGGAAGGGTATCGCGGCTCCGCTCCCGTCCGCACTGGCAACGGTGCGTACGATCAGATTCAGTTGGACGTTTACGGTGAAGTGCTCTCCGCCGCGTGGAAGTGGAGCCACACATACGCCATGGGCGAAGGAACGTGGATGTCGCTGCATCGCCTGATCGACTGGGTGGCGACGCACTGGCATCTCCCCGACCGTGGAATTTGGGAAGTGCGGGGCGGGGCACAGCACTACGTGTTGAGCAAGGTGATGTGCTGGGTGGCGCTCGATTACGGCATCCGCATGGCGGAAGAGTTCGAGCTCCCCGCCGCGCTCGACGTGTGGCGCGACGCGCGCACCGCGGTGCGTGACGATGTCATGGCACGCGGGTGGAATGTCAAAGAGCAGTGCTTCGTGCAGCACTACGACACCGACGCGCTCGACGCGAGCGCGCTCGTCATCCCGCTCGTCGGCTTTTTGCAGCCACACGATCCCCGCGTTCGCTCCATCGTGCGCGCCGTGATCGCCGAGCTGTCAGGCGACGATCAGGAGCTCATCTACCGCTACCGCAACGACGATGGACTCCCCGGTGGGGAAGGAGTCTTCTCGTGCTGTACGTATTGGGCCGCGCAGGTGCTCGCTATGGCCGGCGACCGCGAGCATGCGGAGCGACTCTTTCAGCGCATGCGTAAACATGCCAATCATGTGGGGCTGTACAGCGAGGAATTGAACGCGGTCACGGGAGAATTTCTGGGCAACTTTCCCCAAGCCTTCACCCACATCGCCCTCATCAACTGCGCCGACGCGCTCGCTCGGCAAACCCCCGATTAATGCCGCTGGCCGCGTGTCGCGCGCCCACGTGAAATTATATTTGTGATGCCGCTCCGGAGGATCGGGGTGCTACATTATGTGCAGTCCGCCCTTCCGCCGATCGTCTTTGCTTATGCCTCTCCGCCGTCCCCGATATGGTCTCGATGCGCCGCGCGTATTGGCGGGGTTTTTGGTGGCGGGGATCGCCGCCTTCTTGATCGGAGAAGTCCTCGTCGTCAAAGGCGACCCACTCGGCACCTTCTGGCCGGTCATCGCCGTCCTGTTTTTCTGGGTGGCATTTTGGATGGTCCTCACCGCGGTGGTGATGTTGGTGAGCAGCGTTGCCGGCAAACTGCATCTCCGCGACAAAGTGCTCGACAGCCTTGGCCTGCAGGGCGATGAGACCGTGCTCGACATCGGCTGTGGACGCGGGCTCTTGTTGATCGGTGCGGCGCGCCGGCTGCCGTATGGGCGCGCCGTCGGTGTGGACATCTGGTCGCAACGCGAGCAATGGCGGAACACACCCGAGGAAACCATGGCCAACGCCGAGGCCGAAGGGGTGGTGGATCGCATCACGTTGCACAAGGCGGACATGCGGAGCTTACCGTTTGCCGACGCATCGGTGGACGTCGTCGTGTCGAGCATGGCGTTGCACACATTGCCCAAGCGCACGAACCGTCGTCGTGCTATCGACGAAATCGCGCGCGTGCTCAAGCCGGG
>Ga0105237_10007170_pt1 | contig 12245 bp, 10 predicted proteins | sample KBSC24metaG_FD_81520 | JGI IMG/M metagenome (GOLD analysis project Ga0105237, IMG submission 81520) | Corn rhizosphere microbial communities from Kellogg Biological Station, Michigan, USA - KBS C2-4 metaG | ecosystem: Host-associated > Plants > Roots > Rhizosphere > Soil | place: Michigan, USA...
AAACTTTGCGGCGACAAATTACGAAAATTACCACCTTCTGGGTATTGTCTCGTCCCATAATCCAACCTATCTTGCAGTCACATTCTTACTTCTTATTCCCACACGCGATTGCAGCCTTTCCAAGCCCGCCCCAAAACAACATACGTTACAATGGAAAAAAGAAGTTTCGAAGACGTCGAGCACGATCTCCTTACCCACCTGTCGGCCGCCAATCTTCCAAAGGACCATCTCGCCGCCATTTCCCGGTCCATCGCAGCCTCGTACAAGTCCGGGTTGCAGATCGTTGACTGGTGGGTCGAAGGCCTCCCCACCTTTGAAAAGCTCGTGATCCAGGCCCACTTGCCGATCGCCGAGACAAAAGCCCTCCAGGGTCTCGTCCAGAACGAAAGCTTCAAAGCTATCGAGATCCATCGCAAAGGGATCCCGCGCCCAGAGTTCTTCCAGTTGCAATTGACCGTAGAGCACTCGAAATAGCCGAACGAAGTAGCCGAAGCCCGCAAATAGCCGAACCCTCTAAGGAATTATATAGCCCAACCCGCCCAGCCGTAGCCCAGGCACCCCAGGCCCAAACCCCTTGTCCGATTCACTAAACCCGAACCGTACCTTATCGTAACCTCTATTAATCCTCTTGTCGAACGCCCTTAAGCCAAACCGCGCCTATCGATCTCAGTCAGGCCCTTCCGCCCGGAAGGGCCTCCTGGATCATCCGACTCGAATTTAGCCTCGTCCTCATCAAGCCCCGCCGCCAGCCAGCACTCATCCGTTATACACCCTCATCCTCACCGTAAACACATTCCGCCCCTCCCGCACCGCCGCTGCAAAACCATATCCATGCAGTTGCAATATCTTCCGAACGATCGCCAGCCCGATCGCCGGCCGCGAAGGCCGCATCCCATCAGCTTCGTTGATCCATCGTACCAGCTGCTCCGCCAACGGCGCCCCCCTATTGGCGATCGTAAACACCAGCTCCTCGCCCACCCGGTCCAATCGCACGACAATCTCGCCGCCAGGACCCGCAGCTCCACCCAAGCCCGCCGGAAAAGCGCCGGCCCCAGGCGGCCCCGTATAAGCCAACGCATTGACCACCAGATTCTGCACCACCCGCTCCATCATTGAAACGTCGGCAAAGATCCAACTCCCGTCCGTCCCGTTAACAAGCTCGATCCGCCCGGAAGCATCCGTCGCATGCAACACCTCCTGCATCATCTCCGAGAATACAAAAGGCTCCCGATGCGCCTCAAAGCTCGCCGACTCCATCTTCGACAGCTCGAACAGCTGGTTCACCATCTGATCCACCTGCCGCAGTTTTGTCACCACCAGCTCACTATAGGCCCGCTCGTCCTCGGGCCCCAGCTCCCCCTTCTTGATCACTAAGGTCTCCGCGTATCCCCGGGCGATCGCCAGTGGGGTCCGGAGATCGTGGGAAATGTTGACCATAAAATCCCGCCGCTCCTTCTCCGAGGCCGTGATCCGCCGGATATTATCCGCCTCCCGCATTCGTTGGATATAAAGGACGGTAATCAGCAGCGATACCGCCAGCAGAAAGGACACCGAACCCAGCACCATTGGCGTGATCCGGCTGTTGAACAGCATCTGCGAGACGCTGCGGTATTGATGACTCCCCAGGATCACATAGATATAACCCAACCGGCGCGGCCCCATGGCTCCCGCCTCACTCCACACATCCGCCGCCGAAAAGATCTTCCACCGCTCCGGGTCCCGCGGATCCACATCCACCACATGCTTCCTCCCCCCCGCCGCCAGGTACCGCCGGATCGGCCCCAACTCCACCAGCCACTCCTTGATCTCCCCCCGTTTCCCGTTGAAATACATCACCCGCCCCGTAGTATCGAGAAAGTAGACCTCCGCACTCGGACTGATCACCATCGCATCATAAAAAACGGAATCCGCCTTGCGCCGGTCGAACCCCTCCCGGCCGTAAGGACTCGTAAACCGCGCAATATGTCCCGCCACATCCTTGTTCAGCAGCTGTGTACTCGCCTCAAAGAAATTCGTGATCGCCAGGTAGGTTATCCCGGTGAACAACATTCCCAATACAACAATGAGCAGGAAGATGACCCCATAGGTCCGCCGAAAGCGGGGGAAGCGGGGATAGCGTTTCGTCCTCATTCCGCAAACCGGTAACCGGCTCCCCAGGTGGTTAAAATATATTCCGGCTTGTTCAGCACTGGCTCGATCTTGATCCGCAGCCTATTGATATGCGACGTCACCGTATGCTCATACTCCTGGAACGCGAAGCCCCAGATCCTCTCCAGCAGTTCGTGACGCGAAAAGGTCTTGCCCGGGTGATCCGCCAGCAGCCACAACAGATCGAATTCCTTCGGCGTCAGCTCGAGGCGCTCGCCGCGCATCGTGACCTTCCGCTTTGGCCGGTCGATCACCAGGTCCCGAAAATGGATGACCCCTGCTTCGGATGCGTTCGCCGGCCTCGCACCCGTTCCCGCCGCCCCCGGGCCCGCCGCCCCCATCTCCGCCGCAACAGGCCGCCGCCGCAACAAAGCCCTCACCCGCGCGAGCAGCTCAGCCACCCCAAAAGGCTTGGTCATATAATCATCTGCCCCCGCCTCCAACGCCTGCACCTTATCCGATTCATCCGACAACGCACTGAGCATCAGCACCGGTATCCAATTCTTCCCCGCCCGGATGCGGCGGCAAAGGTCCACCCCATTCCCGTCCTGCAGCAGGATATCCAGGATGATCACGTCAAAAGGCTCCGCCCCCAACACCCCCAGCGCCGCCGCCCCCCGGTCACAAACCGTCACCCGGTAATCCGGCGCATGCAGATGCAGATTGATCAGCTTCGCAATGGCGGGATCGTCTTCCACGAGGAGCAAATGATTCATAGACTACAAATGTAACCATCTTGGGCGTCTCCCGCCAATCGCTGACGCAATCCGACATCACTGACCGCTGTCTTATTTGACTGCGGTATCCCTTCCGCGGCGCACCTTTTCTTTGCTGCGTCCTAAAAACCCACCAACCCAATGCCCGGTTTCAAAAAACCCCGCATCCGCTTTCGCCTGGTTGAACTCTCCGACGCAGCCTACATCAGCCGCTGGCTCGCCGAGTCCCTCCGGCAATCACCCGAATGGGAATGCCAGTTCCTGAATCTCCTGCTGGAAGAATGGCACGACACTGAGAAGCTCGCGCGCCAAACCAGCTGGATGGCCATGGCCGGCACCCAACGACTCTTCTTCCTCGAAATCGCCGGCCAGGAAGAGATCTTCCTCACCGCCCCAAAAGGCATCCTCGACCACCGCGAAACCGCGCTGGCCGCCTGGCAACGCTCCATCGCCCATCTCCGCAGCCTCGGCAGCCTCACCAGCCTCCGCGTCTCCATCGATCGCACCCGCCACACCGAATGCGAATGCCTCCTCGATCTCGGCTTCACCGAGATCACCGCCAACGGCTTCCACAACCAACGCAGCTTCCTGCTCCGTCTCTAAGGCACCCGTCGCAATGCCCGCCGACACAAGCTCCGCCGTCCCCCCAAGCCCGCCGCCACATAGCAAGCCGCAAAAAAAAGTCGTACCTTTGCCGATTATGGCAACGACAACGGAGAAAAAGAATATCAGGCACCTGAGCCTGAGTGAGTTAGAACAATACTTCGAAACCCTTGGCGAGAAGAAATTCCGCGTAAAGCAAGTCTGGGAATGGCTCTGGCAAAAACATGCCCACAGCTTTGACGACATGACCAACCTGAGCAAAGAATTGCGCCAACGCCTCGCCGACCACTTCTCCTTCCCCGCCCTCACCGTCGACGCCACCCAATACTCCGCCGACGGCACCATCAAAAGCCGCTTCCGCACCGCCGACCACCACCTCGTAGAAGGGGTCCTCATCCCCACCGATGAACGCAAAACTGCCTGCGTCTCCTCTCAGATCGGCTGCAGCCTCAGCTGTAAATTCTGCGCCACCGGCTACATGGATCGCAAACGCAACCTCGACTACGACGAGATCTACGACGAAGTCGTCCTCCTCAATCAACAGTCCGAACGGGTATACGAAAAGAAACTGACAAACATCGTCTTCATGGGCATGGGCGAACCCCTGCTGAATTATAAGAACGTCCTCAAAGCCATCGAAAAGATCACGTCCCCCGACGGCCTGGGCATGAGCCCAAGACGCATCACCGTCTCCACGGCCGGCGTCGCAAAGATGATCAAGCAACTAGGCGACGACAAGGTCCGCTTCAAGCTCGCCCTCTCCCTCCACGCCGCCAACGACCAGAAGCGCAACGAGATCATGGGCATCAACGAGACCAACAACATCAAGGCCCTCATCGAGGCGCTGAATTATTTCTATCAGCAGACCGGCAACGAGATCACGTTTGAATATATCCTCTTCAAGGACTTCAACGACAGCAAACAGGACGCCGACGAATTAATAAAGATTTACCGCCAGGTACCCGCCGATCTCATCAACATTATTGAATACAACCCGATCGACCAGGCCCTGTTTTCAAAGCCCGAAGAGAACGCCATCGAGCAGTTCATGAACCACCTGGAAAAGAACCGCGTCAACGCCCGGCTCCGCCGCAGCCGCGGAAAAGACATCGATGCCGCCTGCGGCCAGCTCGCCAACAAAGAACAATAAACACCCGGAATGGACGCCACCCTCCTGCTACAGAGCATCGCCCGCCATATCACCCTCAGCCCGGAGGAACAGGCCCATTTCACCTCGATCCTGCACTACAAGGCAGTAAAAAAGAAACAATTCCTCACCCGCGAAGGCGACGTCTCCCGCGGACCCGCCTTCGTCACCTCCGGCATCCTCCGCAGCTACTCCATCGACAACAACGGCAACGAACATGTGATCCAGTTCGCCCCACCCGGCTGGTGGGTCGGCGACCTCGGCAGCATGATCCACCAACGCCCGTCCATCCTCAGCGTCGACGCCCTCGAAGACAGCGAGGTACTCTTTATCACCGAAGCCGATATCGAGGACCTCTACGAACGCATCCCCAAATTCGAGCGCTTCTGGCGCATCCTCACCCAGAACGCCCTCGCCGCCCACCAGGCCCGCCTGGTCAACATCCTCAGCCTCCCCGCCAAAGAACGCTACGCCGAATTCTGCCGCCTCTACCCGTCCCTCATCGACTGCCTTCCTCAAAAACAGGTAGCCTCTTATATCGGCGTCACCCCCGAATTCCTCAGCAAGATGCTCAACACGCGGGCTTAACCTACATTATTTCGCCGCAGGACCCTCCGTCGTAGCTTTGTGGTGTAAAAGGAGATAACACCATGACAAAAAGCATCGAACGCATCATCCCCCAACCCCTCGCCCCCGGCATGGTCGGCGACGGTTTCCGGGTTTATAATTATATCCCCGGCGGTGAGAATCCCGCCTCCGCGGTACCCCAGCCACGCATCAGCCCCTTCCTCCTGCTCGACTACAATGCCGAGATCGACTTCGCCCCCTCCAACCGCGTCCGCGGCGTGGGCGTCCATCCCCATAAAGGCTTCGAGACCGTAACGATCGCCTACAAAGGCAGCGTCGCCCACCACGACAGCGCGGGCAACAGCGGCGTCATCCATCCCGGCGACGTCCAGTGGATGACCGCCGGCGCGGGCATCCTGCACAAAGAATACCATGAAGAGAACTATTCAAAGAAGGGTGGCCCCTTCGAAATGGTGCAGCTCTGGGTGAACCTTCCAAAAAAGGATAAGCTCACAAAGCCCCACTACCAGGCCATCACGGCCGATCAGGTCACAAAGCTCACCCTCGATAACAACCAGGGCCAGGTCAACGTCATCGCCGGCACCGTCAATGGAACGACTGGCCCCGCCCTCACCTATACCCCTGTGATAGTGGCCAACCTGAACCTCAACCCCGGCGCTGAGTTCGCCACAACGACTCCCGCAGGCTACAACACCGCCCTGCTGGTGATCAAAGGCAGCGCCGAAGTCAACGGCCAGTCCGCACCCAACCATAGTTTCGTATTGTTCAAAAATGAAGGCGAAGAGATCGAAATAAAAACAAGCGGATCCGCCACCCTCTTACTTCTCAGCGGCGAGCCCATCAACGAACCCATCGCCGCCTACGGCCCCTTTGTCATGAACACCAAGGAAGAACTCATCGAGTCCATCCACGAAGCTCAATCCGGCAAATTCGGCCGTTTGGCCTAACAGATACGGGGCTCCAGCGAAGCTGGGGCCCTTTATTCACTCCTCAACGCCAGCACCGGATTCGCCATCGCCGCCCGCACCGCCTGCCAGCTCACCGTCAGCAAAGTGATCAAAAGAGCCAGCCCGAACGTATAGATAAACACCGAAAACCCTACCGTCGTCCGGTAATCATACCCCTCCAACCACTTATTCATCCCTACCCATGCCAACGGCGCCGCGATAACAAACGCGATCGCCACCAATCGCACAAACTCCTTCGAAAGAAGCCCCCACAACTGCGGCACACTCGCCCCCAACACCTTTCGCACCCCGATCTCCCGCACCCGCCGTTCCGCCATAAAGCTCGCCAGCCCAAACAACCCCAGACAGCTGATGAAGATGGCAAAGACCGTAAAGAACACCGCCAGCCGTAACACCCGCTCTTCGCTGACAAATTTCCGCGCATAGGCCTCCGACTCGAACCGGAAATCAAAAGGCGCACCGGGATTGTATTTGCGGAACACCGCCGTTATCGCCGTCATCGCCGACGCGAGGCTCCGCGCGGGATTCACCTTCACCAGGATCCAGTCTGAATTCGCCGTATCGATCATATATATCGCCGGCCGCACCACCTCCTCCGGACTCCGCAACACCATATCCTTCACCACCCCGATGATCCGGTACCGGTTATCGGCCCGGCTGCTGTAGAGGTAGTTGACCACCGACCCCACCGGCTCCCGGAACCCAAGATATTTTGCCGCCGCCTCGTTCACCACGATCGCCGCCGAATCCGTCGCAAACTGCCGCGAGAAATCCCGGCCCTTCAACACCTGCCAACCCAGTGTTTTGCCAAACTCCGGTGTGACAAAACTGATATCAAAGCCTGGCACTATATTCGGGTCCTTCCCAGGCCAGTTGAACCCGCTCTGCTGCCAGGCGCTGCCCGTGGGCGTATTCGTAGACTGAGTGATATCGACCACGGCCCCACTCTGTAACAGCTCGTCGCGGATCGCCGTAAAATGATGGACCAGGTCGGTCGTGTTCATCCGCACCGATAACAAACCCTCCCGCTGATATCCCACGGGCCGGTTCTTCACAAAGATGATTTGCCGGAATATCACCGCCGTCCCGATGATCAGCGAGATCGAGACCATGAACTGTAGTACGATCAACGCCTTCCTGGGGATCGCCGCCGCCGCTCCCACGCGAAACGAGCCTTTCAAAACGGAAACCGCATTAAAAGAAGAAAGGTATAAGGCCGGGTAACTCCCCGCAATAACGCCGACCAGGAACGTCAGCAAGGAATATATCCCCCAAAACCGCCAACCCAGTTCCAGCGTGACCGGGCTCCCCGCCAGCGCGCTGAACCCCGGCAACGCCAGCTTTGCCAGCAGCACCGCCAGAACCGCCGCCAGCACCGCCATCAGGACGGACTCCCCGAGGAATTGCAAAACCAGCTGACCCCGCATCGATCCGATCGACTTGCGGATGCCCACTTCCCGCGCCCGCCGCTCGCTCCGCGCCGTCGCCAGGTTCATAAAATTGATACAGGCCAGCAACAGCACAAACACCCCGATGCTTCCGAACATCCAAAGGTATCGGATGGCTCCGCCCGTATTCCGGCCCTCCTTCCATTCCCCATACAGATGCCAGCGCGGCATCGGGTTCAATACCACCACCGGCTTATCATTCCGCCCGTGCCCGTCCAGCGCGGCCTTGATCTTCTCATTCACCCGGCCGGCGTCGGCCCCCGGTTGCAGTTCCGCAAGAATGCCGAACGAATTGGCATTCCAATTCGTCTCGATAGGCAACACCCAGGCCTGCATCTTCTCGAAGGCCATCCAGTTCATCATATAGTTCATCCCCTTCCAGTCGCTGTTGTCGGGGATATCTTCGTATACTCCCGTTACTTTCAGCACGATCTTATTGTCGATACGAATGCTCTGGTTCAACGCCACACCCTCTCCGAACAGCGCCTTGGCCTGGCTCCGGCTCAGCAACATCGAGCTGGGGTCCTCCAATCCCGCCGACCCTGCCAGCATCCGGACCGACAGAATGTCCGCCAGTTCCGGCTGCGCATAGACACCCACGCTGACCACCGGTTCGCTCCCGTCCCGCTGCAGGATATGACCGTCCGGCCGGCCGTACAACGACACCCGCTTGAAGTCCGCCGCATACTGCTCCCGCAGCAAGCCCGCCAGGGGAAAGGGATCCGAATCCCGGGTCTGCGTATGCCCGTTATGCGTCGAATGGTGCATCACACTCACGATCCGCGAATAGTTCGCAAACGATCGGTTATAGCCCAGCTCATCGTTTATCCATGCCCCGATCAGCAGCACGATAGCCATCCCCAGGGCCAGCCCCAGGATATTAATGATAGAATAGACCCGGTTCCGCGTCAGGTTACGCCAGGCGACGGTAAAGTAGTTGGTAAACATAAAGAAGGGTGAAATTGCGATAAATGCGGCGCAAACATCACCCCAAAATCCCAAACCGCTGCTAATCAACCACGTGCAACGACCCGTCGCCAAAAGCATGTCCGCTTTCGATACATTGACCGCCCGCCACCGCGCACAATTCGGTAAACGATTGATTTTAACCGCCGAATAACCCCCAACCGCATTAAACAAAACAATCCATTATTGGTCTTACACCTAAATGTGCATCGCATGAATAAGCCTCTTACAAAATACTACCTGGCCGGCATCCTTGCCCTCGCCGCCGCGACAACCCAGGCGCAAAGCGCCGACTCCACAATGCATCACCGCTACGGCATGCACCGCTGGGACAACAACGGCGGGTCGGAATCCCACGGCCGCTTCGAAAACCGTGGCTTCAACCGCCCCCACATCCGCTATACCCCCGAGCAGCGCAAGCAAATGATGGCCATCCACAAGGAATACCGCCAAAAACGCGAAGATCTCTACAAACAGGATAACCTTACCCTCAAACAATACAAGGCCGGCCTCCTTGCCCTTGAAAAAGAAAGGAAGAGCAAACTCTCATCGCTCCTCACCCCCGAACAAAAGAACGAGCTCGCAGCCAATCGCAAACGAAGGGACGAGAACCGGCAGGTCCGCGAAGCCGCCCACCTCGAACGCCTGAAACTGCATCTCAACCTCACCGATGACCAGGTCGCAAAGATCAAGGCCGGCAACGAGAACCTGCGCAGCCAGGCCAAAGCCATCCACGAGAGCGACAACCTGCTGCCCGAACAGAAAAGGGAACAGCTGCAGTCCCTCCTGGTCCGACGCAACGACACGTACAAGTCGGTCCTTACCCCCGACCAGTACACGGAGTTCGAAAAAATGATGTCACACCGGCGGGCCGGCGGAATCCAATTCCGCGGCTCCCGGTCTATATAAATCACCCTCCATTGGACCCATCCTGCAAGGACCGGCGCAAGCGCCGGTCTTTTTTTTTGCGCCATTGGTACTATTTTCGCCGCTCTACCCTCTTATAGGCATGCACCCCTCCGAAGAACGCTTCTGGTCCCTCGTCGGCCTCGACCTCGCCGGCGAAGCGACCCCCGAACAACAAGCAGAACTGGCGCAGCTCCTCCAGGCCAACCCGGATTGGAACCTGCGCCTCGAGCTCTATACCAACCTCTACAAAAGCCGCCCCAAACAAACCCCGGCCGGCGAGTCCAACTTCAGCCGCCACCTCCAACGCCTCAGCAACCACCTGTCCGAACCAACCCTGCAATATGAACAGCCGGCCCCTCAGCCGGTCCTCCAGCCGGCCCCAAACAAATTCCGCCGCAAAACAGTCTGGCTCGGCGCCGCAGCCGCCATCCTGGCCATCACAGCCGCCCTCTACCTCCTCAAACCCGCAACCAGCAACAACGAATTCAACACCGTCACCACGCGCCCCGGCTCCCGCTCGAAAGTCCAGCTCCCGGACGGCACGACGGTCTGGCTCAACGCCGACAGCCGCCTCTCCTATAAAGTGAATAACACCGGCCGGGATGTCGAACTCACCGGCGAAGCCTACTTCGACGTCGCCAAAGACAAGGACCATCCCTTCCGCGTCCACACCCCCACCGTCGATGTCCTCGTTCTCGGCACCACCTTCAACCTGCGTAGCTACAGCAAGGAATACAACACCGAGACCAGCCTCTTCCAGGGCTCCGTCGAAGTCACTCTCCGCAACAATCCCGACAAAAAGATCATCCTGCACCCCGAGGAAAAGATCACCGTGCACAACAACGAGGCTACCGTCACCCCTATCAAAACAAAACAGGAACCCGACGCCGATCAGCCGCTCATCACCGTCGGCAAGATCCACCGTCAGCAAAAGGACAGCAGCATCATCGAGACCCTCTGGACCAAGAACCAGCTGTATTTTGACGACCGCACCCTCGAAGAGGTCGGCTTTATGCTCGAACGCTGGTTCGGCGTTCGCGTCACCATCACCGACGACAACCTGAAGCTGCGCCGCTTCACCGGCAACTTCGAAGAAGAAAGTCTCCCGGAAGTCTTGGAGGCCCTCCGCATCTCCAGCGACTTCCACTATACTATGAGCAAAAAAGAAGTCATCATCACACCATAACTAACGAAAAATTGCCGCATATGAAATTCCATACATAACCACCTCCAAAAAAACAAGAAGGCGGAAGATGCTCGCAACATCCCCCGCCCGATAAAAACGGGAGTTCACCCCGTCTAAGACAGCAATTGCCCGCGAGGGCAATCAACTATCCATTACTATCAACACTAAATTATGCAATGTCCTCCACTCATCAAATACCTGCTGATGATGAAACTTGCCATTTTGCTGGTCCTTGTCTTCTCCACCCAATCCTACGCCCGTGTCTACGGCCAGCAGCACAGTATTAGCCTGCGCCTCGAAAAGGTGCAGCTGAAAAAGGTCTTCCGGGCCATTGAGAACCAAAGCTTCTTCCGTTTCGTCTACAACGACGACGTCATCCCCCGCGAACAGCTGGTCACCATCAACGTCAAAGAAGCAAGCATCGACGAGGTCCTCCAAAAGGTCCTCACGGGCACTCCCCTGAAATACCGGAAGCTCGGCGACAATCTCGTCGTCATCAGCCGCTCGGGGAACCCCCAACCGGTCCGCCAGGAACTCGCATCAACCGAACCAACCACCCCACCGGTGACGGGCAAGATCGTCAATGCCAAAGGCGAACCGCTCGCCGGCGTCACCGTACAGGAAAAAGGCACCAATAACGCCACCACGACACGCGACGACGGCACCTTCAGCATCGAGGTGACCAATTCCAACGCCACCCTCGTGTTCACCTATGTCGGCTACCAACAGCAACAAGCCCCCCTGAACGGCCAGACCAACCTCAACATCACCCTCGCCACCGAGACGACCAATCTCAACGAGGCGGTGGTCATCGGCTACCAGACGGTCCGCCGCAAAGACCTCACGGGCGCCACGGGGATCGTCAATATGGAAGATGCCAGTAAGCTCACCACCGGCAATGTCGCCGAATCGTTCCAGGGACTGGTCCCTGGCGTGACGGTGCGCACCGGCGGCAACCCGGGCAGCAACCCCACGGTGGAGATCCGCGGGGTAGCCAGCTTCACAAACACGTCCCCCCTCTATGTCATCGACGGAATGCTCGCCGATGTCGACGCCACCGTCAACCCCGACGACGTAGCCAGCGTCCAGATCCTAAAGGACGCCTCCGCCGCCGCGATCTACGGCAGCCGCGCCGGGAATGGGGTGATCATCATCACCACAAAGAAAGGCCGCGAAGGCGCCGCAAAATTCTCGGTCACGGGTAAATTCGGAATTCAGACCCTGCCAAAGAAATGGGACGTGATGTCGGCCCCCGACTATCTGAAGACCGTCCAGACGGAATACGCCAACTCGGGTATCCCGCTGCCCGCCGGAGTCGCCGCACAGGTGGCAAACAACACCATCAAAACGGACTGGCAGGACGCCATCACCCGCACCGGCAACGACCAGGATTACAACCTCAGCATCTCCGGCGGAAGCCACACCAGCAGCTACCTGATCTCCGGCGGCTACTACAGCAACAAAGGGGTCCTCATCGGCAACGACTTCCAACGCGCCAGCCTCCGCATCAACACCGAAACACACAAGGGCCGGCTCACCGTCGGCGAGAACCTGATGTTCAGCAAC
>Ga0105237_10007173_pt1 | contig 12244 bp, 11 predicted proteins | sample KBSC24metaG_FD_81520 | JGI IMG/M metagenome (GOLD analysis project Ga0105237, IMG submission 81520) | Corn rhizosphere microbial communities from Kellogg Biological Station, Michigan, USA - KBS C2-4 metaG | ecosystem: Host-associated > Plants > Roots > Rhizosphere > Soil | place: Michigan, USA...
CGCGCCGTCATCTTCTCGGCGCGTCCGTCGACGAGGTAGCTGGTCGGATCGCCATCGACCAGCTTCAGCTCGTGCAGCGTGAAACGCTTGCCGGTGGAGACCGTGTGGCTCCAGGCCACGTCCTTGTTGAAGCCGATCACCACGACCGGTGAATTGCCGATCGCCACGCCCATCACGTCCAGGCTGCCTGGAATGGTCACGTGCATCTCCCAGAAGCGGTTGGTGCCCTTCCATGGGAAATGCGGATTGCCCAGCAGCAGGCCGCGGCCGTCAGCGGTGCTGTCACGGCCGAAGGCCCAAGCGTTGGACGACACCGGCTGCTCCTGCAGACCGAGGTCCGCCGCTGCCAGGGTTACCTCCGGCGCCTGGGTCGCGGATGCCTTCGAGGAAGGCGGCCGCGCGCCAAGAATCGCATCGGCGAACAAGCCCATGCCGAGCTGGATGGCGCTGATCTCGCTGCCGCGCTGGTACTCGGCGAGCGTCATCGGTTGGACCCAGGCCTTGCCGGCGCACGCCGCGGGAAGCTGGCCGCCATGGTCGGCCAGGTAGCGGTTGTAGCCTGCCACGTAGCCGCGTGCCATGGCGTTGGCTTCGGCGCTCGACTGCGCGGCCGCGCGGGCCACGGCCTCGTCGTCGACGAAGGCCTTGATGAACAGGTCGATCTGCTCGTTGAGCAGGGGGCGCAGGCCGAGCTGGCCTATGGCCTTGGCGCCGAAGTGCTGGGTCCGCTGGGCGCGCGTGGTCACGAGGGCCTCGGCGGTCTGGCAGACGTTGTCCTGCGCATGCGCGTAGGCAACGCCATACGCGAGCATCTCCGGGTCGGCGGCCACGATGTGTGCGATGCCGTTGGCTGTGCGGCTGATCTGCACGACGCCCGAAGGCGGTGCGACGACTGCACCCGGCGCTCCGCCCGGTGCGGTGGCGCACGCCACCATGCCCGCCAACGCGACGGGCAGCAGTGCCCTCAGCGCCACGCGGCGCAGCCCTTGCTGATTCATCTCGTCTCCTGTGTGTTCGATCGCCAGGCCGGCAGGTTCGCGACGTGGTCACTTTCGCTGAGTGATCGCTTGACCGGATTGTCGTGGCTGTTCAAGACATGAGCGGCGCCGCCTAGACCTTCGCGCGGGTCGTTGCCTTTCGGCTCGGTGCAACCTGGAGTTGCGTCAGATGGGCCTTCAGCGCACGCTGATCGGTGTCCAGCTGGGCGCGCATGATCGCGAGGAATTCCCTCGCCGCGCTTGACATCGGCGTGCCGGGAGGAAGCACGAGCAGGCAGGCAAACGGCACGTCCATCGCCAAGGGACGAATGACCAGCCCGCGTTGGGCGTAGTCGAGCGCCGTGATCGGATTCACGACCCCGATGCCCAAGCCCAGCAGTGCGAGCTCGCAGACGCTCGCCGCGTAAGGCGTCTCCACCGCCACGTCGAGCGCGATCTGCTGTTCCGCCAGCGCGTGTTCGAGCCGTTGCCGCGAAGCATCCTCGGGATTGAGCGCGAGAAACGGCTCACCTGCGAGTTGCGCAGGCTGCACGGTCTTGCCACGGGCGAGCCGATGCTTGCGGTGCATCACGACGACGCCCGCGAAGCGGGCAAACACGGAATGGTCCAATCCGGTGACGGGCAATTCGTCGGCCATGAGCCCGAAGTCCGCCTGCCCGGACTGCACACGCTCCCGGACGTCTCGCGAACTGAGAACCTGCAACGAGACCTGGGGGCGTGCCTCGGGCGCCGTTCGCAGCGATGTGAAGCGCGCCAAGGCGCGCGGCACGAAGGACAGCCCGAAGGCCGGATAGGCGGCGATGCTCAGCCGGTTCACGCCGAACTGCTTCAGCGCGCGCATGCGATGTTCGATCGCGCTGAGCCCGATGAAGGTTCTCTCGACCTCGTGAAGCAGGGCTCGGGCTTCCGGCGTTGGCTGCAAGCGCCCTCGAAGGCGTGCGAACAATGCGAAGCCGGCGCCGTCTTCGAGGCGGCGAATCGACTGGCTCACGGCCGGCTGCGACACGCCCAGCAGCGCTGCTGCCTTGTTGGCGGAGCCGGCCATCATCACGGTGCGGAAGATCTCCAGTTCGCGCAGAAGCATATAAGCAAATCAAATAGGCTGGTAAGTTTGCCGGCGCGCCAGTTTATAGACGATTCATAGACTTCCCTCATCCGGTTGAGCAACAAAGGAGCGGACCATGAAGGAGCTGATGAGGACGGTGGGCGTGATGTGCTGCGCGGCAGCGACGTCGGCAGTGGCGCACGACTTCTCCGCAGACATCGCGAGGTTCAATGCCGTCGCCGCGACTCGCCAGGCGGACAGTGCAGAGTCGATCCAGGCGCGGCTGGCACTGGAGCGGGCCCAAGCGGAGATCGACCAGGCCGATGTGAAGATGCTGTTGCGCATCCGGGCGCTGACGAACAGCGGCCTTCGCGCCGTCGGGGAACAGCCTGCGTTCCTGGGCAGCGAGATCAAGCGGCTCGAGGACGCCATCTCCCATCCCAAGACGAACGACCCGGCGAAGCTCGCCGAGGCACGCGAGATCCTGGCACGCCTGGCCGTCGAGAAGAAGGTCTACGACACGCTGGAGAACTCGGCCGTCGACCAGATGAAACAGGCGCTGAAGACTCTGGAGTCGGCGCCTGCCAAGTGAAGCTGCTGAACCTGCTGCGCCACAGCCCGCAATATCCATGATTCCAGATCCCCACCGTGCCGCGCCTTCAATCGATGGGCAGGGTTTTGCCAGCCTGGTGCCGCCGGTCTGGCGCGCGTCGACCGTCGTGTTCGGTTCGTTGGAGGCGTTTGTCGGCCGCAAGGACAGGTTGCCGGATGGCTTCACCTACGGCACCACCGGCACACCGACGCAGCGCATGCTCGAGACACGCATCGCGGCGCTGGACAAGGCCGATCACTGCGTCGTGCTGCCTTCCGGCCAGGCCGCGATCTGCAACGTGCTGCTCGCCTTTCTGAAGCAAGGCGACCATCTGCTGATGACCGAAGCGGCCTACGGACCGGCCAAGACATTTGCCAGGCAGCGCCTCGCGCCGCTCGGGATCGACGTGGAATTCTTCGATCCCCGCATCGGTGCGCGAATGTCCGAGCTGTTGCGCGCCACGACCAGGATGGTGTGGCTGGAATCCCCGGGCAGCCTGACCATGGAGATGCAGGATGTCGCGACGATCAGCGCAGCGGCGCACCGGCGCGGCGCGCTGGTGGGCGTGGACAACACGTGGGCCAGTCCCCATGGGTTCTCGCCGCTCGAACATGGGGCGGACCTGTGCGTGCACGCCTGCACCAAGTACCTGGGTGGGCACTCCGACGTGCTGATGGGCAGCGTCAGCATGCGCGACGAGGCCCTGTATCGCAGCTTGCGGGACCTGCAAGCCGTGATGGGGCAGGCGGTCAGCGCCGAGGACTGCTTCCTGGTGGCCCGCGGGCTCGACACGCTGGAGATCCGCGTCGAACGGCAGTGGCGGTCCGCGCTTGCGGTGGCACGTCACCTGTGCACGCATCCGATGATCCGCAAGGTGCACTTTCCGGCCCTTGCAAGCAGCCCGGACCATGCGCTGTGGGCGCGCGACCATCGAGGGCCCGGAAGCCTGATGAGCCTCGAGCTGGTCGACGCGCCGCAGCAGGCGATGAGCGCGCTGTTCGACCGTCTGAGGCTCTTTTCGATCGGCGCGAGCTGGGGCGGGGTGCACAGCATCGCCGCCTTCTACCCGCGCGAGGAGTTCAGCAGCAGGCGCTTTTGCGACATCGCCGGGCCGATGGTCCGGCTGTCCATCGGCCTGGAACCTGCCGAAGACCTGATTCACGAACTCGATGCCGCATTGCTGGTGTTCGAAGAGCAACGGCAGCTTTGACAACTGGAGTAGCCATGATCATCCGTTCATTCATTCATCCGCTTGCGCTGAGCTGCCTGCTGCTGTCGATGTCGCTCTCGGGCGCCGCGCACGGTCAGTCACTGGACGGCACGCTGAAGAAGATCAGGGACACCGGCACGATCACCATCGCCACGCGTGGCGCGTCGATCCCGTTCAACTACCTCGACGACGACAACCGGCAGGCCGGCTACGCGTGGGAAATCTCGCAGCGCGTGGTCGAGCGCGTCAAGCAGGAGCTGAAGCTGCCGGCGCTGCAGGTCAAGGCGCTGGAGGTGACGCCGCAGACCCGCATTCCGCTGGTCGCGAACCAGACCGTCGACCTGGAGTGCAGCTCCACGACCAACAATCTCGAGCGGCAAAGCCAGGTGTCGTTCTCGAACACGTTCTTCATCGTCGGATCGCGCCTGCTGGTGCGCAAGAACTCCGGCATCAGGCATTGGGCCGACCTGATCGGAAAGAATGTCGTGGTCAGTGCCGGAACGACCTCGGAGCGCCTGCTGCGCAAGCTCAACGAGGACAAGAAGTGGGGCATCAACATCCTGCTCGCCAAGGACATCAACGAGAACTTCCTGACCGTCGAGACCGGGCGGGCCGCGGCGGCGATGCAGGACGACATCATCCTGTACAGCAACATCACCCGCGCGCGCAAGCCTGGCGATTGGGAGGTCGTGGGCGTGCCCCAGCAGAAGGAAGCCTACGGCTGCATGCTGCGCAAGGGAGATGCGGCGTTCAAGAAGATCGTCGATGACGTCGTCGCGGGCATGATGCGAAGCGGCGAGATGACCAAGCTCTACGAGAAGTATTTCCTGAAGCCGATCGCCGTCAAGGGTGGCGTGACCATCGGCCTTCCGATGTCGGCCGAGATGCAGGACCTGCTGCAGCATCCGAACGACCAGGCGCTCTGACAGCGAAGGGCAGGCAACGGGAAGAGGAGGGCATCGGACCGTGCAGTATTCCTGGGACTGGCTCGTCTTCCTCAGGCCTTCGGTCACCGGAGAAGGCCTCTACGGCTGGATGCTGCTGCGCGGCCTCGCGTGGACGGTGTCGGTGTCGCTCGTCTCGTGGTTTCTGGCGCTGGGGATCGGCCTGGTGGTGGGCGTGTTGCGCACGGTCCCGCGGCGATCGATGCGGCTCCCGGCGGCTGTGTTCGTCCACTGCTTCAGGAACACGCCGCTGCTGGTGCAGCTGTTCCTCTGGTACTTCGTCGTGCCGGAGGTGCTGCCGGTGGCATGGGGCGACGCGATCAAGCAGATGAATCCGACGACGAACCAGTTCCTGACCGTGCTGGCTTGCCTGACGTTCTACACGGCGGCGAAGGCGGCGGAGCAGGTTCGCTCGGGCATTGACTCGGTCCCGGCCTCGCAGCGGCAGGCCGCGCTCGCGCTCGGGCTCGGAACGCTCGAGAGCTACCGCAGCGTCATCCTGCCGCAGGCGCTGCGCATCGTGATCCCGCCGCTGACTTCGGACTTCCTGAACGTGTTCAAGAATTCGGCCGTCGCGCTGACGATCGGATTGATGGAGTTGACCGGGCAGACCCGCCAGCTCAGCGAGTTCAGCGCCCATCCGTTCGAGGCCTTCATCGCATCGACGCTGATCTACATGGCGGTCACCTATTGCGTGGTCGCGACGATGCGCCTGATCGAAGAACGCTCCCGCGTCCCTGGCCTGCTGGGAGCCGCATGATGGGCTACGACTTCGACTGGAGCTCGATCGCGCGCGCGGCGCCCTATCTGATGCACGGGATGGGAATGACCGCCTTCCTGGTGGCGATCGCGATGAGTATCGGCGTCGCCCTCGGCACGATGCTGGCGATCGCGCGGCTGTTCGGGCCGCGCTGGCTCGCAGTCGTGAGTGCCGGGTACGTCAACCTCTTCCGCTCGATCCCGCTGATCCTCACCATCCTGTGGGTGTACTTCCTCATGCCGGTCGTGCTGCGGTCGGTCACGGGTGACCCCAACCTCACGGTCGGGCCGATCTATGCGGCTGTCAGCGCGTTCGTGCTGGCCGAGTCGGCGTACTACTGCGAAATCATTCGGGCCGGCATCGGCAGCGTGCGAAGCGGGCAGATGGCGGCCGGCTTGTCGCTGGGCATGACACGCTGGCAGGTGCTGCGGTCCGTCGTGCTGCCACAGGCGTTTCGCAACATGACGCCGTCGCTGATCAACCAGACGATCGCGCTCCTGAAGGACACGTCGCTCGTCTATGTCATCAGCCTGAGCGACTTTCTCGGGGCCGCGAGCAAGATCGGCCAGCGGGACGGTCGGGTCGTCGAGATGTACATCTTCGTCGCGCTGGTCTACCTCGCCTTGTGCTCGGCTGGTGTTGCGCTGGTTGCCCGCTTGCAGCAGCGTCGGATGGGCAGGGCGGCTTGAGAAGCTGCGATGTTTGCAGGCGGTCAGCACGAGCGGCGGTCTGCTGACGCATCGTCAGTCCACCGTCACGGTTCGCAGGCGAAGGGCGTTGCCGATGACGCTCACTGAGGACAGCGCCATCGCGGCGGCCGCGACGACCGGCGACAGCAGCAACCCGAAGAACGGGTACAGCACGCCCGCCGCGAGCGGGATTCCGGCCACGTTGTACGCAAACGATAGGACGAGGTTCTGCCTGATGTTGCGCATGGTTGCGCGCGAAAGTGTCCTCGCTCGAACGATGCCCATCAGGTCGCCCTTGAGCAACGTGATGCCGGCACTCTCCATCGCAACGTCTGTGCCGGTCCCCATCGCGATGCCGACAGTCGCCGCCGCCAGGGCAGGAGAGTCGTTCACGCCATCGCCTCCCATCGCAACGATGCGGCCCTCCTTCATGAGCCGCTGCACGACTGCGACCTTGTCTTGCGGAAACACCTCGGCCACGACTTCGTCGATGCCCAGCTGTTTGCCGACCGCTTCGGCGGTCGTCTTGCCATCGCCCGTCAGCATGACGATGCGGATACCGGCAGCCTTCAGAGCTTGCAGCGCTTGCGGCGTCGTCGCCTTGATGGGGTCCGCGATGGCGACGAAGCCGGCCAACTTGCCATCCACACCGACGAAGATAACCGTTGCAGCCTTCGCCCGCTGCTCTTCGGCAAGCTGATCGAGGCCCGCGACGTCGATGCCGTGCTCGGCCAAGAACTTTCCGCTTCCGGAGACCACCTGCAATCCGTCGACGATGCCGACGACGCCCTTTCCGACTGGGGAATCGAAGTCGGTGACGGCCGACAGTGGAAGCTTGCGCTCCTGCGCATCGTTCACGATGGCCAGTGCCAGAGGGTGTTCGCTGGCCCGCTCGACGCTGGCGAGCTTTTGCAGCACATCGTCCTTGGCGAAGCCGTTGTATGACTCGATGTGCACCACTTTTGGCCGGCCTTCGGTCAGCGTGCCGGTCTTGTCGAGCACCAGGGTATCGACCTTCTCCATTCGCTCCAGCGCTTCGGCGTCGCGAATGAGTACGCCGTGCTGCGCACCCTTGCCGACACCGACCATGATGGACATCGGGGTGGCCAGGCCCAGTGCACACGGACACGCGATGATGAGGACGGCCACGGCCGTGATGAGCGCGTAGCTGAAAGCCGGGGACGGGCCCCACACCAGCCAGACGACGAACGTCAGGACTGCAATCAGCATGACCACCGGCACGAACCAACCAGCGACCTGGTCGGCCATGCGCTGGATGGGCGCGCGGCTGCGCTGGGCGGCCGCCACCATGTGGACGATTTGCGAGAGCAAGGTATCGGCGCCCACCTTCTGCGCACGCATCACGAAGCCGCCGGTCTGATTCAAGGTGCCGGCCGTCACCTTCGACCCCAAGGACTTCGCCACCGGAATCGGTTCGCCCGTGACCATCGACTCATCGACATTGCCCTTGCCGTCGGTGAGTTCACCGTCGACTGGAACCTTCTCGCCAGGCCGCACACGCAGCAGGTCGCCGACTTGGATGGCGTCCACCTGGACGGTTTCGTCGGTGCCGTCGGACTTCACCTTGACCGCTGTCTTCGGCGCCAGGCCCAGCAACGCCTTGATGGCGCCGGACGTTTTCTCGCGCGCACGAAGCTCCAGCACCTGGCCGAGCAGCACCAGCACCGTGATGACCGCGGCGGCCTCGAAGTAGATGGCGACGGCGCCATCGGTCATGCGCAGGTTCGACGGGAAGAGTTGCGGTGCCACCGTGCCGACGATGCTGTAGAGCCATGCCGCACCCGTGCCCAGCGCGATGAGCGAGAACATGTTCAGGCTCCGGTTCTTCACCGACGCCACCGCGCGCACGAAGAACGGCCATCCCGCCCAGAGGACGACCGGCGTTCCCAGCAGCAGCTGAATCCAGTTCGAGGTCTGCTGCGCAATGAGGTGGTGGATGTTGAAGAGGTGCCCGCCCATCTCCAGCGCGAACACCGGGACCGTGAGCGCCGTGCCGATCCAGAAGCGCTTGGTCATGTCCCGCAATTCGGGACTCTCGCCTGTCTCGGCCGTCGCCAGCACCGGCTCCAGGGCCATGCCGCAGATGGGGCAGTTGCCCGGGCCCATCTGGCGCACCTGCGGGTGCATCGGGCAGGTGAACTCGACCTGAGTCTGGTCGCCCTTGACGACAGGCTTCGCGCTCCCCGGGGCGTTTGCGTGGCTGCTGTGGTCATGACGCCCGTGGGTTGCGCCATCCATCACCGTACCGTCGGGCATGACGTGCTGCCCATGGTGGTGCTCGTGACGTTCAGTGCTGGACGACGGCATGGCGCTCTCCTGTTCTTGCTTGAAGTGTCGACCTCCACAACGTTGGAAAATCAAGAGCCGGGTTTCGGCCCTACTGCCGGGAAGCGAGCGCAGCGGCAGCGATCCAGATGCCCAGCATGGCGAGAAGCGACCAGCACAGCCAGAACAGGGTTCGCTCCCACCACAGGGGCGGACCGCCGCGGGTTTCCAATCGGTACTTCAGTGTCATGCCCGCACCGTGAACGAACACCCCTGCCGTCAGCAGCGGAATGGCGTAGGTCCGAAGCCACTCAGGCAACACGAGCGCAAGACCGGCCCCGAGGATGATGGCCCCGAGTCCGGAGGCAAGTTCTGCACCCTTAGTGGCTGCCTGCGGGTCGTGCACGGCTGGTCTTCAAGAAGCAGGGGATGAATTGCGGCGTCACTGCTGCGTACTCGCGCCAGGCGTCGCCGAATGCCGCTTCCGAGTCCCGCTCCTCCGAGATGGCCAGGCGAACGTACATCACCACCAAGACCGGGAACATCGCCAGCGTCAGGAGCGTCGGCCACTGCAGCAGGAAGCCGAACATGATGAGCACGAAGCCGATGTACTGCGGATGACGCACCAGCCGGTAGGGACCTGCTGTGGCGAGTTCATGGCGCCGTTGCGCGTGATAGAGCACGTGCCAGGCCTTCGAGAGCAGCATGAAGCCGGCGAAGAGAACGACGACGCTCAGAATGTGGAGCACCTCGAGGTGCGGATTGCCGTGCTGACCGGTCAGCAGCCACCACAGGTGGCCAGCATCGTGACCGAACAGGTTGACGCCCGGGAACCTGGACCCCAGCCAGCCCGAGAGCAGGTAGATGGTCAGTGGAAAGCCATACATCTCCGCGAACAGCGCGACGATAAAGGCCGAGTACGCCCCGAAGCTGCGCCAGTCGCGAAGAGTCGTCGGTTTGAAGAAGCTGTAGGCGAATCCGACGAAGATGACCGAGTTCAGTATCACCAGCCCCCAGAGGCCGTAGGCGTTGTCAGCGGCGTTCATCGTTGCCTCGCTCACTGTGGCCGTGCCCGCCATGGTGGTGGCCGTGATGCATGAACATGTGCATCAGCGGGCACGCCAGCAGGATGGCATACGGCAAGAGGCCCAGCACGTGGGCGCGGTGCTCCGTGAACAGCAGGAAGCCGCCGACTGCAGCGGCCACGAGCAGGGTCAGGCCGGCAGGAGACCGCCAGAACGGCGGTGGTTCGGAATGTTCGTGGTCCATGGCCGTGCTCCCTTTGTCACTTGCCGGCAGGGGTGCGGGCCGCTTCGCGGTCCATCATCATCTGCATCATCATTTCCATCATGTCCATGCGCTTGCCCATCATCTCGGGGCTCATGGGCTTGCCGCTGCCCTTGGCGTCGGGCGCCTTCATCTGACCCATCATCGCCATGCCGCCCTGCATGGACTTCATGTGCTCGGTCATCAGCGCCTGGCGCTCCTCGGGTGTCTTGGCGGCCATCATCTTTTCGTGCATCTCCTGCATGGACTTCATCTGCATGTCCATCTGCGCAGGAGCCGCGGCCTTGGGCGTTGCCTTGGCAGCCGGTGCCGAGGCCCCTTCAGGGTGATGCGCTGCATGCTCCTTGTCGGATTGCGCCAGCGCTCCGGTTGAAAGAGCTGCGGCAAAGGCGAGAACGAAGACGGAACGCATAGAAGACTCCAGAGTTTTCAGAAAGCTTCGCAGGCATCTCGACTTGCGCCTTGATGTGCATCAATGCAGCGGGCCGTTCATGCTTCGCTGAGTTCGGGGCTGTTCGCTTCGGTCGGCTCGATGTGAACCAGCTGTTGGGCCAAGTCAATCTCGACCTTCGCGCCGGTATCGGGAACTGCTCGCACGTGAGGTCAGCAGCGTTGCAGGCGGAGGCCCGGGCTTGACCTTGCCCCTGTGGGAAGCTCTACAGTGCAAGTTGGCTGAACGCGAGTACTGCTCTTCGATGAAGGGCGGCGTTGCCCGCTGTGCTAATCTGACCTCGCTGTGAGAACCATTCGTATTTGGCTGCTGGTGTTGCTTGCCGTGCTGCTCCCCGTTCGGGGTGCGGTCGCGGCAGCGATGCTGTGCCCGCCTGCGAGTTCGGGCGGTCAGAGCAGTGTGGCCACGGCCGTGTCAGACGTGGACCATCACGCGACGGGCGCAGCGGGCCACGCTGAACACGAGCATGCCGACCATCAGCATGCCGGGCACGACGCTGATGCCTCTGGCACCGGCGGGCACCATGACGGGTTCGGCAAGTGCAACCTGTGCTGCGACTTTTGCTCGATGACGCCGCTGCTGAGCACGCTGCCATCCGTTCCAACACCACCAGACCTCTCTTCGGTCTCGTTCGCTGACCTTCTTGCTCCGGCGCCGAGCTTCCTCTCGGACGGCCAGGAGCGTCCTCCACGAAGCATCTGACCCGCTGAGGCCTCCGCGAGAGGCCCGATGGGGCTCGTGCGTCCAACGCACGGGTGTCTGCCGACCGGCGTCCCCGGGTCGGCGACTCACATGACTTCGAACAATGAACGAACTCTTTCGTTGGCACGCGCCCATCACGGCGCTTGGCCTTTCGCTGGTGGCACCAGGAGGCAAGAAATGATGCGTCTCATGGCAGTTGCTGCCGCCGCATCGTTCCTGGCTGGATGCGCCTCGTTCTCCGAGGATGGCGGCTTGGGAAAAGTCTCCGACCTGACCAAGGAGCGCACGGGCCACCCTGCATCCTGGCAACGCAGTGCCCAGGAGTCCGACACCGCAAGAGCTCGAGTGAACGAGCTTCTGAAGCAGCCCTTGACGGCCGAGGCGGCGGTCGAAGTGGCGCTGCTGAACAACCGCGGGCTGCAGGCGAGTTTCGCCGAGCTCGGTGTCGCCGAAGCGGACCTCGTCCGCGCCGGGCGCCTGGCAAACCCGAGCTTCAGCTTCGGGCACCTCAAGGGGGGTGGCGTCACCGAAATCGACCGCTCGGTGATGTTCAACGTGCTGGGCCTGCTCACGATGCCGGTTGCGAAGCAAGTCGAGCAGCGGCGCTTCGAGCAGGCCCAGTACCAGGCCGCGTTCGAGGCCGTCGGACTGGCGGGCGAAACGCGCAAGGCGTTCTTCAGCGCCGTGGCTTCGCAAGACCTCGTCAAGTACTACGAACAGGTCAAGGACGCAGCCGACGCGTCGAACGAGCTGGCGCGTCGCATGGTGCAAGCCGGCAACTTCAACAAATTGGCGCAGATGCGTCAGCAGTCTTTCTACGCAGATGCGACTTCGCAGCTGGCTCGCGCGCGGCACCAGGCGGTTGCTGAGCGCGAACGGCTTGTTCGCTTGCTGGGCCTCTCGGGCGACCAACTGAACTTCAAACTCATCGACCGGCTGCCCGAGTTGCCGGTCGACCCTGCCGAACCGAAGGACGCCGAGCAGACCGCGATGGACAAGCGGCTCGATGTGCTGATGGCCAGGCGTTCGACCGAGGCAACGGCGAAGTCGCTCGGCCTGACGAGGGCCACCCGGTTTGTGAACGTGCTCGAGGCGGGATACGCGAACAAGAGCCAGACCGGCGAGCAGCGGCAGAACGGCTACGAAATCCAGTTGGAGCTGCCGCTGTTCGACTTCGGCTCGACTCGAACCGTTCGCGCTGAGGCGGTCTACCTGCAATCGGTGAACAGGACCGCCGAAATCGCGGTGAACGCACGCTCGGAAGTTCGCGAGAGCTACTC
>Ga0105237_10007175_pt1 | contig 12241 bp, 10 predicted proteins | sample KBSC24metaG_FD_81520 | JGI IMG/M metagenome (GOLD analysis project Ga0105237, IMG submission 81520) | Corn rhizosphere microbial communities from Kellogg Biological Station, Michigan, USA - KBS C2-4 metaG | ecosystem: Host-associated > Plants > Roots > Rhizosphere > Soil | place: Michigan, USA...
ACATGGGCAGCAAACTCAAGAATATCGGTTTGATCGGGTTGGGCATGGTGGCAGGTGCCACTGCGATGATTCAGTTCGACGCCATCGCGCAAAAGAACGCAACGGCGTCGCTGCCCCTGGAGGAGCTGCGCCAGATGGCCGACGTGTTCGGTCTCATCAAGTCAGATTATGTCGAACAGGTCGATGACAAGAAGCTGCTGACCGAAGCCATTTCCGGCATGGTCGCTTCGCTCGACCCGCACTCCGCCTATCTGGACAAGAAGGCCTACAAGGAGCTGCGCGAAGGCACCATGGGCAAGTTCGTGGGCCTGGGCATCGAGGTCGGCATGGAAGATGGCTACGTCAAGGTCATCTCCCCTATCGAGGATTCGCCGGCCTTCCGCGCCGGGATCAAGGCCGGTGACCTGATCACCCGCCTGGACAGCACCCCGGTCAAGGGCCTGACCCTGGATGAAGCCGTCAAGAAGATGCGCGGCGAACCCAACACCAAGATCACCCTGACCATCGCCCGCAAGGAAGAAGACAAGCCCATCATCCTGACCATCACCCGTCAGGAGATCCGCGTGCAGAGCGTCAAGTCCAAGGTGGTCGAACCCGGCTACGCCTGGCTGCGCGTGACCCAGTTCCAGGAACCGACGGTGGACGACATGTCCAAGAAGCTGGCCGCCATCTACGCCCAGGAACCCAACCTGAAGGGCATCGTGCTGGACCTGCGCAATGACCCGGGCGGCGTGCTGCCGGGCGCCATCGGCGTGGCGGCGGCCTTCCTGCCCAAGGATTCGGTGGTGGTCTCCACCAATGGCCAGCTCCCGAGCTCCAAGCAGACCTTCTACGCCAAGCGCGAGTATTACGCCGCCAACCCGCTGTCGGATCCGCTGTCGCGCCTGCCGGATGCCATCAAGAAGGTGCCGATGGTGGTCCTGATCAACAGCGGCTCGGCCTCGGCTTCCGAAATCGTGGCCGGTGCCCTGCAGGATTACAAGCGCGCCACCATCATGGGTACGCAGTCCTTCGGCAAGGGGTCGGTGCAATCGGTCATCGCCCTGCCGCCGGAGAAGAACACCGCCGTCAAGCTGACCACCGCCCGTTACTACACGCCCAAGGGCCGTTCCATCCAGGCGCGCGGCATCGTGCCGGACATCATGGTGGACGAGTACCCCGATGGCGACGGCCTGAACGGCCTGCGCCTGCGTGAAGCCGATCTCTCCAAGCACCTGACCAACGACACCGACAAGTCCGCCGAGGTCAAGGCCAAGGCCATGGATGAACAATCGGAAGAGCGCCTGATTGCCGCCGAGAAGAAGCGCAAGCCGCTGGACTTCGGCAGCAAGGACGACTTCCAGCTGACCCAGGCCCTGAACCAGTTGAAGGGCCTGCCGGTGAAGGTTTCCAACGCCAAGCCGGAAGTGCGCAATGAAGAAGGCAAGAACGACACCCCGGTGAAGGACGAGCGCAAGGACAACAAGGCGCCTGCCGAGAAGATCGACACCACCAAGTAATACGCCGCCTGCGGGCAGGCACATCGGGCCGCTAGCACTTGCCAGCGGCCCTTTTTTTCATCTCAACCGTGTCGGATATGACGATGGATGACCAACAGCTGCTGCGCTACTCGCGCCACATCCTGCTCGACGAGATCGACATCGAAGGCCAGACCCGCCTGCTGCAAGGCCATGCGCTGGTCATCGGTGCCGGCGGCCTGGGCTCGCCGGCGGCCATGTACCTGGCGTCGGCCGGGGTGGGCCACATCACCCTGGTGGATCACGACACCGTCGATCTGACCAACCTGCAGCGCCAGATCATGCATACCACCGCGCGCGTGGGCCAGCCCAAGGTAGCGTCCGGGCGCGAAGCCTTGCAGCAGATCAACCCCGGCGTGCAGGTCACGGCGCTGGCCGAGCGGGTGGAAGGCGAGCGCCTGCAGGCGCTGGTGGCGGCGGCCGACGTGGTGCTGGACTGCAGCGACAACTTCGCCACCCGCCATGCCGTCAACCGCGCCTGCGTGGCGGCCGGGGTGCCGCTGGTGTCGGGGGCAGCGATCCGCTTTGATGGCCAGGTCAGCGTATTCGATCCGCGCCAGGAGGCCAGCCCCTGCTATGCCTGCCTGTTCCCGCCCGAGCGCGAGTTTGAGGAAGTGCAATGTTCCACCATGGGCGTGTTTTCGCCTCTGGTCGGCATCATCGGCACCATGCAGGCGGCCGAGGCCATCAAGCTGGTGGCCGGTATCGGCCGCTCGCTGGCCGGACGCCTCCTGATCCTGGATGCGCGCGAGATGGAATGGACCAGCATCGGCATCGGCCGCGACCGCCAGTGCCCGGTGTGTGCCCGGCGGCACGGATAGACGCCGGCGCTGTGGATGGCACGCATCGTCGCTTCCATCGGCCCCCGTTCTTCTGGTATAAACACGGATGGATGTTGCAATGCAAATAGCATGCAGCATGCGCCAGGCTGATGTTCCGAACGACGACAATTCACAAGCGCGATCAGCCCGCCCCGCCTAGCCCGTCACAGGGGAAGTCATGAACCGCTCCATGAACCGGAACGCCGCCCGAGGAGATGGCCAGCGGGCCGCCGCGCCAAAGGCTTGGCATACGGAATCGTTGGTGTACAATCCTTGACCGCGAAAAAGCGTACGCCATCGGCAGCGCGCCCCGGTCCTGACGGCCCGGACCTGCGCACTGATCGCGTCAACGTCAATCGAAGAGGTGCCAACGCGGCAAGGGAAGTGGATTCACAAGCGACCTGTTCCGGCAGCCGTGCATCAGCCGGGAATGGATATAGTTGAAAAACCCGTAGTATTGAAAGTAAGCGAAGTGGCAACCAAGACTCCCAAAACTACCCCTGCAGCGCAGTTGCTGACCGAGGAACAAATCCTCAAGATGGACGAGAAGGACTACATGAACGAAGCGCAGCTTGCTTTCTTCAAGGCCCGTCTCCAGCAGCTGGAAAAGGATCTGCTCAAGAACGCGGATGAAACCACCGAACACCTGCGCGAAACCGTGCTGGTGCCGGACCCGGCTGACCGCGCCACCATCGAGGAAGAACACGCGCTGGAACTGCGCACCCGCGACCGCGAGCGCAAGCTGCTCAAGAAGGTGCAGCAATCCATCGTCTCCATCGACAATGGCGAGTACGGCTGGTGTGAAGAAACGGGCGAACCGATCGGCATCCCGCGCCTGCTGGCGCGTCCGACCGCGACCCTGTCGCTGGAAGCCCAGCAACGCCGCGAACTGAAGCAGAAACTCTACGGCGACTGATCCTCGCCTCGCACGATGACGCCTGCGCCATGCGGTGCGCAGGCGCAGTGCCGCTGTCGTTTCCAACCTGGTCCCGCCTCATGCACCGTCTGCGCGCCCTGCGAAGCTCCACCGTCATCGCCCTGCTGGCGATGTCGCTGCTGTTCGCGCAGATGCTGGGTTTCGTGCACGGTATTGCACACGCCGGCTGGGCACCGGGGACGGTCCATTCGCTGATCAGCGAAGCCCTGTTCGACGAGGGCGAGGAGGCGCACGCCGAACTCGCTGCCGCCGACGGGCATGATGCCCATCACCACCACGCCCATGGCCTGCACCACTCCTGTGTGGCCTATGACGCCGCTGCCTTGTCGGCCGGTGTGCATGTCGATTTTCCTCCCCTTCCGTTGCTGCCGCCGGTGCGCGTGCTGGCCTTGTGGCTGGCCTTCGCGTCCTGGGACGCGCCGCTGAACTGCCATTTCTCCTCGCGCGCCCCGCCGCGCTGAATTCCTTCTCCCTGCAAGACCCGCATTACTGGTTACCGGTTGTCGCTCGCGCATCCGTGCGTGGCGCTGCGTCGTCCTGACGCCGCCGCTGCGTGCGATCGCGTGCCGACGGCCGGTGTATCCGCGCCGCCCCATCCACCCTCACGACAAGGCGGGCGGCGCTTCGCGCATAACAAGGAATTCACATGGCTCTTCAACGCCAACGCATCGCCTCGGCCGTCTTCTCGGCCCTGGCGGCCTGGTCCGTCTCCGCCGCAGCCCAGACTGCCGACACCAGCGTCACCCCTGCTGCAACCACTGCAACGCCTGCGCCCCAACCGGCGCTGCAACCCATCGTCGTCACTGCCACCCCCTTCGCCTCTCAGGAGGATGTACAAGTCCTCACGCCCGCCAAGGTCATCGCCGGTGACGAACTGCGCAACAAGCTCGGCAACTCGCTGGGCGACACCCTTTCGGGTGAACTGGGCGTGTCCGCCAGCGCCTTCGGTGCCGGCGCTTCGCGTCCCATCATCCGCGGCATGGAAGGTCCGCGCGTGATGATCCTGCAGAACGGCATGGGCGTCTCCGACGTTTCCACCGTCTCCAACGACCATGCGGTCGCCACCGAAGCCGCTACTGCCCGCCAGATCGAAATCCTGCGCGGTCCGGCCGCGCTGCTGTATGGCTCGGGTGCCATCGGCGGCCTGGTCAACGTGGTCAATGACCGTATCCCCACCGAGCTGGTCGGCAAGCCCACCGGCACCGTCGAAGGCCGCTACGGTACCGTCGATGGCGAAAAGAACACGTCCTTCTCGCTGGATACCTCGGCCGGCCAGATCGGCCTGCACCTGGACGGCAACTACCGCGACACCGACAATTACAAGATCCCCGGCAACGCCCGCCAGGGGGACAGCAGCAGCGCGTCGGGCCGCCTGCCCAATTCCTTCACCCACGAGACCAGCCTGGGTGGCGGCATTTCCTATGTGACCAACTGGGGTTACGTCGGCCTGTCGGTGGCGACTCTGGACGATCACTACGGGATCCCGACCGATGAAAAATCCTTCATCGACCTGCACCAGAACCGCTACGACCTCGATACCGTCGTCAATCGTCCCTTCGCCGGCATCGAGAAATTCCGCTTCCGCATGGGGTACACCGACTACACCCACATCGAGAAGGCGGAGGATGGCACGCCCAACACGGTCTTCTCCAACCGCGCCCTGCAGACCCGCTGGGAACTGACGCACGCGCCGCTGGCCGGCTGGCACGGCACCTTCGGCGTGCAGACCGAGCAGAGCAACTACTCGGCCCTCACGCCCGATACTGGTGTCTCCGAGCTGACTCCGCCCACGCGTTCGACGTCCTTTGCCGGCTTCCTGGTGGAAGAGCGGCAGTTCGGCCAGGTACTGGCCAGTGCCGGCTTGCGCGCCGAGAGCGTGAGTCGCCGTCCGGACAGCGGCAGCAGCAGCGACGGCGTCCGGCCGGGACGCGATTTCAGCCTGATCTCCTGGTCCACCGGCGGTCTGTGGACCTTCCAGCCCGGCTACGGCCTGGGCCTGACCTATTCCTTCGCCCAGCGCGCGCCGACGGTGGAAGAGCTGTACTCCAAAGGCCCGCATGAATCGACCTCCACCTACGACATTGGCGACAACCAGCTGAAGAAGGAAACGTCACACAACATCGAGCTGAGCCTGCAGAAGACCGAAGGACTGGTGCGCTGGAAGGGCAATGTGTTCCGCAACAAGGTCAACAACTACATCTACGGCCGTACCAACGGCCAGGTGAACGCTACCGGCGCGGCCGATCCCAATGGCGAATTCACCCAGCGCTTCTGGTCGCAGGGCGATGCCACCATCCGCGGCGTGGAGGCCGAGGTCACCTACAACTGGAACGGCGAAGGCGTCTCCGGCCGGGTCTTTGCCGACACCTCGCGCGGCACGCTCGACAATCTCGGCAACCTGCCCCTGCAACCGTCCACCCGCTATGGCGTCGAGCTGGGTTACAAGACCGGCCCCTGGGCCAGCGGCGTGAAGGTCTTGCGCGCGCAGAAGCAGGATCGCCTGGCGTCCTTCGAAACCTACGAGACCCCGTCCTACACCCAGCTGGACGCCAACCTGTCCTATACCCAGCGCCTCAACGGCGTGAAGCTGACCTGGTTCGCACTGGCCCGCAACCTGCTGAACCAGGACATCCGTTTGTCCACCTCGGTGCTGCGCGAGACGGTGCCGCTGGGTGGCCGCAACTTCATCGTGGGGGTACGCACCGCCTTTTGACCGATATGAATGAACCGCCAGCTGCCCCGGGCAGCGGCGTCATCGGGTGCCGGCGGGAGACTGCGCCTCCCGCCAGCGCAGCTTGCCCGGCCGTCTCCGCAAGGAGGCTGCCGGGCTTTTTTTCGCCTGTATGGCGCGTATGAAGCAATGAGTCAATTTTCCGGATTTTTTACTGGCTGATTACGGTGCCGGCGGGAAATCCAGAACAGTATCGTTCACACGATTGAACAGATTGGTGAAGGTAATTGCAGTGACGGCCAGCAGCGTATCGACGATCTGGGCATCGCTGTAGACGGCCCGCACGCGTTCGACCACATCGGCGGGAACGGTGCCACGGGTAGCGACCAGGCGGCGCGCGAAGTCGGCCAGCACATCCAGTCGGTCATCGCCCGAGGGGCGGTCATGGCGCACACCGTCGATGGCCTGGGCGGAGAGGCCGGCCTTCTTGCCCATGAGCGAGTGAGCGGCCAGGCAGTAATCGCAACCGGACTGTTCGCTCACGGCCAGCTTGATGGCTTCGATTTCCTTGGCCGACAGGCTGCTCTTGCGCAGGGCGCCATCCAGGTGCAGGGCGGACTCCAGCGCTACCGGGCTCAGGCTGCCGATGCCGGCGTAGGCATTGGGCACCATGCCGACTGCAGACTTGATGGCGGCAAACAGTTGGGCGGCCTGGCCGCTGGCTTCGCTGATGGGGGCAGTGTTCAAACGGGACATGATATTTCTCCTTGGTGAAGGTCAGCGCCTTGGCCGGGGCAGGGTTGCCGCTGGTCCGTGTTGCGCATGGATGTACTGTAGGCTTCCAAGATGAAATTATGAATGCCTGAAAATGACATAAAATTGCTCAAAAAGCTCAATCAAGGAAAATGATGGATGCCCTCAGCCGCCTCCTGTCCCTGCATCCGGTGCGTGCCGCGCTGGATATCCGCTGCCGTTTCGGCCAGCCCTGGAACCTGCCGCATGCGGCCTTGCCCACGGGCGTGGCGCCTTATCACTTCATCCTGGAAGGCCGGGCGCAGCTGCGCCTGGCGGCGGGCGAGCCTTTGCTGCTGGAGGCTGGCGATCTGGTGGTGCTGACCCGGGGCGCTGCGCATGATCTCTTCATCGCGCCCGTCGGCGAAGCCATCGCGGCGCGCCCGGGCGTGACTGCAGCGCCGGTGCAACTGAATGTGAATGATGAGGATGCCGGCGGCGCGCAGCCCCTGTCGGATTTCCTCTGCGGGCAGTTCCATTTCGATGCCCCGCACTCCAACGCTTTGGTGCAGGCGCTGCCGGAAGTCTTGCTGGTGCGGGGCCAGCAGCTGCCGCAAGGGGATGGCCTGCACACCCTGGCCACCCTGCTGCGCAACGAGTGCGGGGGCGCCGATGGCCGCGGAGAATTGCGCGCCGGCGCGCAGGCGGTGGTGGCCGGGCTGGCGGCGGCGCTGTTCGGACTGGCCCTGCGCGCCTGGCTGGCCCAGGGCGGACCGCAGCCGGGTTTGCTGGCGCTGCTGGCCCATCCCGGCCTGCAACATGCGATGCAGGCCATGCTGGATGCCCCGCAGCAGGACTGGACGCTGCCTCGGATGGCAGCGTTGTGCCACATGTCGCGCGCGACTTTCGTACGGCGCTTCCAGGAGGTCGGCGGCACTACGCCAGGCGAACTCCTGCAGCAATTGCGCATGGCGCGTGCCGCGCAGCTATTGAGCTACAGCAAAATGGGCACGGCCCAGATCGGCGAAGCTGTGGGGTATCAGTCCGAAGCAGCGTTCAACCGGGTATTCAAGAAGTTCAGCGGAATGGGGCCGGGGGCGTACCGGCGCAAGGGCAGGCTGGAGCAGGGGCAGGCTGTGGCGGGGAACGATCCCGCGGATGCCGTGGGGATCAGCGGATAGGCAGGCGGATGGTGTTCTTCACTTCTTCCATCACCGCATAAGTGTGGGTCTCGCGCACACCCTTCAATTGCAGCAGCGACTTGCCCAGGAATTCACGGTAGGCGTTCATGTCCTTGACCCGCGACTTGACCAGGTAATCGAAGCCGCCGGCCACCATGTGGCATTCCATGATCTCGGGGATGCTCTGCACGCTCTTCTTGAATTCGGCAAAGACATCCGGCGTGGTGCGGTCCAGCACCACCTCGATGAAGACCAGCAAGGAGACATCCAGCAATTCCGGATTCAGCTGCGCCGCATAACCCAGGATATAGCCGGCTTCCTGCAGCTTGCGAACCCGCTCCAGGCAAGCGGCCGGCGACAGGTTCACACGGCCGGCGAGGTCGACGTTGCTGATGCGGCCGTCGTTTTGCAGCTCCGCCAGAATTTTCTTGCTGATCTTGTCGAGTCCGGCCATGGTTTCTGAACTTTATTCAGTTAAAAATATATAGAGAAAATTTTATTCCGATTATAAGGGGAATAAGCGCGCCTAATATCAAGGAAGAGTCAATAGAATCCTCCCTCATAAAAAACATAACGTAATGCGGGCATGAAGCGAAGTTCACCTCGTTTCTGCGCGGATCACAGCAGTATCTCGACAACAGATTTGACGAGTTTTGTTTGCCAGGTCCAGCCTGCGCGCGGCGGTGAAAACCGGCCTGACGCGGTCGGCCCGGCATCAACGGAATGCACCGCTCCTGCCCACAAGGCGGGGGATGGCGCAAATCCTGCTTTTCCGGCGTTTTCAATGCAATCACCCACCGCAGTCTGACTTTCTAGAAGAGAGGAAACACCCCATGTTCAAGCGCGTCTCCGGACTCAACATCATCGCCGCCTCGCTGGCGCTGATCCCTGCTTTCGCCATGGCGCAGGAAACCCAGGTCGTCAAGATCGGTTTCTCCAGCCCGTTGACCGGTCCCCAGGCATCGGCCGGCAAGGACAACCAGGGCGGCCTGATGATGGCCGTCGAGCGTCTGAATGCGCAACCCATCACCGTGGGCGGCAAGAAGATCAAGTTCGAAGTCCTGGCAGAAGATGACCAGGCCGACCCCAAGCAAGGCGTGGCCGTGGCACAGAAGCTGGCTGACCAGGGCGTCAAGGCCATCGTCGGTCCCTACAACTCGGGCGTGACCATTCCTGCCTCGCGCGTCTACAACGATGCCGGCATCGTGGTGGCCACCGTGGCCTCCAACCCCAAGATCACCCAGCAAGGTTTTGCCACCCTGTTCCGCGTGGCTGCCAGCGACAGCCAGCTGGGCGGCAAGATGGCCCTGTACGCAGCCAAGGAACTGAAGTTGAAGCGCGTGGCCGTCATCGATGACCGCACCGCCTACGGCCAGGGCCTGGCCGAGGAATTCGCCAAGGTCGCCAAGGCCAACGGCATCGAAGTCATCAGCAAGGACTTCACCAACGACAAGGCTACCGACTTCACCGCCATCCTGACCTCCATCAAGGGCAAGAAGCCCGACGCCGTGTTCCTGGGCGGCTACGCTCCCCAAGGCGGCCCGATCAAGCGCCAGATGAAGCAGCTGGGCATTGACGTACCCCTGATGGGCGGCGACGGCATCTGTTCGCCGGAAATGGGTCGCCTGGGTGGCGATGCCATCGCTGAAACCGTCTACTGCACCCAAGGCGGCACCATGCTGGACAAGGCCAAGGATGGCAAGGTCTTCGCTGACGACTACCAGAAGAAGTACAGCCGTCCTGCTGAAACCTATGCAGTTTCCTTCTACGATGGCATGATGCTGATCGCGCAAGCCATGAAGCAGGCCAACTCGGTTGATCCGAAAGCCTTCGGTCCGGCCATGGCCAAGATCAGCTACAAGGGCGTGGCCGGCCAGTACGACTTCGACGCCAACCACGACCTGAAGCAATCGCCCGTGACGGTCTATCGCTTCAAGGATGGTCTGCCGGTTCCCCTGACCAGCTACTGATCGGTCCTTCCCCGGCCTGATCCTGCCGCCCGCAGTCGCGGGTGGCGCGCCAGGCCCTGATCCCAGCTCCACATTGCAGTGTCCCGCTTCCCGCCGGTTCCGACCGGCCGGGAGCGGCTTGCCGTACCCGCTTGCAGGGCCCATGTCCGGTCCGCAGTGTTACCCTCTGCCCCGGCGGACCCGCAGCATACCCGGAAGGAAGACCATGCTCAGCTATACCCGTACCGTCCAGACCATCGATGCCCACACCGGCGGTGAGCCGTTGCGCATCGTGGTCTCGGGCCTGCCCAAGATCCCGGCCGGCACCATCCTGGAACAGCGCGCCTGGCTGCGCGAACATCGCGACGACCTGCGCCGCTTCCTGATGAACGAGCCGCGCGGCCATGCCGACATGTATGGTGCCTATCTGCTGCCCCCGGTCACGGCCGGTGCCGACTTCGGCGTCATCTTCATCCACAACGAAGGCTACAGCGACATGTGCGGCCACGGCATCATCGCCCTCGGCAAGGTATTGGTCGAGATGGGCTACGTCGAACGCACCCAGCCGCAGACCCGCATCTGCTTCGATGCCCCGGCCGGCTTCATCGAAGCCTTCGTCGAGTGGGATGGCGTGCGCGCCGGCAAGGTCAGCTTCAACAACGTGCCCGCCTTCATTTATCGCCGCGACGTCGAAGTCGAGACTTCCGGGTTTGGCAAGATCACCGGTGACATCGTCTTCGGTGGTGCCTTCTACTACTACATCAACGCGGCGCAGGCCGGCCTCACCGTCAAGCCTGAACTGGTGCGCCAGCTGATCCAGCTGGGTGCCGAGACCAAGGCCGCCGTCATGGCCAAGGTCGCCATCGCGCATCCGCTGGAGCCGGGCCTCAATACGCTGTACGGCACCATCATCGACAGCGAACCCAATTTCCCCGGCGCGGACCAGTCCAACGTCTGCATCTTCGCCGACCGCGAAGTGGACCGCTCGCCCACCGGCACCGGTACTTCGGGCCGCGCCGCCCAGCTGTTCCTGCGCGGACAATTGGCGCTGAACCAGAACTACGTCAATGGCAGCATCGTCGGCAGCAACTTCGGCGTGCGCGTGACTGCTGCCACCAAGGTGGGCGACTTCGATGGCGCGCTCACCGAGGTGAGCGGCCATGCCCACATCATGAGTACCAACCAGTGGGTGCTGGAAGAGTCCGATCCCTTCCCGACCGGTTTCTTCCTGCGCTGACTTTCCCACAGGATTCCCATGCACATCCTCGACTCCCTCCAGACCGCGCAGGCAATGCCTTATTCCGCGCTGGTCGATGCACTCGCACGCGCCGCGCAGGAACTGGCCAGCGGTGCCATCCGCGCACCGGAACGCCAGGTCGTTCCCATCGATGCCAACAGCGTCTTGCTGGGCATGCCGGCCATAGCCGAGGATCTCTCGGTGACCAAGCTCATCACCGTGCATGGCGACAATGCCCGCCATCAGCTGCCGGCGATTCAGGGGGAGGTGATCGCCTTCGAGACCGATACCGGCCGCCGCCTGGCCTTGATGGATGGCCCGACCGTCACGGCGCGCCGCACCGCAGCCATGAGTCTGCTGGGCATTCGCACGCTGTTGCCGCGCACGCCGCAATCGGCGCTGCTGATCGGTACCGGCGCGCAGGCGGCGGCGCATGCCGATGCACTGGCGGAGGTGTTTGGTGTGCGTCAGTTCTGGGTGGCCGCGCGTGACCTCGCGCGTACCCAGGCTTTCTGCCAGGCCATCAGCGAACGCCATCCGCAAGTGGTGGCCAGTCCGCTCCCGGCACAGATGTTGCAACAGGAGTTGCCACGCACTGATGTGGTGATTGCCTTGACCACGTCGCGCGTGGCCGTGATTCCCGAACAGACCGCGGCCGATACGCTGGCCATCGGCGTCGGTGCCTTCAAGCCGGACATGGTGGAGTTCCCGGCCAGCCTGCTGCATGCACGCCGCATCGTGGTCGATGACCTGGCCGGCGCGCATCACGAAGCAGGCGACCTGATCCAGGCCAAGGTGGACTGGGCGAACGTGGCCGGCATCGGCGATGTGCTGGCCGGCAAGACGGCGGTGAACACGCTTGACAGCGCGGGGGCGCTGCCGGTGTTCAAGACCGTGGGCCAGGCTGCGTGGGACCTGGCGGCAGCGCGCGTGATGCGCACCACACTGGGGATCTGAAAATTGCGCGTGCATGCGCGCTTAATTTGATAAATAATTTACGCTTTTTTCGCGAACGCCCGTGCGTTTGCGGTTTCCTTGCAGTTTCCTGACGTTTCACAACAATCATCCTCCTGAAGGAGACACCGTTTCATGGACATTTTCATCCAGCAGATCATCAACGGATTGGTGCTAGGCAGCATGTACGCACTGATCGCCCTGGGCTACACCATGGTGTACGGGGTGCTGAACCTGATCAA
>Ga0105237_10007179_pt1 | contig 12237 bp, 15 predicted proteins | sample KBSC24metaG_FD_81520 | JGI IMG/M metagenome (GOLD analysis project Ga0105237, IMG submission 81520) | Corn rhizosphere microbial communities from Kellogg Biological Station, Michigan, USA - KBS C2-4 metaG | ecosystem: Host-associated > Plants > Roots > Rhizosphere > Soil | place: Michigan, USA...
CCCGGCGAGGACCGCAAGCGAGGCGGCGACGTCGGATGTGAATTGCCGAACTGCCCCACGTACGTCCTTCTCGTCTGCGGCGGCCACAATCCTGAGCTGATCCGTATTCGTGCCACGCGGATAGATCAGACGGCGCTCGCTGATGTTCAAAGTGGTGCCGTGCGGCCCCTGAAGCCGGTGGCGATGCACGGCCCCGGGCACGATGTTGTCCTGCGGGAGCTCGATGACATTCTCCCAAAGTGAGCGGGAACGGAGCTGTGCGCCGGAACTGTCATCCTCGATCTGCCAGTAGAGACCGCTATCCGGCTCCGAGAAACGCGGGTCGGCGAGCGGATGGAGCAGCCGCAGCGTCCCACCTTCGGTCAGCACGACGCCGGCGGCGAGCTGGCGCACATAGCTGTCGAGCTCGGCATTCGTCCGGCGCACCACATGGCGTTCGAACAGCATGGAGAGACCGAAAGCCGAGATCGTCAGCACCACGACAATCGAGATCGCCGCAATGATGGCAAGACGAATGCGCAGCGATCCCAGCCTCATGCACCGTCCTTCATGAGGATATAGCCGAACCCCCGGCGCGTCTCGATCGCGTCCAGGCCGATTTTCTTGCGGACCCGGCCGACGAGCACCTCGACCGCGTTGATCTCCTTGTCGCTGTCGTGCGAGTAGAGCTGCTCGATCAGCTCGACATGCGTGACGACACGTCCGGCGTGGTACATGAGATAGCTCAGCAGCCGATATTCCTGCGGCGTCAGGTTCAACGCAACGCCGGCGTTGCTGATGCGCATCTGGCGCGGGTCGAGCGTGAGCGGACCGACCTCGATGATCGGCGCGCTGTTGCCGGTGGAGCGTCTGATGAGGGACCGCAACCGCGCGAGCAATTCCTCCATCTTGAACGGCTTGGGCAGATAATCGTCGGCGCCGGAATCGATTCCCTCGACGCGCTCGAGCCAGGTGTCACGGGCCGTCAGGATGAGAATCGGCATCGCGCGCCCATTGGCCCGCCAACGCCTCAGCACCGACAATCCGTCGAGACGAGGCAGGCCGAGATCGAGAACGACGGCCGCATAGTCCTCGGTGTCACCCTTGAACCACGCCTCTTCGCCGTCGGAGGCCCGGTCGACGAGATAGCCGGAAGCGGCGAGGGCCGCGCTCACATCGCGAGCGATCCGGTCATCGTCCTCAATCATCAATATCCGCATCTCTCCCTCGCAGAAAGGCGCCAGTCCGGGCGTCGACACGAACCTCCTTGATGACGCCTCTCGGAGAAATCACCTTGATCTCGTACAGCCAGCGTCCGTTTTCGTGCTCGAGTTCGATTCCGGCGACTTCCCCGGGAAATGATTGCCGAACCGTCTCGAGAACCGTCTTGAGCGGGAGTATGGCTCTCTGCATCCAGCCCTGGCGCGCGAGATCGTGGTCACGACGCGGATCGACAGCTTCCTCTCCAAGTGACGCAGGCGATGTTGCCGCAAGTGTGGCCACAATGAGGAGGGATCGAGTCAGTGTTGGAAAGAACAGTGGCATGGCCAGGGTTTATCGCGAATCGAGCCTGTCAAAACGCTGACAATTCCTGCCAGCCGACCGACAGCCGCCATCGGTTATGAGCTGATCCATGTGAAAGGGCAATCACGCCCACCTCTCACGTGGAGAAGCTACCATGCGCTGCTCAATCGCCGTGTTGACCCTCGGAGTTGTATTCGGCTCTGCCGTTCCGGCGTTCGCTTCAGAGCACACGCGCTGCAGCCTGGTCCCTAGGGAGAAGATGATGGCGATGGAGATCGTCAAGGCAAGGCTCACGGAGCTTGGCTTCGACGTCAGGGCCATCAAGCCGGATAGCGGTTGCTACAAGGTTAAGGCCGTCGACAAGAACGACGAGCGACTGCGCCGATCCGGACCGGGGATGCGCGTCGCGTCCGAAGCGGGACGAGAGGAACGATCCTGAGAGGTCTGCAGGCTCGGAGTCGACGCCGCCTGGCTGAATCGGCGTCCGTCGCATTGTCCCGCAATCGGAGCCGCCATCATGAAGGTCTTTCAGAAACGAGCCGCCGCGGGGACCAGGCACCAGCCGGTCTTCTGGCCTCGCACCGACAATCCAACCTCTCGTCCGAACCGCGGCCCGAGCGAACGGGTAACTGCATTGTCCGCCCCTCCCTATCACATCGACCTCGACAGCATCCGCAGGGCGTTTCCACCCGGTACCGAGCCGCCAGGATTGCTGGTTGATTTCGCCAGTTGGCTCACTGGTCGGCCTCGGGGCAGCGTCGGTTGCTTCGACCTCGTCGGACACTTCGCCGACGATGCACCGATCTTCGACGGCAGCCTTTTGCGTAACGACTTCGCGTTATTCCTTCGGCTGCCCGAAGGTGCGGTCGTCGGCACCTGGTACGGGGCCGGCTCCGACGCGGCCAATGCACCCGTCGTGGTGCTTGGCCCGGAGGGGCGGAATGAAATCCTGGCCGCCTCGCTCGAGGGCCTGCTCGCTAAGATCGCACTACGGCATTTCGAGGAGGGCGATCTGGTGCCGCGCGAAGATGCGGAGGATGCGACCGACGCGCTTGCGGATTGGCTGGTCAAGCGTCTCGGCGCGGAACGGCTCGAGAAATTGACGGATGCGCCCGAGGGATCGGCGGATTTCGGTCGTTGGGCGGAGCGATGGTGCAGGGATCGCGAGGCGTTTTGGTCAACCCATCCGACGATGGTCGAGATTGCCGGCCACTTGGCTGCACTCCGGCCAAAGGGCAGGAATCCAGGGGACCGGACGCGTTTCGAGGTCGCGATCGTCGGCCGGGAGTTGCAAGTGCGGGTCTTGTGTTGCGGCCGGCGGCCGATCGAGGAAGCAAGGCTGATCGAACCTCTGCTGTGCGATCTGCGCGATGAAATGTGGCGAGCCCAACCCGCGCTCGGCCTCTGGTACTCGATGTCGTTCGCATTGTCCGCGGATGGCCGGATCCTGCCGCGCTTCGACTACCAAACCCGTCCAACGATCGATGAATCGCCTGCGGACCTCGCGCAGGCTCGGACTGACCTGCTTCGAGCACCCCGACCCGGACGATGGGTGCCGACGTGGCTGGCCGCCCTGTGACGTCGGACGGGACTTGAGCGGTACGGCCGTCGTCGGCATCTGACCCTTCCGGGCCAGATCATGGCGACGTCGTCGCTTACCCGTCTCCCCACCCGCATGGCGGACGGGAATGCCACAACTATCAGCGCAACGAGAGGCCATTGCCTCAGGGGCGGGGACGAGGGCTTTGTGGACCCTTCATCGTCGATGGAACCTGTCGAAACCATAACAAGCCCGGCAAGGTCACCGACAGGCGCATTCGGATAACTGTCCATGGCACGGGCAATGACGCCCGGCTTCATATGGAGAAATGCCATGCGTGGCTCGATCGCCGTCGTTGTCGTAGGCTCTGCCGTTCCAGTCTTCGCCTCCGAGCGCAGGCGCTGCTGGACGGCGGCGAAGGGGAAGTGGCTGGATACGGTCAAAGCCAGGATCGCCGAGCGTGGTTACGTCGTCCGCGCCATCAAGTCGGAGGGCGACAATTGCGAGATCAAGGCCGTCGACTTCGACGGCGCGCGCATCGAACTCCATGTCAATCCCAAAACCGGTTCGCTGGTGGAGTGTGGCTCACAACGCGAGGATCGATCCTGAGCCTCTCCAGAGAGCCTGGCCTGCGCTCGCGCACCCTGCCAGCGCGGCCCGTCAAAGCTTCGGGATTGGAGCCCTCATGATGAACGTCTATCGGAAACTACGCCTCTATCACGCCATGCTGGCGTCGGCGGCGCTCGCGGCTTATGCAACCGGCGAGGCCGGACTGGTGCATGCATGGATCGGCTATGTGCTCGTCGGCATTATCCTGTTTCGCCTCGCCTGGGGGATATTTGGTCCGAGCCAATTTCGTATAGGCCGGTTTCTTCCCGATCTTGCGAGTCTGCTCCGAATCCGTGCAGCCAATGATCCCGCCATTGCCCGCGTGCTGTTGGGAGGCGTGGTTGCGTCCCTTCTGCTCGTCGCAGGCACCGGCATTGCGCTCAACCAGACGAAGTCACTGCATCTTGTTACGGAGGCAAGGACCGTTCCCGTGCCGCGGTTCGACTTTCGTGCTCATGGGGCCGGCATGACCCATGCCTCGACGACAGCAAACGCCGGCACGGATGACGATGACCATGACGAGCAGGAAGGTTGGCTCCAGGATCTCCACGAATTCGCGGCCAATCTGATGTTCCTCTTCGTCGGGCTGCACGTGTCCTACATGATCCTGTTCAGGCGTCCGCTGGCAATGTTCATGCTGTTCGTTCCCGGCCATAAGCAACGGACCGCTTGAGGCATGTCACGTGAGGGCAGGCAAGCCGCGCTAGGATGACGGCTGCGGCGCGCAACGACGCGCCACGACTGGTCGGAGTCAACGAGGATCACGCATGCCTGCCGTTCCCCATATCGAGAAGCATTTTACGGCTTCAGAGAGCGTTCGTGACGTCGTGATCGGAATGGCCGACGGCCTGACCGTTCCGTTCGCGCTTGCCGCGGGCCTGTCGGCGGCGGTCAGTTCGTCAGGCGTGGTGGTCACGGCCGGCCTTGCCGAGGTTGCGGCAGGCGCAATCGCCATGGGGCTCGGCGGATATCTCGCGGCGCGCTCCGACATCGAACACTACGATTCCGAGGCCACGCGCGAAGAGCACGAGATCGAACATCTCCGGCCCCGGGAAATCCAGGAGGTTGAAACGATCTTCAAGACGTACGGGCTTTCCGGTCCGAACCTCATGGCCGTGATCGATGCCGTCACATCGGATCGGAAGCGGTGGATCGATTTCATGATGCGCTTTGAACTGGGCCTGGAGCGTCCAGACCCCCGACGTGCCCCGGTCAGCGCGCTCACCATCGGCGGGTCCTATCTGGTCGGCGGACTCATCCCGCTCATTCCCTACATGCTGATGGCGAGCCTGATGGAGGCCTTGCAGATTTCGGTCATTGTGACCGGGATTGCGCTGGCTGTTTTCGGCGCGGTGAAGGGGCATTTCACCGGTGTCAACAAGTTCAAATCGGCGTTCCAGACCTTGCTGGTCGGAGGCCTCGCCGCCGGAGCAGCCTTCGCGCTCGCGCGCGCGTTCGGTTGAGGCGGGGCCATCGGGGCGCCGGGCGGATGCGTTGAAATTCAAGACCGGTGACGCGCTCGAATACGCAACTCGGCTCGCGCGGTGGCGACGATCTGGCCTGCACTGTCCGCGAGTTCGGCAACCACCTCCGCGGAACGATCATCCCGATGCATGACCCGGGCCGTTGCGACAATCTCGCCCAATCCGGCAGGCTTCAGGAATTGGGTATCCAGCCGGGTCGTCACGGCCGTCAGATGCGACGGCAGTCCGGCCATGATCGCGTTGCCCGTGGCGGAGTCGAGCATCGCTGCCAGCATTCCGCCTTGCACGGTGCCGTGACGGTTCGCGAATTCGCTTCTCGCGACAAATCGAAGTTTCACGTCACCGGACTGCGGATCGACTGAAACGATCTCCCGGCCAAGAAGCTGGGCGGCGGGCGGTATCTCCTTCAGATGATCCGACATTCACTCCGCCCGCGATACCCGCAGTTCAGAACCCCGCGACGCTGCCGTGCAGGTCGTATTGGTCCGAGCGTTCGATCTTCGCCGTGACGATCTCGCCGACACGCAAGGGACGGCGGCTGGTCAGGTAGACCGCGCCGTCGATTTCCGGCGCATCGGCTTTGGAGCGTCCCTTCGCGACGGTCGGGCCGATCTCGTCGACGATCACCTGCTGTCGTGTGCCGACCTTGCGCTTCAGCCGGCGCGCCGAGATGGCCTGCTGGTGCGCCATCAGCGCGTTCCAGCGCTCCTGCTTGACCTCGTCGGGCACGGCGTTGGGGAGCGCGTTGGATGTGGCGCCCGCGACCGGCTCGTATTTGAAGCAGCCGAGCCTGTCGATCTCGGCCTCGTCCAGCCAGTCCAGCAGATAGGCGAAATCGCTGTCGGTCTCGCCGGGAAAACCGACGATGAACGTCGAGCGCAGGGCCAAGTCGGGACACTGCTCGCGCCAGCGCTTGATGCGCTCCAGCGTCTTGTCCTGCGCCGCTGGACGCTTCATCGCCCTGAGAACGTCGGGGCTCGCGTGCTGGAAGGGAATGTCGAGATAAGGTAAAACCTTGCCGTCGGTCATCAGGCCGATGACCTCGTCGACATGCGGGTAGGGGTAGACATATTGCAACCGCACCCAGGCTCCTAGTTCACCGAGCTCGCGCGCGAGATCGATGAACTTGGCCCGGACCTGACGATCCTTCCACGGGCTCTCGGCATATTTCAGGTCGACGCCATAGGCCGAGGTGTCCTGCGAGATCACCAGCAGTTCCTTCACGCCGGCGGCGACCAGCCGCTCCGCCTCGCGCAGCACGTCGCTCGCCGGACGCGAGACGAGGTCGCCGCGCAGCTTCGGAATGATGCAGAAGCTGCAGCGGTTGTTGCAGCCCTCGGAGATCTTCAGGTAGGCGTAGTGCCGGGGCGTCAGCTTGATGCCTTGCGGCGGCACCAGGTCGAGATGCGGATTATGCAGGGGGGGCAGGGCGCGATGAACCGCGTCCAGCACGCTCTCATATTGCTGCGGCCCGGTAATCGACAGCACACCGGGATAGGCCGACGAGATCTGCTCGGGTTCGGCACCCATGCAGCCGGTCACGATGACCTTGCCGTTCTCGGCCATGGCTTCGCCGATCGCCGACAGCGATTCCCGCTTGGCGCTATCGAGGAAGCCGCAGGTATTGACGATGACGACGTCGGCCCCGTCGTGCTTGCGCGCGAGCTCATAGCCCTCCGCCCGAAGCCGGGTGATGATCCGCTCGGAATCCACCAGCGCCTTGGGGCATCCAAGGGAGACAAAGCTGACCTTAGGCGCGGCGGCCTCTTGCATGCGGATTAACCCGGATTTGCCTGATTACTCGGCAGGAGCTAGCCCCGATTGCCCATAATTACAAGGCTTTGTACCGGCTTGGGGCGTGCTATGGATGGGCAGCCGAAATACGAGTCATCGATGAGCGCTGAGCAGTCGCCAAAAATCGTGATTGTCGACGAAAGTCCGATTCGCGCCGCGATTCTGCAGGAAGGCTTGCGGGAGGCGGGCTTTACCGGCGTTGTTCACATCAGCGAAATGCATAGCCTGCTGTCGCGAATCTATGCGCTCGACCCCGACGTCATCCTGATCGACCTCGAAAATCCCAGCCGCGACGTGCTGGAACAGATGTTCCAGGTCAGCCGCGCGGTGCGGCGGCCGATCGCGATGTTCGTCGACCAGAGCGACGCCGCCTCGATCCAGGCCTCCGTCGAGGCGGGCGTGTCGGCCTATATCGTCGACGGACTGAAGAAGGAGCGCATCAAGCCGATCCTCGACCTCTGCATTTCGCGCTTCAACGCCTTTGCCAAGCTGCAGGACGAACTGGCGCGCACCAAGTCCGCGCTGGAAGAGCGCAAGGTCATCGATCGTGCCAAGGGTATCCTGATGAAATTGAAAGGCCTCACGGAAGACGAGGCCTATGTGCTGATGCGCTCTACGGCGATGCGCGAAAAGAAGAAGATCGGCGAGATCGCGCAATCGATCCTGACCGCCTCGGAGATCCTGAAATGAGCACACCGCTCTGCATCGGCTTCATCCCACTGGTCGATGCCGCGGCGCTGATCGTCGCCGTCGACAAGGGATTTGCGGCAGCCGAAGGGCTCGACGTGACCCTGGTGCGCGAAGTCTCGTGGTCGAACGTCCGCGACAAGCTGAATATCGGCCTGTTCGATGCCGCTCACCTGCTGGCGCCGGTCGCGATTGCCTCGAGCCTCGGTCTCGCCCATGTCAAGGTGCCGATCATCGCCCCGCTCAACCTCGGCCTCAACGGCAACGCGATCACGGTGTCGCCGGGCTTGCATGCGGCGATGATGCAGGAAATCGACGGCGATCGTTTCGATCCCGGCGCCACCGCACGGGCGCTGGCCCGCGTCGTGGCCAAGAGGCGCAAGGCCGGCACCGAGCCGCTGACCTTCGGCATGACCTTTCCGTTCTCGACCCACAACTACCAGCTCCGCTTCTGGATGGCGGCTGCAGGCGTTGATCCCGACGAAGATGTCCGGCTCGTGGTGCTGCCGCCGCCCTATATGGTCGACAGCCTCGCCAGCGGGCATGTCGACGCGTTCTGCGTCGGCGCCCCCTGGAGCTCGATCGCGGTCGATCGCGGGATTGGCCACATCCTCCACTTCGTGGCCGACATTCTGGTGCGTGCAGTGGAGAAGGTGCTGGCGGTGCGACAGGACTGGTCCGAGAAAAATCCGGATGTCCTCGCGGCCCTGGTGCGCGCGCATCATCGCGCCGTCGGGTTCATGGAACAACCGGAGAACCGTGCCGAAGTAGCGTCGATCCTGGCGCAACCGGAGCGGATCGGGGTCGATGAGGACGTCATCAGGCGGACGTTCGATGGACGGCTGAAGATCTCACCTGACGGAACGACGCGGGAGAGCAGCCGCTATCTGCTGGTCGGGCGAGAGGGGGCGGCGCAGCCGGATCCGATGCAGGCGGCCTGGCTTTACGCGCAGATGGTGCGGTGGGGGCAGGCCCCCCTCAGCGTGGAGGCGCTCAAGGCGGCAATGACCGTGTTCCGGCCGGACCTCTACAACGCGGCTCTGGGGCAGGGCGATAAGTGGTCGGAGCCATCCGGCGCGATCGGCGCTTTTGCCGGCCCCGCCTTCAAGGCCGACGATATCGAAGGGCACCTGCGGGCATTTGCGATCGGTCGCTGGAAGCCGAAAGCCTGAGATCGAACCAGTCTCGGGTAGAAAATGGCGTTCGCCTGCATTCAGGCGACGCAAAGATGCTTCCATCGTTGGGGCACAACCAACCGAGGCGGTCAGTTTCGTGGGATTCGAGGAGAAAAGACCGGTTCCAGCAGGGTTTTTAACGAAAGCCGGCGCATTTAGCTCAAAATTTCGCGAACGGATTTCTCGCACCCGAGACCTGGCGAGAATAATTCACTGCGGACGAGCCTCCGGGAAGGACTGACATCATTTTTTACCACGGCACCTTGCAACCCAGGGCCGGCGGTATTTGTTGTGTCAAATCATGTTCTTGGAGATCGACCATGCGCCATCTGTCCGGGGATGCCCGCCTTCACCTCCAGGAAGGGTCGTTCTTGCGCCGTAATGCGGCGGTGATTCAGCTCGCCGCCTTCTATGGTGCATTCGCGCTGATCGCTGCAATCGTGCTCGGCTCGATGTCCGTGCATCCATTCTAGGCGCTCGCCTCGTCGACTGGATTCCCCGATACCCACCCATTCTTCCACTACCGGGTTGCGCAGCACCCCGATGTTCTCGATCTCCACCTCGATCGCGTCGCCGGGCTTCAGGAATATCGGTGGTTTGCGCGTGAATCCGACACCGGCTGGCGTGCCCGAAGCGATGGCATCAGCCGGCACCAGATTGAAAATCGTCGAGGAATATTCGATCAGCGCCGACGGGAACCGCGCCGGAGAATGTCGCAAAAGTGAACGGTGCTCTCCTGGATAGCCTCAAGGATCCGGCGATCAGGTCCCGCCTCGAAACGACGCTCGGATGTGACGTCACGGCAGCATGCCGCGGGAGACGAAAGCGTCGGTGGAAACCGAAATCACCAAATGGTCGACGGGGTCAATAAGGCAGGAATACCACGGATTTGATAGCCCAGCGAGGCACGCGGCTTGGGCCTCGGGAACCGTCGCTCACGCGGGCCTGACCGGTGAACACCACATGCCGTCTCTGGTGGTTCCAGTCATCTCGACGTCTCGCAGGCAAATATTACCTCGCCCGAACGGGGGATTTACTCACGGCCAAACTCGCCTAGGAGGAAGAACGGGACGGCGCAGGTGTGATTGCCGAAACTCGATTCATACGTTCTGACCATGAGCTCAAAGGCGAGCCATCCTCATGAAACTTCTGCTGTTGCCAAGGCAGCATTTGATTGCCGGCCAGGACTTTCTGGTCTCGAGCATGGTTGCGCAATGCGGCCTCTCGCTATTGTTGAAACCTCAGAACAGATACTCGATACCATCGATACCTCCGGAACTCGTCGTGTCGATTAATCCGCATGAGGCTTGCGATGCGGACGCCTTGCAGGCGATGTTCAATTCAGTTCCCATTGTTGTCCACCTGCACCACCAGCTGGAATATCTCGAGGGTGCAAAGCGAAGCGATGCCATTCGATCGCTCTCGTTTGCGAGCGCGATCGTCGTGCCGGCAAAGTTCCTGAGGAAACAAGTCAGGGCGTTGTTCCCGCACATACCGGTCCATGTGGTTCCCAACGGAGTTCCCGCACGGCTGTTTTCTCCAGCGTCCCCTGAAGAGCGCGCGGTTTTCAGGGCCCGCAACGGGCTCTCCCGATCCCAGCTACTGGCCGGGATCATTGGTCCAATGACCGGGCCGAAGGGGCTGCAGGTCATCAAAAGCCTTTGTTCAAAAATAGATGACGAGGATTTCGCACTCTTCGTCCAATATCCCGACTGGCAGGCCGTCACGGAAAACGTCGGTACGTCCTACAGGCAGATCGCTGGCGAATTGAAAGCTCGGAGTCCCGGCAAGATCGTATTGAGTCCGGACACCACGCCGAGACTGGCACCGCGGCCGGTGCGGTATTTCGACGTTTTGATTGCTCCGTCCCTGAGCGACGTACAGCCTTTGACAGCACTCGAAGCCCTTGTATCCGGCGTCCCCATCATCGCGACAAGGTCGACGCCATTCTACGAGGAACTGCTGGAGGCTGGCGCCAAGTATCGATGGTGTCGGACCATACCGCTTCCAAAACGGTTCAAGGAAGGCTCGAGGGAAATGAGCAAACTGAATCTGACGGAGGAGGAAACCGAAACGATAGCAAAGAACATCATTGGCGTCCTGCGTGACCACCAACCCGTCAGCGACCGCGAGCAGCAGAGAATGAGCCGGAAAATGGCACGACTGGGGTTTGTCGAAACGGCCATGTGTGGTGCGTTTGACGAAATCTACGCCGAGGCCATGCTCGGATTTAGGCCCGGATCGACGCGGGTCCGCACGTCGTCGACCTGACGCTTTGAAGATGGCTTCCGATCAGCTCGGCACGACGGCAATGTAGGGAATGCAGGCCACGACAGCGGCAAGCTGGATCGCATTGCTCAGCATGCCGCCCCAATGCAGCCGTCGCAGCCGCCGCACGGCATCGGTATCGCCGGCATCCCTGTCGCTGAGCCGGGCATCCATTTGCTGCAAGAACCAGCGCCGCGACGACGCTGCGAAAGCCGCAATCAGGCCAATGCCGATGGCCAGCACCAGGCGACCGGACGCGGCAACCGCTATCGTCCCGATGGTACCGGCAATGGCCAATGTCAGGAAATAGCCACTGAACATGGCGCGCAGCAGCTGGGCGACCTGTGGAACGTCCAGCCTCACCAGCAGGAAAGCGGGCGCCGCGAGCAGGAAATAGATCATCGGCAACAGCAGGATGATGGTGGCGAACAGGGCGACGTTGTCTGGGGTCATCCGAACACCCTTTTCTTGGTTTGCCGGGCGAGGGGTTTTCTGCGGAGTCCCTGGCAATATCTGCCCCGACCGATCATCGACACAATTGGGCTTTGGTCGGATGTGGTATCGAACTGCTCGGCCGAGGTTCGTTCAGGACAGAATGACGGCTTCGGCGATAGGCGATATGTATGACGATCCGGACGCCTCAGCCGGCAGGCCGCCTGCGCACGAACGAAAGCACCATGTTGGCGAAGAACACCAAAGTGCTGGCTGTGGAGATCAAGCTGCCGATGCGCGACATCAGGCTCCAGTAGCGGAACAGGTCAGCGTCCGCCAACTGCTCCACCGTGCGCGTGAAGAGGAGGAATTGCGGTGCGAGTATGATGACCACGCCGATGCACAACAGCCAGAAATGAATCCTGGCGAGGGGATCGGAATAGGCATAGCCGGTCAGCTTGGGAAACGAATGGTACCAAGTGGCGAAGAACCCGAACACCATGGCCAGGCCGAACACGTAATGCGAATGCTCCACGACGAAGTAGGTGTCATGAAGGCCGCGGTCCGTAGGGACGTTCGTCACCAGAATGCGGGTCAGGCCCGTCATGGCAAGTGTGACGACGCAACCGATCACCCAGAGCATCGGCGAGCGAAATGCGATCCGTCCGACCCGTAAGGCCACGATCCAGAACCTTCAGACATCACCCGCGTTTGTTTGTTGAGTGCGCATCTCCAAACTGCGGCA
>Ga0105237_10007180_pt1 | contig 12237 bp, 12 predicted proteins | sample KBSC24metaG_FD_81520 | JGI IMG/M metagenome (GOLD analysis project Ga0105237, IMG submission 81520) | Corn rhizosphere microbial communities from Kellogg Biological Station, Michigan, USA - KBS C2-4 metaG | ecosystem: Host-associated > Plants > Roots > Rhizosphere > Soil | place: Michigan, USA...
ACCGGGACGTGGCACCCGCGTTTCGCTTTACTTTCCCATTCCCGAGACAAAGACTTCTTCCATGCCCGAGAAGACGGAGGAAGTTTCCCGGCCCGCCCGCGGGACAGAGACGGTGCTGGCCGTCGACGACGAGGCCGATGTTGCTTATTTCCTTGAGGCTATCTTGCAGGCGAATGGGTACCGGGTTCTATCCGCCCGGAGCGCGGAGCAGGCGCTGGAAATTTTCCAGGCTCACCAGGATGAAATCCGACTCATCTTTTCGGACATGGGACTGCCGAGTCTCAGCGGTGCGGAGCTCATCGGACAGGCGAAGGCTCTTAAGCCGGACGTGAAGACCGTTCTTTCCAGCGGCTACACCGAGAGCGAACTGAAGGGAGAAATGGTAAAGCACGGCATCGATGGCTTCGTCTCCAAGCCCTATGACGCCCGGTTGCTGCTCCAGACGTTGCGCGAGATTCTCGACGGGAAGAAGCTGGCCTAATTAGTTTTTTCCCGGATGGCGGCTTCGCGCTACTAAATTGTTCCTCGTTGTGCGGGAAGGTTGTGTCGGCTTTCCCTGTCGTGATAACTTCGTTTCGTGCGACGGTTCACCCATTTGCTGGTCCTGAGCGCTTTCCTGTTTTCGTGCGGGGGGCATTGGTGTCTGCTGCAGGGCGTGGCATGGGCGAGCATGATCCACGATTACTCGCGGTTCGTGCCGCTGACGGAGGCGATTCGCATGACCTTCAGCGGTGAGTATCCATGCGAAATCTGCAAGGCCATCGCGGAGAAGAAGGAATCCGATCAGTTCCAGCTTTGCGGGCTGGAGAAGTACGAAAAGAAATTCTTCCCGCCGGTCTTCGTTGCGCCGAAGGAGCCTGCCGCTTCACCGCTTCGGTATCCCCTTGAGGACGCCTTTTTCCATAGCCGCACCGAAACTCCTCCGGTGCCTCCGCCTCGATTCATCCTGGCTTAATATCAGATCGGGTCCCTCTCCGGGGCTTTGCCAGTCATTTCGGGATGAGCCGCGCCTCCGGTGCGCCTTCCCGCCAATCATTCATCCAAGGAGTATCATGTTTTTTTTCAGACGGAAAATCATGGGAATCGCGGTACTTGCCGCGATTCTCGCGACGGGTGCAGGAAAGCTGCACGCCCACGGCTTTGAGGGAGACCGCTTTTTTCCTCCGACCATCCAAACTGAGGATCCGTTCGCGGCCGACGAATTGTCGTGGACCTTCTCGAGCTTCAACCAGCCGGCTTCCAACGACGATCCCAAGACCAGGGAAATCGGCGTCGTGGGCGAGTTCACCAAGGAGATTTTTCCGCGGTTCGCCGTGGGGATTTCAGGCGCCTACCTCAACCTCGAGCCGAGCAAGCACACCGACGACGGCTCCGATCCGTTGCCGTCACAGGATGGTTTCGACAACCTCTCGGTCAGCGCGAAGTACGAGGTGTGGGACGATCCCACGCACGAGTTCATCTTCTCGCTGGGCGGGGAAGTTGACCTGGGCGGAACGGGAAGCAAGTCGCTCGGCGTCGAGTCTTACAGCACCTACACGCCGACGATTTATTTCGGCAAGGGGCTGGGAGATTTGCCGAATGAAATCAAATACCTCCGACCTTTCGCGCTGACGGGAACCGCTGGTTACGTCATTCCCAGCAAGACGCTCGATCCGAACAGGCTGGAATGGGGGCTGGCTCTCGAGTACAGCTTCCCCTACCTGCAGGAACATGTGGAAGACATGGGTCTGCCGCATCCTTTCCGCGAGTTGATTCCGCTAGTCGAGTTCTCGATGGAAACGCCGGTTAACCGCCAGGGAGGGCACACGACTGGCACGATCTGTCCCGGGCTTTTGTGGGAGGGAAAATATTGCCAGATCGGGGCCGAAGCGATTCTCCCGGTCAATGCCGAAACCGGGTCCAATGTGGGCGCCTCGGTCCAGGTCCAGTTCTACATCGATGACTTGTTTCCGGGAGTCTTCGGACATCCGGTCTGGGGGAAGGACAAATGAAATACCTCCGGCTGGAATTGCTGTCGGCCGGATTTTTGATGACGTGCGTTTCCCTCGCGGAGGCGCACGCCTTCATCGATCACGCGGAACCGGCGGTTGGTTCGACCGTGTCGGAATGCCCAAGTGCCGTGAAAATCTGGTTCACGCGGAAGCTCGATGCTTCCAGCACGATCCAGGTTTTCGACGGCAAGGGGAACGAGATCGATCGACGCGACGCCCGGCTCGATCCGAAGGACGCGACACTACTCTCGGTGTCGCTGCCCAGGCTTGCGGCAGGAACCTGCAAGGTTACATGGCAGGCGGTCTGCCGCGATGGCCATACGACGCACGGGAGTTTTGGTTTCGAGATCAGGTAACCGTCCCAGTTTGACCTTTCCCAATCTCCCAATCGTGTCCTAAATACGAGCGTCCGCAGGACAGGACCATGACGACCTACATCATCCGACGCATCCTGCTTTTGTTTCCAACGCTTCTGGGGATCACGCTACTCACCTTCTTCCTCATCCGGCTCGCTCCGGGCAACGCCGCGCTGCTCAAGGGCGGTGGGGGCGAGAACGGTGCGCGAGCCATGACGGCGGAACAGCGCGAGGCTACGATCAAGCTCTACGGCCTCGATAAGCCGGCTTACGTCGCTTACGCCGATTGGGCGTGGCGGATCGTGAGGCTCGACCTGGGCGAATCGATCACCGATCACCGCTCCGTCGCCGCCAAGATTGGGGAGCGGCTGCCGTTGACCATCAGCCTGGCCGGTTCTGCGCTCATCCTTTCCTACCTGATCGCGATTCCGCTCGGCATCGCGGCGGCGCTCAAGCGCGGCCAGTTCCGCGACCGGGCGATCAGCTTCACCGTCTTCGTGCTCTACTCGATCCCGAGCTTCGTCGCGGCGCTGCTACTCATTCTTTTCGTGGCGGGCGGCGATTATCTCGACCTTCTGCCCATGTACGGCATCAACTCGATCGACGCTTCGGAGATGGGGACATTCCGCTGGCTGGGCGACCGCGTGCTGCACATGATCCTGCCGGTGATCTGCCTCACCTACGCGAGCCTCGCCTCGATCTCGCGTTACGCGCGGGTCTCGATGCTCGAGGCACTGGGCCAGGATTTTGTCCGGACGGCCCGCGCAAAGGGACTGCCTGAGCGGCTGGTTATCTTCCGTCATGCGCTGCGCAACGCGCTCATCCCGGTCATCACCGTCTTCGCGCTGGAACTGCCGGTGCTGATCGGCGGTGCGGTAATCATCGAGTCGATCTTCACGCTGCCGGGCATGGGGCAGCTCATGCTGCAGGCACTGGAAGCGCGAGACGAGCCGGTGATCATGGGCGTCACCACTCTGGCCGCCGTGGTCACGCTGCTCGGATACCTGCTAGCCGACATCCTCTATGTCGTGGTCGATCCGCGCATCAGCTACGAATGAAAACGCCCGCCGTCACCCACGAAACTTATCTCAACCGGCTCTGGCGGCGGTTCGAGGCCGACCGGTTCGCGCGCTACGGCCTGCGGATGGTGATCCTGCTTTTCATCGTCGCCGCGCTCGCGCCTTTTCTCGCCAACAACCACGCGCTGATCCGGGTGGCCGATGGCAGGATCACGTTTCCGATTTTTCTCAGCCTGGAACCGATCGAATGGCGATTCCTCCTCTACTTGCCGCTGGCGGCGCTGATTTATTTCTTCCGGCGACATGTCCTGGAGCATGCCGGATTTTCCTTGTGCGTTGTACTGGCAGCGGTGGCGATGGTGGAAATCGTCCTGGCCATTTCACATCCGGTCAACGATCCAAGCAACGACCGTGATCGGCCTGCGTCGTTCAAACTTCTGCCGCCCATCGCTTACTCGCCGGTCGAGTCGACGCCTGATCAATTCGCGCCGCCGTCGTGGAAGCACCTCTGCGGCACCGATTCGACAGGGCGCGACATCGCCGCGCGGATGCTGCACGGCGCGCGCATCTCGCTCTCGATCGGGTTCGTCTCGCAGAGCATCGCGCTGCTCATCGGCATCGCGCTGGGCGGCACGGCCGGTTATTACCGGGGCTGGTTCGACATCGCGGTGTCACGCTTCATCGAAATCATCGAGTGCTTCCCGTCGTTGCTCCTGATTCTCGTCGCGATAAGTCTCTTTGAGTCGCAGAACACCATGTTCTACATCATGCTCGTCATCGGGTTGACCAGTTGGACTGGCATGGCGCGGCTTGTGCGCGGGGAATTTCTCCGGCTCAGCTCCCAACAGTTCACCTATGCGGCGCAGGCGGTGGGGGCGGGCGATGCGCGAGTCATCCTGCGCCATCTGCTGCCCAACGCACTCGGGCCGATCCTGGTCACGGTGACGTTCGGCATCGCCTCGGCCATCCTCATCGAGTCGAGCCTGAGTTTCCTCGGCTTCGGCATGCAGGCACCGACGCCTTCGTGGGGCGACATTCTTTCCGAGTCGCGCCGTTACATCGATTTCGCCTGGTGGCTCGCCTTTTTCCCGGGGTTGGCCATTCTGGTCACCATCATGTCGTACAACTTTGTCGGCGAGGGTCTCCGCGATGCGGTCGATCCCCGCCTTCGTATCAAATGAGCCTGCTCCGCGTTGATAATCTCGGCATCCAGTTCGGCCCGCCGGAGGACCCGGTAAAGGCGGTCGATGGGATTTCCTTCGAGATGATGGCGGGAGAGACGGTCGCTGTGGTCGGTGAAAGCGGCAGCGGCAAAAGCGTGACCGCCCTGGCCCTGACGCGGCTGCTGGCCTCGCCGCCTGCGCGCTATGTCTCGGGGAAAATCGAGTTCGCGGGGCACGACATCCTGCGATTGCCAGAGCATGACCTGCGAGGCATCCGCGGCAACCAGATCGCTTACATTTTCCAGGAGCCGGGCTCGTCGCTCAATCCGGTCTTCACCATCGGCTACCAGATCCGCGAGGCGATCGAGCTGCATCGGCCCGAAGTGCGGGATGTGCGGGGCGAGATCGTCCGCGCGCTCGACACGGTCGGCATCCGCGATCCGGAGCGTCGACTGGACGATTATCCACACCAGCTCAGCGGCGGCATGCAGCAGCGGGTCATGATCGCCATGGCACTCGCTTGCCATCCGAAGCTTCTGGTCGCCGACGAGCCGACCACCGCGCTCGACGTCACCATCCAGAAACAGATCATGGACCTGCTCAAGGAATTGAAGCAGAGCAGCAACATGGCGATCCTGCTCATCACCCACAATTTTGGACTCGTGGCCGATTTCGCCGACCGCGTGCTGGTCATGTTCCGGGGCCGGATCGTTGAGGCGGGGTCGACCTCCGAAATCTTGCGGAATCCTCAACATCCCTACACGCGTGCGTTGATCGAATGCGTGCCGAAGCTGGGCCAGAAACAACACCGCCTGAAAGTGATCGATTATGCCGGAATCGACTGAAAAGCCCCTCCTGCGGGTGGAACGCCTCCAGGTCTATTTTCCGATTCTCGGCGGCATCTTCCGTCGGAAGATCGGCGAGGTGAAGGCAGTCGACGACGTCTCCTTCACCGTGAAGCGGGGCCAAACCGTCGGACTTGTCGGAGAGAGCGGCAGTGGCAAGACAACCATCGGCCGCGCGATCATCCGGTTGACTGATCCGACGGGCGGCGCGATTTATTACGGCGACACCGCCATTTCCACGTTGAGTTCTTCCGCCTTCCGTCCTTTCCGGAAAAAGATCCAGATCATCTTCCAGGACCCCTACAATTCGCTCAACCCCCGTCTCTCCATTTTTGAAATCGTGGGCGAGGCATTGGAAATCCATTTCCCGAAGATGACCCGCGTCGATCGCCGCGAGCGGGTCGCCGGTCTGCTGGACAAAGTGGGGCTGAAGCGCGATCACCTCGACCGCTACCCGCATGAATTCAGCGGCGGGCAGCGCCAGCGCATCGGCATCGCGCGGGCGCTCGCGGTCGATCCCGAGTTCATCGTCTGCGATGAGCCGGTCAGCGCGCTCGACGTGTCGGTGCAGGCGCAGATCGTCAACCTGCTTCAGGATTTGCAGGAGGAGTTGGGCCTCACCTACCTCTTCATCGCTCACGATCTCGCCGTGGTCGAGCACATCAGCGACTACGTTCTGGTGATGAATGCCGGGAAGATCGTTGAGGCTGCCACCGCCGAGGCGATCTACGAGAACCCGCAACATGATTACACGCGCAAGCTGCTCAGCGCGGTACCGAAGCTTTAATGCAGAGACGGTCATGGACCGCCGCTACATTTAAATTACTCCGTCTCAATCACGAGTTCGCCGTTGGCGATCTCGAGCGACTTGATCCGGCCCATCATGCTCTGCATGTTCGCGTCGTTCTGCAGGGCTTGGTTGATGCCGGCATCGAGCTCCTGTTGCGCGGTGGGAAGGTAATCCTTGGGTATGGCCTCGGGGCCGACCTGGAGCTGCTTGAGGAGCACATGGAGCGTTTTGCTGGAGGGATCGAACTCAATGCCGGAGGTGATGGAGCCGTTGATGTAACGCCCCTTCAGGATCGAGAGCTTGAGGATGTCGGTCGGCATGCTCATCTTGATTTCCATCTCGTCGCCATTGATCGTCACGAAGGCGTGGGTCCGGTGTTCCTTGAGGGCCGGACTGCGGGCGATGAGGGTATTGATCTCATCGGCATTCAGATGAAGCGACGCCGGCTTGCGCTGATCGACGGCCTGGCCGAAGTCGGTCCATTTCTGGAGGGCGCCATGGTAGACATCGTCGCCGCCATCGAAGGTCTGGACCGTGGCGGGAGTTGCCGAGGTAAGCGAATGGAATTTCGAGTAGGCGACGTAAGAGACACTTCCAATAATCAGAATGATGAGGAGCAGGAAAAGGGAGAGGACGAGACATCCGCAGCCAAAGCAGCCGAGGCCGCGCTTCTTTTCGATCACGATAACCTGGGGAGGAGAGTCAGCCATTTCCGCTTGGTTTACCGGAGCGGCGGAGTCCCGGCAAGCCCTGCGATTATCTTTGCTTCAGGAGACTTTCCTTCCAGGCCGGATGGGCGGCGATCAGTCGCAGCGCCCGGGGCAGGAGGACGCGGCCCGGTTCCTGGTGAGGCCAGGGCGAGGCGCCCGACGGATGCGGCAGCGGGATGAGATCGAACTTATGTCCGGCATACTCGGCGGGGAAGGTGGCGCCGATGACCGTATCGAGTTTTTCGCACGGGATGAACTGGGTAATGGCCAGCTTGCCTACTGCGATGACGAGTCCTGGCTGCAGCAGTTCCATCTCCGCTTTCAGCCAGCTGGAACAGTTGAGAATCTCGTCCCGGTCGGGCACGCGATCGCCGCTCGGAGCTTTTTTCCCGGGGAAGCAGCGGCAGACCGCCGCCATGTAGACGCGCGAACGGAAGGTGGGTTCGTCCACGCCGGTGTGTTCGAGAAACCAGCGGAAAAGTTTCTTTCCCGCGGTCCAGGCAAAGGGACGGCCCAGCACCGGTTCCTTGTCGCCCGGGGCCTGGCCTACCAGCAGAACGCGGCTAATCACGGCCCCGCCACTGACCACTGGCTTGAGCATGCGGGGACATTTCCTGCAGCGCAGAAGGGAGGCCATATGGCGGTCCAGCCGCTGTTGCGTCTCAGCTCGATTCACGTTCACGGGACGAAGATGCGGCTTGGGAGGCGCCGATCAACAGCAAAAGTTCCTTTAATTTTTCCGGGTCCTCTTCCTCCGTTGTTGGGCCATACCGCGAGCGGGCCACGATCCAGCCCACGTCGTGGATGGCCTTCTTCTTTTCGGGGAAGACCTCGGCTACCCGATCGGTATAGGCGACGGGCCCCTCCCAGATCGCCCGGGGCATGCCGCGCTGCGCCATGTTGCGGCAGAAGAGGGCGTAGAAATTTTCGACCGGCGCGGGACGGGGCTTGCGCTTTATGAATCGACGCAGCAGCACCAGGCCGATGACCAGCCCCGTCGCCAGGCACAGCGCCACGAGGGCCGAGCGGGTTCCCTGCTTGAAGGCCAGGGCCTGCATCAGCGTGTCCTGCGTTTCGGCGTCGTAGGAAAAGACCCAGTCATCCCAGTCGGCCTCAATCTGCTGGCGGCGGAGCTGGAATTCGAGCAACCCCTCGCGCATCCAGTTCGGCACGTAGGTGGAGGAGAGGAAGGTGAACCGGTGATGGGCCACCTGGATCGAAAGTCCCTCTTCCGTCGACGTCCCCGAATTACCGGAGGTGGGCATCTCGACTTCGCCCGCAGCCAGAGCCATGGTGGGATCGCACCGGACCCAGCGCCGTTCGCTGTCGATCCAGACCTCGTCCCAGGCATGCGCGTTCGACTGCTTGACGGTATAGAAGTCGCCGTAGGGATTGTATTGCGCGCCGCGATAGCCAACCACCATGCGGGCGGGGCAATGCTCGAGTCGCATCAACACGGCAAAGGCGGAAGCAAAGTGCTCGCAAAAACCGGCCTTGCGGACGAAGAGGAATTCATCGAGAGGATCCTTGCCCATCTTCCCGGGCGAATCGGTGTAGACGAAGTGTTCGCTCCGGAAATAACGGAAGATTGAGACGATGAACTCCTTGGGATTGGGATTGGCGCGGTAGAGGCGATCGGCCAGTTCGCGCACGCGGGGGCTGATCTCGTTTTCGGGCAATTGAAGTCCCTTTTTCCGGAGTGGATCGGCCAAGGTTTCCTCATCCAGGTCCGAGAAAGAGGTGACGGTATAAGACTCCTTATGATTGATCCGCGAAGTCGATTCGCTCAATTGCAGCGCACCGCCGCTGACCGAGATGCAGGTCCAGTTGGATTCCGATGCGCTCTCGGCGCGAGACGTGGGATAGTCGAGAGCGAAGAGCCACCGCTGGTAGTGGGGCGAGATGATGATGTTTTGCGTGACCTGGGTGCTATGGGGAGCGGGGGCGGGAAGCCTTTCAAGTGCAGGCGACATCTCGCGGGTTCGAGGATTCGCGGCCTCCTGGGTCCAGACGCCCTTGTCGTAATGCCAGAGGACGAGGCCTCGCCAGTACATCGCGTTGAGGCCGGGGAGAGCGTCGTCCTTCGAGAAATGGACATACATCGCCGTCGAATCATCGTTGGCCAGGCGCGAGATGCTGCCCGGCTCGACATGGTCGGTGACGCCGATCGAAGTATCGTCGAGCCCGAGCTGGAGCTTGCCGGTGAAACGCGGGAAAAAGAAAAAGAGCAGGAGCGTCAGTGGCACGGCCTGGGAAAAGATGAAGAAGGACCGTCCCAGCATCGCCAACAACCGGTTGTCGGCGGTGTCGCCCATGTGGACCCGTAGCAGGATGCCGGTCAGCACCCACATCATGATCAGGCAGTAGATGAAGAGCTCGAGCGCCTGGGAATAGAGCAACGCGCTCATCACCACGAAGAAGCTGGAGAAGATGATCAGCGCGATGTCGCGCGGGCCGCGCCATTCGTAGAACTTGATCGCCAGCAGTCCCGCCATGAAAGAGGTGCCCGCGTCGCGGCCGAAGATGGTATGGAATTGCAGGTAAACTCCGGCCAGGAGGCAGACGGCCAGGATAGCGCAAAACGTGGTGCTCGGCAGCGGCAGGCGGTAGACCTCCCACACGCAACGCAGTCCCATCGCCAGGAGAATGATGGTGGTGACCCAGAGGGGGAATTGCTCAATGTGTGGCGCGAGCGTCAGGAGAAAGGCGCCAGTCAGCCAGAAGAAAAGGAACAGTGACGGCCGGATGACAGGCCCGCTCCGGTCGAAGGAGGGGATGAGGGCGGGCCATTTCGCCATGGCGTGAGTTTACGGGAAGCAAACCGGAAAGTCGAATGCCCTAGGTAGCCGTCGACCGCCGGGCTCGAAAGATTTTGCATGACCACCTGGGCACCGTCGCCCGGCGGTCGACGGCTACCTTCGGAAAACTTCAGCCAGTGCCGCCGGATACAGCTCGTGCTCGGCTTCCTGGATGCGGGCATGGAGGGTGGCCGCCGTGTCGTCGGGCAGGACGGGTATGCGCCGCTGCGCGATGATTTTCCCGCCGTCGATCTCGCGGTTCACGAAATGGACCGAGCAGCCGGTCTCCTTCACGCCCGCGTTCAGCGCCTGTTCCCAGGCGTGGAGTCCCTTGAAGGCGGGAAGCAGCGACGGATGGATGTTGATGATCCGGTTGGGAAAAGCATCGAGGAGCGGGTCCTTCACTACCCGCATGTAACCAGCCAGGATCACCCAGTCGATGCGATGCTCGCGCAGAAGTTCCAGCAGTGCCGTTTCGCCTTCGGGTCCGAGCTTCGTCTTGAAGGGCGAGAGAGGAAGAACGGCGGTGGGCAGTCCAAAAGTCCTGGCTCGTTCCAGGATGAGCGCATCGGGCAGGTCGCTGATCACGAGCGCGATGAGCGCGTCGAGGCGGCCCGCGAGGATCGCTTCCTGCAGAGCCACGAAGTTGCTCCCCTTGCCAGAGCCGAGGACGGCGAGACGCGGAATCGTTTTCATAGTGTGGAGCGAAGGGCACGTTCGCGGCGGAAGGAGCCGCTCATGCGGTTGAAGACGAAGCGAAGCAGCCAGCGCGGCACGCTTTCGACGATGAGCATGGAGAAGCGCACGAGCAGGCCGGGAATGATCCGGCCCCGGCCCCGGGCCATGGCGCGCAGGGTGTCGCGCACGACCTTGGCTTTATCCACGCAGAAAAAGGCAGGCGGCGCGAATTGTCGGCTGCTGGTGGGACGCGATGCGACCTGCCCGAACTCGGTCTCGACCGGTCCCGGACAAAGCGCGGTGACGAAAATGCCGGAGCCGTGCAGCTCCGCGCGCAGCGCTTCGGAAAAACTGTTCACGTAGGCCTTGGTCGCGCCGTAGACGGCGAAGGAGGGGAGCGGTAGCAGCCCCGCGGTCGAGCCGACGTTGCAGATCCAGCCGCTCTTCGCCTTCAGCATGGCGGGTAGCGCCCAGCGGGTCAGTCGCGTCAGCGCGACGACGTTCACCGCCAGCATCGCCTCGATCTTCGCGGGCTCGCTGGTCTCGAAGGTGCCGAGGTCACCGAACCCGGCGTTATTGATCACGATGTCGGGGGCGAAGCCGAGCGACTCCATCTTCGCAGTCAGTTTCGCGACGTCTACAGGATCGGCCAGGTCGGCGGAAATCGTCTCGGCCTTCAGGCCGGGATGCGCCGCGGCGAGGCATTCCTTGAGATTCTCCAATCGGTCGGCGCGCCGGGCGGTCAGCACGAAATGATTCACGCCCAGGTCGGCTAGCTGTAAGGCGAATTCCTCGCCCAGGCCCGCCGAGGCGCCGGTGATGAGGGCTTTTTTCCCAAGGAACGGAGAACTCACGCCGCCTACTGTATCGTATGGACGTGGATGGCGTGAAGCGCTTCTTTGCCCGCCATCAAATCGGAGACAACCACGATCGAGTCGCCGGAGACGACATGGTGATCCTCCCGAAGTTTTTGGATCATCTGGATCAGGATCTCGTTTGGGTCCTCGTTCGGTGCGATAACATGGGCGGTGACGCCGAAATGGAGCGAAAGGCTCCGGCAAACTGCCATGCTCGGCGTGAAGGCATAGATGGGCGAGATCTGCGGGCGCAGTCCCGCGATGAAGCGGGCCTTCGTGCCGGTATGGGTATAGACGCAGATACCCGCGCACTGGCTCTCGTTGGCGAGAAAGACGGTGGCGGCGTTGATCCGTTCGCGCGGGGTCTTGCAGGTGATCGGGTTGACGTAGGTCGCCACCGTGCGGCCCTGTTCGATACGTCCCGCGATCCGGTCCATGATCTCGACGCACTCGAGCGGATACTTGCCCGTGGTCGTCTCACCCGAGAGCATGATGGCATCGGTGTGCTCGAAGACGGCGTTGGCGATGTCGGTGATCTCGGCCCGGGTCGGTGAGGGATTGGTGATCATGCTCTCGAGCAGATGGGTGGCGACGATGACTGGCTTGACCGCGGCGAGGCAGAGATTGACCGCGCGGCGCTGGATGATCGGCAACTCCTCGTAGGGCACCTCGATGCCGAGGTCGCCGCGGGCGATCATGAGGCCGTCGCAAGCGGCGATGATCTCCTCGAGATTTTGCACTGCGAGCTGATCCTCGATCTTCGCGATCACGCGGATGTCGCTTTTCTTCTCCTTGATCTTGGCGCGGAGCAAGGCGATGTCGGCGGCGCGGCGCACGAACGACATGGCGATGAAGTCCATGTCGCACTCGAAGGCGAGCTCCAGGTCGGCGTAATCCTTTTCCGTCAGCGCGGGAAGTTTCACGTCGACGCCAGGCAGGTTGATGTGGCGGCGGCTGCCGAGCAGGCCCGGCGTCAGCACCTTGCAGACGAGCTCGTTTTCGCGCTTTTCGATCGCCTCCATGCGCAGGT
>Ga0105237_10007182_pt1 | contig 12234 bp, 10 predicted proteins | sample KBSC24metaG_FD_81520 | JGI IMG/M metagenome (GOLD analysis project Ga0105237, IMG submission 81520) | Corn rhizosphere microbial communities from Kellogg Biological Station, Michigan, USA - KBS C2-4 metaG | ecosystem: Host-associated > Plants > Roots > Rhizosphere > Soil | place: Michigan, USA...
TCGGACGGCACAGTTCACTACGGCGACGTGCCCGGCGGGCCCGACAATCTTGTCGGCAGCACGGCCAATCTTCTATCAGGCACAGAGCCTTGGGATCTGCAGCCGACCCAGGGGACCGCACAGATCGCGGAAGTGCTGTGCCCGCTAGAATCCACGCCGCTGGTGTATGGCATCGGCCTCAACTACAAGAAGCACATTGAGGAATCCGGGTTCCCGACGCCAGAGTTCCCCGTCGTGTTCACGAAGCCAGGTGACTCGCTCGCGGGGCCCTTTGAGGACATCCCCGTGGACGCGCGGTGCGAGCTGCTGGACTACGAGGGCGAGCTGCTCATTGTGATTGGAAAGGACGTGCGGAATTTCCGCAAGGGCGACGACCCCCTCCCCTATATCCTGGGTTACTCCGTGAGCAACGACGTGTCGTCTCGGTACTGGCAGACGCCGGCAAGATGCGGGAACCAGCATGGCATGGCGAAGTCGTTCGACAAGTTCGCACCCATAGGCCCTGCGATCGTCAGCCCGGAGAGCCTGCTCATCAAGGATAAGATCGTGGACGGCGCGCCGAACCTGACGCTCCAGACGTTTGTCAACGGGGAGCTGCGCCAGGAAACTAATACTGATGATCTTCTGTTCCGCACCAGTGATCTGCTGGAGTACATTAGCATGGGTAGGACGGTGAGGAAGGGCACCATCATCATGACCGGCACGCCGAGCGGAGTGGCCGCCTTCATGAAGCCCCCTGCTTGGCTCAAGAGTGGCGATTTGGTGGAGATCAAGATCGAGGCGCTAGGGTCGATCAAGAATAAGATGGTAATTGAGTCGTAGAGGAGGGAATGCCGAAAATGAGTTCATCCCTAACTAGTCCATATGATATTTAAATAACCAGGAGGCTTAGCCTTCGGCCACCTCGTACGCCGTAGAACCTACCATTATTGTATCAGGAGCCCTAATATATGTGTCTCCCGGAAGGATTCTCCGTAGTCGAGAGGGCTAGAACCACCATCAATCGGCAAAGCCTCATTTCGAATACTCACACTCACCAGTAGCCTAGACAACGCTTAGCCTCGGATGTCTCTATGTGCCTGCCCATGACACAGGTTCCATGCCACGGTCTTCGGGCTTCCACAATTTGTAAGCCCGAGGATTTGTTATATATGCCGAACAGGAACCCTCGAATCACCCCCGGGCTGAATTCGATTCCCGAGCCATCTTTTTATTACAGTTGTGCCTTCAGACGTTTCCAGACAATCTGTAGCTTTGACATATCGAAGTCCACTCCCCATCCCATCTAAGGCCTAGCCACTTGAACACCAAAAAGAAAGGGGAAATGGGTTATGTCACGGAGAAGACGATCTGGCCGACAGCCGTACAACTCGACGCGTCCGTGAAGAGCTTGATCGACCTGTTCTACAGCCTGGCAGACGACAAGAGCGGCACCTCGGGCCCTCGAATCGCAGATGAGGTTTTCACGAAAGACGGAACGGTGATGTCGGCGGCGGGCGCGAGCAAAGGAACCGAAGGTGCGTTGCGTGCGCGGAATCCCACGAAGAACCATATCTCCTCGCAACAAAAAGCACTTTATCGAGATGCAGTTCGCAGGTCTGATCTAACCTTATCTGTCCTGGAACGCAGCGATCTCGCACAGCAGAGATAACGCGTGGGCCATCGTGGCCTCACGGCACCACACGGTGTTACAGGTCTTTGTCAACGACAGTGCAGGCCACGACCTCACGGTGCTCGGCGAGCTTAAGCAGGTCTTCACCAACGGCAAGGAGCTGACTGCCCAGTGGGCGTCACACCTCGTCGTTGATTCAGATAGCCATGCCGCGGGCAACCCGAGGTTGAGCTTCATGCAGGTGTTTGCGGTAAGTTTTGTTCGCCCCTGAATGTGCCGTCTCGGTTGAATATCGCCCACTGAAGCTATTTTCCGAACAGGATTCGGCACCATTTGCCGCTGCTGCAAAAGCTTGAATATACGTGGGTAGAAGGGTTGGGAGACCTCAGATCATCGAAAAGTGACTGTTGCTGCTATGCTGGCACTTTATGTCGATGGGACTGAGAGGCGAAAGAGGGCTTGGTGACTATGGAAAAAGGTCGTTGAGGGAATAGCACGGCAACGAAAACGCTGGGAAATGAGGACAAGCAGGACGAGGACAAGGGGAGTGATGAGCATTAAAGAGTATGTATCCCCTCCGTAGCCGACATGTGACGTATTTTGTGGCCTCAGTCATTTTGTAATTCTTCACTGTCTTGCAGATATCTCATCCATCTGGTTGGGACTGCTGGTCCCTGGAGGGAATTCTGCAAATCAAAATATATAACCTATTCCGTAAGGAGCAAAGATGACGTCATTCAATATGCTGGGGGTTCTTCTAGGAACTTCGGTACCAGATGGATATCAGAGTAGTACCCAGTAATCAATAAACATCTTCTATAGTAGTAGACTGAAGCGAGCAGTTGGGCCTCTTCGGAAATCTTCACTCGTGCCGGCTCCTGCTAGTGTCTTAACATTTGGCGGCTGGCCTACTATGTGACGTGACCGGCGAGCCAAAGCAGCTGCATTCTCTTCGCACGCATTTCAAGCCTGATGCCGTCATGTCTCATCCTAGCATTCTTACCATTGCTCTTGTAATGAGAATTATAATCGCGAGGACGGCTTCAGGGGAAAAGGAAACATACCAATGGTACACAAACGAATCTTGCATTACTGTAATGAAATAAGTACTCCTTAGATATTGACATCATCAACCGAAAAAACATATCGGTCTTGCTTCAAGTTTGGTGAGACAAATCGGCTGTTCAACTCGCAACCTTCACTCTTCTCCCATTCACATACTCCGTACATAGATCCATGATGATGGTTGTTCTAACTTTTGAAATTATTATTTCCGCATGGAGATTGATGAGTATGTCCATTCCACTCTGTACAAAGATCTTGAGTCTGGGGTCACTCACCCCTTCCTTTGGGGACTCGCCACAGCTTATCGAATAGGAATAAGGAATTCGTAACCCACAAATTGGTCAAAACAAATGTCGGGTATAAAGATAATGCGAATCAGATCCTTTCCCAATGGTCTGTCCATGCTATTTTTGAACCGCGCCCCGAAAATTGGAAATACAACTCCACAAACGATGAGATCAAGAACTTCAAGCCCAGTAATGACCCCGGGGATGCGTTGAGATTGCAATATTTTGTTTAAAAGTTTTGCGAGATGCCGCCCTGCGTTTGGGGGAAATTGGGTGCCCGTTCGATCCGAGTGTTTCTCCGGGCTTGAACATCTCTGATCACGGGCGGGTTATTGACTCCACCGTATGAGCCATCCCCATATGGGCCATGGCTTGGTGCGGCGTCGTTGTAAATGTTATATGGGACCTCTTCCTGGTAGTAAGGGCCGGGTACACTTTGGTTGTCCGAGGATAGCTCAGAGGCATGACCCTCAGAATAGGTTGATGAGGCGTTAGAAGGTCCGCGGCGGACACCAGCGGCACCACTGCGGTTGCGGTGGAGGCCAGCGGCAGCTCCAAGGGCACCAACGCCATCGCCACTCTCTGGATGGCCGTTCATCAATGGATCTGTCGAGTACGCGTCAGAAGGAGCATTGGGTGAGCCGTGATTACCGCCAGGTTGGCTGCTGCTCTCAGACATGGCAAGGCCATTGGAAGCAGGTTTGCCATTTGAGCCCAATGTTGTAGAAACTTTACGGTTTGATGAAGTGGCACCCCATCCACGATAGCCACTATTGTCTTCTGGGGCCTCGGAAACATTGTCAGTATAGGCGCCACCGGCTCCTACTAAAGTCGAATCGTTAGGATTGAAACCATATTCGGCCATCTCGTTCTTGCGAAGCTCTTCATTGGTCTTCCTGGCCTTTCTCTTCCTCCATAGGAAGAAGCCAATGAGGAATGCGGCAGCGATGACTACGATGGGTATAATAACGGCGATGGCAATTTTCCCACCAGAACTGAGGCCTCCGCTACCACCTGATCCATTGCCTGAAGCACTTAATGCGGATGCGGTTGACGAGGAGCTGGAGGTTCTGTTGGCTGTGTCGCTGGAAGTCCGTGTTACGGAGGTTTCACCTGGTTGTGTAGAAGTTACAACCACTACTGAGCGCGAAGTGTTGACTGGGGCCGTGGTAGGCGTTTGCTCAGGGGTTAAGGTCGTCGTTTGAGTGACATCGATTACACTGGGAGTGGTCGGCGCCACCACCGTAGTTGAAGTTGGTTCTGTAACAATGGAAGTTGTGGTGGCTGGCGCCGGGGTGGTCTCAGGAGTGGATGTAGAGGTATCGGTGACGATAATGGTTGTGGTTGGGGAGGTGGTCAAGCTGACCGAGGTTGTGGTGATGACGGTGGTGATGACCGAGTCGGTCCCTGAGGCGCTCTCTACATAATGATGAGCAATATTCCCGGGCAAGGGACATTTACAGATATTACTCACCCGACATGGCTGATCAGGATGTCTTTGAGGCTGTTCACTGGAGAGAAGGACGAAGCCTTGGGTGGTCAAAACCCGCGAACGCGATACGCGAGCCCGCCCAAGCTTGACGCGGAGGAATGCAGCAGGTTATGTACAGCACAGGGCTTCTGGAGGAAGATGTGAAGGATGACAAGTGCCTTCACGAGGGTAATATATTGGTGTGTCGAGGTTGTTGATATCGATTGTGGTGTTCAGCCACACAGTTGGGCAGAGGGAAAGTGGTGGAGGTGTCAGTTGAGGTTTGACCGATGATCCCTGGTCTCCTGGTCTCGGGAAGCCAATGATATGGCGCGAAGGCTCGATTGTGTTGGTGTCAAGCAATCGACGATAGTAGCGAGTGAAACCAGTGACCGACTATTCGATTATTCGAGTTTACAAAGGGAGTCGGTGTCTGGGACGGCGAGGAGGGTGAAGGTGAGTTGTGAGAAAGGGACGACGGCAAGGCAAAGACTGCCTCAGAGAACTCCAGGGAGGGAGGAGCAGCTTAGAAACCCAAGAAACGAGAAAACGAGGGCATTGTGCGGATGACTGGTCGCTACTGGTACCAGTGGCACCCAGAGGTAAGAAGAACCTTGGAAGGCGCAGCTTGGACGGGCGGCAGATGGGAAGGTGGGGAGGCTAATGAAATCAAGGGAGGTGAGACCTCGAGTCTTGCGGCATCGAGTCTTGGGGTCTCGAGTCTTGCACTCAGCTTTGGTCCCCTCGCCCTCCGAGCCTCTGACTGCTGGGCGGGGCTGGCTTAACGGGAAAAGGCCCGCCCTAAGGGGATCTTAGGGGAGGAGCCAAGCCTGAACAAGGATCAACGGGTAACGGGCAGTGGCTGCATTTCTGGCCCAGTACCACCAGTACCACCAGTACCACCCTCGTAACTCAACCACGCACCAGCAACTGACATCGGATTTTAGGCCCAATGGAAACGCCCCCTTGGCCCAAGCTAAACTGCTTTCTACCAGCTCTAAGTCGACAGCGTACTAGCGGCACCGTTACAAAAAACACAACCACCCCTACAGCTCAATGACTCGACCAGGTTGCCGATGGGCCAAAAGGGTATCCATGCGTGAAATTCCCCCCAAATCAACCCTAAACCAGAACGATGCTGACCAGCTAAGAATCTAAGATTCGTTCTCCCAGTTTTTTGCAAGCCCGAATTTGCCAGGTTTTGGAGATGTGCATCTTTGGGCTGTAATCTCTGCAACTCGACGCTGCCGACATTTCGGGTCCCAAGGCTGATCATTGTGACACCGCGTCTGCTGACGGTTGCCGACTCAATAGAACCTGGGATGTGAGACCGTGTCTCCTGTAGCTAGCTGTGGTTTGGGAGCTTTTGTGTACTTGTGATACACATGGTGCCGCGGAACGCAAGGGAATTGAGATGAAGAAGGCCTTCGAGCCAGGGGACCCTGGAACGCTGGCCACTTGGGCCAACTCTTCGAGCTTTGGGACTCGATCTCTGCCCTTACGAGACGCAATGCCACCAATGCCACCAATGCCACCAGTCGATTTCCTGGTCCCGCTTCTGGTCCCCAGAATTAGACATGCCCAGAAGTCAATGTGCCACTAGCTTCAGGCAATCCTCAGGCCAATGGCCCAGTCGGCTGCCAGATATCACACGGAATGCCACATCCCACCACACACGAACGACTGCACCTCGCAAAGCCTTGGAGTGACCAAAGAGAAACAAGAACCTTAAAAGCTGCGAGACCAACAGCGAAAACAATGGCCATGCATCGCTCTGACCGAGAAGAAGCTCAGTTTGCTTTTCAACCTAGAACATGGCATTCAGTTGCACTGGAACGGAGGCGTTGTCAACTGACTAAGCTATCCTTACTATGTAGTAGTGGTACTTGGGCTAGGACTCCGTACGAGTACGGATTACTGTGAAAGCACGGAGTAAATATCTTCCGCACTCAGTACTAGTACTTGCTCTTACCACCACAATACGGAAAGCTCAGGCTGCATTTATCACACCTCATCTCAGCTCATCGTTTGTCTGACTGTGTCATTTTCATCCACATTTCCACCCTCGCACATGTTACGAGGTATGTCGTACATACTATATTTTGAACTTTTTCTGATGCACAATGTCTACCGTACCCTCAACACAAAGGGGCACCAAGCCCAAGAGAACTCCATCCGCTATGATCACCCTTCACATGGGTCGCTACTGTTGGAAATAAATATACAATTGTTCGTCGAGGGTACACCCTATCATCGATTCATTTATCGATTCAGGTCCCATTGTGGTCTCAAGGACTCTGTAAACTCCTCTCGCGTGCCTCCCACATCCTTGGGGATTCTGGACACACGATAGGCTCCGGTCCTGATGTTGTGTGCATGAATTGCTGAAACACCTGATCGATTGCTGCGGATGCTGCCTGAATCACTCATCGTGTCACTCGGTCGGAATTTGGGTGGTGCAAAGTCAAGAGCAGTGAAGGTTGCCGACTTGCGGAGTTGATGTCTGCACCTCATTGTTAGTAACCTTGTCAATAGTGAATCAAGTCCATGTCAAAACTTACGGGCTTGGGATCATCGCCAAATCGTCGAACGACGATGCAAGCGGAACGTGTGCTCTAACCGATGGCGAATAAGGTCGCTCTCCACCCCTGAGACTGTCCGGTGTACCCGCTCTTTGGTTGTGAATCCTCTTTGGAGGCGCAAAGTCGATGGGTAGGAATGTGTCGTCCTTCAGCATGTGAGGAGTAGGGAGTACATGCAGCGTCTTGAGCGGTACTTCGCGTTTCTTTGGTGCCATACGCGGTGGTGGGCCGTACCGGCCAGATACTGAGGAATAGGCTCTTGGCCCTGGGCCAGACATATAACTCCCATTGGAAACCGTCGCCCGATGTCTGCCATAGGCTCCAGCTGCAGTCCCTCCCCGTGGTGGATAATGTTGTGACTGATCGTAATAATCATCTTCTCCGTAGTTGTCATAGTACCCTGCCTGCTCATCATAGTAGCCGCCATCGTATTGTCCCTGGTGCTGCGCCTGATAGTGTCCGCCGGGTTGCCCACCGTTATGTGGTTTACTGTCATCAAAGTATTCTTTATAAAACGATCGAATGCGGTTAGCTCTGTCCTCGGGATTCTCCGATGGATCATCCGGGGGCAGAGGTCGCATGCCCATGGTCGAACGACGAGGATCGTAGCCACCTTGATATGCGTATTCTTGATAGTAGTCTGGATAAACGTCTTCTTCCTCATAGTAGTCGTCTGCTTCATCGTAATGATCTCCTTGGCTCTGCATCTGCGGCTGTGATTGGTGCCCATTTTGCTGACTGTAAGGCTGATCCACTGAGTTGGTTGCCGAAGGTCGAGTACTGTTGGTAAGAGGAGCTGTATCAACTTCCGGAAACCTCTCTGGTTCTAGGGAGTTCTGTTTTTCCCCTTGCGAATCGATGAAGCTGAGCTGCGGTAGTCTTGGTTGACGGGCGGAAGCAGCATCCACTGATCCTCGATCTGCAGGAGCATTCAGAGTAATGCTGGGGGTTTCGGGAAATCGGTCTTGTGAAGATGGTGGGGATAACGAGGTTTCGGTGAAGCGAGGATCATTTTTCATCATGGCAGGGGGGGGAGCACGAATCTCTTCTGTCTCTCTCTCGGGATTCACTTCATTAACAGCCACGGCAGGAGCCTTTTTGCTCGTCTCTTCAACACTCTGAGCTGCACCCCCACCCCCACTGATGAACTGGCCAAGATAATTGTTACTTGCTCTCAAAGCGTTGACACCGCCTGTGCTGCTCGTGGTGCTAACAAAAGAATCACGGGCTGGGTCAGCGAAGGCAGGTGCTAGGAGACTGCCGTTTGGTGGTGGTAGTGGTTTACGGGCCCCAGTTGTCGGATCAACGGAGCGATCGCGTGTAGATGACATAGACCCACGGCGAACAGGTGGGCCCGAAGGATTACCTTGGGCATTGGTCAAGAGGTTATGCTTGGAATCGTAGTTGAACCTTCGACTTGAGGAGCCGGTGAAGGTAGAGGAAGAGTCGTCCAAAGGACTTCTTATGCTCGATGCAGGGCGAATAGAGCCATCATCGGGGATGAAATTGGTGGCTCGGTATTTATCGTCCCCAGTAATTGACCGAGATAGGGAGTGCAATGATTCTCTCGATTGATTCAGTGCTGGAGGCAGAACGTAAGGATTGTGAGCCTCCAGGTCCATTGACAAACCACGCTCCCGTCGACTTCCTCCTGTTTCCTTCTCCATGGCCATTGACATCTCGGGTTTCTTCCGTCCATTTTGCTTGCGGGCTTGGCCTCGACCTTCACCCATACCAAAATCCAGAGACTTGTGCTTGTCATCTGCATCCTCCTTCCTCAATTTTAGGACATGCCGGCGATGTAAAAATACCAACACTACGATGGCAATCCCCAGTGGGATCACCACTCCCAATACAATCGGTATGGTGTTTCCTGAACCACCTGCGTTGTAGTACTTCTCACAGGGTCCGCTGTTGTCACCAGGAGCACAGGAAAAGGTGGAGGAAGCGCTGGCAGCGGTGGTGGTAGCGAAAGAAAAGTCATCTCTTTTGACCAAAGATGGTGGTCTTTCCTCGAAAAGGCCATCAAGTCTAGCATCAGGGATGGGACCCGGTCTCGCGAACGGATAGGGATTTCGAGGTTGGATCTGAGGTTCGTTCTCAGGCACTATTGAGTCGAGCATGATTAAGGAGGGTGTGTGGGAATGCTTTTCTGGCGGCTCAAGTGCAGACGATTTTTGCGAGAGCGTGTTATATTAATACATGGTGGTTTAAGCTAGAGCTGTGTGATCGAGGTATTGCCAAACTTGCGAGTTGGTTGTCGGTTGTCGAAGCCTGGGAGCAGTGTCTGTGCAAAGGAATGGAACGTGGAGCCTGTCCACAACAGCTGAGCAGTTGGATGGTAACGAACGACTTGGGTCAACTTCAAAAGAATGACTGTGGGCTGTATTAGGAACTGGCCTGAAGGAGTGACAAAGAAAGAAAGGAAGATCAGATCAAAGAAGAGGCCATCGATTACGGAGTAGTTGAAGGTGTGAGGACGACGGAGGAGTCAATACCCCGTACGCAAGCACACAACCCTGTCAATGCTGCTAGCAAGTTGTGGGTTGGTTGGTGGGACGGAGGAGTCGTGCTCGTGAGCATGGGCATGGGCTTGTGCCTGGCAGTGTCGTTCACCTCAAAGCAAAGGTGAACAAAGGAGAAACAATGCTGAGCCTGGCCAGCGTTGCCTGAGCCTGCCTGAACCCTGCGGGCTTTGTTGGTGGCCAGTCGTCTAAGGCTAAGCTCCATGACGCCCCCCAGTCTTTGAATCTTAGAGGGATCTTGGGTGCCTCTTGGGCGCCGCTTGGGTGCTGCTTAGGTGCCTCTGCCGCACGCTAACCCCGCCCAACTCAAGCCACTGGTCCCCAGACAGCGAATCTATTGGCCTTCACCATCACTAGCAAGCTCAAGTGCCAATTTAACTAAGTTGTTCCTGAGGCCTTGAGGAATCAAGGATCAATTGAGTGGGCTTGTGGGTGGTGTTTGATTTCCATGATTTGCATCCCATTCGCACTTGTTTCTCTCTTCTGCTCCTATCGACACTATCGACATTATCGACACGTGCTTGCGAGCAATTGTTGGTGCTTATCGTGCACTGCCTACGGAGTCCGGAGTCCTACAATACCAGTACACTGGGTCCGGAGTAATAGGTTTTTCCGTGTGTTCTGCTCTCTTCTGCCAGTGTCAAATGTTGTAAACACACATCTCCTCCATCAAGAGAAGAGAAAAATCACCCCTGACTCACCCATTCACACAAAGTCGTCGTCATGCTACGCCCTACTCTCAACAACAATGCCTTTTTTGCTTCTGGAAGAAGGCTGCACGTCATTGGCATCGCTGCTTCTGGATTTTCTCTCAATTGACAATTTCCGACATCTCCAAAGCTGCCGCTAGCGAGACACCGACTCGCCGCCCCAAGTCCACATCTGGGCCACCTTTGCTGCAAGCCTGCAACTAACGCCTCTTTTTGATAGTAACCCCCGTCCCTCCGTTGGAATCCCTTTCGTGCTTACTCTTTACTTGAAAGCCGTTCTTCAGATCCGGGTTTAGTGCTGGTAGTATTTTTCATTGCTACCGTTCCTAACTTCCTCCGTACTCCGTCTTCCGTCTGCTACTCGTACGGACATTGTTCTCGCGAGCCAGCCTATCCGAACCTCAGGGATCCGATCGCTGGGCCTCGACTGTCTCTCGGGGTCATCCGCAATCGAGCACCGTGTAATCTTCTCCCCGTGCAATCGGCGTCAAGCATAACATCTCCCAAATTAAGTGTGCGCGGAGGCAATAATTACTACGGAGTCCAGGTTCTTATATTGAACCTTGCTCTTTCAGTTCCACCTCAGATCTCTCAAGCAGAGACCGGGTCTGGCCTCCCAAAACATTGTCCCCTGATGCTGGTCGTGACTTGGTGCATGATAATTTTGATATCAACGGCCCAGGACCCCCGTGAAATCACCCTCACAGTCTTGTGTCTAGAATGTTCAGACTGCTCCTTGGCCAAGGTCCGGCCTACTTACGGAGTACTTTCCGTCCTGTTTGCTTCCATCCAAAGCGTGTTCGTGAATTATCTTGCGAGCTAAGTTCCTGACTCACCGTGCTCTCAACAAGGATAAGTGTTGACACGCGTCCCCCTAACGAAGGTCCTCGTACTCTAGCATCCAGACCATATTTGGCTTAGACTCGATCGCGTACTCACGTGACACTGTCCATCGCAACCAGTGTTGATACGGGGGAGTGCAAGTACAGCTTGCTACACCGCACCTCCATCCTCGGCCAGAAGGGGCAATGGCAGAGGAATACAAGCACCGACACTACTGACCACAATCACATCCGCTCTCCTTGGTGCGCACATACTTCTCAAAGCTCCAAATTCAAATTCTGCATGATCCTTAAACTAACCAGAATCCATGGTGAGCATTGTTGTAAGTACTTTTTGAGTACAGAGTGCCTTTTGTAGGCGGTCCTTTCCCCACAACTCTATTTTCCCCCTTGGGAGAGCTTCAAGAAGCGCGCTCAAAATGCCGTCGTACGATCTCATAATAGTCGGGGCAGGTAAGACCATCTGATTCTCCTTCAGAGGCTGTGATGGTAGTTATTGACTCCTTCGAGGCATAAATGGACTAATCATGGCAAAATCATATCTGGACATATACCCAGATACAAAGCTGTTGATTATGGAATCCGCTGAATCAATAGGTGGAACTTGGTCCACTGGCCGACTCTACCCAGGCCTCAAGTCGAACAACCTTGTTGGTTCTTACGAGTACAGCGATTTCCCTTTGGACAAGGCGTCTCTCGGTATCAAAGCGGGAGAACACGTTCCAGGGCCGAAGCTACACCAATACCTCCAGCAATTTGCTGCCAAGTTTGACCTGACCAGAAGAACCAAGCTCAACGCCGAAGTCACCGTCGTCGAAAGGATTGCGGCTAACCGTTGGAAGATCACTGTTAAGCTCCCCAGTAATGTTACAGAGCAATTCGAGACTGATAAGCTTGTCCTTGCCACCGGTCTGACCAACCACCCCTTTGTTCCAGTATTTGCCGGACAGGAGAACTTCGGGGCACCATTGTTCCATGTGAAGTATTTGAAAGACGAGACTGACAAGCTGGTAAAAACATCCAAGAATGTTATCATCCTTGGTGGATCCAAATCCGCATACGATGCAGCCTATGCTTTCGCCACGCAGGGTGTGACTGTAGACTGGATCATCCGTGAGTCTGGACATGGAACGACATACA
>Ga0105237_10007183_pt1 | contig 12232 bp, 9 predicted proteins | sample KBSC24metaG_FD_81520 | JGI IMG/M metagenome (GOLD analysis project Ga0105237, IMG submission 81520) | Corn rhizosphere microbial communities from Kellogg Biological Station, Michigan, USA - KBS C2-4 metaG | ecosystem: Host-associated > Plants > Roots > Rhizosphere > Soil | place: Michigan, USA...
CCGAACGCCGCCATCAACGGCGGCAATGGTGTGTGGAACACCACGACGACGAACTGGACCGACGCCGTCGGGTCGGTCAGCGCTCCTTATGATCCGACCGCAGCGACCACCACCGTGTTCGGCGCCTCGGGGTCCTCGACGCCGGCCACCGGAGGCGCCGTCACGGTCGGGCCCGGCGGCGTCCAGCTCACCGGGCTCGTCGAGTTTCAGGCCACCGGCGACAATTCGATCTACACCATTCAGGGCGGCAATCTGACGGTCGCCGCAGGCGGGACCACGTTCGACGTCAGTGACGTTTCCGGCGGCGCTGGCCCCTCGGCCGTTATCTCGTCCGCTATCGTCGGCAGTGATGGCGTGAACGTGCAGGGTGCAGGCACGCTCGTCCTGAATGGCGCCAATACCTATACCGGCGGCACCTTCATCTGTTCCTGCGCGTCGCTGCAGCTCGGCGATGCGACCCACACCGCCAGCATCGTCGGCGCAGTGGCCAACGAAGGCCTCTTCGATATCGTCAATGCCAACACCGTTGGCATCACCTCGATCACCAATGATGGCGGTCTCACGACGTTCTTCGGTGCAAGCACCGCGAACACCATGACCATCATTAATATCAACCATGGCGAGACCGATTTCGGCACTGCCGCGGGCACTGATACCGCGACTGCCGGCAATGCAACGATCGTGAACCAGTCTCATGGAATAACGACTTTCAATGGGCTCAGCACGGCTGGGAACGCCGTCATCACCAACGAGCTTCACGGCAGCACATTCTTTTTCGATAATAGTTCGGCCGGCAACGCGACGATCACGAACAACAGCTTTGGGACCAATCTGGGCATTCCGGCAGGTTTGGCGTTCTTCGACAACAGCACCGCCGGAAATGCCCGGATCGTCAACAACGGCTTCATTGCCTTCGGTTTTCCAGGGGGCTTCGACACAGCCTCGGCTGGTCACGCCACCATCACGAACAATGCTGGTAGCCAGCTGCAATTCGGCGCCTTTACGACCGCCGGCGACGCGATCATCACCACCAACAGTGGGGGCGCGGTCGCCTTCTTCGACAACGCGACCGGCGGCAACGCGCAGTTCATCACTAACGGCACCGGTTATGTCGATTTCTCCGGCAGCATCGGGCCCAACGGTGATGGTATCATTACCGCAGGCTCGATTGCGGGCTCGGGCACCTATTATATTGGCCCGGGCAATACGCTGGTTGTAGGCAGCAACAATCTGTCGACCGAAGTGAGCGGCGTGATCGACGACGGTTGCGGCTGCTCACCGGGCAACTTCGAAAAGGTCGGGACCGGCACGCTCACATTGTCGGGCACCAACACCTACACCGGCGCCACGCTTGTGAACGGGGGCACCTTGCTGGTGACCGGCTCGATCGCATCCTCCAACGTTGTCTTTGTCGACACGGGCGCGACCCTGGGCGGCACCGGCACGGTTGCGCCGACCTTCCTGTCCGGCGGCGCCACGCTCGCGCCGGGTCTGCCGACGGCTCTTGGAACGCTCACCGTCAACGACCTGCTGCGATTTTGTGATTGCACATTCTACAATGTGAAGATCACGTCGGCTGGCAGCGATCTCACCAGCGTCGTCTCGACTGGCGGTCCGGCCTTGGCTGGCCTTGCGGGCACGGTGCGGGTCACTTCGCTGAACGGATCGTACAAATTCAACAGCCCCTATACCATTCTGACGGCGCAGGGCGGCTTTGATATGGGCTCAGGCCCGACGCGGTTCGACGCGCTGCTGACGCCCACCGGAATCAACGGTGCGCTTGGCTACACGAATACCGACGTCAACCTGACGCTGATGTCAGCGCTCGGACAGCTGCCGGGATTGAACGTCAACCAGCGCAATGTGGCCAACGTGCTCGATGTCGGGTTCAACACGACGGGTAGTTCCGGCGGTCTGGGCGCGATCTTCAGCGGCAACATCCCGCAAAACCTGACCCAGGTCTCCGGCGAAACCGCCACCGGATCGCAGTCGGCGACGTTCCAGGCGATGAACCTGTTTCTCGGCCTGATGACCGATCCGTTCACGCCCGGACGCAGCAATGGCCCCGGCCCGGCCGACGCGCGGCCATTCGCGGAGGAGGGCAACGCCTATGCCGCGACGCGGCTGTCGTCCGCCCACGACGCGTTCGCCAAAATTCCGACCAAGGCGCCGGTGGCGCGCAACGATCTCTTGGATTCGCGCTGGAGCGTCTGGGGCGCGGCCTATGGCGGCGGCGCCGAGATCGACGGCAATGCCGCGCTCGGCTCGAATTCGGCCAGCGTGCGCGCCTTCGGCTTCGCCGGCGGCGCCGACTACCGGATCTCGCCATCGACACTTGCAGGCTTTGCGCTCGGCGGCGGCGGCACCAGTTTCAGCGTCAACGGCTTCGGCTCAGGCCGGTCGGACCTGTTCCAGGCCGGCGCGTTCGTGCGCCACATCATCGGTTCGGCCTATGTCACCGGCGCGCTGGCCTATGGCGGCCAGCAGGTCACCACCGATCGCACGGTTACGGTCGCCGGTTTCGACAAGCTGCATGCGCAGTTCAATGCCCATGCGGTGTCCGGCCGCCTCGAAGGCGGCAACCGCTTCGCGACGCCGTGGATGGGCATCACGCCCTATGCGGCGGGGCAGTTCACCACCTTCAGCCTGCCGGCCTATGCCGAGCAGGCGCTGGTCGGCAGCAGCGCCTTTGCGCTGAACTATGCCGCCAAGGATGTCACGGCTTCGCGGACCGAACTCGGCGTCCGCACCGATCGATCCTTCGCGCTGCCGAATGGGCTTCTGACGTTGCGCGGCCGGTTTGCCTGGGCGCACGATTTCAACACCGACCGCAATGTCACGGCAGTGTTCCAGGCGCTGCCGGGCGCGTCCTTCGTGGTCAACGGTGCGACGCAGGCGCACGATTCGGCGCTGACGTCAGCCTCCGCCGAGATGACGTGGCGCAACGGCTGGTCGACGGCGGCCACCTTCGAGGGCGAGTTCTCCTCCGTCAGCCGCTCCTATGCCGGCAAGGGCGTGGTGCGTTACGCCTGGTAGGCTTTCGTGCTAATGCGAGACGCCCTTCAGGTGGAGTGATCCGATGCGCGCGGCGATTTTCCGAAACGGCGAGATCGTCGTCGATCAATTGCCCGAACCGACCCCGGGCCCCGGCGAGGTGCTGGTCAGGACGCTTGCCTGCGGCATCTGCGGCTCCGACCTGCACGCGCGCAAGCACGCCCATCGCATGGTCGACCTATCGAGGCATTTTTCCACGCGCAAGCCGATGGATCTCGGCCGCGACGTCGTGTTCGGCCACGAGTTCTGCTGCGAGGTTCTCGACTACGGACCGGCGACGGCGCGCGCCTTCAAGCCCGGTGCGCGCGTGTGCTCGCTGCCCGCGCTGCTGACCCCACAGGGGCCGGTCGGTATCGGCTATTCCAACGACAATATCGGCGGCTATGCCGAGCGCATGCTGCTCAGCGAGGCGCTGCTGCTCGAAGTGCCGAACGGCCTGAAGGCCGAACACGCCGCGCTCACCGAACCGCTCGCGGTCGGCATCCATGCGGTGGAGAAGGCCGGTCTCCGCGGCAACGAGGTGCCGCTGGTGATCGGCTGCGGTCCGGTCGGGCTCGCGGTCATCGCCGCGCTGAAGCTGAAAGGACTGCATCCGATCGTCGCCGCCGACTACTCGCCGGCGCGCCGGGCGCTGGCCGCGAAGCTCGGCGCCGATGTCGTGGTCGATCCGGCGCAGTCGGGTCCCTATGCGACCTGGGCCGAACACGCCGCGATGTCGGATGCGGAAAAGGCCGCGCGACCGCCGCTGCAGGCCTTTCTGCCGGCGCTGAAGCCTGCCTTGATTTTCGAATGTGTCGGCGTTCCCGGCCTGATTCAGCAGGTGTTCGAAGGCGCCCCGCGCGACGCCCGCATCGTCGTGGTCGGGGTCTGCATGGAAACCGACCGGCTCGAGCCCTTGCTCGGCGTCGTGAAGGAATTGAACGTTCAATACGTGCTCGGCTACACGCCGGACGAATTTGCCCGCTCGCTGCGGCTGATCGCGGACGGCGAGGTGGATGCCGCCGCCATGGTGACCGCCACCGTCGGCATCGACGGCGTGGCGCAGGCATTCGCCGATCTCGCCAATCCGGAAGCGCATACCAAGATCATCGTCGAGCCGTGGCGTTAGGCCGCGCCAGCACGCCCGGGCCGTCGACATCGCGCCTTCGGGTATTTTCGCTGGAATCGCCGCGATGCCGCGGCCAGCGGCGCAGCATGTGGGCTTTCCCGACATCCCAGGGCCTGCAGGAGGCGGCGTTTCCGCATTGCGGGCAGAATGAACTGGCCGTGCCTGAATCGGCGACGGTCGTTTCGGTCTTTCCGGCGGAATTGTGTTGCCGGCATCATGTCCGATTGTTTCTCGAAAGCCAAGCGACCTCGGCCGTCCGGGGTCGGGGGCCTCGTGGCCAGTCCGAATCGCGCGCATGCCATCTCGGCGCTGCGCGAGCTCCCGAGAGGTCGACAGATGCGAGCCGCTTAAGTTAGTGTCGAGCAACAAGAACAGAATTCTGGAGGACGGCCTTGATCGGTCGATTCAAGCTGAAACGCGATTACTATGCCGGCGGGCTGATACTTCTGCTCGGAGTGGGCGCTGCCGTGACCGGTTCCGGCTACAAGTTCGGCAGCCTTGCCAAAATGGGCCCCGGCTTCCTGCCGGTCGTGCTGGGTGTGGTCCTGGCGTTTCTAGGCATCCTGATCGCCGGCACCGCGCTGGGATCATCCGAACCGGACGACAGGAAATTCCTGCCGGACAGCCCGCAATGGTTCGGCTGGTTCTGCATCCTGTGTGGCCCGGTCCTGTTCATCATCTTCGGGACGTTTGGCGGCATGATCCCGGCAATATTTGCCTGCGTCTTTGTCTGCGCACTGGGCGACAAGACGGCCACGTACAAGTCGTCGACCATCCTGGCGGCCAGCATCACCATTTTCGGTGTGGTGCTGTTTCACTATCTGCTGCGCATTCCTTTTCCGCTGCTGCGGGGGTTCAACCTGTGATCTCAACCGCCATTACGGATCTCTGGTACGGGTTCGGCGTCGCGCTCGAGCCGCATAACCTGATGTATTGCTTCCTCGGCGTGCTGGTCGGCAACCTCGTCGGCGTGCTGCCGGGGATGGGACCGGTCGCAACGATTTCGATTCTGCTGCCGCTGACCTTCGGGATGCAGCCGGTGCCGGCGATCCTGATGCTGTCCGGCGTCTATTACGGCGCCCAGTACGGCGGCGCCATCTGCTCGATCCTGCTGAACCTGCCGTGTCATCCGCCTCACGCGGTGACATGTCTGGACGGTTTCCCGTTGACGAAGCAGGGCAAGGGCGGGACGGCGCTGGGGATCACCATCATCGCCGCCTTCATCGGTGCCTCGTTCGGCATCACCGAGATGATCTTCCTGGCGCCTTTCCTGGTCAGCGTCGCGCTCAAATTCGGGCCGGCCGAGGTTTGCACGCTGATGCTGGTCGGATTGCTCGCCGGCTCGACGCTGGCGAAGGGATCGCCGCTGAAGGGCATCGCGATGACGGTTTTCGGCCTGCTCATCGGCATCGTCGGCTCGGACATCGAGACCGGACAGCCCCGCTTCACGTTCGGGATCACCGAACTGTTCGATGGCGTCGAAATCATCGCGCTGGCGCTCGGGATGTTCGGCATCGCCGAGTTCATGAACAGCATCAACCAGACCGAAGCCGTCGACATGAGATACGCCAAGGTCGGAATCTCCGACATGTTTCCGTCGAAGGCCGATCTCAAGCTGGCATTCTGGCCGATGATCCGCGGCACCTTCATCGGCAGCCTCTGTGCCCTCATTCCGGGCACCGGACCGACCATCGCCTCCTTCGTGTCCTATGCCACGGAGAAGAAGATATCGAAGACGCCGGAGCGTTTCGGCCGCGGCGCCATTGAAGGTGTCGCATGTCCCGAGGCTTCGACGCATTCGTCGGTGCAGGGCGACTTCATCCCGACCATGAGTCTCGGCATTCCCGGCGATACCGTGATGGCGTTGCTGTTGGGCGCACTCATCATTCACGGCATCGTTCCCGGCCCGCAACTGATCAGTCAGCACGCGGACATCTTCTGGGGCCTGATCGCGAGCTTCTGGATCGGCAATATCCTGCTGGTCATCCTGAACGTGCCGATGATCGGTCTCTGGGTGAAACTGCTCAGCATTCCCTACCGCTACCTCTATCCGAGTGCGATGTTCTTCGTCTGTATCGGGGTTTATGCCGCAAACAACGACATGTTCCAGGTTGGCGAGACCATGGTGATCGGCGTGGTGGGCTACGTCCTGCTGCGGCTCGATTTCCATCCTGCTCCGATCCTGCTCGGATTTGTGCTCGGACCGCGTTTCGAGGAGAACTTTCGGCGCAGTCTCCTGATCTCCCGCGGCGATCTGATGACGTTCATCGAGCGTCCGATCAGTGCATTCTTTCTCGCGATCTGCGTGCTGCTGATCGGGGCGCAGATTTACGTCTGGTTGCGCAAACCGAAAATATTGGTCGAGGAGAAGGCGATCGAAGCCCAGGTTCCGATATCATCGTACTCGGAACTGGCCGGCTAGCGGCGGCGCCGGCGGATTTTCAATGACCTGAACAGGAGACCTCCCATCGTGCAAGACCGGCTCGGCTTGATGATCACATTTTCCGTTTTCGGCGGCTCCGCGATGCTGGTTGCGTTCGTGCTCGGATATGTCGCTCACTACGATATTGGACTGTCTCGAATGGAGATCCGGCACTCGGCCTTGATCGCCAGTGGCTCGATCGTGGTCCTTCTTGCGATCGAATTGTTCAGGCGTTACCGGCACAAGTCCAAGTGAACCACGGGTGAACCAGACGCGAGGATGCGATCCCAGCCATGGCTATCAACGATCGCGATCGTCCTGCCGTCCTGGCGCATCACCGATTTTGCGAGGACAGGGCGTCGTTCACCGGCCTCGATCTGGCGCAGCGCTTCCGGCGCATCCACGACACCAATCTGTGGGGCGCCGCGCAATCCGCATCGGGTCTGGGCTCGGAGATCGACGCCACCGCCGTGCTGCGCGCCGAATTGCCGTCGCTGCTCGACAGGCTGGGCGCGACCTCGCTCCTGGATGCGCCCTGCGGCGACGCGGGTTGGATCAACCGCGCGAACCTCGGCGTGCGCTATATCGGCATCGATATCGTGCCCGCACTGATCGAGCGCCTGCAGGCGCGCACCGGTGCGAACGGCATTCGCGGCGAATATTATCTGGCGGATATCGCCGGCGATGCCCTGCCGCGGTGCGATGCGATCCTGTGCCGCGATTGCCTGGTGCATCTGTCGTTTGCCAATATCACGCGCGCCGTCGCCAATTTCGCCCGCTCCGGTGCAGCGTGGCTGATCGCGACCACGTTCCCGGGCTGGCAGGCCAATGTCGATTGCGAGGACGGCGACTGGCGCGCGCTGAATCTCGAGCGTGCGCCGTTTCATTGGGGACCGCCGGTCGAACTCTTGAACGAGAACTGCCTCGAGGCCGGCGGCGGTTGGCGCGACAAGAGCCTCGGCGTATGGCGGCTGGCGGGAATAGCGCAAGATCGGCATCCGGCATGACCAGGCTGGTGTCCCGATTCTCAGGTTTGAATCCCGTTGTGGCGCGTTCATCTGCGAATGATAGAACCACAGGCCTACGAGCGGGCATGCTCGCGGTTCGGTTGTGGATGTGACCATGGCAATGAAGACTGTTGGAAGTCCTGAGGCAAAGCTCGACTTCTCCACAGCCGAGCATGATCCGGAAAAGTTACCGCCAAAATTTCGTGGGCTGGGCGTTCTGCAAGCATTGGCGTTGCAGCGGCATCCGACCCCGAACGATCTTTCCTGGCTGCCCTATTGCTGGGCCCTCTCGATATTCCTGTGTTCCCGGGTGGTGGTTGCGCTCGGACTGCTGTTCTCGCAAAAATATCTGCCCATCGCGAGCGATGTCTGGTCTGCGGGACCGCTTTGGTACCACCAATTGCTGCAATGGGACTCGGAATGGTATTTCAAGATTGTCACGGAAGGATATCGGTTCAACGGCGATCCGATGATGGAACAGAATATCGTGTTCTATCCGTTGTATCCGATGCTGGCGCGGGCCCTCGTGGTGGTGAGCGGCATCACGCCTTCGGATGCCATGCTGCTGGTGGCGAACGTGGCGGGATTGGCGGCGGTCGTCGCCTTGTTCAAGCTGGTTCGCGAGGAATACGGTGATCGTCTCGCTCTCGCCACGACCGCACTGCTCAGCTTTTTTCCGACGTCGGTTCTGCTGTCGGCCGGCTATACCGAGCCCATGGAACTGCTGCTGATCGTCTTGTTCTTTCTGGCCCTGACACGAAAACACTATCTGCTGGCCGCGGTTTTTGCCGGACTGGCCGTCGCCGACCGCTCAACGGGTATCGTCCTCTTGCCCGTCCTGCTCTGCGAGATGTGGCTTAATCGCGATCGTAAGCCGTTCCTTGCCTTGCTGGTGCCGTGCATCGTGCTCGCAACATCGGGCTTGTGGCTGTTCATGATCTATCTCTGGAGTTGCTTCGGGGATCCGCTGGTGTTTTCGCACGGGCAAGCGGCCTACCATCAGGAAACCAGCATGGCCGCGCGAGTGATTGCGGCGCTCAAGTTGGAACCCTTCACGCGAATGATCCTCAATGACTGGAATCCATGGGGGCAGGATAGCTGGTTCACGCTTCTGTCGGTGGGCCTGATCGTCGTGGCCTGGTTTCGGCTCCGCTTCTCCTGGGCCCTGTTGGCAACGGGCGTGTTCTTGCTGCCTTATCTCACGCTCAGCGGCGGCCCGGCCGGCTTCGTGTCGATGATGAGATTCAATCTTGTTTCCTTTCCCCTGTTCGTGATGCTGGCGGATCTCGGGCTGCGGGTGAAGTGGCTGCTGGTGGGAGTGGTGGCGCTTTTCAGTGCGGCCCTGTTCATGGATGCGGCGCTGTTTGCGCGACGAATCTGGATCGGGTGATCGAGGCCGCCGCCTGCGGCTCGGGCAGCTGTCCCGGTTGCGCGCGCTCCCCAAACTGGACGTTGCCGTCGCAATGCATGAGGCCGCCAGCCTTGCGCGGCGGCCTCTCGGGTCGTGGCCAGGAGGTTGTCCGCATCTTCGCGGGCATCCGGTTCAAGCCGCGAGGCTCACCCGTTCGGTCGATTTTCTGCGCGCCGGCTTTCCTCCCGGCGGCTCTCTGGGCCCCCAATCCAGCGATGACAATGCGTCAAGCACCTCGTCGATGGTGACAAGGCGGTGTGATCCCGGCAGTTCTCTCAGCGCCGGATTCGACGCCACGGCGGCGGCATCCGAGGCCCACGAAGCGAGGATCGCACGTTTCTCGCCGATTGATCGTGTCGGATCGGCCGCGACGTCGCGGGGGTGGTCGTAGACGGAACCGGGGTGCAGGATCTCGTTCAGGTCGATGATGTTGTCACGGTGATCGATCATGGGGAGGACTCCTTCTCCTTTCGTTGGACGCCTCTGTTGGTGTTTCGGGATCGACACGACGACCCAGGTCCCGCCCGGCGGCCGGGCGGGATGGGAACGTTTGGGCCGGAAAGTTACGCGGCTTTGGTCTCGAGCTGATGCATGCTGGCGCCCGATCCATCGTTGATCAGGATCCGCCGCGGCTTCATGGCCTCCGGTATCTCCCGAAACAGTTCGATCTTCAGCAGGCCGTTCTCGAAGGCCGCGCTCTTCACCTGCACATAGTCCGCAAGGCTGAACTGGCGCTTGAATGGGCGGGCGGAAATCCCCCGATAGAGATAGTCGTGCTCCGTCCTGTCCGCCTTGTTGCCCTCGACGGTGACGACATTCTGTTCGGCCGTGACGGTAATCTCGTCCGGCGAGAAGCCGGCAACCGCCAGTGAGATCAGATAGCGGTCCTCGGAAAGGCGTTCGATGTTGTAGGGGGGATAGGTGTCCTCGCCGGCCCGCTGGGCTGTTTCTGCGAGATCGAAAAGGCGGTCGAAACCAACGGTCGAACGCCACAACGGAGAGAAATCGTAGGTGCGCATAGCCAGATCCTCCTAAGAGCAAAATGGGTACGAGCGGCACCGGACACGACCGGTGCCCGTCTCAGGTCTCCGACCCGTCAGGCGTCGGAAACACCACCTCTCGGTGGTGGCAAAAATCTAGAAAAACCGGTTTTTTCTTTCAAGGGGGGAGCCAAAAAAATTTTGAGTGCGGGCGAAGCGGTCCATGCTTCGGACGCCCGACGCGACGAAGGGCCTGCTGGCGCTCGCAAGGCAATGACGACGGCGATTTCCATGACCTCACACCGGCAGCGCGATCGAGTATTTCACCTGGCTCAGCGCGAAGCTCGATTCGATCGAGGCGATGCCGTCGAGACGGGTCAACTTGGTCTTCAGGAACGTCTCATAGGCGGAGAGATCGGCGGCGACGACGCGCAGCAGGTAGTCGCGGTTGCCGGTCATCAGATAGCATTCGAGAACCTCCGGCCATTTCGAGATCGCCCGCGCGAAGCGGTCGAGGTCTTCCTCCTTCTGGCGCGCGAGCTTGATCGAGATGAAGACGCTGACATGCAGCCCGAGCGCCTTCTGGTCGACGGTCGCGATATAGCGGGTGATGACGCCGCGCTCCTCCAGGAGCTTGACGCGCCGGTGGCAGGGCGAGACCGACAGCCCGACCTGGTCGGCGAGCTCCTGCATGGTGATCCGGCTGTCGGATTGCAGCAGCGCAAGGATCTTGCGGTCAATGGCGTCGAGGGCGTGCATTGGAATAAAATCCGCGTTCTGGCATCAGAGGTGGGAATTTATCCCAATATGGTCGGGTATGGTGCAAGGATTTGAGAAATCTGGCAATCTCAGGAGTCGTAAAATCCGGGGCATCCCGCAGCCGCCCGGAGGCCTGCCATGACGCGCGATTCCGACCGTCTCGATCTGTTGTCCGCATTGTCCCGAAAAGCGCTGTGGCTGTCGTCATGGACGATCCATCACGCCAACCACATCAGGCCGAACAGCGATGGCCTCAAGGTCGGCGGCCATCAGGCGTCGTCCGCCTCGCTCGCCACCATCCTGTCGGCGCTGTATTTCGCGGTGCTGCGACCGCAGGACCGCGTCGCGGTGAAGCCGCATGCCAGCCCGGTGTTTCACGCGATCCAGTATCTGTTCGGCCGCCAGAGCCGCGACAAGCTGGAAAACTTCCGCGGCTTCAAGGGCGCGCAATCCTATCCCTCGCGCACCAAGGACACCGACGACGTCGATTTCTCCACCGGCTCGGTCGGGCTCGGCGTGGCGCAGACGCTGTTCTCGTCCCTGGTGCAGGACTACGTCACCTCGCACGGCTGGATGAAGGATCGTCCGGAGGGACGGATGATCGCGCTGGTCGGCGACGCCGAGATGGACGAGGGCAACATCTTCGAGGCGCTGCTGGAGGGCTGGAAGCACGGCCTGCGCAATACCTGGTGGGTGGTCGACTACAACAGGCAGAGTCTCGACGCCGTGGTGCGCGAGGGACTGTGGGAGAAGTTCGAGACCATGTTCCGCAATTTCGGCTGGGACGTGGTGATCGTGAAATACGGCCGGCTGATGCAGGCGGCCTTTGCGGAGGAGGGCGGCGAGGCGCTGAGGCGCTGGATCGACAACTGCCCGAACCAGCTCTATGCCGCGCTCTGTTTCCAGGGCGGCGCGGCATTCCGCAAGCATCTCGAGGATGAGATCGGCGATCAGGGCGTGGTGTCGCAACTGATCGGCCGGCGCAGCGACGACGACCTGCTGGCGCTGATGTCCAACCTCGGCGGCCACGACATGGCGAGCATGGTCGAGGCCTTTGCATCCATCGATCATGACCGCCCGGTCTGCTTCATCGCCTATACGATCAAGGGCGTCGGGCTGCCGTTCCAGGGCCACAAGGACAACCACGCCGGGCTGATGACGGTGGCGCAGATGGAGAAATGGCGCACCGCGCAGAACATCCGCGCCGGCCACGAATGGGACAAGTTCGAAGGACTGACGCAGGATCCGGCTGCGCTGGAAGCGTTTCTCGCCGAGGTGCCGTTCAACAGCGGCGGCCAGCGCCGACTCGACGCCGATGTGCTCGACGTGCCCGATCGTCTCGCCTTCACGCCGGCCGCCGTGATGTCGACCCAGCAGGGTTTTGGCCTGGTGCTCAACGAGTTGGCGCGCGGCGACAGCGCGCTGGCGTCGCGCATCGTCACCGCCTCGCCCGACGTCACGGTGTCGACCAATCTCGGCGCCTGGGTCAAC
>Ga0105237_10007184_pt1 | contig 12232 bp, 11 predicted proteins | sample KBSC24metaG_FD_81520 | JGI IMG/M metagenome (GOLD analysis project Ga0105237, IMG submission 81520) | Corn rhizosphere microbial communities from Kellogg Biological Station, Michigan, USA - KBS C2-4 metaG | ecosystem: Host-associated > Plants > Roots > Rhizosphere > Soil | place: Michigan, USA...
CAGGGCGCGGACCAGCAGGCGCGCGATGGTGGCGTTGCCGTCCGGAAAATGGAGGGTGTAGCTGCCGCCGGTGTCCGCATAGCCGCGCGGCGTGAAGCCCATCCGCTCGGTGCCGCCCTTGTCCAGCTTCAGCCCCTCGAAGCCGGGGAAGCCCATGCCCCAGGCATCCAGCGCTGTGATCGCATCGATGCCGACGCCCCACCAGCCTTGCGAGCGCGGCTGGAAATAAGCGAGCGCCTGCGGATCGGCCCTGGCGTAATCGGCCAGATAGGCCTTGTAGGAGATGCGGCTGAGCCGGTCCTTCATCTGCGCCGAGGAGAGGCCCGGCATCCAGGCCCCGCCCCCGCCCTCGATCAGGGCGATGTCGCGCTTCGCCGCGTCGGTCAGCGGCGCCTTGGCGAGCAGGTCGGGCCACGGCGTCGCCTTGGTGCCGACCGCGAGATGATCGGCCCCGAACGTCTCCTTGTCGAAGAAGATGCCGCGCCCGAGCCCGCGCGACGCGTAATGATCCTCCGTCTCGATGCCCTTCATCGCCGCGACGTCGAGGCCGATCGCCTTCAGCAGCCCGTCGGCCTGCGGGCTGTAGGGATAGGGGCTGTCGATGCCGAGCGTGCCGCCGTTGCAGAGCAAGGTGGGGGAGCCGGCCGGGCGGAATTCGTTGCGCTTGGCATGGCCGCCGAAATCGTCGTGATTCTCGATGATCAGGATGCGCGCGTCAGGCTTGGCCTCGCGGAAGAAATGCGCCGCGCTGAGCCCGCTGATGCCGCCGCCGACCACCACGAGATCATAGCGCTCGCCCGTGTCCACCGGCTGCCCGCGTCCCGGATGGCCGCCGTCGCGCAGCACGTGCGCCTGCTCGAACGCGCCCGGATGCGAGCCGCGCAGGCCGGTGCGGAGCGGGGGATAGGTGGCCGCGGCGGGATCGCGCGTCGTCGCGGCGGCGGCCGTGCCGGCGGAGGCGAGGCCGGCGGCCCCCACGGCCACGCCGTTCACGAAATCGCGCCGGGTGATGTCTCTCGCCATGGCCGCCCCCAACGATAACCGTCGTGACAATCTAAGATCACAGTTTGGGAGGAGTCAAATAGTCTCCTCTCGGGGCCGCAGAGGCGTGCGCTGCCTGCTCCCCTCCCTGGAAGGGAGGGGTAGGGGGTGGGTCTTGGGTCGCGATACGGACACGTCATCGAGCGAGGGCAAAGTCACGCGCGCCTCCACCCACGCCCGACCCCTCCCTTCCAGGGAGGGGGGAGCGCCCGGCCGACCTTGTGCCGCAATTCATGCACATATATCGTGCGCATGAAAGCGAGGACGCCGATGCCCCGAACCGCGCAGCGCAAGGCAACCAACGTCTCCCTCGATGCGGACCTGCTGGAGCAGGCCCGCGGGCTCGACATCAATATCTCGCGCGCCTGCGAGCGGGGCCTGGCCGAGCAGATCGCCGAAACGCGCGCCGAACGCTGGCGGGCGGAGAATGCGGAGGCACTGGCCTCGTCCAACGCGCATGCCGAGCGTCATGGGCTGCCGCTGGCGGAATTCCGCGGCTTCTGATGGCGAAATACGATGTCCACCGGTTGCGCGGCGGCGATCGCCTCGTGCTCGATTGCCAGGCGGATATCCTGAGCGGCCTCAATACGCGCTTGGTGGTGCCGCTGCTGCCGATCGGCGAGGCCCCCAAGCCCGCGACGCGGCTGAACCCGGTGTTCGAGATGGACGGCGTATCGCACGTCATGGTCACGCAATTCGCCGCGACGGTGCCGGTGGCGGAGATGCGGGCGCCGATGGCGACGCTCAAGGATCACGCCTTCGCAATCGGCAATGCGCTGGACATGCTGATCTCGGGATTTTGACGTTTCCGCCCGTCGTTCCTGCGCAGGCAGGAAGCAATCACCTGCGCCGTCTTGTGCGCGGAACGGTCGGGAGATGGGCCCCCGCCTTCGCGGGGCGGCGGTTCGGGGTGATCGGCGCGCCCCTCAGGCGTCGATCTCCTCCTCGTCCACCCGTGCCGCATTCTCCTGGATGAAGGCGAAGCGGTGGGCGGCTTCCTTGCCCATCAGGCGGTCGACCAGGTCGCGTACCGCCGCGCGCTCCTCATATTCCTGCGGCAGGGTCACGCGGATCATGCCGCGCGTCGCCGGGTCCATGGTGGTTTCGCGGAGCTGCTGGGGGTTCATCTCGCCCAGGCCCTTGAAGCGCGCGACCTCCACCTTCTTGCCCTTGAACGCGGTCGCCTCGATGCGGGCGCGATCCTCGTCGTCCCTGGCGTAGAGCGACTTGGCGCCCGCCGTCAGCCGGTAGAGCGGCGGCTGGGCAAGGAAGAGGTGGCCGCGCCGCACCACGTCGGGCATTTCCTGGAAGAAGAAGGTCATCAGCAGGGTGGCGATGTGGGCGCCGTCGACGTCGGCGTCGGTCATGATCACGATCCGCTCGTAGCGCAGCTGGCTGGCGTCGCAGCGATCGCGCGTGCCGCAGCCGAGCGCCTGGATCAGATCGGCGATTTCCTGATTGGCCAGGATCTTGGCGCTGTTGGCCGAGGCGACGTTGAGGATCTTGCCGCGGATCGGCAGCACCGCCTGAGTCTTGCGGTCGCGCGCCTGCTTGGCCGATCCGCCGGCCGAATCGCCCTCGACGATGAACAATTCGGTGCCCTCGGGCGAATCCGAGGCGCAGTCGGTCAGCTTGCCGGGCAGGCGCAGCTTGCGGCCCGACGTGGCCGTCTTGCGCTTGACGTCGCGCTCCGCCTTGCGGCGCAGGCGCTCGTCCATGCGATCGAGCACATAGCCGAGCAGCGCCTTGCCGCGATCCATGTTGTGGCTGAGGAAATGGTCGAAATGGTCGCGCACCGCGGCTTCCACCAGCCGGGCCGCGTCGGGCGAGGTGAGGCGGTCCTTGGTCTGGCTCTGGAACTGGGGATCGCGGATGAACACCGAGAGCATCAGCTCGGATCCCACCATCACGTCCTCGGGCGCGATGTCCTTGGCTTTCTTGTTGCCGGTGAGGTCGGCGAAGGCGCGGATGCCCTTCACCAGCGCCGCGCGCAGGCCCTGTTCGTGGGTGCCGCCGTCCGGCGTCGGGATGGTGTTGCAATAATAGCTGTACGATCCGTCCGAGAAGAGCGGCCACGCCACCGCCCATTCCGCCGATCCCATGCCGTCGGGGAAATCCTGCCGCCCGGTGAAGAAGTCGCTGGTCGCGCATTCGCGCCCGCCGACCTGCTCCTTCAGATGATCGGCGAGGCCGCCGGGAAACTGGAACACCGCCTCGTGCGGCGTGTCGTCGGTGAGGATGGCGGGATCGCACTTCCAGCGGATCTCGACCCCGGCGAAGAGATAGGCCTTGGAGCGGGCGAGGCGGTAGAGGCGCTGCGGCTTGAAGCGCAGCTCGCCGAAAATCTCGGTGTCGGGCACGAAGCTCACCGAGGTGCCGCGCCGGTTGGGGGCGGCGCCGACCTTTTCCAGATTGCCCTGCGGCAGGCCGCGCGAGAAACGCTGCTGCCAGAGCTCCTTGTTGCGCGCGACCTCGACCAGCGTCTCGGTGGAGAGCGCGTTGACCGCGCAGACGCCGACGCCGTGCAGGCCGCCCGACGTCTGATAGGCGCCGCCGGAGAATTTGCCTCCGGAGTGGAGCATGGTGAAGATCACCTCCAGCGCCGATTTGCCGGGGTGGCGGGGATGCTCGTCGATCGGGATGCCGCGCCCGTTGTCGATCACGGTGAGGCGGTTGCCGGCGCTGAGCGTCACCTCGATGCGGCTGGCGTGGCCGGCGACGGCCTCGTCCATCGCATTGTCGATCACCTCGGCGGCGAGATGGTGCAGCGCGCGCTCGTCCGTGCCGCCAATATACATGCCCGGGCGGCGGCGGATCGGCTCCAGGCCTTCGAGCACCTCGATCGAGGAGGCGTCATAGCCTTCGTGGGAGGAGCGGGGCGGGGGGGTGAAGAGATCGTCGTCTTTGGCCATCGTCAGCCCAGCATAGACGGGGGAGGGCACCCGCGCCAAGTCGTCCGTGCCCGATCCGTTCCGGATGCATCTCCGGGGGCGTGGTTACCCGCTGCTTACCTCTCGCGCGCATCCTCCGCGCGGGAGGCAAGGTTTATGATGGTCAGGGACGACGAGCCGGCGATCGGCAAGGCCGGGGTGGTCGCGGCGGCGAGCGGGGCCGGCGTGGTGCTGGCCGCCTTCATGCGGCTGACCTCCGGCACGCCGGGCTGGGTCTCGATCCTGACCGTGTTCCTGGCGTCGGGCGCGATGATCATCGTGCTGTGCCGCACGCGGATGCCCGCGCAGCTGCGCGGGCCGCTGGTGCTGGCGCTGGTCGCCACCATGTTCTTCGGCGTCGCCCGGGCCGACCTGTTCGGGACGCACAGGGTCAGCGACCGGATGATGCAGGGCGCGGACCAGATGGCGCAGGGCGGCGCCGCGATCGACAGCTATGCGACGGGCGTGGCCAATGGCCCCGCGGCGACCGGCGTGGGCGCCGATATCGTGCTGGTCGCGGGGCGGAATGGCGGCGGCGACTGGGCGCGCGACATCGATGCCGCCTGGCGCGGCCGGATCGGCGGCTACGCCGCGCGCGACATCCGCATCGACGGCTGGGTGGACGAGGAGGGGCACGAGGACGGGCTGACCCGGATCGCGGTCGACTGGGGCATCACCCAGCGCTTCGTCGGCCAGCGCTGCGGGCGCACCAGCAGCGCCGGGCGCGATCGCGCGATGCTGATCCAGGCGGTCGCCGAGCCGATGGTCCAGGCGATCGAGCGGACCGTGCGCGAAGGCAAGGCCAGCTGCCCCTGACAGCTGCCGCCTGAAAAGGCGTTCCTGTCGATTGCAAACGCGGCGGCATCGTTATTCGTCATCCCGGCGGAGGCCGGGATCCATTCGCGCAGCGCTTGCTGTCTCGCGAAGCATGGCCTCGACGCGGCGCCCGGCCACGATCGCCGCACCCAATGGATCCTGACCTTCGTCAGGATGACGGGCGATGCGGCCACGTTTGCAATCGACAGGAAAGCCACCCCCCCTCCCCGAGGGGAGAGGGTTTCAGATCACCGGACCCGCGGGCCGCCATAAGGGAGCGGCGGCGGCGGGCGGCGGTCGCGGCGCGGCATCTGGGCCTGATAGGCCTGGCCGCAATGCTGCACGCAATAGGGGAAGCCGGGGTTCACCGGATCGCCGCAGAAGTGGAAATCGGGCTCGCCGGGATGGCCGAGCGGCCACTTGCAGATGCGATCGTTGAGATCGAGCAGCGAGGTCTTGCCGGCGATTTCCGCCGCGGGCTTGGCCGGCACCAGGCGGCGCGGCGGCGCCGGCGGGATCGGCGACTGCTGCTCGCCCGGCTGCTGGCGCTGGAAGCCGCCGGGGCCGATCGAGCGGTAGACGGGCTGGTCGGGCCGGGGCTCGGCAGGGGCCGACGCCGCGACGGCGACGGGCTCGGGGCGCGGAGCCGGCGCGGGGCGCGGCTCGGGCGCCGCGGCCACCGGGCGCGGCCTCGGCGGCTCGACCTTCTCGATCTTCGGGGCGGGGGCCGGCGCGGGCTCCCGCGCCACGGCGGGGGCCGGAGCCGGCGCGCTCGCCTCCTCATTGCCCTTCACCGGCGAGGGCCGGCTCTCGAGGCCGAGGCGATGCGCCTTGCCGATCACCGCATTGCGGCTGACGCCGCCGAGCTCATCGGCGATCTGGCTGGCGGTGAGGCCCTGGCCCCACAGGCTCTTGAGCTTGTCGATCCGCTCGTCCGTCCACGACATCGTTTGTTTCTACTCCGTATCCCTTGCGGGGGCGGCACCGGAGGCTTAGGTCGCAGCCCATGCTCGACCAGCCCCACGACACCACGCAACCCATATTCTCCCCCCCGGGCGAGCCCGTGATCAAACAGGTCAACTGGGGAGGATTGCGCACCCTCTATGTGAAGGAGGTGAAGCGCTTCTTCAAGGTCCAGCTGCAGACGGTGTGGGCGCCGGCGGTGACCACCCTGCTGTATCTGGTGATCTTCACCGTGGCATTGGGCGCGCGGGCGGCGGTTCCGGTGGGCGACACGACCCGGCCCTTCGCCGATTTCATCGCGCCGGGCCTGATCGTGATGGGCATGATGACCAACGCCTTCGCCAATAGCAGCTTCTCGCTGCTGGTCGGCAAGATGCAGGGCACCATCGTCGACTATCTGATGCCGCCGCTCTCCACCTCGGAACTGCTGGCGGGCCTCACGCTGGCGGCGGTGACGCGCGCCTTCCTCGTCGGCGGGGCGCTCTGGGTGGCGATGCTGCTGTGGCCGGGCGTCCATGTCGGCATGGCCAATCCGCTGGCGGTGCTGTGGTTCGGGCTGATGGGGGCGCTGCTGCTGTCCTTCCTCGGCGTGCTGACCTCGATCTGGGCCGACAAGTTCGATCACGCCGCCGCCGTCACCAATTTCGTGGTGCAGCCGCTGGCGCTGCTCTCGGGCACCTTCTACTCGATCAGCAAGCTCAAGCCGGCCTTCCAGGCGGTGAGCCACATGAACCCGATCTTCTACGTGATTTCGGGCTTCCGCTACGGCTTCCTCGGCGTCGCCGATTCGACGGTCGAGTTCGGCGCGGTGCTGCTGCTGGCGATCAACGTCGCGATGGGCGCGCTGTGCTACACGCTGCTGCGCAAGGGCTGGAAGATCAAGAACTGAGCCCTCTTCTCCCCTCCCTGGAAGGGAGGGGGCGGGGGTGGGTGGAGGCGCGCGTGACGTTAGCCTCGCCCGGTGGGGCTTCCGTATCGCGACCCAGCACCCACCCCAGCCCCTCCCTTCCAGGGAGGGGCTGGAAACGGGCGGGGTTGCGCTCCCTTCCACCCAAGGCTAGAGCCATGGCCTTAGATCAAGGCGGCCGCCCACGGCCGCCTTTTTGCGTTCCCGGAGCCGTTCTCCACGATCATACGAAGAAAAGGAGTGCTTGCCATGACGATCACGCCCCTCATGCCGGTCTATCCGCGGTGTGACGTGCGTCCGGTCCGAGGCGAGGGCGCCTATCTGTTCGGCGAGCGCGGCGAGCGCTATCTCGATTTCGCCTCCGGCATCGCGGTGAACCTGCTCGGCCACGGCCATCCCAGCTACACCAAGGCGCTGCAGGACCAGGTGGCGACGCTGATGCACGTCTCCAACCTCTACGGCTCGCCGCAGGGCGAGGCGTTCGCGCAACGGCTGGTCGACAACAGCTTCGCCGACACGGTGTTCTTCACCAATTCGGGCGCCGAGGCCGTGGAATGCGCGATCAAGACCGCGCGCCGCTATCATTTCGCCAATGGCAACCCGCAGAAGAACACGCTGATCTGCTTCAACAACGCCTTCCACGGGCGGACGCTGGGCGCGATCTCGGCGACCAACCAGGAGAAGATGCGCGACGGCTTCGAGCCGCTGCTGCCGGGCTTCCAATACGCCCCGTTCGACGATCTCGCGGCGGCCGAGGCGCTGGTCGACGAGAACACCGCCGGCTTCCTGGTCGAGCCGGTGCAGGGCGAGGGCGGCATCCGCCCGGCGTCCGAGGAATTCCTGCAGGGCCTGCGCCGCATCTGCGACGAGCGCGACCTGATGCTGGTGTTCGACGAGGTCCAGTGCGGCGTCGCCCGCACCGGCACGCTCTACGCCTACGAGCAATATGGCATCGAGCCGGACATCCTGGCCTCGGCCAAGGGCATTGGCGGCGGCTTCCCGATGGGCGCCTGCCTCGCCACCGAGAAAGCGGCCAAGGGCATGGTGTTCGGCACCCACGGCTCCACCTATGGCGGCAACCCGCTCGCCATGGCGGCCGGGCAGGCGGTGTTTGACGTGATCCTGGAGCCGGGCTTCCTCGATCGCGTGAAGGCCACCGGCGAGCGCCTGCGCGCCACGCTGGAGCAGCTGATCCCGAACCACGATCACCTGTTCGAGAGCGTGCGCGGCAAGGGCCTGATGCTGGGCGTGAAGATGAAGTCGGACAGCCGCGCCTTCGTGGCGCACGCCCGCGACAAGCACGGGCTGCTGCTGGTCTCGGCCGGCGACAATGTCGTGCGCGTGCTGCCGCCGCTGGTGATCGAGCAGCACCATATCGACGAGTTCGCCGGGCTCATGTCCGAAGCGGCGCGCAGCTATGTGCCGCCTGCGGGCGCTTGAATCCCATTTCCGTTCGCCCCGAGCGAAGTCGAGGGGCTGACCGAGCGAAGTCGAGGTCTTGTAACCCATGTGGCGATGCCTCGACTTCGCTCGGCACGAACGGATCTTGCTCATTGTGAAGGTGGCCTGAAATGACCATCCGCCATTTCCTCGACCTCTCCGATGCCGGCACGTCCGCGATCGCCGCGATGCTGGCCGATGCCGCCGCCCGCAAGGCGGCGCGCGCCGGCATGCCCAGGGGCGCGGCCGATCCCGATCGCCCGCTCGACGGCCGCACGCTGGCGATGATCTTCGAGAAGAATTCGACGCGCACCCGCGTCTCCTTCGACATGGCGATGCGCCAGCTCGGCGGGACGACCCTGGTCCTCGATGCCGGCACCACCCAGCTGGGCCGGGGCGAGACCATCGCCGACACCGCGCGGGTGCTCAGCCGCATGGTCGACGCGATCATGATCCGCACCGACGATCACGCCAAGATCGTCGAGATGGCCCGGCACGCCACCGTGCCGGTGATCAACGGGCTCACCGACGCCAGCCATCCCTGCCAGGTGATGGCCGACATGCAGACCGTGATCGAGCGGCGCGGATCGCTCGCCGGCAGCAAGTGGGCGTGGCTGGGCGACGGCAACAACGTGCTCCACTCGATCGTTGAGGCGGGCAGCCTGATGGGCTTCGAGGTCGTCGCGGCCTGCCCGGAAGGCTATGATCCCGATCCCGACGTGATCGGCACGGCGACCAACCGGGGCGGCCGGGTGACGCTCACCCGCGACGCGGCCGAGGCGGCGGCGGGGGCGGACATCGTCGTCACCGACACCTGGATCTCGATGGGCCAGAAGCATGCCGAGGCCAAGCTCGCCGCGATGATGCCCTATCAGGTGACGACCGCGCTGATGGCGAAGGCGAAGCCGAACGCCAGCTTCCTCCACTGCCTGCCCGCGCATCGCGGCGAGGAGGTGGTGGACGCGGTGATCGACGGCCCGCAATCGGCGATCTGGGACGAGGCGGAGAACCGCCTGCACGCGCAGAAGGCCGTTTTGCTGTGGTGCTTCGGGAAGCTGTGAGGGTGGAAATCGGGCGCGCGCGATCCGATATGCGCGCCTGACTTCCTCTCCCCGTTCGTCCTGAGCGAATTCGAAGGACGGGCCCCAAGCGCAGCGCTTGCAGCCCGTCCTTCGACTTCGCTCAGGACGAACGGTGTGGAAGAGCGACCGCCCGTGCTTTCAAGCGTGGGCTTGGGGATTATTTGACATGACCACCGAAACCGCCACGCTCGACACCGCGCTCGGCTTCACCATCGCGTCGCGCCATGCGCGGGGGCGGGTGGTGCGGCTGGGGCCGGCGCTCGACACCATCCTCGCCGCCCATGCCTATCCGCCCGCATTGGCGAAGATGCTCGCCGAGGCGCTGGTGCTGGCCGCCTTGCTCGGCTCGACGCTGAAGCATGAGGAGGGCCAGCTCACCCTGCAGGCGCAGACCCAGGGCGGCGCGGTCGACCTGCTCGTCGCCGATTATCGCGGCGGCGAGATGCGCGGCTATCTGCGCTTCGATGCCGACAAGGTCGCCGAGATGCCGGCCGAGCCGTCGCTGTTCGCGCTGTTCGGCAAGGGCTATCTGGCGATCACCTTCGACCAGGCCCCCCTTCCCGGACAAAGCGCCGGCGAGCGCTATCAGGGCATCGTGCCGCTGGAGGGCGGATCGCTGGCCGACGCGGCCGAGCATTATTTCGCGCAGTCCGAGCAATTGCCCAGCCTGGTGCGGGTGGCGGTGCGGACGCTGGGCGACGGCACCCATGTCGCCGGCGGCCTGCTCGTCCAGCATCTGCCGGAGGGCGAGGAGGGGCGCGAGCGGCTGCACACCAAGCTCGACCATCCGGAATGGCAGCATGTCGAGGCGCTGGCGGGCACCGTCCGCGCCGACGAGCTGACCGACATCGGGCTGGGCCTCGACCAGTTGCTCTGGCGCCTGTTCCACGAGGAGGAGGAGGTGCGCATCCTGCCGGTCGCATCGCTGTCGCGCGGGTGCCGCTGCTCGCCCGATCACATCCAGTCGGTGATCGCCCGCTTCCCGCCCGAGGAGCGCGCGCAGATGGCCGACGAGGACGGCCTCGTCCATGTCGACTGCGAATTCTGCGCGAAGAGCTTCCCGGTGGCGCTGCCCTGAACTCCCCTCCCTGAAAGGGAGGGGGCGGGGGTGGGTGGAGGCGCGCGTGACGCCAGCCTTATCCGCCCTGGCGCCCGCATCGCGACCCAAGACCCACCCCAAACCCCTCCCTTTCAGGGAGGCGAGATCATTGCGTGACATCCACGACATCCTCCCCCGCTAGGGGGAGGTGGCGGCGAAGCCGACGGAGGGGGAGGACGGCGGCGTGCTCTCCGATGAAACTCCGCCGCCCGCCCCCTCCGTCACGCTGACGCGTGCCACCTCCCCCTGGCGGGGGAGGATTTTCGCGCATTAAGCCCGCATCAAGCTCCTTGCTGTAAGACGGTCCCCGCACCCCCGGGATGGCGGGGGCGCTTCGTCTCCCTGATGGCCCGGAGCACGGGCACACTGGGCCGCTCGCGCAACGGGCGGCCCGTCTTTTGGGCGCCGGCCGCTCGACGCTTGCCCCTTGGGAGGCGCGCGAGTAGCGCAGGGATCATGACACAGACTCCCACCGGCCCGCGCCGGGCCGTCGTCCTGCTTTCGGGCGGGCTCGATTCGATGGTGACCGCCGCGATCGCCCGCGAGCAGGGCTATGCGCTGCTCGCGCTCACCGTGAACTACAACCAGCGCCACCTCGTCGAACTGGCCTCGGCGCGGCGCATCGCCACCGCTCTGGAGGCCGAGCGCCACATCGTGCTGCCGATCGACCTGCGCGCCTTCGGCGGCTCCTCCCTCACCGACGATATCGACGTGCCCAAGGAAGGCGTGCAGCCGGGCATCCCCGTCACCTACGTGCCGGCGCGCAACACCATCTTCCTGTCGCTGGCGCTGGGCTGGGCGGAGGCCTGCGACGGGCGCGACCTGTTCCTCGGCATCAATGCGCTCGATTATTCGGGCTATCCCGATTGCCGGCCGGAATTCGTGGAGGCGTTCGAGACGCTGGCCGCGCGGGCGACCAAGGCGGGCGTCGAGGGCGAGCGCTTCACCGTCCACGCCCCGCTCCAGCACATGACCAAGGCCGACATCGTGCGCGAGGCGGTGCGGCTGGGGCTGGATGCCGGGATGAGCTGGTCCTGCTACGATCCGCAGGAGGGCCAGCATTGCGGGCTGTGCGACAGCTGCCGCCTGCGCCACAAGGGCTTCGAGGAGGCCGGGGTGCCGGATCCGACCTCCTACGCCGTGCTGCCCTGAGGGCCCGGCGATGAGCTTCGCGGTCAAGGAGATGTTCCTGACGCTGCAGGGCGAGGGGCTGAATGCCGGCCGCCGCGCCGTGTTCCTGCGCTTCGCCGGGTGCAACCTGTGGTCCGGCCGCGAGGAGGATCGGGCGACGGCGCAATGCACCTTCTGCGACACCGATTTCGTCGGGATGGATGGCGAGGCGGGCGGGCGCTACGATCTGCCCGCGCTGGTCGCGACGGTGGCGGCGCTGTGGGGCGACGTCGGCGGGGACAGGCTGGTCGTGATGACCGGCGGCGAGCCGATGCTGCAGGTGACCGACGCCCTGGTCGACGCGCTGCACGCCGCCGGCTTCGAGGTGGCGATGGAGAGCAACGGCACGCTGCCGGCGGCGCCGGGCATCGACTGGGTGACGATCAGCCCCAAGGCGGGCACCGAGATCGTCCAGCGCTCGGGCGCGGAGCTCAAGCTGGTCTGGCCGCAGCCCGGCATCGATCCCGAGGCGATGCGCGGCTGGGATTTCGATCATTTCCTGATCCAGCCGATGGACGGCATCGGCCGTGCGGAATGGCGCGAGGCGGCGATCCGCTACGTGCTGGACCATCCGGGCTGGCGCCTTTCGGTCCAGACCCACAAGGCGCTGGGGATTCCGTGAAGGAGGCCCTCTCCCGCCTTCGGGGGAGAGAGGGGCTGGATCTATATCTTCAATCCTCCCCCGCCAGGGGGAGCGCGCGAGGTCGAACATGCCCCCGGCATGTTCGAGGATCGTCCGGGGGACGATCCGACCTCGCACGCGGCGAAGCCGACGGAGGGGGAG
>Ga0105237_10007185_pt1 | contig 12230 bp, 13 predicted proteins | sample KBSC24metaG_FD_81520 | JGI IMG/M metagenome (GOLD analysis project Ga0105237, IMG submission 81520) | Corn rhizosphere microbial communities from Kellogg Biological Station, Michigan, USA - KBS C2-4 metaG | ecosystem: Host-associated > Plants > Roots > Rhizosphere > Soil | place: Michigan, USA...
AGTCCGCCAGTGCAGCTTTCGGCGACTGCCAATCGCACATGGTGACGACGACACTCGTCCAAAACCACCGCCGCGAGCGAGGTCCCGTTGTCGCCGTAGATGACATCGCCCAACACCGAGCGAATCCGGAGCGCTCCCATTTGCAACTGTGCGTCGGCCTGCCGCTTGGGGACGTGACGCACGGTAAGACGCAAATCCACGCCATCCATATTGGGAAGATACGCCAGCGACATCCCATCAAACCCACGCCCCAACTCACCCAACCGCTCCGCCAACATCGACTCGGCGATCCCCGTGGTACGCAACGTATGCGAGGCGATCACGAGCGGCTCGACCGACTCGCGACGGAGCCGAGCTTCGAGGAGCGGCCGCAAGACATCGGTGAACATGCCGCGTGCTTCGGTTGGCACACCGGGCAACATCGCCACCCACCGTCCATCCTCGTCTTCGAGCAAGATCCCAGGCGCGGAGCCGTGATGATTGGAGAGGATTGTCGCTCCCTCGGGAATCATCGCCTGCACGTAGTTGGTCTTTGGCAGCTCGCCCGCTCGACGAAAATTTTTCCACCGCTGCCGCAACCCTTCGGCGATCGCTTCGTCCAAATACAACTCGCGTCCAAAGAGCGCGGCAATAGACGCTTTGGTCAGATCGTCGGCCGTAGGGCCAAGACCACCGGTGGTGATGACCGCCCCCGTGCGATGCAACGCCGCGCGAACCGCGTCGATGATCTCTTCCGGCGCATCGCTACATGTGGAACGACGAACCACTTCGACGCCAAACGCCGCCAACTCGCGTGCAAGATAGGCGGCGTTCGTGTCAATCGTAAACCCGAGGAGCAGCTCGTCCCCGATGGTGACTATTTCGACTTTCAATTCGCGAACACCCGCCCGTACTGACGAAGATAGATCCAGAGTGAATAGAGAGTCAGCGCCACCGCGCCGACCATGGCGAGCGAGCCGACGACACCATTGAAGTTAGCGAAGGCATGCCACCAGCCGTTGTCCCACCCACGTTCGGCAGCCAACGTCGCGGCACCAAACCAAAAGAACGCTGAGCCGACCCAGATGGATTGGAACGCGGTTTTCCACTTGGCAGGCCCAATCGCGGCAATCACCAACCCTCGCCGCGCCGCCGTTTGCCGAAAAATGGTCATGAACACTTCTCGGCTCAACACAATGAGCACGATCCACCAGGGCAAAGGAACGCGACCGAGCGGGGTGATGAAGGCGAATTGCGAGGCTTGTCCACTCCGGTCGAGCAGCGGCGCGACCCAATTTTCGTGCGGCGCCATGAGCAGCAGCATGGGAATTAACGTCGCGACGAGCAGCAGCTTGTCGGCCAGCGGATCGAGCAGCCGTCCCAAATCGGTAATGAGATTGCGGCTGCGCGCCAGGCGGCCGTCAAAGTAATCCGTGGTCGCCGCTATGACGAACAACCCAAATGCCACGAACCGGATCGTGGACGACGACGAAAACGGCAGCGCCCCGATGAAAGGGGCCGCCGCGATCCGGCTCACCGTCATCGCATTGGGGATATTCACAATCAATTCACAATCAGGTCAACGACTTCAGGATCAACGTGCTCACTGCCTTTAATGTATCGAAGACACCATCACCCTGAATAGCGACCGACTCGAAATACGGCGCCCGTTCGACCCACTCCCCAGTGGAGAGCTGCTCGACGAGATTCTCGTCGGCGTGATACGGATTGGGCATCACCCGTTGCTTGGCCGGATCGTCGACCTCCCACCCCGGATTGAGCGCCTCCTGCAGTTGCTGGAGCGGCGCCGCGTTAGGAAGATCACGTTTGTTATACTGAATGACGAACGGAATTTTGGTGAGATCGTACCCATATTCCGCCATGTTGTCATACAGATTTTGCATCGACTCCAGGTTGGCTTCCATACGGTCGAGCTGCGAATCGCCCACGAACACGACACCGTCGAGGTTCTTGAGAATGAGCTTGCGGGCGGCGTTGTAATACACCTGCCCAGGCACCGTATACAGGTGAAAGCGTGTCTTGAAACCGCGAATCGTTCCCAGATCGACCGGGAAAAAGTCAAAAAAGAGCGTGCGCTCGTTCTCCGTCGCGAGCGAAATGAGCTTGCCGCGCGTCTCGGGTTTGACCTTGCTGTGAATGAACTCGAGATTGGTGGTCTTGCCGCCGAGCCCTGGACCGTAGTACACGACTTTGCAGGTAATCTCGCGCGACGCATAGTTGATCATTGTCATAGCGCGTTACCAATTGAAGAGTTCGTCGATCTCCGCATCCGCGCCATGCAACACATTAGGCTGCGCCGGCCCCCCATCTCGGCCGCGCGAGAAGATCGTGTCGAACACACTGGTCAATTCCTGCACCGCTTGCTTCATACGCAACCGGACGAGTCCGAGCGTGGTCCGGTTGTCGAAGAGTACCACCAGGATCACGCGTCGCGCGACGTCGGCGAGATAAATGGACTCCTTTTCGCCCTGGTGAAAGAGCGTGCTGAAGTCGCTCTCGCCCACCAGCTTGGCCAGCTGATCGTTGGCGCTGAAATCGGCCGCGGTGAGCGTGGCAAAGGTGGTGGGGTCGAACTGTGGCTGCTCGCCCACGGTCGCGACGAGTTGCCCCGCGCGGTCGACCAAGAGCGCCGAGCGCGAGTTGGTGTCCGCAAGGAAGCGCTGTAGGGATTGTGTGATCGCCGCGAAGTCGTCTTCAGTAAACGACCACGTGCCTGCACCAGCGGGCATTCTCGTCTCCAAGGAAGCCAAACGTCAAACCGCCATCAAACCAGCGCCTGCTCCATCGTCCGGAGCATCCGGACCGCCCGCGCGCGGAGCGCGGGGCGCCGCTCCCAGGCGATGAACTCGCGCAGGAGCTGAACGGAGGCCACGGACGGCTTCCCGGCCAAGTGACCGAGTGCCGCAAGCCGGCGTAACGGATGACGATTAAAGAGGTCCCGACGGTACGCGTGCTGGGCTGAGGTCCAGGCGACCGCGCCAGCAACCATCCCCACGGCGAGGCCGGCGAGCGCCCATTGGCCGTTCCGGCGCCAATCGCTATCGCGGCGGCGACGCCCTCCCACGCGCTCACGCACCTCCCCCTCCAGTTGTCGCTCCAGCCGCACCAACCCCTCGGCGCGGCCTTTTGACCAAATGAATTTCATCATCCCATGACTCGTCGTGCGGACAGCGCCTGTGCGATGGTCACCCCATCGGCATACTCCAAATCGCCCCCAACCGGGAGCCCACGGGCGATCCGGGATACGGTCACCGGGAGAGGGGCCAGGCGGCGCTGAACATACAACGCCGTCGCCTCCCCTTCAATGCTCGGATTGGTTGCGAGAATCACTTCACGAATCGCCCCGCCAGAAACACGTGTTTCCAGCTGCGTAATAGTCAGATCGTCAGGGCCGATACCGTCCAGCGGCGAGAGACGCCCACCCAGTACATGATAGGTCCCGCGGAACTCCCCCGTCCGCTCGATGGCACTGATATCCGACGCCTCCTCGACCGCGCAGATCACCGCGGCATCCCGCTTGGTGTCGTCGCAGATGTCACACAGTTCCCCTTCGGTGAGGTTGAAACACCGAGTACACGGATGGACCTTGTCGGCGAGCGTGGACAGGACCAACGCCAAACGGCGGCTCTGCTCGGGAGACTGTTTGAGCAGATGATACGTCAGCCGCAACGCGGTCTTGCGCCCGATCCCCGGGAGCTTGGACAGTTCGGTCGCGAGCTCGTCGATGGCCGACACTTAAAATGGCAGCTTGAAAGGGAGATCGAGGCCACCGGTCAATTTCCCCATCTCTTCTTTGGCCAGGTCGGTCGCCTTTTTTTGCGCGTCACGCAACGCAACGAGTAAAAGATCCTCAAGCATCTCGACATCAGCCGCGTTGACGACGCTGGGATCGATACGCACCTGCGTAATGGTCCCCTTGCCGTCCGCGGTCACCGTCACCATCCCACCACCCGCCGTGGCGGTCACGGTGCGCTGTTCCAACTCCCCTTGCACTTGCGCGAGCTTGCTTTGCATCTGCTGCGCCTGTTGCATGATCTTCAAAAAATCGGGCATGCGTCTAATGTACCGGGTTAATCGAGCAATTCGAGGTCGAGCGCATCGATGGCCGCGCCCAACACGGGATCTTTTTCCCGCATCTTCTCCACACGTTCGGCCTTGATTTGTTCGTCCGTGAGCCGACTGGGGCCGTTGACGGTGGCGGTTTCCATCGCACGTTTCATGGCAGCCAACGCGGGGTTATGCGAACCTCCACGTGATGCCTCGCGTGGAGGTTCGCGTGAAGGTTCGCCTGAAGGCTCGCCCGCAGCCGGCGGAGCGGCGCTCGCGCTAGATACACTGGTTGATCCCGACGCTGGCGGCCCCGCGCTTTCGCGCAACGATGCCGACGCGGCCGGTGGAGGCGCGGAACGCGCCGAGGTGGGCGACACGGACGAGGCAGCGGCGGAGGGCGTGGAGCGCGCGGGAGGAGATTCGTTCCCCATGGAGTTAGCCAACGCCGCACGCCAGTCACCCGCACCGCCGGATGCGCCGGACGAGCTCCCCGATCCGCCGCCGCTCCATCCAGCCCCGCCATCGCCCAACGTCCGCAACACATCTTCGATGGACAGGGTGCGGTCGAACAGTGCAAACCGCACTAGCAACAATTCGACGAGCAACTGCTGTTGCCCACTCTTTCGGAATCGCGGCTCCAGCTCGCTCAGTGCGTTCAGCATGCGGAGCAGATCGCCTGCCGCGAACTGTGCCGCGTTGGCGCGCAGCCGCTCGAGCGTGGACGCGGACACGTCGCTCGCCTGACCACCCAACACCACGGCCAGTTGCGCTCGCAGCAGATCGGCCAACCCCGCGAGGAACGTTCCGAAGTCGACCCCTGCGTCGGCCAGTCGTTGCACGGTGTCGAACACGTCGCCCGCGCGGTGCGCCGCGACGAGATCGAGAATGGCGAGGAATTCGTCTTCGGGGACGAGCCCGAGCGCATCGCGCACCGCGAGTGGCGTGACGTGGCCCTCGCCGAGCGAGATCACCTGGTCGGTGAGCGAAAGCGCGTCGCGCATGGAGCCGTCGGCCGCGCGCGCGATCATGGCCAGCGCATCGGGGTCGGCGGGGACTTCTTCTTTGGCGAGAATCTCGGTGAGCCGCGCGATGACGTCGGCGGGACCGATGCGTTTGAGGTCGAATCGCTGCAACCGGCTCAGCACCGGGGCGGCGGTCTGCGCAATTTTTTGTGGCTCGGTGGTGGCGAAGACAAAGACGACGCGTGGCGGCGGCTCTTCGAGCACTTTGAGCAGCGCGTTCCACGCTTCACGCGTGAGCATGTGCGCTTCGTCCACGATGTACACTTTGTACCGGTCGTCGCCGGACGGCGCGTACATGGCGCGCTCGCGCAACTCCCGCGCGTCGTCGACACCACGGTTGGACGCCGCGTCGATCTCGACCACGTCCAGGCTGGATGCCCCGCTCCAGATGCGCTGGCAGCTGAGACAGCTGCCATCCGGCTCGCCGTCTGCCTGCTTGTGCTCGCAGTTGAGCGCCATGGCGAGCACGCGCGCGAGCGTCGTTTTCCCTGTGCCCCGCGGCCCGCAAAAGAGATAGCCGTGCGCGACGCGGTCGCGCGCAATGGCACCCTTGAGCGTGTTCGAGACGTGGCGTTGCACGGCCACTTCGGCGAACGATCTGGGGCGATATTTTCGAGCTAACGCGAGGGCCATGAGAACGAGGAAAGCGGTGGCCCTGGGAGCGGGCTGCCGGTAGACGAGCGAGCCCGTCGCCGCGGGCCAGACCCGCACTGCTGTACGTAATCCTGCGCGAACGCACACCAAGGGGATCGGGGCAACGCAAGACACCACATGCCGCTGCTACCTTCGGGGTCCTGACGGGGTTAGCGGGCTTACGCCCCCCGGATCTACCTTGGAATGTGATCTAAATATAACCGGTTGCTACGGATTTTTGATAACCGGTTTTTTGATCGTTACCGTGTCCTTTTTCACCTCGACCTTGGGAACAACCACCTTGGCCGAATCCATCTCGACCCTCGGTGTGGTCACGGTCTCCGGCACGGTGCCGATAACCGGTTTTTGGACCTCGTACTCATTATCGCCGGTCTTTTTACATGCGGCCAGCGCCAGCATGGACACCACCGACAGCAGCGCCGCGGTCAGCGAAACGATACGCATAGGAAAGCCTCCTCGAGTCAGGGAACACCCCTCAAAAAGGCAAAATCGACGCCACGGACAGCCGCTTACACCGGCTCCCGCCGTCATCGTATCGTCTATTCTTCGAACGCCTCGTACTGCAATTGCCGAACGTGGCGCAGTTCGTACACTTGCGCCACTTCTCCACCCAGGATGAACACCACGGCGGCATAGTACACCCAAAGCACTGCCACCACGAGCGCGGCCACGGTCCCGCTGTACATCGATCCGGGGTGGAACGACCGCGCGTACAGCGCGAAAACCACTCGCGCCACCTCGAAGGCCACGCCGGTAAAGCCGGCTGCCAGGAGCGCCGTCTGCCACCGGATCCGTTTGTTGGGAAGAAATTTGTACAACCCGTAAAACAGCGCCACGATGAACACCAGGGCGAGCCCGCGACCAATACTGTACTCCAGCCGCCCCATGACATCCTGCCGTAACCCGAGATCGGCGAGCACGGACACGCCGCGCGTGGTGGCGATGGCCAAGTATGCCGAAAGCGCCGTATACAAGACCAACAGACACGACGACACCACGGTTACGCGTACGTCGAAGATTTTCCCTTCTATGATGCCACGGTCCTGCTCGATATCGAAAATGGAGCACAACACCGAGCGAAGCGAGCCAAAGAGCCGAGTGGAAAACCAGACAAAGCCGATCGCGGCGTACAGTCCCACGGCACCACGCGACTTGATGATCTGCACCACCAGCTGCGTCACCGCCGATTCGCGGCCGTCACCACGCGTCGGGAGAAACCGATCCATCAGCTCCGCCACACGCACCACCACCACGGTGGTCGGTTCGTTGGAGAGATAGGTGAGCGCCGTGGCAAACAGCAGCACGAACGGCACGACCGCAAGCAGGATGTTGAACGAAATCCCACTCGCCAAAAAGAAAATGTTGTCCTCGCCCGAGTTGTCCCACACGCGCGTGACGTAATCACGAAACGTCGCCCACCCGGTGCGATACCAGGGCGCGCGCGATGAAAGCGGCTGCACCTCGACGGGGCGATCGACCATGGAGAGGGGGACGTGGACGTGCGTCACGCGACGCGAAGAAAGGACGACACCATGTATATATAACGCGGACGCACCTGCATGTGCTGCAGGTGCGTCATCACTCCATCATGCCTCTCCGCGCGGAAACGGCGCGGCAGGCCGGCCGGCGCTATACCGGCTCGTCGTCCCCATTGTGGCCAAAGACGTCCCCATCGCGGACCGCGCTTCGAGCCGGATCCCGCGTGGTATCCCGCACCGCATCGCGCATCGCATCGCGCGCCTCACGCCCGGCGTGTGACACGGACGCCTCGTCTTCGGCGCGATATTCCGCGAGCTTACGCTCGAGCTCGCGACGCGCTTCGTGCGCGGCGGAGCGTCCCGCGTCAAAGGCGTGCTCCACCTGCCGCCGGCGACGCTGCACCATACGGCTGGCGTTGTCGATGCGCCCTTCGACTTCACCACGCACGTCCATGAGCTTATCCTGCATGGCGGTCGTGGCTTCGTCCAGCATCTCACGTGCTTTGGTTCCCGCATCGCGCGCGCGGCTGCCGATCATCCGGCGCGTCTCTTCACCGCTCCGCGGCGCGAATAGTAACGCCGCACCGGCACCCAGAGCCAATCCCAACAAAAAAGTGCCAATCCCCGAGCTCTGCTGCTCGATGACGACATAACGGTCGTCCTGCCGATCGTCGTGGCGCATTATTTCCTCCCACTCTTCACAGGTTTCGCCTTACTCTTGCTCCCCGCCGTCTTTTTCCCGGATTCCTCGGCGGCAGCCCCACCATTGGCGCGCCCAGCGGCACTGCCATTGACAATGTTACCATTGACACCGATGGTCGAGTGCAAGTGACGCGGCACGATGTCGCGCACCGTCACCTGCTCGCCGCGCGCCATGATTACAGCGCGCTCCACGGCATTTTTGAGCTCACGGACGTTCCCCGGCCAGCTGTACGAGTGGATCCACTCCCACGCACTGTCATCGAACCCGGCGAGCTGCTTGTTGTTCTGTTGCGAGAATCGAACCAGAAACTCGTTGGCGAGCAACTGAACGTCGCTCACCCGTTCCCGGAGTGGGGGGAGGAACAGCTCGACCACGGCGAGACGGTAATATAGGTCTTCGCGCAGCTCCCCATCTTTGAGCGCTTTTTGGAGATCCTTGTTGGTGGCCGCCACGATCCGGATGTCCACCGCGATCTCCTTTTTCCCCCCCAAACGCCGGACCACGCGCGCCTCCAGCGCCCGCAACAGCTTGACCTGGATATCCGGAGGCATTTCGGCGACTTCGTCTAAAAAGAGAGTCCCACCATCGGCCATTTCGAAGGCGCCCGCCTTTTCGTTGACCGAGCCGGTAAACGCCCCTTTTTCGTGCCCAAACAGCTCGTTCTCGAGAATGTCCTTGGGGAGCGCCGCGCAGTTGAGCGCGAAAAAGGTCCCATTGGCCCGGTGACTCTTGGTATGGAGCGCTCGGGCCACCAACTCTTTCCCCGTTCCCGATTCGCCCAAGATCAGCACCGACGCGTTGGACGGCGCCACGGCGTCGATGATCTGGTACACCGAGCGCATCTCCTCGGACTGCCCAGTGAGCTCGCCGTAGTGAGTGAGCGTCTCGAGCTTGGACGACAGCTCGCGGTTCTTTTGCCCGATATTGTACTTCTCGATCGCCTTGGGAATGAGCGCCTTGAGCCGGTTCAACTTTTCGGCGTTGAGCGGCTTTTCGATGTAGTCATACGCCCCTTCCCGCATCGCCTGCACGGCCGAATCGATAGTGGCCTGGCCGGTGATGATGATGGCTTCGGTGAGGATGCTCCGGCTCTGCAGCTCCTTGAGCAGCGCCAGTCCGTCGACCTTGGGCATTTTGAGATCGGCCAGTATCACGCCGTAGTCGCCCGACGCGAGCTCGTCGAGCGCGGTCTGTCCGTCGCTCACGACGCTCACCTCGTAGCCCTCGTCGGACAGGATGGCGCTCAGCCCCTGGGTAATGGCGGCTTCGTCGTCGGCAACCAGAATACGGTGCGGTACTTTAGGAGGCATGCGGAACCAGTTAGAAAAAAAAGTTCGTCGCGAAACGCTGCAGCTCGACGCGCAAGAGCAAAAGACGTGCACATGATTTTACCCATGTGACACGCAACAGATGAAGTGCCGGTTTCGACCCCGACGCGATATCGGTGACATCGGCGCTAGCCCGACGCCACCGAGGACACGTCATGACGGACGCCCGTTACCGGACGCCGGCTACCGGGCGCTAGCCAGCTCGGCCGCGAGGGTCGCGAACTCTTTGTGCAACCGCACCGCCACTTCCAATTGCTGCGCGGCACTGTCCAAAAACGGCACCAACATTTCCGGGTCGGCCGGACCACGTGCCGCCCGGCTGCGCGCCACTTCCAAATTGACGGAAATGCCGTGCAGCGCATTTTTGACGTCGTGCGACAGCTTGCGCACGTCGCTCATTCGATCGGTAGACTTCTTGGTCACGGTCGTGGCCCGACGCGACGTCAGTCGCTCAGGTCGGCATCGTCCGGCGCCGCCTCGACCACCGGCAGGTCGGCGTGCGGCATGGGCCGGTGCATCTCCGGCGCTGTCACGAACTTCGCCACCACGTCGGTCGTGTTGCCAATGGCCAGCTGAATGAATAAAAATTCGAACTTGGCGTCATACGCCGCCGCCAGCGCACGCTTCACCTCGGCGGGCATGTTCCAGATCTGTTTTTTGAACGGACCGAGCGCCTTTTTGCGCGTCTTGTAATAAAACTGTTCGTTCGTATCGGTCGCTTTGCGCTCGTCCTTGGCATTCACGTCCAACCATGCATAGATCTCGTCTCGCAACGCCTGCGGCATGTGATCGTACAACATGGTCTGGAATCCCGTGGCGAGGTGAATCTCGCACGTCCCCGTGGGCGGGAACTTGTGGAATAGCTCGTCGGGAAGCGTCGAGGCACCGTGCTGCACCGCCCCCGCCAATGTGTACTCGGCGCGCGAGATGTCCGACAGCTTGGCCAACGTGCTGAAATCGATTTTCACGTCGGCGATGGAGCCATCCGGCAACACCACGCCGCCATGCGACGTCCCCGACTGCACGCTGATCTTGGACAACCCTTCGGTTCCCGGCGCCCGCGTGGCCAGGAGCGCGTTGAAGCCGCCCATGTACGCCCGCAACTCCTCGGGTGTGCTGTTTTCGGTGCCCACTTCGCCAATCTCACCACCCAGCGAGATGGTCACCCCTTTGGGCTCCAGCTCGCGGACAAACGTAGCGAGTCCCACGGCCTGCTCCACGTTCACGCGCTGCTGCTCGTCGAGCGTGGGCTTGGACAGGTCGACCAACGTGGACGTGTCGATGTCGATGTTGTAAAAGCCCGCCGCGATCGCTTCGCGCGCCAACTGCTTGACTGCGTCCACTTCGGGCTGTGGATTGGCGGCGAACTTTTTGGCGTTGAGCTGAAAGTGATCGCCCTGAATGAACACCGGTCCGCGAAACCCCTCGCGCAACGCGGCACCCAAAATGACCGCCACATATTCGGCCGGACGCTGTTCGGTGTACGCAATTTCCGACCGTGCGATCTCGCAGATGAACGCCCCAGCCTGCATTTTCTTGGCGACACGGAAAATAGAGCGCGCCGTATCGTACGCCATTCCACGCACATTGATGGCCGGCACCGTAAAGCCGCCGCACTCGCCGCGGCCACGCGCCATGTACAGATCGTGAATGGACGCGGGACGAATCCCCACGTGCTGCGCCAGCTCCCACAGGAGCCACCGCGCATTGTCCCGAATATCCCCTTCACCAAACACCGCCTCGCGCACGATCGTGTCGACGTGCTCGCTAGCGACCTTGGACGGATCTTTGACGATCACTGCGCCCTGCTCGATGACGACCGCGCCGTCGAACAGTTGTTCAAATGTGGAATTGGTCATGCAATCAAATTTAGCGTCCCACGCGCCAACGTGGGTCTGGTTTAGGGAGCGATTCCCACTCGGCTTTGGCCGCTTCCGCACCGGGACGGCCTAAGAGCGCATACGCGAACTGCTTGCCCAGTTCCACCCCCGGCTGGTTGAACGCGTCCACGCCGTACAGTTGCCCGGCATACGCCGTGGCCAGTTCCAACAGCTGCATCAGCCCGCCCACATGCCAGGCATCGACTCGGTCGACCCGGATGGTAAGATTGGTGCGCCCCCGCTTGGCCAGCGCCCCCGCCGACGCCCGCTGCTCGATGTCGATCAGCTCGCCTAACGTGTGGCCACCCAGATACGCCAGCTCGGTCACCTGGCTGAAGTCATGGGGAATGGGGACATCGACGCCGCGTTCTTTCACGGAAATGAACGCAATCACCTTGTTGGGCGGCCCCTCCATGAACCCTTGCACCTGACTGTGCTGATCCGTGGCTCCCAACGCCGGGAGGGGCGTCCCTCCCACCGAGGTCCCATCCGAACGATGCTTGCCGAGCGACTCGGCCCACAGCTGAACGTACCACGCCGCCAGTTCGCGCAACGGATCGGAATACGGCATGAGCACGTTGATCACGCGACCGTGTTTCACGTCGGCCAGATATTGCAGCGCGCCAAACACGCCAGCTGGGTTACCGGCGAGATTTCCCGTTTCGCATTGCGCGCTCATTTCACTCGCCCCGTTGAGCAGCGCGCGCACATCGAGGCCAAGCAACGCAGCGGGGAGCACACCAACCGGCGTCAACACCGAAAAGCGCCCCCCTATGTTGGGCGGAATATCGAGCGCGGGCACACCGAGCTCCTGGGATAACGGACGGAGTGCGCCCGAGCGCGGATCGGTGATGAAGACAAAGTGCTGATCCATCGGTAAGCCGCACATCTGCACACGCTCGTGCGCGACCAGAAATTGCGACATTGTCTCCGCCGTGCCGCCCGACTTGGAGGTCACGATGAACAGCGTCCGCGACAGGCGGACGCGGCACAAGAGATCCTCGATGGTAACAGGGTCGATATTCTCGAGCACGTGCAACCGCGGATAGCCGCCACGCTCGTCGGCCGACAGCGTGTTCCAATCCGGTTTACACAGCGCGCGCTGCAACGCGATG
>Ga0105237_10007188_pt1 | contig 12226 bp, 9 predicted proteins | sample KBSC24metaG_FD_81520 | JGI IMG/M metagenome (GOLD analysis project Ga0105237, IMG submission 81520) | Corn rhizosphere microbial communities from Kellogg Biological Station, Michigan, USA - KBS C2-4 metaG | ecosystem: Host-associated > Plants > Roots > Rhizosphere > Soil | place: Michigan, USA...
CCGCGGGCCAGCGCGACCGCCGAAACGAGTTCATGGGTGCGACCACGCAACATCACGAGAATCTCACGCGCCTCGGCGGGGCTGGCAGCTTTGGCAAATATCTTGCCGCCCAGCGCCAACACCTGATCGGCGCCGATAACGAGCGCGTCCGGGTGGGCTTCTGAAACGACCCGGGCTTTTTCTGCGGCGATGGCGGCGGCAATGTCGGCAGATTCGGGCGGCACCTTGGTATTGGTCATCGCATCGCGGATGGCGGCTTCATCGACGTCAGCAGGGATAACTTCGAATGTCAGCCCTGCCGCTTCGAGCATCGCTTTGCGGGCCGCACTGCCGGACGCCAGGATCAATCGCGTCGCGTCAGGCATTGGTCGCTTCCGTTTCCGGCTTCTGACCGGATTTTCGATCCTGGAGAAGCTTAAGAATCATCGTCGCCGATTCTTCGATCGAACGGCGCGTCACATCGATGATCGGCCAACCGTACTGAGCGGCGATTTTTCGCGTGTAGGCAATTTCGGCCGAGATCGCATCGCGATCGACATAGCTCTCGAGATCGCGATCTGCCATCAGCACGGCGCGGTTACGGCGAACGTCGGCAATCCGATCGACGTTGGCGATAAGGCAGACGATGAAGGCTTTGTGCGGTTCGAGGAGTTCGTCGGGCAACGGCACTTGCGGAACCAGAGGCAGATTGGTCGTCTTGTAGCCGCGCTGCGCCAGATAGAGACTCGTCGGTGTTTTCGATGTGCGCGAGATGCCGAGCAAGATGATGTCGGCGTCGCTCAGGTTTTCGGGCAGCCGGCCATCGTCGTGGGCCATTGTGAAGTTCATTGCGTCGATGCGGCGGAAATAATCGGCGTCGAGCACATGCTGGCCGGCGACGGTCGGCGTCTGCGGCGCACCGAGATAACTTTCGAACACCTGCATGATCGGCTGCAACACGGCAAGGCACGGGATCTTGAGACGCTGACAGTGCTGCTCGAGTTCGCCGACAAGCGCCTTGTTGACCACAGTATAGAGAACGATGCCGGGGTCCTTCTCGATGTCGGCCAGAACACGCTTCAGTTGGCGCTGCGTGCGGACAAGCGGATGCACGTGCTCGATCGCGCGGATGTTCTGATACTGCACGGTTGCAGCCTTCGCGATCGCGACCAGCGTTTCGCCTGTCGAATCCGAAACGAGGTGCATGTGGAACATGCTCGGCAGCGTCATAGCCTGCGTCTCGCAAAAAAAGGTCTTAGAGCCTGTTCAAAACCGCGACGTTATCCCGGCCGGGCGATGAGAGGTTCCGGGTTGAGAGAACAACCGTGAACCGGTCCACCGCGATACCCACATCTGACGGAAAGGGAAAGGCTTTGTTCGACTGTCGACCATCCCTAGGGACAAGCGATCTGTCCAACGGTCCTACGCTGGTTGTCAACAGCTGCTGCATTCGGGTTGAAGACACATGCCGCCAGCAAGCCTTTGATTAACGGAGGGCTTCGCGCTCTATTGCCTCGGGCGGCGGAAAGGCTCTATCCGTCGTGGCAACACAATGGCGATGTTGAACTCCTGTGGACGTGGTGGGGACGACAGGCTGATCCCCGAACAACGCTGTCCTAAGAGTCATAAAAATAATCTTCAAAGAAAATCTAATCTCTTTGAAGTGAAGGGAGTGAAGGCGTGCGAGATCAGGGTAGCGATGCACGGCAACGGCGGTTCATGATGCCGTTTACGGGCACGGGCGTTTCGCCTCCTCCCGTTTGGCTGATGCGCCAGGCCGGCCGCTATCTGCCGGAATATCGCAAGACGCGGGCTGAAGCCGGCAGCTTTCTCGATTTGTGCTATACGCCGCGACTTGCCGCCGAAGTCACGCTGCAGCCGATCCGGCGCTATGGCTTCGATGCCGCGATCCTGTTTTCCGATATTCTGATCGTGCCGGATGCACTCGGCCAGGGCGTCAGATTTGTCGACGGCGAAGGTCCTCGACTTGATCCCGTTCGGACGCTTGAAGATCTGTCCCGACTCGCCCTATCGAGAACGAACGACAAGTTCGCGCTGATTTGTGAAACGGTCGAGCGGCTACGCCAGGAATTGCCGCGCGAGACGGCACTGATTGGATTTTGTGGGGCCCCTTGGACCGTTGCGACGTATGTGGTGGAAGGCCGAGGCTCGCCGGATCAGAGCGCGGCGCGGAGTTGGGCGTATCGCGACCGGGACGGTTTCGCGACCCTCATCGAGCTGTTGACGGATGCGTCGATCGATTATCTCTGCGGCCAAGTTTCAGCCGGCGCCGATGCGCTGCAGATTTTCGACAGCTGGGCCGGAAGTCTGGCCGATGACGAGTTCGAGCGCTGGGTTATCGGACCGACAGCAAAATTGGTTCGTGAGGTTCGCAAACGCCACCCCAGTGTACCGATCATCGGATTTCCGCGTGGCGCGGCAGCGCACCTTGATCGCTACGTCGCGGCGACCGGCATCGATGGCGTCAGCTGCGATACGGCCTGCCCCCTCGGCGTCATGCAAGGAATTGCGAAAGGCGGCACGGTCGCGCAGGGCAACCTCGATCCGCTGTTGCTGGTGAGCGGGGGTACGGCCCTCGATCACAGGATCGACGACATTTGCGCGGCGATGTCGGGCTTGCCTTTCGTCTTCAATCTCGGTCACGGTATCGTTCCCGAAACGCCGCCCGAGCATGTCGCACGCCTCGTCCAGCGTATCAGAACATAAACCTCGAGAAGGTCCGAGCATGGCGGAGACAAGGCGGACGCGATCACCTGCGTGGCGCGCTGGGATTGCCGTCGTTGTGACCGCCACAGTGGCGGCCCTGATGATTTTGGTGCTTGGCGCCGACGCCTATCCGTGGATCAAAGCCATCCACGTCATTGCGATCATTTCCTGGATGGCGGGGATGCTCTATCTGCCGCGCCTTTTCGTTTATCACAGCGAGGTGCTGGCCGGCTCGGTGCAGTCGGAAACTTTCAAAGTAATGGAGCAGCGGCTTCTGACGCTGATCATAAACCCAGCGATGGTGATTGCTTGGGTGCTAGGGCTATGGCTGGCTTGGAAGGGCGGCTATTGGGCGGCGCACTGGTTCCACGCCAAGTTGGTCCTCGTCGTACTTCTTTCAGGACTGCACGGCTATCTGTCGGCGGCGACGCGCGCGTTCGCTGAGGACCGCAATACCAAGCCGGCGCGTCACTGGCGCATCATCAATGAAATTCCGGCTGTGCTGATGGTCGGCATCGTCATCCTGGCCATCGTCAAGCCGTTCTAGTCACCTCGAGGTGAGGCTACGCGGCAAAATCGCGCTGATGTTCCGGTGCCGCAACGCGCCTGAAATCCGCACGCGGCCTGCGTATTCCTATGCCCCGCTCGAGGCAGGTGTGGCAGGTTCCCCAAGCTATCAGGGGAGTACGCAGATGCGCACTATTGCTGTTTCAATGACCGCCGTTCTCGCCGTCGCCGTCGCTGCCGCCACCGTCGCGACCGCGCCGGCTGAGGCCAAATCGTGCTTCAAGAAAGCTGCCGAGGGCGTCGCCCTCACCGAAAGTCTGGCGAAATTCCAGGTCGACGCGGCGCTGCTTCAGGCGACCGACTGGAGCATTTATTTCACCTGGGTCGGAGGCGGCAGCACGCCTGGCTATACGTTCGGTCCGCGCTCGTACAAATGCAGCCCCGGCCAGGTTATGGGTTGGCAATGCAAAGGTTCGGCGACGCTCTGCAAGCTCTGACATCGCGAGACGGTCATGCCGAGCGATCAGATCGGCATGACGTCGACCCTCGAAAACTTCGCGGTGTTGCCAAGCGAGGTAGTTACGGAACTGTGGCGCGGGCTCACGTCTGGACGTTATCTTGCGCTGTTGCGTTCCCGTTTGGCCGCTTTTGCTGCGCGTTTCGCGGCGTTCTTCACCTTGCGTTGCTTAGCAACGATGCGCCGTCGAAGCCGGTCCGACATCGTGGGCATGATTTGTCCTCCCAGGCAGCAAATTTTGAATTGCCCGATCATGGCCGGCAAGCCATTGGCTCGTAGGCGGTAGTGGCGAAAACTTATTAAAAGCCCGAAGCCGAGATTTTCAAGCCGATCCACTCCCCCCCTTTTGACCACTTTTCAGGCGGCGGGGGACCTGCTATACAGGTCGCGTCCTCATAGGATTTTGGCAGACGGCACGTTTCGACGCGGTTATGCAACCCGTCAGCGTCCACCGCATTACGACAGGGCGCCCGCCTTGTCGCCGTCGTGCCAGGCTCATTTCTCCTCCCACCACCCGATACCGCTCAAAATGCGGCACTCCGCGGAGTTTTCTTTCCAATGAAGCAGATGAAGCTCGAGGACCTGAAGCGGAAATCGCCCGCTGAACTCGTCACCTTTGCCGAAGAGGCCGGTGTCGAGAACGCCTCGACGATGCGCAAGCAGGAGATCATGTTCGCGACGCTGAAGCAGCTCGCGACCCAGGAAACAGAAATCACGGCCATGGGGGTTGTCGAGGTTCTGCAGGATGGCTTCGGCTTCCTCAGATCACCGGAAGCCAACTACCTGCCCGGCCCTGACGACATCTACGTCTCGCCCTCGCAGATCCGCCGCTTTGCGCTTCGCACCGGCGATACCGTCGAAGGCCAGATCCGCTCTCCGAAGGACGGCGAGCGCTACTTTGCCCTTCTCAAGGTCTCGAACATCAATTTCGAAGACCCCGAGATGACCAAGCATAAGAGCCATTTCGACAATCTGACGCCGCTCTATCCGACCAAGTGGCTGAAACTCGAAATCGAAGATCCGACCATCAAGGATTTTTCTTCCCGCGTCATCGACATCGTGTCGCCGCTTGGAAAAGGCCAGCGCGCCTTGATCGTGGCGCCACCCCGGACCGGCAAGACCGTGCTGCTGCAGAATATCGCACACTCGATCACATCCAATCACCCGGAGTGCTACCTGATCGTTCTGCTGATCGATGAGCGCCCGGAAGAAGTCACCGACATGCAGCGCTCCGTCAAAGGCGAGGTGATCTCCTCGACGTTCGACGAGCCGCCATCACGTCACGTGCAGGTTTCGGAAATGGTGATTGAGAAGGCTAAACGTCTTGTCGAGCATAAGCGCGACGTCGTCATCCTGCTCGATTCGATCACGCGCCTGGGTCGTGCCTACAACACGGTTGTACCGTCATCAGGCAAGGTGCTGACCGGCGGCGTCGACAGTAACGCCCTGCAGCGCCCGAAGCGGTTCTTCGGTGCGGCCCGCAATATCGAAGAAGGCGGTTCGCTGACCATTATCGCGACGGCGCTGATCGACACCGGCTCGCGCATGGACGAAGTCATTTTCGAAGAGTTCAAGGGTACCGGCAACTCGGAAATCATTCTGGACCGCAAGGTTTCAGACAAGCGCGTCTTCCCGGCGATCGACGTGTCGCGTTCGGGCACGCGCAAGGAAGACCTGCTGGTTCCGAAGGATCAGCTCAAGAAGGTCTACGTGCTCCGCCGTATCCTCAACCCGATGGGGACGATGGACGGCATCGAATTCTTGATCGACAAGCTTCGGTCGACGAAGACCAACGGCGAGTTTTTCCAGTCGATGAATACGTAGCAAACTGTTTCACGAGAAACACAAAAGGCCGCTCCGAATGGGCGGCCTTTTTTCTTGCGGCGAAACCTTGCCATGACGCCCTGGATGGCCGGGTCGAGCCCGGCCATAAGGTGGAGTGGGGGGTAGGTCGCTTTGAATGGCGCGTTACCCTTCACGCGTCATTGCCGCCCACGCATGCGGAGCATGCTTGACGGCGGCCATCCAGGTGCGCGGGCGCATGTGTCCGAGCAGCAACCCGCGTCGAACGAGACGACGGTGTGACTGGAATGAAAACGTTGAACCCGTTTACTCGGCCGCGTCCAGCATTTGCCGTGCTTCTTGTGCCGGCGTTTTGGCTTCGGCTTCGGCCCGCTTGCGATAGCGCTCCGGTTCGCCTTCGCCGGGCTTATAGATGAACGGCAGAACCAGCTGATCGACGAAGCCTTTCGGAAAATGCGGCAACTCGTCGACGCCCAAGTCATTCGCCGTAATCGGCCGCGGCGGCGTCGCATTGAAGGTGCCGAGCATCTTGTCCCAAACCGTCAGCAGCAGACCGAAGTTGCAATCGCCTTCGGTTCCCCAGTTGACGTGATGCAGATGATGCACGCGGCCAATAGAGAGATGGCTCGCGAGCGGGCCGAGGCGCGCATCGACATTCGAATGCTGCACGATCAGCGTCACCGAAATCAAAAAGCCAAGCACGACCGCGACCGGCACCGGCATGCCCATGATGACGAGCGGCATATTGCCGATGATCATGTCGATGACCTGATGCAACGGGTGGCGAATGACGCCGTTCAATCCGTAAAGTCGCCCGACGCCATGATGGACCGAATGCAGCCGCCACAGCGGCGCATAACGGTGGCTGAGGTAATGCATCATCATGAAGGCGAAATCGGCGACCACGAACGCGACCAGCACCTGTGTCCACATCGGCCACTGCGTCGGCCAAAGACCTTGAAACGGAAACAGCCAGCAGATCACCGGGATCAGCAGCACGCCGTTGATGCTCGACATTTCGTAGGCCAACACGTGCAGCACATTGGTTGGCGTGTCGCCGTGCGCGTCGTTGTCGTTCCACTCATCGAAGAAGGGTGCGATGCGCTCGGCCGCGAATGCCGTTGCGTAGGCGAGCGCCAGCAGCGGCGCGAGCCAGAAATACGAATGCCCGTACGTGACGACCCAATAAGCCGCCCCAGTCAGGCCGAACATCATAAAGGGGGCGTAGCCGTAACGTACGACCGTACGTAAAACTGTCATGCGTGTTTCTCCAAGACCTCTATAACTCTCTGAGCTCACGCCCGCCAAGCACATGATCTATGAGACGTTTCAACGCGGTAAAGAGCTATTCCGTTGCCGCATCCCCGAAGCGCGCGTGCTGCAAACGTTGCCTGAAAATTTTAGGCTCATGGATCGGTGCGCTGCAAACAGGTCCAACACAGACGTAAGCCGTTGATTTGTCTCCAACGGCGGGCTTGCCGGAAAGCAAGGACCGTGGGCTGACTGGGGTTGTTTCTTCAGCGATAAACTCCACTGCACCGGGCACCGATAGCTTCATCAGTTGGGATCGCAGTTCGGGGTGGCCAGCAACACTCACGGCTATTTGAACCAAGCGATCGAGATCGAGTTCCGCGGCGAGTAAACCGCAGTGGCCGATGGGTGATCGCGCGGCCGCTCCGGAAAAGGCCTTGATGAGATCACGGGCCCGGTCGTCGTAGCAGCTTTCGCCCGTCAGCGCGGCCAAAGTCACGAGGTTCGAAAGTTGTATAGCGTTCGCATTCGGCACGGCATCGTCGGCGGCGCTCTTCAGCCGAACGACGACGTCGCCGGTGTCGTCGGCAGCCGTGAAGTATCCCCCGTTGGTGTCATCCCAATAATGGCGGTCCAGCACCTCCGTCCAGCGCACGGCTTGATCGAGATAGGTGTCCGATCCCGTCGCTGCAAAGAGACGCAACGCGGCCCACGTCATGTTCGCGTAATCGGAGGCGGTCGCCGGAGCTTTGGCGAGACCTGCGCGGTAGGCGTGATAGAGCCTGCCGTCGCCGGCAGCGAGCTTGGTCACGATGCAGGCGAAGGCGCGCTCCGAGAGCGCCAGCCAGTCCGGTCGTTCAAAGACGATAGCCGCACGCGCCAAAGCGGCGATCATCAACCCGTTCCAGTCAGCGAGGATCTTGTCGTCCCAGCCCGGACGGATGCGGGAGGCTCGGCGGGCCAGAAGCTTCGCACGCATCCCGGCAAGGCGAGTTTCCTCCATCTCGGACAACAGCGCCTGCGAGTCGAGACGATTGAGAATCGTATGGCCTTCGAAATTTCCGTCGGCGGTGACGGCGTAAACGCGGGCGAAAACAGCCGCATCCTCGGCACCTAAAACGTCTTCAATCTCGGCCGCGCTCCAGACGTAGAATTTGCCTTCTTCGCCCTCGCTATCGGCGTCGAGGGATGCGGCAAAGCCACCTGCCTCGCCGATCATTTCGCGTTCGAGCCAAGCGACGGTCTCGGCGATGCGCGTGGCGAAAAGCTGATCGTGCGTCTCGCGCCAGACTTCGGTCAGCAGGTCGATCAGCAGCGCATTGTCGTAGAGCATCTTTTCGAAGTGCGGGACGAGCCACAACTCGTCGACGGAATAGCGTGCGAAGCCGCCTCCGAGATGATCGTAGATGCCGCCCTGGCAGATGTTACGCAGCGTCGTGACGACGGCGTTGCGGGCGCGCTGATCGTCAAATCGGATGCCGCCGCGCCATAGAAGCCAGAAGACGTTCCACTGCGGAAATTTCGGCGCGCCTGAAAGGCCGCCATGCTCACGATCGACGGCATGGGCGATGCGTTGAACAAGATCTTCGATCTTCGGTTTTTGCTCCGGCGACGCGGCCTCACCGCCGGCGTCTTCCTTCAGCGACGCGAGGATAGCCTCGGCATTCTTGCGGACGTTTTCGGATTGGTTCTGATAGGCCTCGGCGATACGCAGCAGCACAGTCACGAACGCCGGCCGGCCAAAGCGCTGTTGCTTTGGAAAATAGGTTCCGCCCCAGAACGGCCTGGCGTCGCTGTCGAGAAACATCGTCATCGGCCAGCCGCCTTGTTCGCCGAGGCGATGCAGTGCGCCCATGTAAATCGCATCGATGTCGGGACGCTCTTCGCGATCGACTTTGATGTTGATGAAAAGCTCGTTCATCACGCCGGCGGTCGCTTCATCTTCGAAGCTTTCGTGCGCCATCACGTGGCACCAATGGCAGGCCGCATACCCGACCGACAGCAGGATCGGTTTGCCCGTTCGCTTCGCCTCGGCGAGTGCTTCCGGTCCCCACGCCCACCAATGGACAGGATTTTCCTGGTGCTGGAGAAGATAGGGGCTCGTCTCGTACTTCAGTCGGTTTTCGCTCATGGGGGACTTAGCTTCGCTCATCTTGGCTTCGTCATGGGGGGCACTTGGCAAGGATGCGGCTAAAGAATTTCGGGATTGGATTGCGAAGGCGCGCATCTACGCGTACGCGAACTCCATGACCGATGCTTCAACAATATATGCGCTTTCGAGCGCACCCGGGCGGGCGGGGGTAGCCGTCATTCGACTGTCCGGCCCCGCAGCTCGTGACGCACTCGCCAGGATGGTGAAGGGGCCACCGAAGCCGCGCTATGCGGCATTCCGGACTGTCCGGCATCCGACGACCGGCGAAGCGCTCGATGGTGCGGTGGTGATTTGGTTCGAGGCCTCATCCAGCGAGACCGGCGAGGACGTCGTCGAGTTCCAAATCCACGGCAGTCGTGCGGCGATCGCAGCTGTCCTCAGTGCGCTGGGCGAGATCGCGGGATGCCGCCTCGCCGAGCCAGGCGAATTCGTTCGCCGCGCCTTCGAGAACGGTAAGCTCGACCTCGCTCAAGTCGAGGGCCTTGCGGATTTCGTTGAAGCCGAAACAGAAGCTCAGCGCCGCCAGGCACTGACACAAGTCGGCGGCGTGCTTTCGAAGCTCTACGACGGTTGGCGGACGCGGCTGATTGAGATCGCTGCCCTGACCGAAGCGGCGATCGATTTCGCCGACGAGGGGGACGTGTCGGCGTCGTCGCTCGCCGAAGCACGCAAACGGGCCTCGGTGCTCGCGGCGGAAATCGCGATTCATCTCGACGATAAGCATCGCGGTGAGATCGTGCGGGAAGGCTTCAGGGTTGCTTTGCTGGGCGCGCCGAATGCCGGCAAGTCGAGCCTGCTCAACGCGCTGGCGCGGCGCGATGCGGCGATCGTTTCGGCGGAAGCAGGTACGACGCGCGACGTCATCGAAGTGCGCCTGGATCTCGCCGGTTTGCCGGTCATCGTTTCCGACACAGCCGGAATTCGTGAAGCGGCGAGCGATATCGAGCGCGAAGGCATCCGTCGCAGTCTCGTGGCGGCCCGCGAAGCCGATCTCATCATCTGGCTTACTGAAACGGACGACTCAAATTTACCCTGTGGAATTTCACGTGAAACAAGTCTTGTAATTCGATCCAAAGCTGATCTCGCTCCTGACTCGCGCTCCGGAGGATTCGCGGTTTCCGCCGTCACCGGAGAAGGCCTCGACAGGCTGATCGAGGGCATCACCCAGCGCGCCAAGCAAGTGGTGGGTGATAGAACCGATCCCGTGCTCACCCAGGCGCGGCACCGACAAAGCCTCGAGGACGCCGTCAGGGATATCGAAACGTTTCTCAACGAAGATTCGGCAGCCATCGAACTCCGTGCCGAGGACGTCCGGCGCGCCGCACACGCAATCGGCCGGATCACGGGGCGCGTCGACGTCGAAGACGTACTCGATCAGATCTTCAGCCGGTTCTGTATCGGCAAATAGCGACTCATTGTTTCACGTGAATCCTTTTTCACGTGAAATCGTCACGGATTCGCTTTCGGAATGGTCGACTTTCACCGGCCACGGCGGCTCCTTCAACCTGTCATCCGGCCTAAGCGTAGCGGCGAGTCGGATTCTAGGTTAACTGCCGCGGATCTCGTCATCGCTGCATGTCATTGGGTCCCGGGTCTCGCATGCAGCTTGCCCGGGATGACAATTGGCGGGAAACGGCACTCTAAGGGAAATTCCTCGCGGGAGGGTCTTTCGAGCAACCGGCTTTTGCGGGCGGCCGCCCCTCACCCTTAACCCTCTCCCCGCGAGCGGGGAGAGGGAATAAGTGGGCTGTTGCGCGCGCCGGGAATGGGTTATTCCGACGCCAATCCAGATAAGAGAGCCGGCCTCAGTGTCACCGTCGAAGAAAATGTATGACGTCATCGTCGTCGGCGGCGGGCACGCGGGAACCGAGGCGGCCGCCGCTGCAGCTCGCATCGGCGCCCGGACAGCACTGGTCACGCATTCCTTCGCGACGGTCGGCGAAATGTCGTGCAACCCGGCCATTGGCGGGCTCGGCAAGGGTCATTTGGTCCGTGAGATCGACGCGCTCGACGGCCTGATGGGCCGGGTCGCCGACACAGCCGGCATCCAATTCCGCCTGCTCAATCGATCCAAAGGCCCGGCCGTGCACGGTCCCCGCACTCAGGCCGACCGCAAGTTGTATCGGCTGGCGATGCAGGCTGAGATAACGGCGACCACCAATCTCGACGTCATCGAGGGTGGGGTTGAAGACCTGATTGTTGAAAAGGGCCGTGTCGTCGGCGTGCTACTCGGCGATGGTCGCGTGTTCCCGGCCGGTGCCGTGGTTTTGACGACCGGCACCTTTCTCAATGGCCTCATTCATATGGGCGAGCAGAAGATCCCGGCGGGACGCGCCGGTGAAGCGCCCGCTCTCAAGCTCTCCGATAGGCTCTATGCGCTGGGTTTGAAACTCGGACGCCTGAAGACCGGCACGCCCGCCAGGCTCGATGGCAAGTCGATCGACTGGTCGGGCCTCGAAATGCAGAAGGCCGATGACGATCCGGTGCCGTTTTCGTTTTTGACCGAGCGAATCATGACGCCTCAGATCACCTGCGGAATCACCACCACGACGACCGCGACCCACGACATCATTCGCGCCAATCTCGCCCGTTCGCCGCTCTATTCCGGGCAAATCGGAAGTGTTGGGCCGCGCTATTGTCCGTCGATCGAAGACAAAGTCGTGCGCTTCGCCGATCGCACGGCGCACCAGATTTTCCTCGAACCCGAAGGGCTCGACGACGATACGGTCTATCCGAACGGCGTTTCGACATCGCTTCCGGCCGAAGTTCAAGATGCCTTTCTGAAGACGATCCCCGGACTCGAGCACGTCATGATCAAGCGGCCGGGGTACGCGATCGAATACGATTACGTCGATCCGCGCGAACTGACGCCTGGCCTCGAAGTGAAGCGTCTGCCGGGGCTCTATCTCGCCGGCCAGATCAACGGCACGACCGGATATGAAGAGGCGGGCGCCCAGGGCTTGCTTGCCGGAATCAATGCGGCCCGCGCGGCCGGCGGCTCGGCGGATGCGTTCGTCATTTCGCGGACCGAGGCGTATCTCGGTGTGATGGTCGACGATCTCGTTTCGCGTGGCGTTTCTGAGCCTTATCGCATGTTCACTTCGCGCGCCGAGTTTCGCTTGAAGCTTCGCGCCGACAATGCCGATCAGCGGTTGACCCCGGCCGGCGTCGCAGCCGGTTGCGTCGGCGCCGCCCGGCAAACGAAGTTCGAGGCCAAGGCTAAGGCGCTCCACGACGGCCTCGACTTGCTGAACCAACTCTCATTGACGCCGACCGAGGCGGCGCGCCAC
>Ga0105237_10007189_pt1 | contig 12225 bp, 9 predicted proteins | sample KBSC24metaG_FD_81520 | JGI IMG/M metagenome (GOLD analysis project Ga0105237, IMG submission 81520) | Corn rhizosphere microbial communities from Kellogg Biological Station, Michigan, USA - KBS C2-4 metaG | ecosystem: Host-associated > Plants > Roots > Rhizosphere > Soil | place: Michigan, USA...
ATATTCCTTACACCGATGCTTTAAAGGGAGAGGAAAATAGCTATACTCCAGCTTACGACAAACAGCAGGATATTTATTTAAGTATCCTGAACGATCTAAAAGCAGCCAATGAATTGATAACCAATGGCATGGCATCCGTTCAAGGCGACATTGTTTATCATGGTAACATGCAACAATGGAAAAAAGCGATCAATTCATTGTCCTTGAGGGTTTTGATAAGCCTGTCTATAAAAGAGAACGATGCGGCACTGGGGATCAAACAACGTTTTGCTAACATCGTGAACAATCCCAACCAGTATCCTGTCTTTACTGGGAATATAGATAATGCGGCATTGAAGTTTTACGACCTGCAAGGTAACCGTTATCCTTATTTCAATAGCAATGACTTACAAACAGCGTATTATATGGACGAAACCTTTGTGAATTTATTAAAATCGCTAAACGATACCCGTCTGTTCAGCTTCGCTGACAAAGCGACTAAATTTGCAAATCTCCCGGCTAATGATTTTAATGCTTATGGTGGTGTAAATGGTAGTGCGCCGGTGAGCGAAAATAACGCCCGAACAGCAACTGGAGAAATTTCAAAAATCAATCCCCGCTTTTATTTGAGTGCGGTTAATGAACCAAGTATTGCACTCGGGTACGCAGAAGTACAATTTATGCTTGCAGAAGGGGTTATCAGAGGATGGATCGGTGGAACCGCGAGCGATTACTATGAAAAAGGCGTGCAAGCTTCCATGTCGTTTTACAATATCGATCAGACTATTATTGATACTTACCTCGCACAAAGCAGTGTAAAGCTGTCGGCTGTAGGTCCACTTCAAAGCATCATCACTCAAAAGTATATTGCTTCATTTATGAATGGTGGTTATCAGCCTTTTTACGAGCAGCGCCGCACCGGAAGCCCCGTTTTTGATGTGTCAGGAGCTGGTTCGTTGAATAATAAAATGATTGCCAAGCGCTGGATGTACCCTGAAAGCGAATTGACACTTAACCAGCAGCATGTTACTGAAGCTATTGCAAGACAATATCCTTCGGGCGATGATGTCAATGGTGTTATGTGGTTACTCAAACCTTAGATAAAATTAGTGCTTAGCTGAAACTTTTTCAGCTAAGCACTTTAGGTTACTTGCGGATACTATATAAATTGTTCTAAATTATATATCAATGAAAAAAATAAAGGTGTTTCTGACAATTGGTTATTTACTTCTAATGGTTGGTATTGCCAAGAGCCAGCCAGGTAATTACGCATTGTGTTTAGATGGTAATGATAATAATCCCTGTATCGGAATGAATATTATTAAGAAACAATGGACACTTGAAGCCTGGATTAAAGGAGATGGCAAACCCTGGAAGAATAGAGAGGCTATCGTTGGAACAGGCGAATATGGTGAAATCAATACTATAGATCAGTTGCCCTTAATACTTAAAAATGGACGGTTATATAGCTCTGGGGCTGAGATCATTGCTCCAAAAGCGCTGGATGATAAATGGCACCATGTGGCTGTAAGCTGTAATGGAATCGAAACAAAGTTATATCTGGACGGTAAAGAAGTCGCTTCAAAGAAATCTGTTACCGATATTTTACCTGGGGAAATCGGCACCAGCGATATCGATTCAACAGGCTTTAGCGGATGTATTGATGAAGTCAGGATATGGAATTGCGGGGTTTCCGGAGCTACACTGCGTAAGTGGATGTATCGACCGCTTACCTCCGGACATCCTGATTTTGACAAACTGAAAGGGTATTATAATTTTGATGATTTGAAGAACAATGTTAGTCTGAATCTGGTTGGGAAAGGGGCCCAGGCCTATCATCTCAGAAATACCAGGAAGAAATTTAACGGGGATTTACCGCTTGCTTACTTGGTGAAGAATGATAATCCACTGTTTGTGTCACTGGAAAAAAAACAGCAATTGTTTAATGCTATAGTGATCCAAAGTGAATGGGATACCGATCAAAATACAAAGAACGATGAACTGTTGAAATTGAGGATTGTTGTGAATGGTTCACGTTCTCCGCTGAAATTGACAGCATTGAACTTGGACTTTTCCGGATCAACATTATTAAAGGATATTGATAAAGTACATATCTATTATGCTGGGCAGTCCCCACGCTCCCCTATCAGGGTTGAATTGTTTGGCATGGGGCGAAAACCAAATAAAGACATCCAATTCACCGGAAGACCAGTTGGTGCATATACATTGAAAAAAGGTGTAAATTATTTCTTAGTCACACTGGATGTAAATAAAAATGCCACACCAGGTGATAAACTACATGCGAAAGTAAGCTCCTTTCTTCTGAACAATAAAGTTTATATTCCTGATGAAGATCAAGCAGAAAATATTTTCAAATTGATTACACCAAGTTCTACTACAAATCCAAATATCGTAAAGTTATTGCAATGGAATATCTGGCATGGTGGGGTGCATTTGGGTAAGACTGAGGGACCAAAGAGAGTTAAAGAATTGATCCGTAGCACAACCGCTGACGTTGTCACCTTGGAAGAGGCATATGGAACGCAAGCTATGTTAGCGGATTCTTTAGGCTATGTGATGCAGACAGCTTCAGGTAAAGAAAACCTCGCTCTTTTTAGCCGGTTTCCAATAAAGCAAAAGCCATCAAATGCAAAGTTCATGTCTAATGTGGCAATTGTAATGTTGCCCAATAACAAACAAATACTTATAGGTAACTGGTGGTTAAGATATGCAAGCAAGCATGAATACACGGGTTCTTATGCTAACAGGGGATTGAATAGTGAGGATTGGGTTAAAGAAGACCTGGAACTTGGCGCAGTTGATGCGCAAACTAATCTCGACAAAGATATCGATCCTATACTTCGCTCAGATCCCACTTTGCCAGTCATTATTGCAGGAGATTTTAATTCGGGAAGCCATCTGGACTGGACAGCCAAAGCTGCTTTTTTGCATTATGGTTATGGTCCCATTAATTTTCCTATTTCAAAGTTAATGTTGCAGCAGGGTTATACCGATAGTTATCGAATATTGCATCCCGATGAGGTTGCTTATCCTGGAGGTACATTTGCAGCCATTTATGGACATATGCAAACTTCACGAATTGATTATGTTTATTTTAAAGGTCCTGGGTTAAATGCTAAATTTTCAAAAATTATAAGGACTGCTCCGATGATAGATGATGTATGGCCTTCTGATCATTCGGCAGTATTGACAGTCTTTGAAATAAATTGATCCAATTTACGCATACATTTTATTTGCATAAAGTCCATATATATATTGGTATAAAGTCCATTTAAGTAGACCACACAAATATTTGATAATTAGCACCTTATTTATTATAATCTTAGTCGAAAATATTATCTTTATTATAAAATATATTCCTATTATTAGTTTTAAATCTACATCTATGTTAAATTTTACACGTTCTTTTTTCGCGCTTATCTTTTGCCTGATCTTTCTATCCAGCGGAAGGCTCTTTGCTCAGGATGCCAACTACTGGCACTCAGGATTTGGCCCCGGAGGGCTCTTAACTCCCGGAGCCACTATCGTTAACGATAGAGATAGCGGCCTGTATTATTACAATCCCGCATTAATGGCTTTGCATCCAAAAAATTCTGTGAGTATCTCTACCAGCTTATATCAATTGGGTTTATATAATATTAAGGATGGCGTAGGTGCAGGAAAAAACCTTAAATCAAGTGGTGCACAGATCATTCCTGTTATGGTATCCGGAAATCTTTTTTTTAAAGGAAAAAAAACAATTGCACTGGGGTATTCTTTAATTCATGATCCGGTAAGTAATTACCGGGTTACCCAAAGACAGGACAAGAAATTGAATGTACTTGATGACTCCTATAGCCCGGGAAATGAAGATTTCATTGGTCAGTATGCGGCGCATAACAAAGTGAGCAATACGGTAGCAAGTGGCAGCCTTGCTGTAAAACTTAATGAAAACTGGTCCGTCGGTCTTACTGCCGAAGCGCAACTGAGGAGTCAAGATTATTTGGAACAATATAGCTTACGGGCTTTAATTAACGGTAGCAATACAGAAAACGAGTTATTACCTATGACTAACGCAGAGAGCAGCTACCAAATCAGTTACTGGAATATTGGTTTGCGGTTTAAATTTGGAACCTCTTATGATAATGGCCCGCACCACCTTGGTTTAATGATTACTGCGCCACGTATCAATCTAAAAGGAAATGCAACCATTACCAATGATTTGATAATAAATGATTTGCATCCGGTGCCTGGTACCCCACTTATATTAAATGTATTGGGAAATGGCCGGCAAACTGGATTGCCGGTAACCTATAAGGATCCATTCAGTGTTTCCTTGGGATATGGACTGGATTTCGGAGACGGTGGGGAGATTTTTTTAACTGGAGAATATTTTTCAAAAGTAGGTCTATACAATATCGTGAGTCCTTTAAACGCCTCCTTTGTGCGGCCAGATAATGAATCTAACAGGAGTATGACCAATGAATTGCTCCAGTTCAATGAGCAGAGAAAGTCTGTTACTAACTTTAGTATCGGTATTAAACAAGCTTTAAGCCCTAAATTTATAGGCTATGCTTCATTTAGGACAGATTTTAATTATGATGATAACGGCGTTACTGCCAATAGTGAATTTAATGGCCACCATCCTAACCTGGCTACCTGGAATACTTATCATGGGCAGTTCGGAATCAATGTTAAACGCAGGAAAGGAAACCTTCATGCGGGCCTGTTACTCTCCTACGGGGCAACAAATAATTTTGTACAGCCTTTGAATTTTGATACGCCAAATGAAGACAATCAGCTTCAGGGGAAGCTCCATGCCACAACAGCTAAATATCTATCTGCAGGCGTATTACTGGGGTATATTTTTAATCTGTAACAGAAACTTGTTATTGCTTTAAACTTCTATATGAATCGGTCCAAAATAAAGAAACAGCTTTCAGGCATTTGCTTGCTTTTATTGTCAACTCTTTTGAGTAGCGCACAGGGTATATTTTTCAAAGCCCCAATATACATCAATGATCCTGCAGCTGGTCATTATCCGTTCAGGATAGCGATTCAGGACCAAAAAATCTGCTTTGCATGGGAACAGGAAAATTCGGGCGTACAGCTTGCCTGCTTCGATCTGAAGACCCAGGTTATGCAAGCCCCCAGTCTGATCGGCCAGTTGGGCAAGCGGCCAGTGTTTTGCCATTTAGGGGAAAAATTATACCTGTTCTGGAATGATCAGCAGGGTTATATACAATATGCTTTGATAACTGGTGGACAGGCTGGAAAACCTGCTGCGTTAGCTGCTGCTCAACCTTATCAAATTTTATCTGCCACAACAATTGAAGATCGTATGGTGATTTGTGTTACAAATCCTGATAAGAAAGATGTTGCTATTTTGCTAACGCATAAGGATGCGAATGGAGGACTTGTTTTGGATGGGAATCTTAAGGTACCGAAATTAAAGAACATCGAATATTGCTCGGTGGTTCCGGGAGCTTCAGGAACGGTGAAGTTGTTCTGGAAGGAGCAAAAGCGTAAAAGTCTGTTGAGTGCCAGTATTAATCTTAAGGATAAAACTGTTGGCAGCTTTTCTGTTAGTACCATCTCTGCAGAGGTTTCTCAGGTGGCCGAAATTGTACCGCTGAATGATCCTGACCATCAACTGGTGTTATGGAAGCGGAATGACAAAGAGAATAAATGGTATTACGGTGTGATCGCGCAGGGAGTTCTGGCCGATGAACATGCGGTTCTTCCTTATTTCGGAAATGATGTCAATGCGCCGCTTACCGACAGGGACGAAAAAGGAAATTTCTATATCGGTACTGCCGGATTAAATAATCAATTTTTATTAGGCTCATTTAGTCTTTATAGCCCCACGCATTGGATAACTGATTTTCTTATACCAAAAAAAGGGAACTTGACATTGAAAGACATTGTTATTCCTGGTTCACATGATGCAGGAATGTCGATCCTTAATGCAGCTGGCGGCAAAGATATGGGGATTATAAATGAATGTAATACACTTACTCAGGTACAGAATATCGATAAACAGCTTCAGTCTGGTATTCGGATGTTTGACCTCAGATTAGATTTGTATAAAGGGGAATTATACACCAAGCATGCTCCGTCAAATTGTATGGAAGATGCTGTTGCAGGCGGTTATGGGGAAAAGCTATCTAGTGTTTTGCAGTCTGTAAAAAGCTTTCTGAAGGATAACCATAAGGAATTTGTGATCCTGAGTTTTTGTCATTTTTGTGATCGGCGTATACCTGTTAGCCAACAGGCGGATTCTATTGTGTATGCTTTGGGAAAGGATCTGCTATTTGCTGAAAAAGAGAAGAATTTAAAGGATATCACCCTTAATGAGTTGTCGGGTAAGGTGCTGGTAACGTTTGAAGATTATGCCTTCCCAGAAAAGAACATCCTACTGAATACCCTGAATGGCAAAGATAACTCTCCTGTAAATTACAAAAGAGCCTATGCGGCAAGTAATGACTTGAGCAAACTATTGGCGGCCCAGGAATCTTTCTTTACTGCTTTAAAGGATTCTATTCATCATAATGATCTTGTTCGCCTGGACTGGCAATTGACAGAAGCCGGACAAGAAGCGGCTTTCATCTGCAGTGAATTTCAATCTCCCAAATCCAATCCTCTGATTGACGGGGCAAAACTATTAGTGAATTCAATAAAAAAGAACAAGAGCATCATTGACCTTGCACGTCTTGGGAATCAGGTACTGGTGGAGAAAGTGAACAGTTGGATAAGCAAGGGAATAATTAATACGACCAGCCGCCCTAACATATTGTATGTTGATGTATCTGGAAGCTGGATAACAGATTACTGTATGTTCCTGAATGCCCAGCCAGTATACAATAGATAATAACAATTTGAATTGAAAAACAATCTAATACTATTACTTATATATGGAAGAAACATTTACACATGTGCGTACAATGATCAGCATGATCCTGGGATTAGGTATTGCGCAGTTACTGAAAAACGCGATAAAACTGATTGATCACAATAAACTGGTAAAGCCGTACTTGCTGCATCTTTTCTGGGTATTTTATGTTTTTTTGATGATGGTTCATTTTTGGTGGTGGGAAGCAAATCTGAAAAACATTGTTCATTGGAACTTCATTGAATATTTTTTCCTGATCTTATATACCATGATGTATTTTGCAACATGTGTATTGATCTTTCCAGATAACATCAGTGACTATAAGGGCTTCAAGGATTATTTTTTTTCAAGGAAGAAATGGTTCTTTTCGTTTTTGATTGCAATTTTTGTGGCTGATTTTGCTGACACATGGCTAAAGGGTAATGACTATCTGGAATCGCTCCATTGGGAATATCCGGTACGGAATGTATGTCATATTGTGTTGTGTTTATTAGCGATTAAGTCTGACAATGTCCGGTTTCACTATGGCCTTGCTGGTCTGTTCATCATTTATGAAATCTCCTATATCTTCAGGCACTATTTTATAGTGCAGTAATCTCCTGCTCTGTCCACTACAACTAGCTTCTATCATCTTAACAGTGTAATAGTGTGATTTCTATACTTTATAAAAAACAAATACTACTAAAATATGAAGAACAACAACCTATTATTAAGTTTATGCTTCCTGGCATTTACATCTTCCACAAAAGCTCAATTATCCATCGGTCTGGAAACTGGGTACAACAAAAATTACCTGAATACGAATGAGAGCCGTCCGTATACAGCATATCGACTGGTTGAGGGTTTTAACATTGGGGTACCCGTTAAATATGATATTAATAAGTGGTTCGCGATTCAGGCAGATCCTCAATTTATCCGGAAAGGCTATAATTTAACTCGTACTGGCTCTTTAGATGGGTTTTATGACAAGGTTACCAGTAATTACATTCAGCTCCCTATAATGGGTAATTTTTCTTTTGGAGGAGAAAAACTCAAAGGATTTTTAAATATGGGGGGATATGCTGGATATTGGATGTCTGCCAGAAAAAAAGGCTTCCTTTACAATTTCTTTCCAGATCCACAATATCCGACTCTATATCCAGGTCTTCCATATAATGAAAAATATGAATTTGACAATAAACGGGATCGACGGATTGAATTAGGCTTAATGGCAGGTGCAGGTATAAGTTACCAGGTATCTCCTATTTACCAATTGTTCGCCGAAACCCGTCTTTATCAAGGTCTTACTGATCTGCAAAAGAGCTATATGATAAACCAAATCCCACGTTATAATCAAACCTATGTGGTACAAATTGGCTGCATGTACAGCTTTGGTAAGTAACTTTATTTTCACGCTTAACGATATCAAATTTTATGAAAACATTATCCTTATATAACCACATATTAAAAATTGCATTAGGTATCATATTGATCATTACTGTAAGTGCATGCCGAAAAGAAATACCTCAGGGACATTCCCCAGAAGGTAATCCCGCCTTAAGTTTTAGCGAGGTGTTTGACTCTTTCTGGACTGGAATGAACAATAATTACGTTTTCTGGGATATTGATCCCACGGATTGGGATCAGGTCTACAGAACTTATAAGCCCAAATTTGCGAATTTGAAGATGGAGGATTCCACTGACGTTAAATTATCTTTTAAATATTTTAAAGAAATGACGGCAGGTTTAGTAGATGGCCATTATTCTATACAATTCAATAGCCCATACCTGAGAGATTCTCTAATTGATCCAGGTTACGCCAGACATATGAAATCTCCGGACTTTCATCTTTATGATATTGATTCTAACTTCTTTTTCAATACCATCCTGGATAAACGTATAGGCAAGGCAAATGGCATGGGGGTAAGACTTGATACAAGCAGTACGTTTAGTCCAGTTCGTATGGTTGCCGGGAAAATTAACAAGGACATTCTTTATCTTTATTTTAGTGATTGCGCGGTCAAAATAAATTACGAAAATGATATGGCAAAGAAACTATTGGATTATTTCTTTACTGAGATAAAACAATCAGATTTAAGGGGGATTATATTGGATGTTCGTGGCAATGGTGGTGGAAATACGGAAGACGTGAATTTTTTGTTGGGACATCTGACAGATAGGCCATATGTCTTCGCCAGAAGCCGTGGTAAGGGAGGTATAGGACGCTTGGATTATACCGGTTGGATAGACGTGTCGGTACAGCCAACAAAGGATGCGAAAGCCTTTAACAAACCGATTATTATATTGGCCGATCAATCAACAGGAAGTGCAGCTGAATCTACAGTTATGGCTGTCCGGGCATTTCCGGGAGGGAAAGGGAGATTTGTAGGTGAGCGGACTATTGGTGCTCATGGTCCCAGACTTGGATCTCTTCCTCTATCTGTTATAAGCAATAGCGGCCCATTTAGATTTGACATGGCCAAAAGTTTTGGAATGGGGGCGCAAGAATTTCGCTATATTGATGGTAAAAATACGGAAGGCATTGGTATCACCCCTGATGTAGAAGTTAAATACAATAAAGCGGCGCTCGACAGAGGGGAAGATCCCCAATTGGATAAGGCTATTAGCTTGATTCCTTAAATTCAATTTTAAATCTACAAAAAGAGCTGTCTAATCATGAGCAACTCTTTTTGTATAGCTTGTCAAAACAATCTTTACATGAGCGTAGATTCATTCAATAGTTTAGATTGAACTATACAGCATTATATAATTGGACTTTTGACAAATACTAATTCTTATTATTTTAATGAATTTTACAACTGTACATTAAATTTAATTACGTAAAAGGAGCCAGTTTTATTACGGCTATTAAATTTCGAGAAAAAATAACCTTAAATATGGAAGGCAAAAAGGAAATAATATTTGACAGGCTGGTGTATTCTTGTCAGTTTAAACAGCATAGAGGTTACGAAGAATTTATTCCGGAACATTTACTTGGATTTCAGCTTTCGGGAGAAACACATGCTGTTTACCCAGGCGGAACTGCCATAATTCCTGAAGGTTCAGTGGTGCTCATCAAAAGAAACCAGCTTATTCGCACTACGAAATATCCCGCAAAGGATGGACAGTACAAGTTTATTTCAATTACCTTAGACCAGGAAGTTTTACAAAAATACGCACTTGAAAATAAAATTGAGTTAGACAGTAAATACGCTGGCGGTCAGCGTTTGTTTTTTGAACCTGATGATTTTCTCAAAAGCTATTTTAATTCACTCGCACCTTATGTTAATAAAAAAAAGGAAGCTACACCAAGGCTTGCTGAGTTAAAAATCAAAGAAGCGATAGAATTAGTGCTGCAAAGTAATATTGATTTTAAACAGATTCTGTTTGATTTTTCGTCTCCCTACAAAATTGATTTGGAAGATTTCATGAAGCAGAATTATATGTTTAATGTTCCAGTAGAATCGTTTGCTACCCTTACCGGACGAAGCTTGTCTGGCTTTAAACGTGATTTCTCACGAATATTTAAAACAACACCCAAGCAATGGCTTTTGGAAAGGAGATTAGAGGAAGCTCATTATTTAATCCGATATTTAAAACAAAAACCAGCAGATTTTTATCTGGATCTGGGGTTTGAAAACCTTTCCCACTTCTATGCTTCGTTTAAAAAGAAGTATGGTGTAACCACTACAGATGTCAGAAAAATTGACGAATAACAACAATTAAACATTGATTAACAGACTCATTGTCTGCCTCAAAATCATTAATAAAAAATTATATGGAAATTAAAAACGCAAAAATTTTAATAACAGGTGGAGCAACCGGAATGGGCTATGAAATGGCAAAAATGTTTAAAGACAAAGGTGCTGAAGTACTTATTTGCGGTCGTACTGAAAAAACCGTGACAGAAGCAGCCACTGCATTAGATATTTTAGGATTTACAGCAGATGTTGCCAATGAAAAAGATGTAGAAAATCTTTTCAAGTTTGTTGAAGAGAAATGGAATGGACTGGATGTATTAATCAATAATGCAGGGATTGGGTATTTCAGCGAATTGGTTTCAACAACTACAGAAGATTTTACACGCGTATGGGAAATAAACGTAAAAGGTGCATTTATGGTAGGAAAAGAAGCCGCAAAATTTTTCACCCGTCAGAACAAAGGAAATATTATCAATATAGGTTCTACAGCAAGTTTATATGGATTTGCCAACGGCTCTGCTTATGTAGCCAGTAAATTTGCATTAAAAGGAATGACGGAATGCTGGAGAGCGGAGCTTAGAAAGCATAATGTAAGAGTGATGCAGATAAACCCTAGTGAAGTAGTTACGGATTTCGGTGAAAAGTCTGGCTATGGCTCAGATAAAAACGGAAAAAAGTTAACAGCATCCGAAATTGCACATGTTGCTATATCTATGTTGACAATGAATGATGTAGGTTTTATTACTGATGCTACCGTTTGGGCGACAAATCCTTAATAAAATTCAGAAAAAAATGAAAAAAGAACGTTTCGACACCGTTACCGATGGAATCATTGCAATCATTGTTACCTTAATGGTTCTTGAAATCAAGTTGCCCGAACTTACTGCTGTGAACACCTGGCCTTTAATACTACACATTGCAGTATATGCGCTAAGTTTTATTTATATAGCCATAGGTTGGCTCAATCACCACCACATGTTTATAAAAGTAGAAAAGGTAGATACTGGAACCGTATGGGCAAATTTTGCATTTCTTTTTACATTGTCATTGGTTCCACTTGCCACAGGTCCTTTGGGCGAAGAATTTCAGAAAACAGGAAGCCATGTATTCTATGGTGCGGTTTGTACATTAACAGCTTTAACCTATACCTTGCTTCAAGCAAGAGTAAATAAAAAGTATAATCATTCAAATAACAAAGTAAAGTATCATATGTTTGACATAATAGGAATAGTGTTGTATGGACTTAGTATTCCATTAAGTTTTGTAAGCATTTACATTTCAGCAATAATTTTTATAATGATACCCACAATATATTTTATGCAATCTAAACGGTTGCCGAAATTACACGAGCTAGAATAAGATTGAAAACTTCCGAGGCATAGAGCTTGTCAAAGCATTACTTCATTTTTTTTAAAGTATATTTTAATCTATATAACAGCACTTTACTTGAATCTGCATTCGGTTTGGTATCGTATAATTTTATAAGGTCGTTATTGATTACAAAAGCATAAGATTGTTGGTTCTTACCATACAGGTTAAAAATAACTTGATCAAAATCATCCATTGGATCACCATCAAAATCGTTCAGCAAATAATACGTGTTAATATTGGGCAGCCCAGTTAATTCACCAGCATCCGAAAATTTCACATGACTAACATTCCCCGCTGAATTGG
>Ga0105237_10007191_pt1 | contig 12222 bp, 8 predicted proteins | sample KBSC24metaG_FD_81520 | JGI IMG/M metagenome (GOLD analysis project Ga0105237, IMG submission 81520) | Corn rhizosphere microbial communities from Kellogg Biological Station, Michigan, USA - KBS C2-4 metaG | ecosystem: Host-associated > Plants > Roots > Rhizosphere > Soil | place: Michigan, USA...
CGACGGTGACGCGCGCCTTGAACGACGTACAGTCGTTGCTCTTATCCTTGCTCGGAATCCGGATTGGAATGGGCTTCAGACACTGAAAGCGGGTGGAGGGCTCAAAGTGGGAGCATTGCTTGCAGCAATGCAAGGCAGCGTTGCACTTGGGACAAGCGCCGCTGAAATCCACGTCCTCTGCCAACTGGGTCGAACAGTTGTAGCAGCGGGAAGCAGCTACATGCTGGACGAGGCGGGGCAGGCGCGGGCCTGTGACGTCGATGGGAGGGCGGGGTCCCTGCGGCTTCGAGCGGTCATCACGGAAGGGTTTGGAATCCCGTTCTGAATCCATGTACCCGTTTTGACGGTACTTACGATCGCTGTCCATGGGGAATTACTCCGTAAACTCAGCAGGACGAATTGGTGCTTTGGCGAAAATTCCTAAGATCAAATGAACCGGGTACCCATGCCCGGATTCCCCACGCCAGCCGCATGCGAGACGGGGGCGGCGACGCTTTCGTGGGAGTACAAAGCCTGAGAGGGGCAGGCCGAACTGACCTGTCCGGATAGTCAGGAAGACTATCCAGTTGCTTCAAGTACCTATTTACCACGGAATGGGTGTCAATTGCATCACAGTTTTGGCCTTTTACACGCAAATCGTACTGCTACTGGCTCCATTTCAACAGACTGTTGCAAGGACGAGTCAAAGGATCGTCAAAATGATTCGGGCTGACGCGTAAAGCGTACCCCAGCCGGCCCGTCCGGTCGAAGACCACATCCTTGCCGAATACGCTAACGGTTCCCTGCTGGTCCACTGAAGGCAAAACGACGACCTCCGTTTGCTCGAGGTTCCCCCCGTTATCGATGGCGCCCATGACGACCTCGACACGGACGTCGGAAGCATCGAGCCCGGCCAAGTCGATTGCGGCCCTGACCGCAACGGGCTTGCCGCTCAGCAGCGTGCCAGCCGGACCGGGTCCGGCATCGACGAATTTCACACGATCCCACAATTCGCGGACGCGGGAGTTCCAGCGCGCTTTATCGCGGATCTCGGCATAATTGCCGGCCGCGGCCCGGACGTGCTGCGAATGAGCGGGTTCGTAAAGCTCTGTCATGTACTCACGAACCATCCGCCGGCAATCGTACTGGGGGCTGATGTGAGTGAGAGATTGCTTGACGCGCCGCATCCATTCGCGAGGAGTCTGCTCCTTGTGCTCATAGAACATCGGCACGATTTCGTTTTCGAGCTGATAGTAAATGGCGCTGGCATGCAGGCCATCCTGATCTTCGGAGTAGGGCTCACGCTCACCGATCGACCAGCCGCCGGAATGTTCGTAGGCCTCGTCAAACCAACCATCGAGGATGCTGAGATTGAGCACGCCGTTGATGGCGGCTTTCATGCCGCTGGTGCCGCAGGCTTCTTCGCCGCGACGCGGATTGTTGAGCCAGAGGTCGACACCCTGTACCATCTCACGGCCGACCTTCATGTCGTAATCTTCAACAAAGACGACGTGCTTCCAAAGGTCGGGGTCGCGGGAGAATTGCACGACATCCCGAATGAAGGCCTTACCCGGCTGATCTTTGGGATGCGCCTTGCCGGCGATCACTAACTGCACCGGCATGTCCTTATTCAGGAGAATGCGCTTGAGACGTTCGAAGTCGCGGAACAGCAGGGTCGCGCGCTTGTAGGTGGCGAAGCGGCGCGCGAAACCGATGGTGAAGACGTTCGGATCAAGGACGTCGCGGGCGCGGCGGACCTCGGATGCGGAAGCCTGGCGTCGCAGCGCTGCTTCGTGTTGATGGGTACGAACGAAATTGACGAGGCGGCGCTTACGGCGGCGATGCACGTCGAGCAGTTCTTCATCGGGGATCTCGTTGACCTGTTCCCAGATGCCAGGCTCGTTGAAGCGCTGCCGCCAGTCGGGCTCGAGATACTGATCGTAAAGCGAGGCCAGCTCGTCATTCAGCCAGCTCGGCAGATGAACGCCATTGGTGATGGAAGTGATCGGGACTTCCCAGAGGGGAAGCTGGGGCCACAGGTCGTGGAACATTTCCTGCGAAACGTGGCGGTGCAGGCGGCTGACGGCGTTGCGGAACGAAGAAGTGTTCAACGCAAGCACGGCCATGGAGAAGCGCTCATCGCGATTGAAGACGTTGCGACGGCCCAGGGCCATGAGCTGCTGGAAATCGATTCCTACTTCGGAACAGTAGTCGGAGAAGTAGTGATACATCAGGCCCGGGTCGAACAAGTCGATACCGGCCGGCACGGGAGTATGGGTGGTGAAAACGTTGCTGGTGCGGGCAGCGTCCTGCGCTTCTTCAAAGGTAAGGCCGCTATCGCGCATGAAGAGGCGAATCTGCTCGAGCGCGAGAAATGCCGAGTGGCCTTCATTCATGTGGAATACGGTGGGACTGAGGTCCATCGCCTTAAGGGCGCGCATGCCGCCGATTCCTAAGACGACTTCCTGACGGATGCGGGTATCGATGTCGCCGCCATAGAGCGAGTCGGTAATGTCGCGATCCTGCGGTAAAACATTTTCCGGAATGTTTGTATCGAGCAGATACAGGCTGATCCTGCCAACGTTGAGACGCCAGACCTGAATGTAGACGTTGCCGGTGGGGAGCTTGACTGTGACCTTGAGGTCGGTCCCGTCGGCGGCTTTGACGGGGATTAGCGGCAGGGTGTAGAAATCGTTCATCGGGTAGCGTTCCTGCTGCCACCCGTCGGGATTCAGAAATTGGCGAAAGTAGCCCTGTTGATAAAGGAGGCCGAGACCAATCAGAGGGTAGTCCTGATTGCTGCACGACTTCAGGTGGTCGCCGGAAAGAATGCCCAAACCGCCGGAATAGACCGGCAGGCATTCAGTGAGCCCGTATTCCGCCGAGAAGTACGCAATCAGTTTACCGTCTGTAACGGTGTTTCGCTTCTGGACGCAAAAGTCGTACGTCTCGCAGGCGCTGCGATACAACGCAAGGTATCGTGGATCATTGGCAGCGCGTGTCAGGGTTGCCTGAGAGACGCGGCCGAGCATCAGCACGGGATTATAACCGCAGTCACGCCACAGCACGGGATCCAGGCGCCGGAAGGCCGAGCGGACGATTGGTTCCCAACTCCACAGCAGGTTGTACGCGAGTTCGGCCAAACGTTCAATCGCGTCGGGAAGCGCAGGGCGGACTAAAAACTCTCGGATCGGTTGAATATGAAAGGGCATACCCAAAGGGCTTCCTTCAAGATAGCAGATCGGCACAAAAATGCCCGGGCTGTAGGGCTTGGCGGAAAGGCAGCATAGGAACGCTTACTAAGCGGGATCGCTCCGTTCAAAAACACGTCACAACCCATAGCAAGTACCGCTTCCTTGCGGTCGCGGCTCGGAAACATTCGCGCACACGTCTACCGAGCCGAGACTGCGAAGGAGCGGTACAGCCCAGTTTCTTCATTATCTTTGGCGGCCCGCAGGGCCATGCGACACTCCCTCGTGTCCACTAGTCTTCGCGGAGTGCGGTCATGGCGTCTACGCGCGAAGCGCGACGGGCGGGGGCCCAACCCGCGAGCAGCGCTGCGACCAGCAGAAGAAGCGGCGCGGCGATGAGAGTGGTCAGATCCCTTGCCTTGACGCCGAAGAGGAACGTCTCGACGACGCGCGCGGCGCCGTAAGCGATGGGAATCCCCACAGCCAGTCCGGCGGCAGCCAGCCACAAGACTTCGCGTTCGACCATCCAGAGAACGCGATTGCGCTGGGCACCGAGGGCCATGCGGATGCCGATCTCGCCGCTCCTTCTGGCGACGTTATACGCCATCGTGCGGTAGAGGCCGACGCAAGCGATGGCCATCGCGAGGAGCGCGAAGCCGGTACACAGAGTGGCGAAAGTGCGCTCCTGCCCGACGGTCTGTTCAATCACGCGCTCCTGAGTAGTGATGTTGGTGATCGGAATCCGCGAGTCCGCCTGGCGCACCAATTCGCGGACGCTGGGGACTAATGCAAGGGGATCGGCGACAGAGGAGAAAACCTGGTTGGCGTCGCGGAGAGCTTCATACGCAGGATAGGGATGTTGCCGCTGACCATGCCGCGGTTGGCATCGCGGAAATTACTGCCCGAAAACCCGTGCGCCACCTTGGGAAATTCTTTGGTGTGGTATTGAATGACGGCCAGCTGCTCCGGTTGTTCGACCGGGAGGGACCGCAGGAAGATGGCGTCGAGGAAGCTGTAGATTGCGGTGTTCGCGCCAATGCCTAGCGCCAGGGAAAGGGCCGCCAGGATTGTGAAGGTTGGGCTCTTCCGGACCATCCGGAGGAGTAGCGAAGGTCCTGGCGGATTTGTTCGAGGAGGGTGCCCACGGTTGGTTAGACGAATGTACGGGAAGGCGGTTGGCGGGCTTCCCGAATGGGCAGGCGGAAGCGCCTACCCCCCTAAGCTGAACGGCCGGAGCGAAGTTATTAATATGGAATTTTGACGGGGCGGGAATCGTTGGGGTCGGCCCAGCGAGTGTTGGGGACGGTGGGGGTCCAGCCGGGGCGGCCGGGGTCTTGATCGTACGGATAGCCGCCGAGGCGCAGATAGAGTTCGCTGTATTCGCGGAGTTTGTCGCGGTTGAGCTTGACGCCGAGGCCGGGTGCGTCCGGGACACGGATGGCGCCGTTTTCGTAGCGCATCAGGCCGCCTTCGATGATGTCGTCGGTGAGGTGGTGGTAATGGGCGTCGGCGGCGAAGGAGAGGTTCGGAATGACGGCGCCCAGGTGGAGCATGGTGGCGAGTTGGATCCCCAGTTCGCCGGAGGAGTGGACGGCGACGCCAAGCTGAAACGTCTCGCAGACGGCGGCGGCTTTGACGCAGGCGCGGATTCCGCCCCAGAAGGTGGTGTCGAGCAGGATGACGTCAACTGCCGTATCTAATATGTTGGCGGCGAGTTGCTCAAAATTGACGACAACGGTATTGGTGGCAAGAGGCACGCGCACCATCTGGCGGGTGCGCCGCATGCCGTGGAGGCCGTAGACGGGATCTTCCAGATAGTCGTTGCGCAGGCCTTCGATGGCCTGTCCGAAGCGAATGGCCTGCTCGGTAGACCAAACGGCGTTACAGTCGTAACGAAGCGAGTCTTGGGGGAACTCGGCGGCGACTGCCCGGTAGACCTCCAATTCGTAATCCTGGGGAAAGACGCCGGCCTTCACTTTGTGGGTGGTGAAACCGAATCGGCGCTTCGATTCGCGGGCGCTCGCGAGTACTTGGTCGATGGTGCGGACTTCGCCTTCGCCGGTTCGCGGATTGGGGTAACGGAAGAAGCAATAGGAGGCGAAGGGCACACGATCGCGCAGGCGGCCGCCCAGGATTTCACTGACGGACACGCCCCACGCCTGGCCCAAAATGTCGAGGCACGCGAACTCCAGGGCGGCCAGAATCTGGGTGCGATTGTTGTAGAGGGACGCCGTGGGATTGGCGATGAGGAAGCGCATTTCTTCCAATTTCGCCGGGTCGTGGCCGACCAGGTAGGCTTTCATCGCACGGAAGGTGGCTTCAGCAGATTCGCCGCCACCGCCCATCTCGCCGAGGCCTATGAGGCCATTATCTGTCTCCACTTCGACGATGGTGCGGACGAAACGGCCCCAGTGGCAGCCATTGGCATGGCGCAGGGGAGCTTCCAGGGGAACCGTGACGGTGGTCGCCCGGATATCCCGGATTTTCATAATTTGTTTCATGGTACAACAATATTCAGCATGAACCCGATAGCCGAGAATCAACAGCAGGCGTTAGTGTCGCGCCTGATGACCGCGTGCGGTGGAGCGTACAGCCCCGAGACACGACGTAAGTATTATATTTCGGGTCCGCAGTGGGCCGGAGCGTATGAAGGACACGCGCTCTTCCATGCGCCGACGCGGCCGCCGATTGGCTTCGAAGACGTGATTCGGAAGTACGGCGAGATTGGGATCGGCTATTGGAGCACGCACGACACGGATGTAATTCCGACGAGTGCGCTGGGCAAGCCGGAACAGGCGGAGATCGTCGGACGGATCCAGAAATCGCTGGCGGACAACGGGCTGAAGTGCTCGATGGTGACGACGGAGACTTTCCACCACGCGGTGTGGGCGGCGAGTCCCGCGGCGGAGTCCCCCGGCGTCCGGGAGTACGCGAATTTCCGGGTGGAAAACACGGTCGAGATTGGGCATGAGCTGGGCGCGAATTTCGCCGTCTACTGGCCAGGCTCGCTCGGATATTACGTGCAGGGCGCGATTGAAGAGACGCAGACGCTGAAGTGGTACGCGGGTGCCATCAACGCTGCGTGCGAGCGTGACATTATCGTGGCCAAGAAGAAGGGCCGCTCAACGTTGAAGCACTGCCTGGAGGCCAAGCCCTTCGAACCGCAGGCCGAGATTTTGCTGCCTACCAGCGATGCGATGCTGGCGTTCATCAGTTCGGGACTGCTGACTCATCCGGAGATGGTCGGGCTGAATCCGGAGTATCTACACGAATTGATGTGGGGCGCGGCGCCGCGAGCGGTGTTGGCGCGGGCTCTGCTTGCCGGCAAGCTGTTTCACTTCGACATCAACGACGGCTATCGACTGAAGCACGATGTGGACATCGGGGTCGGGCTGGTGAATCCGCTGGACTGGCTGAATGTACTGGTGCTGTTGCGCAGTCACGGCTATAACGGGCCATTCAACCTGGACTACAAGCCGCCGCGCACCACGAGTCAGTTTGGTGTCTTCGAAGTGAGCTTCCCGACAGCGGTGGATCGCTTCATCACTCTGTGGGAGATGGCGGGCGAGGTACTGACCGACCCGATCATCAAAGAGGCGACGGACGCGCTCAAGGCGGGCGGTCCGGCGGTGGACACGCGCGATGCCGAAGCGCTCGCGAAGTCGAATTACGAGTTGCTGACACTGCATGAATTGATCGCCCACCGCCTGGTGCAGATTCTGCTCGGCCTGCATCGCGGCCGGGTCTTCGCGTAGGCAAAAGGACAGGCCATGCTGCCTCACCAGTGGGAGACGTTCAAGAAAGCTGCCCGGCGCGAAAAGATCGATCGCGTTCCGATGGCGCTGATTGTGGATAGTCCGTGGATCCCCGGCTACCTGGGCATCAAGCACATGGACTACTACCTGGACCCGGAACTGTGGTTCCAATCGAATCTCAAAATCATGCAGGAGTTCCCGGAGATCATCTTCGTCCCGTCGTGGTGGATGGAGTACGGGATGGCGGCGGAGCCCTCGGTGCTGGGCTCCAAGATCAAATTCTGGCAGGACAATACGCCGAGCGAATATCACACGCTACAGCGTCTGGAAGACATCGACAACTTCCCGGAGTACGAAGTGGAAGCTGATGCGTTCGCAGCATTGACTCTGCATCGCATCGGGATGATCAAGCAGCGGATCTTCGATCACGGCTACATTTTGCCGATGGTGACGGCGCGGGGGCCGTTGTGCACGGCGGGCTTCGTACGCGGAACGACGCACTTCATGATCGACCTGGTGGAAGACCCCAAGGGCGCGCACCGGCTGATCGACCTCTGCACGCGGGTGGTGATCGACTGGCTGAAGGCTCAGCACAAGATGATGGGCGATAAGGTGGAAAGCATCTTCATCCTGGACGACATCGTAGGCTTCATCAACGAAGACCACTACCTGGAGTTTGCCCACCCTTATTTGAAGCGGATCTGCGACGCATTTCCGAAAGACTGGGTGAAGGTGTATCACAATGATGCCGAGGTGGATGCCTGTCTCGACCACCTGCCCGACGCGGGATTCAACGTACTGAACTGGGGCAAGCAGAAACACATCACGGAAGTGAAGCGGCGTGTGGGGGACAGGATGTGCCTGATGGGCAACGTCAACCCTCTGGAGATTGCGGTACGCGGCACGCCGGATGAAGTGCGCGACGAAACTTTGGAAGTGCTCGAGGGATCGGGCGGCGAGGGGATCATCCTCTCGGTAGGCGGCGGGGTAAGCCCGGGCATGCCTCGTGAGAACGTAGTCGCGATGCTCGACGCACTCAAGGAGTTCAACGATCGCCGCGCATAGAAGACTACCGGCTCGCTAGATTCGGTGCCCTTCCGAGCCGCGACCGCAAGGGAGTGCTGCTTTCGACTTGAAGGCGGGGATAGAGAAAGCGCAGAGAGAATAGCCATGGTTGACTACGCTTTGATGAATCAGTTCCTTTACGAAGGGAACGCCAAGGAAGTCGAGCAGATGACGATCGCGGCGTTGGCTGAGGGACGTTCGGCGCAAGAGATCCTGAACGAGGGACTGATCGCCGGGATGAGCGTAGTCGGCGAAGACTTCAAGCACAACGTGTTGTACGTTCCCGAGGTGCTGATTGCGGCGCGTGCGATGAAGGCGGGGATGGCAGTGTTGAAGCCGCTGCTCAGCGCTAAGGAAGGCGGCACCAAGCCGGTGGGCGTGCTGTTGATGGGGACGGTGCGCGGCGACTTGCACGATATCGGCAAGAACCTGGTATGTATGATGGCGGAAGGCGCGGGTTTCGAGGTCCACGACATCGGGGTCGATCAGAGCGTGGATAAATTCATGGCGGCGGCGGCGAAATGCAATCCGACGATCATCGGGATGAGCGCTCTCCTGACTACGACGATGACCTACATGAAGACGGTGATCGACGGCTTCGAGGCGGCTGGGCTGAGCCACATCAAAATGGCGGTAGGCGGTGCGCCCATCAGCCAGATGTTCGCGGACGAGATCGGGGCGGACGGGTACGGCTCCAATGCGTCGGCGGCGGTCGATCTATTTTTGAAACTCGCGAAATCAGGGGCGGACGATGACCCGGTACAAAATCCTCTACTGGCAGGAAGTTCCCACTCAAATCAAAGCTGAAGACGACGATCTGGACGAGATCAGCATCTCCCTCTCACCACGCTTTCTCGAGCGCATTGATGTGCTTGCGGCGAAGCGCGGCCTGCAAAAATCGGATGACTATCTGGCGCAGTGGCACTGGAGCGACGAGCAGGAGCGCGAGGGGCCGGCTGGTCACGTCGCGTTGGCCATTGCCCAGGAACTGGAACGCGAATTTCCATCCTGAAATTTCAGTTCATTGGTTAAATCATTCCGAAATTGGCTTGACGTATACATTGTTTGGGTGTAAAACAAAACAACGTTTTTGTGTGTGCTAGAAGTGCGCGGAAAAATTGCGTTTCAACGCACGGTCGAGGTTTTTGAAAAATTGACATTCGGCGGTTGGGGGCATATATCTGCTACTGCTGCATAAAAACAGGAATTGACCGGCTTGTACAGCGGCGGGGACGGAATTCCACACGTCGATCGTGAAGGGAGTCGGTCGACCACGGTGGAATCGCAGAAACACTTGTTGCCGGTGGGATAGGGGCCTGCTGGCAACCGTAAGACTTGAGGGGTTAGCACGAGCGAACTGAATCGCTCGTATAGAGGTTAGCTACATGCGAAAGACAACGTTTGTCGTCCTTCTTTTGCTCGCACTCGGGATGTCTGGGTACGCGCAAACAACCAGCGGATCCATCAGCGGCAGTATCGTGGATTCGCAGCACGCTTCCATAGCCAACGCGGTTATCACAGCTACGGAGCAAGACCAGAAAATCACTTACAACGCGAAGACCGACGAAGCTGGACGCTTCGTATTTGCACAGGTTCCTCCCGGCGGCTACACGATCGCCGTCCAGGTTCCTGGATTTAAGAAGTATGAACGCACTGGCATCACGCTCAACGCGAACGACCGCCTGGCTCTCGGTGAACTGCCGATGGAAGTCGGCGCGCTGACCGAGCAAATCGAAGTCACGACTTCGGCCGTGCAACTGCAGACGGAGAGTGCGGAACGCTCCACCGCCTTGGTCGGGACGCAGATGGAAAACATCGCGGTCAACAGCCGCAGCTATCTTGATCTGGTGAAATTAGTGCCGGGCGTCGTTAGCACGGTGAACTTGCAGACCGCGGGTCCTGGGGGACTGGCGAACATCTCTGCCAACGGCACGCGCACCAATTCCAATCAGTTGACGGTGAATGGCATCAGCAACGTCGATACCGGATCGAACGGCGGCGCCAACGTCACCTTCAGTCTCGACTCGGTACAGGAATTCAAGATCCTCACAGGCGTCTATCAGGCGGAATACGGCCGGTCGATGGGCGCGCAGATCAACGTGGTGACGAAAAGCGGCGCCTCCAAGTTCTTCGGCAGCGCGTACTGGTTTCACCGGCACGATTCGTTGAATGCCAACAACTGGCTCAACAACCGCAACGGCCTGCCTCGCAATCTTTTCCGCTTCAATGATCTCGGCTTCACCTTTGGCGGTCCGGTGCTGATTCCCAAAGTCATCCGGAGCCGCGACAAGCTGTTCTTCTTCTGGAGTGAAGAGTTCCAACGTCAGCTCCGCCCGCAGGGTGCGAGGAACGTGACGGTGCCGACGGCCCTCGAGCGCACCGGCGACTTTTCCAAAAGCGTGGATAACAACGGTAACGCTTTTACGATCAAGGATCCGCAGACCGGAGCGGCTTTCCCCAACAACGTGATTCCCACCAGCCGGCTCTATGCTCCCGGGATTGCTCTGTTGAAGATGCTGCCGGCGCCGAACGTGGCAAATTCCTGCGCAGTTACTCCTGGAGCTGGAGGTTGCATCAAGGGATACGATTATCAGTCGCAGATCTCCGATCAATATCCGCGCCGCGAAGATCTCGTCAAAATTGACTATAACCTGACGCAGAAGGCTCGCATCTTCGGCCACGTCGTCAACAACAACAACACGTATTCGTCGTACTACGGTTCGTTCGTGTTGGGCGCCAATCTGCCGCTGTCGCCGATTCAGTATGCGAACCCTGGCAATAGCTACGCTATCGGCGCCACCTATATTTTCAGCCCCACACTGACCAACGAGTTCAATATGGGGACGAGCCACAACAGCATTCTGATCGACCAGACCGGCACAGGATTCACGCGCGCCGCTTCGGGAGTCAACCTACCGCTGCTTTACCCGAGCGCCGTTCAGCGGGACTATCTGCCTCAGGTCGCATTCGGTGGCAGCCGCCTCGCCGCCAGCCCGACCTTCGGAACGAGCGACGCGCCGTTCATCAATTACAACACCACCATCGATATCACCGACAGCGTGTCGAAGGTGTGGAATCGCCACACCATCAAGGCGGGGATGTACCTGCAGCGCAGCCGCAAGGACCAGACCTCCTTCGGCGCGTTCGACGGCAGCTACAATTTCGGCGACAACTCTTCGAACCCGTACGACACCGGCTATGGGTATGCCAACGCCGCGATCGGTGTGTACAACAACTTCTCGCAGGCCGCCAACTTCATCAACGGCCAGTATCGCTACTGGAACGTCGAATTCTATGCCCAGGACACCTGGAAGGTAACTTCCCGGCTGACCTTGGACTACGGGCTGCGCGCCGCCTGGTATCAGCCCCAGTATGACAAGTCCCTGCAGGCATCCACTTTCGTTTTGAGCGCATGGGATCCGAAGCAGGCGCCCCGCCTGTACCAGCCGGCGATCGTGAATGGCGTCCGCTCGGCAGTCGATACCGCCACCAACACCGTACTTCCCGCTGCTGACATCGGCTTCATCGTGCCGGGTACCGGCGCCGTGGCGAATGGCATCCAGCAGGGCGGCGTGAACGGGTTCACCAACTACCTGCAGAAGAGCAGAGGCCCGCAATGGGGACCTCGCCTCGGCATCGCTTGGGATCCCACCGGCGAGCAGAAGGTGGTCATTCGGACTGGAGCCGGCATCTATTACGATCGTTACCAAGGCAACCGCGTATTCGACTACGTGCGCAACCCGCCGCTCGGTATTCAGCCTACTTTGAACTTTGGCTACGCCAGCGACATCAACCCGTCGTCGGCCCTGTTGTCGCCGCCGAGCTTCTATGCTGCCGACCCCGAAGGCAAGCTGCCCACGGTTTACAACTTCACGATGGGTGTCCAGACCAAGCTGCCGTTCGGGCTGCGCCTCGACACCGCTTATGTCGGCGCGCTGTTCCGCCATCTGCAGGACAATCGCAACCTGAACTACGTGCCGTTTGGCGCCGCGTTCCAGCCCAATCTGCAGGATCCGACCATCACGTCGACCCTCCCCGGCGGCGCTGCTCTTCCGGCGAACTTCCTGCGCCCGCTGCGCGGGATTTCGGACATCAACCTGTATGAAGCGGCCGCGACCGGCAACTACAACTCGTTGCAGGTAACGGTGGATCGTCGCGTTGGACGCCTGTTCCTCGGTATGGCTTATACGTGGAGCAAGGATCTGACGACGGCGAGCGGCGACACCAATTTC
>Ga0105237_10007194_pt1 | contig 12218 bp, 4 predicted proteins | sample KBSC24metaG_FD_81520 | JGI IMG/M metagenome (GOLD analysis project Ga0105237, IMG submission 81520) | Corn rhizosphere microbial communities from Kellogg Biological Station, Michigan, USA - KBS C2-4 metaG | ecosystem: Host-associated > Plants > Roots > Rhizosphere > Soil | place: Michigan, USA...
GTGGACGAGCCCGATATCGGCGGAGCCCAGGCTGAAGGCGTTGGCGGAGGCCCCGGCGCTGGTCTTCACCAGCGCCCGCGGTTGCGCCATCAGCGTCGCCGCGGACGCATCGCCGCCCAGCAGAATGGTCGTTGTCCCCGTCGCAGCCCCGGCGATCACCAGCTGGCCGCTACCCTGCGCGGTGACGTCGAAGCGAACCTTCGCGCCGGCCGCGCCGACATAGTTCCCCGGAAGGACCAGCGTATCACCCGCCGCGGCGCCCCGGAAATCGATCAGCCCGTGATTCTCGAAGGTGTTGAGCCCAACCATCGTGACGGTCTGCGCCGCTGGCGAGGCCGCGGCGGAGGCAGCGCGAACGGACTGCGCCGCCGGTGCTGCGGATCCGACCACGAAGGTGCCGCTGTTGACGAACATGTTCGATCCGCCGCCGAAGTCGCTGTCCTTGGTCGCGACGAAGGTACCGTTGTTGACGAAGCTGTCGTTGAAACCGGCGAACTTCACCGCGCCGACGACCATGCCCGTATTGGTCACGTTGACCGGGCCACCGCTCGCGACGATCGCGAAGCCGCTTCCTCCGGTGATCGTCCCGGCATTGTCGACGCGCACGGCACCCGCTGCCGGATGGGCGGGCGGCAGCGGCTGCGGCTCGTCCTGGCCGACATAGCCATCGCGCGGGGCGTACCCCCAATAATGGACGATCGGCGTCACGTGCGGGGTCGCATCGATCACCACGCCGTTGTTAACCCCGGCAATGCTGCCGCCGCTCGCCACGGTAAGGTGTGCGGTATAGGCCTGGAGGACCGCCCCGTCGGTGCCACCCGAAACGGCGCCGCGTACCGAGAGGCTTGCCGCGTCGAAGCCACGCAGCGCCACGGCCTCGGCCTGCGCCGATTGCGTCGCACCGACATCGGCCGAAACCCGTCGTCCCTCGGCGAATACGCCGATCGAGCCCTGGCCGCTGACGACGACCTTGCCCGTGGTGATCGCCACCGAGCCCGTTGTGGTGCTCGCCATCACGCCGTTCGAATGCGCGCCGGTGGTGGTGATGGCGGCGGCGTTGATCGCGATCGTGCTGCCGGTGATCGCCTCCTCCGGGATGCGCGGATCCTCGGTCGGGAAGCCGGAGGCCTTGGTGCCGCCCTTCTTCGCCTGTTCGGCCGGCGGGTCATAGGGGTAGACCTCGGAATGGCGCTTGCGTTCGGTGACCTCGATGCCCGCCGAGCCCCGGCCGGTCGTGGTGATCGGGCCGGTCAGGGCGATCGTGATGTCTCCCGGCGAGGTCGCGCGCACGCCCGAGCTGAAATAGCTGCCGGTGGTGCTGATCGGGCCCGCGCCGCTGATCTGGATGCCGCCATTGCCGGCATAGGCCACGACCGCGTTGGAGCGGACGCCTTCGGTCGACAGCGCGCCCGAGAAGCTCAGGACGTCGCGCTCGCCGTTCAGGTGCACGGCCTGCGCATAGACGCCCTTCGTTTCCACGCTGTTCAGCACCGCCTTTGCCGTGCCGTTGGCGGCGTAGAGGCTCACGCCTTCGCCGTAATTGCCGTGCGTCGAGACCTTGCCCGTCACCGTGGCGAGCACGTCGCCGTGGCGGGTGTTGTCCGACAGCAGCAGCGCGGAACTGGACTCCCCCTGGGTGGACACCTCCTTGAGCGATACGGTGATGCCGCCCGGGCCGTCGCTTTCTGCCGTGCCGACGCCGTTGCTGGTGACCGCGGAGATGCCGTGCGCGCTGTCGCCGCTGGTCGACAGGCTGGCTTGGGTGATCGAGATGGTGCCGCCGCGGATGCTGTACGCGGAAATGGCATTGCTCGTGCCCACCGCGGTCGAGATCGTGCCGCTGCCGTCGATCGTCACGTCGCCCGTCGCCTGGGCCGAAATGCCGTGCGCGACAGCAGAACCATAGGGCCCGGACCCCTCGGCCGTCGTGATCGCGGCATCGTTGTGGATCGTCACGCCCCCGCCCACCGCCTGCGCGGTGATCGCGGCATAGCTGCCGGTCTTGTGGATCGTGCCATGGGTGCTGATCTCGACCGAGGCGCCATAGGCCTGGATCGCATTGGCATAGTCGCCGCCGGTGACGTTCGTCGCCTCAACCGACACATGCCCCAGGCCCTGATAGCTCACCACCAGCACCGCGCTGGCGCCGCCCCCGGTCGCGGCCACGTCACTGGCGCGGATCGCCACGTCGCCGATCAGCGAAACGCCCGCGACGCCGTTCGATTTCGCGCCCACCGCCGCAACATGCGCGGCGTCGATCTGGACGTTACCCTGTAGAGCAACGGCATAGACGCCGGTGCTGTAGGCCCCTTTCGTCGAGATGCCGCCGGTCACCGATACGCTGGCGTTGCCGCCATAGCTGACTGCCACGATGCCGCCCGCATCGGTTTCCCCCTGCGTCGCGATGGTGCCCGCGACGATGGCCAGGTCGCCGTCCACCTTTGCCTCGACGCCCTTGGAGTAGACGCCCGCGGTGCTGATCGCGCCGACCTCGATCCTGGCGGTGTAGGTGCCCGTCTCGGGAAGGCCGGTCGCGCTCACCTGAACCCCGGTGGCATGCTCGCCCGCGGTGGTGATGGTGCCGACGCTGATCTGGGTGTTCCCGTAGATGGTGCCCGCCAGCACGCCGACCGCGTGCCCGCCGCTGGTCGCGATCTCCTTCGCCGCGATCACGAGATCGCCGTCGCCGACATTTGCATCGATGCCGACCGATCCCTCGCCCTTCGTCGTGACCGATCCCGCGGTGATGTGCAGGAAGCCATAGGCGCCGCCTGCCGAAATGCCCTCCGCCCAGAAGGTGTGCTTGCCCTCGCTCAAGCGCCCGCCCTCGGTGGTGACGGAATCGACGCTGATCTCGACATCGCCGCGACCGGAGACGTTGATGCCGTGCGCACCGTCGCCGGTGACGGCGATCGTGCCCGCCTTGATCACGGTCGGCGGCGGGGGCCCGTCGCGCTCGCCATTGCTGGTGTTGAAGGCGGCGTAGATGCCGTCCGACAGGTCACCGCTCGTCTTGACGGTGCCCGCGTCCACCGCTGCGGTGCCGCCCGCCAGCACCACCACGCCGGCGGCGCGCTTGCCGCTCGTCTCGATCGAGCTGACGCTCACCTCGATATGGCTCTTCGCGTCCAGCGCGCGGGCATCGACGCCGTATGCCGCGCCACCGGCGGTGCTGATATGCTGGCCCGAGATCGAGACGTTGCCGTAGACGCTGTAGCCGAACAGGCCCGTGCTGCCATAGCCCGAGGACTTGATCGTACCGGCCTGCACGGCAATGTCGCCAAAGCCGATGGCGGTTACCACCCGCGAATAGTCGCGCGTCGTGGTGCCCGTGCCGATCGCTACCTTGGTCGTCCATTCCGAATAGTTGACCGCATAGACGCCGACCGAATTGGCGCCATCGGCACGCACCGAGCCCGCGGTGATGTCGATAGTGCCGTTCGCCGTCTGGACGTTGATGCCGTGCGAACCGGCGCCTGCGGTCTCCACGCTGCCGGCCGAGACCGTCACCGCCCCCGCCGCCTTGGCGTAGATGCCCTGCGAACCCTGGCCGGCGGTTTTGACATGGTCGACGTCGATCGTGACGGCGCCTTCCTTGGAGATCGCGCCGACGCCGAACGCCCCCGCACCGCTGGTGACCACCGACCCCGCCTTGATCGCGACATCGCCATAGCCGATGCCGACGATGCCGTCCGCCTGGTCGCCGAAGGTGTTGATCGATCCGACGGTGACGTCGATGCGCCCGCCGGGCGCACCGTTGCGCACATAGACGCCGTCCGACTCATAGCCGCTGGTGACGACGGAGCCGATATTGACGGTGAGATCGCGGGTCGGTGCCTTGCCGTTGTCGATGGCGAAATCGCTGTGGACATAGACGCCCTTGCCATTGTCGCCGGAGGTCGAGACGGTATCGGCGATGACCGTGGCCTGGGTGCCGATCGCCAGGATGCCGATCCCGTCGCTGGTAACGTCGCCGACCGTCACGTCGGTCGCCCCGCCGGAAATCGCGCGGATCCCAACGCCGCCCGGGCTCGCCGCCGAGACGCTGCCTATCTGGATGCTGGTGTTGCCGAGGTAGCTGCTGCCGTAGACGGCATCGGTGTTGCTGCCCTGCACCGCGACGGTCTGCGCGGTGATATGCGTGTCGCCGGCATAGCCGGTGGCCCAGATGCCGGCCGCACCATAGCCCGCGGTGTTCACGTTGCCCGCGTCGATGGTGATCCCGCCCGACTGGCCGCCCAGATTGTTGTTCGCGTAGATGCCGTGCGCGCGATAGCCCTGCGTCTCGATCGTACCCGCCTGGACCGTGATCGGTCCCGAACCATAGGCATGGATGGCGGCCGAATTGGCGCCCTGGGTGCTGATCGCCGTCACGTCGATCGTCGTCGTGCCGTTGGTGCGCGTGTCGATGCCGGGCGCGTCGTCGCCCACCGTGGCGATCGTGCCGGCATGCACCGCGATGGCGCCGCTGTCGCTGCGCGCTTGGATGCCGGTGGACTGACCACCGGCCGTGGCGACGTCGCCGACATGCACGGTGAGGTCGCCGACGCTGGTTTCCGCGAGGATGCCCTTGGCGCCCTGCCCGCTGGTGGCGATCGCGCTCGCGCCATCGGCCAGGATTGCCGCGCCGCCGCCGGACAGGTTGCTGACGCTGATGCTGTGCGTCTGATCGGCCGTGGTCTCGATCTGAACGCCATCGTCGAGGCGCACGGTGAGGTCCTGCGGCGGCTGGGTGGCGTCCACCGAATAGGCGATACCGCTCGGGTAGCTGGTGCCCGCCGGGCAGGTGATCGCGACGAGCGTCAGCGTCCCGCAGCTCTGCGCCCTGGCCGGCGCCGCGCCGATGAGCAATGCGGCAGCCGCGCCCGTGAGGCAGGTGCCCAGCCGAAGCGCCGCGCGACGGCGCGCGACGGTATTGAAAGAAACGTTCCCAAATCCTGTGCGTTGAAACTGCTGCACGCGACCGCTCCCTGACATGTCGGGCGGTCCGCCGTTCCTCCACCTGTACAATGCGCGCCACGCCCCCCTTGCGGCGGGCATCGCTGCGCTTGTCGGTTGGATGGTCCGGCGGCCCCTCTGCCCCTTCGACGCCGAGCAGGAGCGCCAGCCGTAAGGAAAATTTACGAATATGCCTTTGTGGCGAAACGGAATTGCCGCGAGCACGCCGCAGAAAACTTTTATGCTGCGCGAGTTACGGTTCTGCGCCTGGCGCGGCGTCTTATCTCCTATTCGGTGTATTCGCGCGGTCACGCAAATCCGCCACTTTCGCGCCTCCTGCGCATCGGTGCGAAGCGGGCGCGATGATTTGGCAGCCCTTCGTTCCAAATCGAGCGACTTGACGCATCCGGCGCATCCCGATTTGTTGCGCCGCAGTATTGCGTTAACGTTTGGAAGGCGAACGAGCAGAAACGTGTCCAGGGTCGAAGGCTCGCTTTCCGAAACGTTCATGGCGCACCGCAGCGCACTTGCGCGTTTCCTTGCGACACGCTGCGGCGGGGACGTGGCGGAGGATCTGCTGCAGGAATTGTGGATCAAGGTGCAGCTGAGCGACACCCTGATCGAGAAGCCGCTGCCCTATCTCTATCGCATGGCGCACCGCTTGGTGCTCGATACCCGGCGGGGTGCGTCGCGGGCGAAGGATCGCGAGCATAGCTGGAGCATCACCAGCGGCGCGATCGAGGATGCCGAGGCCGCGCTGGCCGAACGCGCGCTGCTCGCCCGGGAGAGGCTCCAACATATCGAAGCCGCGCTTGGGCGGCTCGGCGCCCGCGCGGCCCGGATCTTCCTGCGCTACCGCGTCGACGGCGTGGAGCAGCGCAGGATCGCGGAGGAACTGGGCGTCAGCCTCAGTACCGTGGAAAAGGAATTGCGGCGCAGCTATGTCGCCCTTTCGGGACTGGAAAGGGAACCGGATGAGCGTTGAGGCCTCGCTCGGCGTCATCGGAGGCAGGAGGAGCCGATGACCGAGCGCGAGATTGCTGCCCAGGCGTCGCAATGGGCGATCCGCACCGACGATCCCGCGTTCGAGGATTGGCCGGCGCTCGAGGCATGGCTGGCGGCCGATCCGCGGCATGCCGTCGCGTTCGACCGGGTCTCGATCATGGTGGACGAGGCCGCGGTTCTGCTGCGCGACGCGGCGCGGCCTGCGCCCTCCGGCATGACGGGACGGAGGCTGCTGATCCGCCTTCCCCGTCGCACGATTCCGGTCGCCATAGGTGGGGCGCTTGCCGCATCGCTTGCTGCCGCACTGTGGATGGGGTTGCCGCTCGGACCCAGGCCGGCTGAATCCGCCCAGCTGGTGACGACACGCGCGGGCGAGATACGCCGGGTCGATCTGGGTCGAGACGGCACGGTCGTGCTGAACGGCGATAGCGAACTGCGCCGCGATCCGGGCAGCCCCAGCCGCATGACGCTCGTCCGCGGCCAGGCGAGTTTCGATATCGTCCACGATCCCGCGCGCGCCTTCACTGTCCAGGTCGACAAGGTCGAGATCATCGACATCGGCACACGCTTCGACGTCAAGCGCAGCGACGCGGCGATCCGGGTGGCGGTCGCCGAGGGCATGGTGCGCCTGAAGCTCGGCGTGCGCGCGGTCACGCTGGCGGCCGGGCAGGAAAGCCGCGTCACGCGGGACGGCGTCGTAGCGGCCCCCTCCCCCGCCCTGCCGCAGACGATCGACGGCTGGCGCACCGGGCAGCTGAACTATGCCGATGCGCCGCTCGCGGAAGTGGCCGCCGATATCACCCGGCGCAGCGGCGTGCGGTTGACGCTCGTGCCGGCCCTGGCCGGGCGGCGCTTCGCCGGCTCGATCAACGTGGCCGACGGCGGCGAGCCCGTGATTTCCCGTATCGAGGCGATCCTGAACGTGCGTGCGCGCCGCGTGGCCGATGGCTGGATTCTGGAACCCCGAGCCGATGGCATATGAGCACGTGATGCCCCCTCGGCGATGATGCCGCCACTCTTTCTCGTGGCGCTGACGGTATCCGGCGCGCAGGCGCAGCACGTCCATCTCGATATTCGCCGTCCGATACCGCTCGCCGAAGTGCTGGCGTCGATCGCAACCCAGGCGGATGCGAGCATCGGTACCGCCGATCCATCGCTGCTGCGCCGCCGCATACGGCCACAGCGCTTCGACGGAAGCGTCGAGCTGGCACTGCGGCAGGTGCTGGAGGGCACGGGCGCCGTGGCCGTTTCGGCCGGTCCGCGGATCTGGCGGATCTTGGCGAACCGCCGGCCGCGACGCCACGGCGCACCGTCGTCCCCGCCGCCGCCCGCGCTCGCCTCCGACACGATCGTCGTGACCGGCAGCAAGCGCGGTCTGCGGCTCGAAGACCTGCCCGCCAGCGTGACCCTGATCGAGGGAGACACGATCGGCCTGCCCACCGCGACCAGGGGCACGCTGGCGATCGCCGAGCATCATGCCGCGCTGCTCGCCACCCGGCTGGGCCCGGGGCGGAACAAGCTGTTCCTGCGCGGGATTGCCGACAGCAGCTTCAACGGTACCAGCCCGATGCTGGTCGGCCAGTATCTCGGCGATTTCCGCCTGACCTATGCCGCGCCGGACCCAGACCTGCGGCTCTACGACCTCAAGCAGGTGGAGATCCTCGAAGGTCCGCAGGGAGAATTATACGGCTCCGGCGCACTGGGCGGCATCGTCCGCGCCGTGCCCAATCCGCCAGACGCGTCCGCCATGTCGGGCGAAGCATGGAGCGCACTGACGCTGACCGAACATGGCAGCGCCGGCGCGGATGCCGGCGTGATCGCCAACGTGCCGCTCGGTCACGACGTGGCGATCCGTCTCGTCGGATATGCGGAGCGCAACGGCGGCTATATCGACGATGTCCGCCGCCGGGCACAGAACGTCAATGGAGGCGCGGTGGTCGGCGGACGCGCGACGCTGGGGGTGCCGATCAATGCCGATTGGTCGATCCAGCTGACCGGCATCTTCCAGCGCATCCGCAACGATGACGCGCAATATGCCGATCCGTCGGTCGGCGCGCTGGCACGGGCGAGCAGCGTCGCGGAGCCCTCCCGGCACGACTATGAAGCGGCGCATGTCGACGTGAGCGGGCGGGTGGCGAAGGCCGACTTCCATATGACGATCGGCCATAGCGGCCAGCGCATCCGGCAAGTCTTCGACGCCGCAGCCGGCGATGCGGAACCAAGGCTCTATCGCCAGCACGACGCGCTCGGCCTGTGGACGGGGGAAGCGCGGCTCTCCGGAACGATGGGCCGGAATAGCGGCTGGCTGGCGGGCGGGTCGCTCGTCCTGGCCGATTCACACCAGGAACGGGCAACCGGCACGCCGGACGCCCTGACGAGCCTTGGCAAGGTCCATGCACGCGTTGGCGACGCGACCCTGTTCGGGCAAGTGGAGACACACGTCCTGCCCGGGCTGCGACTGACGCTCGGCGGGCGCGGGTCGCGCGTGCAGATCGACGGTGCGGGCGAGGGTGCGCTGGCAAAGCCGGTGCAGGGCGGCGAGCCGGTGACCAGGCGGCCTGGCGTGCAATGGCTTGCGACTCCCATGGCGGCCCTGCTGTGGCGGCCCGCCGCACCGCTCGACCTGTTCGTGCGCTATGCCGGCGGCTATCGGCCAGGCGGCATTACCGTCAACGCCGTTCTCGAGCGTTTCGACGCCGACACCATCCGCACCGCCGAGATCGGGTTCCGCTACCGGTCCACGGACGGCGAGAAGCTTCGCGTGGCGGGGGCCTTGGCAACGAGCGCATGGCATGACGTGCAGGCGGACGCCCATGACGGCCTCGGCCTGCCGCGTGTCGCCAATGTCGGCGACGCCCGGGTGCGCAGCGCGACGCTCGAATTGGCCGCTACCCTGGCACCGTCGCTGCGCGTGGCGGGAAGCGGCTTCCTGGCCGAAGGCACGCTCCGCCCTGGCCCCGCGTTGGTCGATCTGCATGGGCGACTGCCGCTGCCCGATGTCGCGCGATACGGGCTCGCGGCGTCGCTGGCGTATGTACGCGCGCTGCGCAGAGCCTATCGCTATCATTTGGGCGCGCGCCTCAACGTGATCGGCCCGTCGCGGCTGGGCATCGAGGAACCGGTCAACCGCGCACAAGGCCGGTACGCAACCCTGTCCGCCTCGGCTGCGCTGACGTCCGGGCGGCTGACCTTTTCGATCGAGGCCACCAATGTGCTGGACGCGCGCGGCAACGTCTTCGCCTTCGGCACCCCTTTCCTGCCGGACGGAGCGACCCGCATCACCCCGTTGCAGCCGCGCAGCGTGCGACTGGCGGTCTCCGGGCGGTATTGAGGATCAGGGCGCGTCCGTAAGCGCCAGAAAACCGATAGCGATGGCGGAGGAACCGCTGCATCGCTTGCCGGGCAAGCACCGCACGGAAGGCGCTACCCCGCCAGCTCGGCCAGTTTCCGCGCCAGATCCGCCTGCCGGAACGGCTTGGTCAGGCGGACCAGATCCGCCTCGACCGCATCGAGCTCGGCAAAGCCCGAGATGATCAGCACATGGATGTACGGCAATCGCTGCTGGACGTCGCGTGCCAGCTCGGGGCCCGTCTTGCCCGGCATCAGATGATCGGTGACCAGCACGTCCGGCCGCAACCCGTCGTCGAGGCGCTGCAGCGCCGCCTTGGCGGAGTTCGCCTCCAGCACCGTGTAGCCCAGGTCGCGCAGCATGTCGGCGGTGCTGGCGCGCACCAGTTCCTCGTCGTCCACCAGCAGCACGACTCCCGCCGCGCGCGCTGCCTTGCCCTCCGCCGTCGTGCCCGATGGCGCCGCGGACGCGTCGCTCGTCGGCAGCCAGATCTCGACATTGGTGCCCAGGCCGGGCTGGCTCTGGATCGTCAAGGCGCCGCCGAGCTGCGCGGCAAGGCCATGGACCATCGACAGACCGAGACCCGTGCCGCGCCCCACCCCCTTGGTGGAGAAGAACGGTTCCACGGCCTTGGCCAGGGTGGCCCGGTCCATGCCGGTGCCGGTATCGGCCACCGACAGCCGCACATAATGTCCGGGCTCGAGGCCCGAGCAATGGCGATGCGCGACCGCCTCGGTCGACACCGAGATCCGGATCGTGCCGCCCTCCGGCATCGCATCGCGGGCATTCACGCAGAGGTTGAGCAGCGCCATCTCGATCTGGTTCGGATCGGCGGTCGCGGGGGATAGCCCCTCCCCCACATCCACCACCACCTCGATCTGCGGGCCGGTCGTGCTGGCGACGAGCTCCGCCATGTTGGTGACCAGCGCCGCGATATCCACCGGCCCCGGCTGAAGCGGCTGGCGCCGCGCAAAGGCCAGCAGGCGCTGGACCAGCACCTGGGCGCGATCTGCCGCCTGCAGCGCGCGGTCGATGAGGCGGCGCTCGCGTTCGCCGCCGTGCCCGTGCCGTTGAAGCAGGTCGAGCGACCCGATGATCGGCGTCAGCAGATTGTTGAAATCATGGCTCACCCCGCCGGTAAGCTGGCCCATCGCCTCCAGCTTCTGGCTCTGGCGCAACTGTTCATGGGCGTGTTCCAGCTCGACGGTACGCGCCGCCACGCGCGCCTCCAGGGTCTCGTTCAGCTCCCGCAGGCGCGCCTCGGTCTGCTTCTGCTGATCGATATCGACCACGACGCAGAGCGCACCGACGATCTGCCCCTCCGCATCCCGCAGCGGGACGCCGCTCACCCGCACCCAGGTCTCGCACCCATCCGGTGCGCGGTGGAGAAACTCGGTCCCGGGCACATACTCGCCCCGCAGCGCGCGGGCGCCGGCGTAGTTGTCGGGTTCGATGGCGCGGCCGCTCTCGTCCACCCCGAACCAGCGCGCGCGTGAGTTCGGCAGGCGCGAGGGAATCGCGCATTCGGGGACGATGCGCGCATAGGCGGGGTTGCACAGCAACGGCGTGCCCTCGCGATCCACCACGATGACACCTACCGGCAGGTGCTCGACCAGGGTGGCGAGCGTGCTGCGCTCCAGGCCCAGCAGCGCCTCGCTCTCGCGCAGCGCCCGTTTCGCGCGGACGCCGGCGGTCACATCCTCCACCCGGTGGATGATCGCGCGGACCGCACCGGATTCATCGAGGACCGGGCTGTTGACGGGGTCCCACCAGCGTGTCTCGAACCGGCCCGCGCGATCCGCCACGTCATGTTTCTGGAGCGGCATCGAATCCGGCTTCCGGCTTGCGATCGCGCGCTCGATCGAGGCCCGCAGATTGGCCGTTCCGTCTGCGGCGGGATCGCCGGGATTGTCCGGCATGGCATCGAAGACACCGCGCCCGACCAGATCGTCGCGGGTCCGCATCGTCGCAGCAAGATAGGCGTCATTGGCCGCAAGGATCGTGAAGTCCGGAGCATCCGGCGCGAGAACCAGCATCGGGCTGGGCGCCGCAGCGAACAGCGCCTCATAACTAAGGACGGCGCTGATCGGACTGGGGGTCATCGCTGCATCAACCCACCGCCGGCCTGATTGATCCATGTTATCGCAGATTCATCGACCGTTGCAGGGCGCGTGCGGCGCCTGCAGTGGCGAACGCGCCGCGCTTTGGGCTTGAACGAAGCCGTTCCCATCGCGCAGGGTGTGCCCCTCGGCGACGACCGAGTTGGGGAGAGAATCGATGCGCAAGTTATTGGCGGTAGTGGCGCTTTTCACCATGGCGCAAACCGTGCCCGACCCGCATCTGCCCAAGCCGGTGATGGACACCGTCGCGCCTGCCCTGCCCCAGGGATTGCAGCACGCGGTGCTGATCGTATCGAAGACCAATGGCTGGCGGCATATCGAGCATATCCCGCACTCGAACCAGGTGCTGACTGAGATCGCCAAGGGCCTCGGCCGCGCCAGCTTCGTCACCGAGAATGCGGCGGTGTTCAACGACGCGCAGCTGCGCCACTTCTCGGTCGTCGTGCTCAACAGCGCGAGCGGCGAGTTCCTCACCCCCGAGCAGCGCGACGCCTTTGCGCGGTTCGTCGCACGCGGCGGCGGCGTCGTGGCGCTGCACGCGGCCGGGGACAACAGCCATACCGACCCATGGTATGTCCGGATCGTGATCGGCACCACCTTCATCGGCCATCCGGGCGGCGCCGATCATCTCCAGTCCGCGCAGGTCCTGGTCGACAAGCCGGACCATCCCGCCATGGCCGGCGTGACGCTGCCCTGGTCGCTGGTGGACGAATGGTATTCCTTCGATTCCAACCCCGCCGCCAAGGGCATGACCGTGCTCGCGCGGATCGACGAGGCGAGCTACCGGCCGGGCACCAAGCTGGCGA
>Ga0105237_10007197_pt1 | contig 12216 bp, 8 predicted proteins | sample KBSC24metaG_FD_81520 | JGI IMG/M metagenome (GOLD analysis project Ga0105237, IMG submission 81520) | Corn rhizosphere microbial communities from Kellogg Biological Station, Michigan, USA - KBS C2-4 metaG | ecosystem: Host-associated > Plants > Roots > Rhizosphere > Soil | place: Michigan, USA...
ACCCGCTCGATCGCCGAGTCCACCATCCGCCGATCGTCCGCCGAATCGAGCAACCCGAGCCACTGAATCTTCCCTCCCTTATCCACCACGATCGCGTTCAGCAACTCCCAATCGAACATCTTCCCAATCGCCGACGGGCGATACTGGACGTGTCCATCCGGCCCTTTGTACTGTTGCGATTCGTCGATCAATAGCGCACCCGGCATTTTTAGGAAATCCAGAAAGTACTTGGACACCTCGACGGCTTCGCTGTCCGCCGGAATCGGCCCCGTCCCCGGCGCATACCCTCGCGTGTCCGTGATCAGCGTCACGTCCAACGCCGCGCCGTACTGCCGCTGAATCTGCCGAACCATGGCATACAACGGGAAGCATCGCATCCCACACTCGTGCGACACATGGACGATCAGCCCCACCTTCCCCGGCGCGGGGTGCGGCGTTCCATTGGTGTTATACCAGTATTTTCCCGCGAGCGCTCGCGTCGACTTCCCAAACAGCGACGTTTGCAGTTGGAGCAGCCGGTTGGCCCGTTGCAACAGATCCGTCCCCTGTCCTTCGTGCCACGCGCCCACTTCCGTGAACCCTCGATTGAGCAACGCCTTTTGCGCCGCAAAATCCTGAACATCGCTGGCCAGCTTGAATTCCGCGAAGTATGGCGCCAATGCATCGACCTGATCGCGGTCGTCCGGTGTCATCTCCTTGAGCAACGCGAGCGCCGCATCGGCATGCGTTCGGATACTGTCGCGATTGTACACCGAGTGCCAGTATCCCAGCAGCGCTACATGCGCGTTATATCGCTCGAATTTGGCTGCCAGCCCCAATTTATCCAGCCGTTGCATGAGCTCCTGCGCGGGAGCCAATTGTGGCGGATGTACGTTCAGATAATTCTCGACCGCCGTCTCCAACACATATGCCTGCTCCGCCGGCGTCGTCGCCAATGGCAGTTTCCGTGCGACCGCGTCATGCGCCTGTTGCGGACGTCCCAAGGCGACAGACAACCGGAGCAGACTCCACAGCTCGCGAGGATCCACGGTCCTCACCGCGAACCGCTCTCCGCACGCGTGCGCCACCATCACCGCCGAGGTGGGGAGCGTGTCGGTATGTACGTCGTACACGAGCGTATCGACCACATGTGTACGCCACACTTCCGCCGCGACGTCCATCACCGCGCGATCGCAGGCATCCACCGAGGCGTAGACTGCATAATCGCGATGCCCCCAGGACATGCGCCCTGTATCCGCCGCGGTCCGGTGTGGTGTCATCGAAGCAGCATCTACCACGCCGCCCGTCCGCGCCGGTGTTGGCGTCGCCTCAGCATGGCTCTGCGCGTCAACGCGCGCCGTGCAGACCGCGAGCGTGCACACCGCGAGCGTGCACACCGCGACCGCGACGGAGCCGTATCGTCCAATCCGTGACGCCGCCGTGCGACGCCGTACACGCGCCATGCCTTGTTGCGTGTTCTCCATCACACCGCCTCCGACAAGCTCGTGAACCCAAAGTCGCGGACCTTGAGCGCCGGCACGATCGCCGGCATCTCCGGCCGGAATACGCGCATGGGAATACCGATCTGCTCCAAATTGTTCAATGCAAAGAGCGGTGAATCCGTGAACCGAAACGGCTTGATGGGTTTGCTGATTTTGCCATGCTCCACTAACCAAAGCCCATCGCGCGTGTACCCCGCCAGCATCATCGATAGCTGATCGACGATGTGCACCATGGAAAAGCGCGTCACCAAAATCCCGCGTTGCGTGGTGGCGATCATCTCGTCGACTGTGGTGGTGCCGCCGCTCATCCGAAACGCGCCGCTGTTGGGCAATCCGGTATTCAACCCCATTTCGCGGATACCGTACGGATCACGCGTGTACGCCAACTCCTTGAGCACACCGTTCTCGAACCACTTGACCGGATGATACGAAATGAGTCCACGGTCCACGCCGTAGTCCAACGCGAACGGAAACATCCCCAAATCCGGGTCCGTGGGGTCGGCGCTGATCGTCAGCCGTCCGTCGAGGAGCTGCTGACCGATTTTGGTCTCCCCCCGCTTGGGTCCGGAAAACGGCCGCGGCGGACGACGATCCTCAGCGGAATATCGGTCGAGCACGGTGTTCCAGGGATCGAAAATCGGCGCGACGAGATCGCACACCGCTTGCGGCTCGAGAATCGCCGTATAGCGCCCTGGCTCGACCGCGACCGGATTACGCGATTTGAGACACTTGTCCAACGCAACAGCCGCGATCTGTTGCGCGTCGATGCGCCCCCAATCCCGCCAATCCACGCCAGCCCACCCCGACCCGGTTCCTTGCGGATCGCGCACGGTCACGCTGAACTGGGCCTGCGTGTGCGGATAATAGATAGACCACCGTCCGTCACGCATGATCGCACTTCCGTGCGCCGACACCTCGAGATACCCGGACGACAGCATTCCCGCGGCCGCCGCCGGCGCCGCGAGCGTACGCATGGCCTCGGCGCGTGCGGCGGAGTCCAGGTGATAGGTGCGATCGAACCAGAGTGTCGGGGTCGCGTACGGCTCGATGTACGGCGTGTGATAGGGCGACTCCAGGTTCTCACCCACCTGAATCAACAGTCGCTCCGCGCGTCGCACCGCGGCTTCCAGATTGGCGTCATCGAGGACATTGACGACCACGTGGTTATTCGCGCCACGAATGGTCCGCGCGATGTCCACACGATTGTTGCGCACATCGCCGCATGTGCTGACTTGGTTGCGCGCCCATCGCACGTTACCCGTCCAGGTGCTGTCGACACTGAGATCGGTTTCTCCACCGCCCACGGCAAACCGGGTGACACGTGCGGTGAGCGCCGTGCACTCCTCTTTGGATAAAAATCGCCCCGCAGGGCGTGCGTTACCCGGATCAGCGGATGATGCGTCCGACGCGCTCGGCATATGTGCGGTCATCCGTTCCTCATGACGTCGAAGATGGAAACGTTCTTGAATTTGCCGGGCACGGCGCTCACCGTGCACATGACTTCCTGTTCTGGCTGCCCTTTGGACAACGAGGTTGCCACATGCGCCACGCTGTTGGCCCCGCCGATGCCGACCAAGTTCTTCCACAACTCCGTGGACGTGAACAGATAGCCCGCGCCTTGGATAAAGGCGCCGAGCTTGCCATTGTTGATTTCGCGGATTCGGCCAAACCCCCATCCATTCCGCGCCGGCGCATCGGTGGCCGCAAAGCCGCGCGTGATCGCGAACCCGCGTGTCGTATTCGCCACGAGATCATCAAATGACGTCGACGTCGCGCTCGGCGCCATCGCCAGATTGGGTGCCATCTGCATCGTGATGGAGAGCGCCGAGTCGGCCGCGGCACAGGCATTGGACTGCACGGCGCGTCCCTGCTTTTGATACCAGGGTGCGATCCACGCCGCCTGCTCGCGCGTGGTTTGATAATCCGTCAGCACGCCATCTTTGACGAGCGTAAAATCGCGCGGCACGACTCCTTCGTCGTCCCATCCGACTGTTGCGAGCCCATTGGGAAGTGAGCGGTTCGCAGTCACGGTAAACGACGGCGCGCCAACCTGAAACGTGCCGAGCATGGTAAGCGGATCAGGGCCAAGGTAGCTGGTCCCACCGCCATTGGCTTCGAAGCCGAGTGCGCGGTCCAGCTGCGTCGCGATGCCGACGGTTTGCGTGAGAATAGCCGCGGTGGTTGTCGCGTCGAACACGACGTCGAACCGGCCGATCTGAACCGGCTTGCGTGGAACCACCATTGTCGCCGCCGCTTCGTCCATGAGCGCAGGAATCTGGTCGCGCAACTTGGCGTCGAGAAAGAGCTCCCACCCTTTCCCTTGACGGTCGGTTCCATTGCCGAGCATGCCAGTCGACTGCCCCTGCATGCGCTTGCGCCATTCGCGCGACGCGCAACCGATCTGAAACGAGCCGCCCGACATGTAGAGCGTCTGCATCGTATCCATCCCTTCGGTGGACGCGACATAGCGCTCCTGGCGCTTGAATTCCATCGCACAGAACGACGACTCGACGAGCACGGGGACGCCGCGCGTGTCGTCCGCGGCTTGCCGCCACGCGTTCATGAAATCGATCTTTTCTTCGATCGGGACCGCGAACGGATCGAGGCGAATCGGTGTGCTCCATGTCCCTACGGGCGCGGGAATGGTCCCGAGCGAGACCTCGCGCGGCGTCCCGAGCGCGTTGGCCTTGGCCATCGTGACCGCGGCCTGCGCCAACTCGGACATTTCATCGGTCACCCAATACGGACTTGCGGCAAATCCCCAGTAGCCGTTCACGAGCGCGCGCACCCCCACGCCCAACTGCTCCTGATCGTTCGCGAACGCGCCCCGATTGTCAGGGGATGGGAACGCAAACTGCTCGTTGACGGTTCGCGTCAATCGAACGTCGGCGTACGTTGCCCCCGCGGCACGTGCCGCCTCGAGCGCGCGGGCCGCGAGCGCACGCATGACCGAGGGGTCGACCGCGCCGGCCTGTCGCGCCAGCCGGTGCCGATCGTCATCGCGATCGAGCCAGGGATACCATGGTGCTTGATGGTACGAAAGACGCAGCGGCAGCGCGGCGGACATGGCCGCCACCGCGCTCCGCTGCATGAACTGCCGCCGCGAAACCGACATTGCGCCCTCGACTACTCGCCGACGTGATAGACGATCTTGGCGCCGGACTGCGGTTTCGGCACTTTCGTCTCGGGATCGTCCGACTTCTCGGCTTTGCTCGCGGCATCGTCCGACGCGGCCACCATGAGCATCATGCCCCCAGACGCGCTCCCAACGACCGTCATGAACTGCGGACGGCTCGTCGTGGTCGCCACGAGCCACCCGGCGTATTCGCCGGACTTGGCCGATGCAGGAACGGTGAGATGGAGCGTCACCTTTTTCTTCTCGTGCGGAAGGAGCTTCACGTGCTCGGGGACGCCCGTCACCCATTTCGCGAGCGACTGGTCGGCTGGAATCACGTCGGCTTTCGCGGTTGCGGTTGCCGTGGCGGGCGCCGCCGAATCCTGCGCGACGAATCCACCACCTTGCTCGGCCGCTTTGGCGGTATCCTTGACCGGCTCCTCGGGGGGCTTCACGCCCATCGCGAGATCGGCGGTGAGTGTATCGTCGCTCGGGTTGACGAGCTCGATGGACAGTGTGCGCGTTTTATGATCGATCGTTGCGATCGCGGGGAGCACACGGACCAATCGGTCGGGCGCATTGATCGCGATCGTTCTGCCGTCCGCGATGCTATTCAGGACAAAGCCGCCAGCCGTCACCTGTGCATGCGCCACGGTGGCGACGGAGCCAAGGGTGAAAAATCCCGCCGCGAGCGCGACGATCGTCCGGCCCGGGAAGCGTGTGAATGCCATGGGGTGCTCTCGAGGAAATACGTGGTCGACCGGCGGGCACGGGGAGTCGGCTCGGGGGCCGCCGTAGCCAAGGTCGTGGCCTTTCTACGGGCTATCCAGTAATTAATGCGCGTCCCGAATCTTGTCAACGGGTTTTCCAGTAGATACGCGAGCCGCCCTTCACGTTCAGAGACTCTCTAGAACGCGTCGCGGGCCAGTGTGCGATGCGCTGGCCCGTCTCAAGGCGTTCGTGAAGGTGTCACGAGACCGCGGCCGGTACGTGACGGCCGCGGTCTCGTGGTATTACGGTTTGGGGGCCGGCACCGTGCGCGCCTGGTGAATCAGCTGCTCCAACTTGGTGTCGTGCTCCGGATACTTGGGCTTTCCGGTTGGTTGCCCATTTGGGCCGATCTCCGCCTCCACTTCATTCGGCGCGACGCCAACGTAGCGGCCATAGGGATCGATAACCATCGTGGTCGGAAACCCCTGAATACCATAGGCACCGACCGTCTGCCCGGACGCCGGGCCGATCACTGGGACTGGTTTGCCGTTCACCGTGTCGGAGACCAGTGGCCTATCGAGCAGCTCGATGAGCGGGGATGGCGTCAATCCAGGCTGCTTGGCCACGGTCGCCGCATAGTGCGAGTGATAGTCTTCTGCCGACGCGACGGAGGCGTCGTGCAATGAGAGCACTACCACATTGCTATCGCGGTACTCATTGGCGACACGGTTGAGCAACGGGAATTTCATGACGCACGGCTCGCACCAAAAGCCCCAGAAATCGAGGACTACGACTTTTCCACGATAGTCGGCAAGATGCACGGGTTTTCCATCGATCGTGGTGGCCTGCAATTCCGGCGCAAGTGAGCCGGAGATCCCCGCGGCGAAGCGTTGCGCGTCGGATTTCAATGCAAACGTCGGGAGCGCCAACGTATCACGCCCCGGCGGGACCACGAACGCGTCGTACGAAGCCAAGCGTCCACTGGTGGTCGGGACCACGACGCGATACGTCGCGTGCGACGGCAGCAGGAGCGTCGTGCTCCACTGTCCGTTCGCGCCCGCCGTCATGGGCACATTGAGATACAGGCGCGGCAGCCATGCATCGCTTCGCAAAATGGCGCTGTCCTGCGGCAACACCTCCAGCTGGCCATTGGCTGGACTGAGCCCTGTGCCGTCAGCCAGGGTCACACGGACGGGGCGGAACGCACCCAGCGTCACCTTGACGGTAGGCTTGGGACGTGTCAACGAGTCGAACGGCAACGGAATCACCGCCATACGCCGCGGAGACGCAGTGGAGACGAACAGCGTGAGCGGATCGCTCGCATTGATGTGGCCGGACGGGACATAAAACGCGCGCGGCGCAATCGTAAAATGCCCCTGCTGATCGGTGGTAGTACGAGCGAGGGGCGGACGCTGCGAACTGAATTGTGGGTCACGCACGATCAATGTATCCACGTCCACGGTCGCGCCGGCCACGGGGTGTCCCTCCTCGTCGGTGACCACGCCGGAAATCGCGGCACGCACATGAAAGGTTGCCGTGGGCGGCGGAGGACCATCCTCGTCCCCTGGCTCTAGTTTGTCGACATACCCTGTGCGAAAGCCAGGGGCCTCGATGACCGCTTTGCTCCCCGGTGCCATTAGGATTGTCACTCGACCATCAGACCCTGTCGTGAATGTGGCAGGCGTGCCATCGGGTTTCGTGGTCCGGATCGTCGCCTTGGCGATGGGTTGGCTGTCGACCGTGATCAAGGTCCAATGCAACGAATCGGCTGCCGTGCGACGCGCTTCGTAGGCCGACATTCCGCCGCGCGGCATCGTAGTGGTCGCGGCGGAGATACTCAGCGAAACCGCGGCGCACGCCGCCATCTGTGTAGTGCTGCGTACCATCGGACGAACGGACCAACAGCGACCAACGAGCGAGCGAAAAGATCGAAGAGCGGGGACAACCATGAGTAATGACCGGTGAAAGCCGTACAGACGAGCACCTCGGTGTGCTCGGTTGGTCAGACACGTACTGTTACATGAAGGTTGCTCACGCAGAGGAGGAAGGCGAACCGATTCATCGATCCGGCGCGATACCCCCTCCCCCTCCGATGCCAACGCTGATAGGGGGTCGGCGCGTCATAAAAGACATCGCGATTACTGTATATTTTACACAGTGAATGCCGTAAGCTACCCGGCCAGCACTGCTGAATCAGCCGTTTCTTTTGGAGTCGTGTGTCATGCGCCCCCTCGCCAAAGCGTTATTGCTCCCAGCGTTGCTCGCGGTCGAGCTGCTCTCCTGCAGTGAAGGCACCGCGCCCAAAGCGGCGCTCACCGCAACGATCGAAAGCGGAAACACACAGACCGCCCAAGTCGGTCAAACGCTCCCCGACTCGCTGGTCGTGATCGCCAAACGGGGAAATACCCCCGCGCCGGGAACGATCCTCCACTATGTCATTGGGTCGGGCGACGGTTCGCTCTCCAAAACAACGGACACGACACGCGCCGACGGGACGTCACACATCGCATGGACGCTCCCGTTCACCGTACACGACAGCTTGGGCGTGCGCGTCTATCTCCTTCAGCAAAAGGATTCGGTCGTCGACTCCACACTCGTCGGCACATTTGTCGGCCGAGCGACTCCAGGGCCGGTGCACCAAGTGCTTCTGGTCTCGGGGAGTTTGCAAACCGGGACACCCAGCACACCGATGCACGATTCATTGGTCGTCACGGTGACCGATCAATACGGCAATCCACTCGCGGGGCGTCATGTAGCGTGGACGGTGGCCAATGGCGGAGGCAGTGTCACCCCATCCACGTCGACGACGGATGTCCAAGGGCTCGCGGTCGCACATGGAAGTTATGGCCCGGGATACGGCGCCAATGTCATCGACGCGACCACCGACAGCGTGGGCACCGCGGCGGTCTTCGTCAATGCGGCCGCGTCGAACACGCCGACCACGATCACGGCGACAACCACCGTTGGCCCCTCGTTCCCACAGACGTACGCGAGTGTCTCGGTCGCGATCACGTCCACATATCAAATTTCGTCCGTGGTCGGCACGCTCCGTGGTCAGTCAGTAGCATTCACGATTTCTGGCGGCAACGCAGGGGGCACGTTCTCGATCACGTACCTGCAACCCGGTCAAAGCGACACCGGTAGTGTCTCCATCGTCGACGTCCTCGGCAACATCAAAACCGTTGCCTTTACCGTCACGCGCGCATACGGCGCCCCGGGGATCACCGTGACGAGCCCGACGTCCAATTCCATCGTGGGGACATCCGCCAACGCACAAGCAACGTGCACCACAGCGGATCCCGCGGGGTGCACGATCACGGTCACCCGCGCGGGACAGACCATCGGGACAGCGCACGGCTCGATCAACACCACGGTGCCGCTCTCGAGCTACCTGGACACGTGGGTCCCAATCGTCTTTGCCGCGAGCGATGCCGCAGGACAGACGGTTGCCGACACGACATTCGTACTCCCGAGTACCAGCGGCCATTTGGCCACCGTGGTGACGACCGACGGGAGTGCCGTGTTGGACTATGACGGGAGCCGAGTGTTGTACAGAAGCGTCGTGAGCACCGGCTATGCCGATACAGCAAAGATCCGAAGCTCGGGCGGCACGGTCACGATCCTCGCCTCGGACCAGACGTTCGGCAATATCACCTACGCAGGGGTGCTGACCTCGTCGGGCGCAGTCTTTCAACGAGGACTCATCGATCACGGAGCGTCAGTGTATCAGTACAACGGCGCCACCACCACCCTGCTCGGCAGACAGCAAGACAATTACGCGTTCCTCTCCGCCGGCCAATATCTGTTGTGGGGACACTCCACGATGTATTCCCCGCCCAACATCAGCTATTGGGAAATTCTGTTCACCAACCTGACGACTGGCATATCGATCGATACGCTTCCACAAGGGACGAGCGAATTCGACATCGCCGCGAACGGCACGGTCGCGTATGTGAGCGGCTCACACTATGACCTGCAAGCATCCGGGCCGACCCTTACCGGTACCCTGACGCACAACGACACCAAGACACGCGCGTTCGGCCCCAAGACCGACGGGATAAGCATTCTGTATGGGCTCCGAACGACGGGAATTTCCAACAACACCGTCAGCCTGCATCTCTACACCACGACCAAGGACAGCATCATCGCCAGCAACGACTATCCGTCGTCAGCGAGTGATACGTTCTTGTCGGACTACGCGATCAATGGCGGATGGATCGCCTATAGCTTGCCGTCACCAATCGATGCCAGCACTCGGCAACTCTGGATTCGGAGCCCGCAAGGAACGCTCAGTCAGGCGAGCCCGTTGACGGGGATCAATCAAGTGGTGTGCCTGGGAAACGACGGACGCATCATGTTTCAGAACGCCGGCAAGCTCTATCTGGCCACGTCGCCATATGGCGCGCCCACACTCATCGGCAACAATCTGGGACGCGTGGTGTGGCGCAATGGACAGTTCTACGAATTTGTCCGAGGGACGGTGGCGCTGATTCAGTAGTTATCCGTTCCCGATATTCAGGATATTCCCATCGGGATCTTTGAACCACGCGACTTTCATGTCGCCACTGATGTGAATGTCGCCCTGACGCCTGGTGTTCGGCATGTTGTCATAATGCTCGAACACCACGCCTTTTTTGTGGAGCGCCTCGACCACGGCGTCAAAGTCGTCACCCAGTACCCAGGTCACACTGGTTGCTTGATTGGTGCCGGCAAATTGGGATTGATACACGAACAGTTGGGTATTCCCCGCCTTGAACGCGATCCACCCCTGCCCGTCGCCGGCGACATGGGGGAGGCCAAGCACCTCTTCGTAAAAGCGTCGGGCCACCGGAATACTTTTCACGGCCACGGTGGCCATAGCGTCTTTGTGAGCGAGCATGAGACAATCTCCTCGAAGCGAGTGTACGAGGGTCGCTACTGCAAGAGTGTGCCCATGCGCTCCGCACGTCGCCGACACCATGCTCGTGAGATCGAGCGTACGACGAGCATACGACGAGCATACGACGGCGGTCAATCGAACTGCACCATCAGTCGTCGAGGAGCTCGCGGTCGTGCGGTTCGGCTGGCACCCAGCGCATTTCGTTGGTGGGCGAAAAGCCCAACGAGAGATACAGTGGCCGTCCGGCGTCGGACGCGTGCAAGAGCACGCGGTCGCACCCTCGATCCATAGCCCACTGCATGATCGCCCGCATCAGCGCGCGCGCGATCCCCTGCTTTCGCCATTCGACTTCGGTATACACATTCACCACGAGCGGTATCGGTGTCGTGGCCACCCGCGTTCCATTGTGTGAGAGTCGCGGCAGCTGCGGCTTGATATGCACCCCTGCCCCGGCCACAATGGACGACTGCGGCGTCACAACCAACCATCCGAGATACGTCCCATCGGCGATCGCGCTCGCGATGGCACGCTCCGACGCCTCCATGAGCGTGGCCGCGGCATTGAGATCGGCGAGCTGTTTCATGTCGCGAAACATCGCCACGCGATGATGCGCGATGGCGCGAGCGTCCTGCGGTGTGGCGAGACGAATTTGGAGCGTGGGGTCCATCGTTAACGGAATGACTGGCCTTGCTGCTTCAGCGCGGCACGCAGGATGACAATCGCCTTGGGCCCAACGCCGTGCAGCCGGCGCACGTCACGTTCGGTGACCCGTGTGAAGTCGGCCAGCGTGGCTAGCCCCGCCCGCGCAAAGGCGCGCAACGCAGGCTGCGACAACCCCGCCGGTAACTGATCCTTGACCGACGCGGCCAACGCATCCGCCTCGGCGCGCTTCCCTGAGTCCGACGTCAATGGACAGAGACTACTCATATCACGTCCGGTGGTCCGTTTGGTGGCCCGTCTGGTCGTCCGTTTGGTTGCCATCCCAACTCCTCCGTCGGTCGTCCCCGCTCGGTAGTACCCGCCCTTAGTCCTGCTCTTAATGCGCGTCCGCCGGCGCGCCGTGCGCCTTGGGTTTCCGCAGCAACAGAATAGCGGGTGACACGGCCAGGAAGATGATCAAAATGAACATCCACGCATCATTATAGCTCAACATGGCCGACTGGCGCATCAGCATCTGGTCGATGATTCCGATGGACGCCGACTTGGCCGTCACCGCGGGGACACCGTGCGCCATGAGGGTCGCGACTGCCATGCTCTGGCGCTGGATGAGCTCCGGGTTCGCTGCGTACGTGTTGGCGATGAGGTCCACGCGGTGCATCTGCGTGTGCGTGGTGACGTAGTTGATGAGGATCGCGATTCCGAACGAGCCTCCCAGCTGGCGCGACAGGTTGATCAACCCCGATGCCTGCTGTGCTTCGTGCGGCTCCAGACTACCATATGCCACGTTGTTGATGGGGGTGAACAGGAACCCCATCCCCAACCCGCGCACGATCAGCGCAAGCCGCGCATCGTTCTCTCCCGCCTGCGGCGTCAGATGACCGAGACGCCACATCGAATATACGAACAGCCCGACACCAATGTAGATCAACACGCGCGCATCCACGAGCGGCTTGGCACTGTTGAGGAGTCGTCCGCAGACGAGCGCCGTGAGCGCCGTGGCGATCCCGCCTGGAAGCAGCGACAACCCGGTTTCGGTGGGAGTGAAGCCCAGAATGCTTTGCGTGAACAGCGGGAACAGAAACGTCCCGCCGTACAATCCGAATCCAAGCGCGACGAACAAAAAGATCGACGCCGCGAGATCACGGTTCTTGAGGACATGGAAGTCCACCACCGGGTGTTTGTTGCGCGACGACAGCTCCCACCACAGCATCGTCACCAGCGCAACCGCCGACAGAATGGCAAGGCGGAGAATGACCGCGTCGTTGAACCAATCTTTCTGGTTCCCTTCTTCGAGCACGTATTGGAGCGAGCCAAGCCCCACGGCCAGAAGGCTGATCCCCGTCCAGTCCACCGGTGGGACCTTTTGCGCG
>Ga0105237_10007198_pt1 | contig 12216 bp, 13 predicted proteins | sample KBSC24metaG_FD_81520 | JGI IMG/M metagenome (GOLD analysis project Ga0105237, IMG submission 81520) | Corn rhizosphere microbial communities from Kellogg Biological Station, Michigan, USA - KBS C2-4 metaG | ecosystem: Host-associated > Plants > Roots > Rhizosphere > Soil | place: Michigan, USA...
CGATATTGACTCCCCTTTCGCCCGCTGGGGAGTCGACATCGAGTTCGACGCTCTTCCTCTTTAGGAATTCGACCGCTTCGCGAATCGTCGCCTCACGGAAATCCAGCTTTGGAATGATGATGCGATCAAGCTTGCGGTTGAGGCGTTCAACGGTGGCCGAGGGCTGCTTGCCTTCTACAACGGGAATCCCGCTGGGGTTATTGAATTTTCGAATGGGTCGCTGCCAGGCCACATCGATTTGCCTGATCGCGTCGGCTCGAGTTTCTCCGTAGGCGGCGACAGCATAGTCACTGATCTTCCGATCAATTCGCTCCTCCATTTCGCGGGCCGCTATGTTGTATTTATCGATCGCGAGAATTTGTTCGCATCGCTTCTTGGCCATATCGAAACGCCCCGTGTCGTAATACCCCTGGGCTTGAATGAAGAATTGTTTTACCTGCTCCACACTTGCGCGAAATCCCGGAGTGATTGTCTGATTGTAATAATCAGGCTGCTCAAGCCGCGCCAGCATCAGGATCGCGGCCTTGCATTTTGGATCATAACGTTCGTCAATGACGATACGGAGGACGTTGGTGGCGTCGCCGTAGCGCCCTTCGGTAATGCGTTGTTCAGCGAGGCGGGTGCTTGCGTCGCAAAAGCGTGCAAGTGCGCGGTCGTGAAGCTCTTGAGTCTGCGGTGCGTTCGGCACTAAATCGCAAGCACTTTTAAAGAATGCGGCAGCCCTTTCGTAATCTTTGGTGCGCATGGCTTCATCGCCGTTTTCAATGGATTCCTCACCACGTCGCACATGATCGACGCGCCGCGCTTTTTCGCGTTCCGCCGCGATCTGTACCGAGGCAGGAGCTTGGGCGAAAAGGCGAACGTCTGGAAAAATCGCAGTAGCAAGAGACGCAATGACGACGCGGTGGAATGTTTTGAGAGGCATGGGATTTGCATTCGTGACCGCCATGCCTTCCGCGGAGTTACAGAAGAATGAATATATTTTCTGCTTGCGGCTAAACTAGAACCAAGCGCGACGGATCCTGAGCAAAAGCTGTCGCAACTCTCGTCAACGCCGGCTAAGATGATGCCAACGCTCAATCTGACGTGCTCGCTCAGGCCCGCGACCGTTAACCAAGGGTCACCGTGCTACCGCTGCGTCCGGTCAGGACAACCCACGGGTGCCAGGTCCCCTTCGAAGCCCTTCGGAATCCGACTTCGTCGGACATCGGATGTCCACTCCTCGTTCCGCCGGTCAATGGTCCTTGGGATGCGGCCGCCGCTCCTGTATTTTCTTAAAGCGGGCCTGTTGTTCGGGACTCAAATGGGCGCCAATTTCGCGGTCCGATTTCTCGAATATTTCGCCAATCCGCCCAAGCACTTCGTGCTGATAGGCGGCGGCTTCGCGCGTCGTCTCGATGACGATCGGCTTGATTTTTTCCACTTGTTCCGCTGTGAGATTCAACTCGGACTGAAGATGCTTCATGATACTCCCGGCCATTTGATTGGGCTCTGGCGGAGAGAGGAAGAAATCGCGTGCGAAGTGCAGGGAGATGGCTCCGCCGACGGCGACGCCAGCGGCGAACACCACGACGAAAGAGAGAATGATCTTCCAGCGCTTCATGGCATGTGAGATCGCAAAGCCGAGTTCGCAAAGCGCATCTCCGCGCCCGGCCAGCGCGAAAGTTCACGGTAAGACTGCCAATCCGAAAGACTGAAGATCAGCGCAACGAACGCAAGACCACACGACCACAGAACCGCCTGCCGGCACGCTTCGGCAAAGGCGATTCGGGCCGTGGATTCGGTCGACTTGGATCGGACTGCGGCCAGCACGCGGGTCGCCAGACCGAACGGTGGCGTCTCGGGGGGCTCCGTGTTTGGCGCTTTCGCGGCATGGAGGAGTCGTCGCAATTGGTCGTCGGGATCGGACATCAGCTTTGGGCAGACAGGAGTTTTAAATACAGGCGCCTTAATTTGTGACGGGCACGATATGCGCGCACCTTGATTAGCGAAGAATTCCATCCAGTCAGAGCTTTTATTTCTTCGATCGTCCGTTCTTCGAGGTGCAGCAAGCTGATGATAAGGCGTTCCTTGGGTTCAAGCTGCGAGAGTAGATAATGGACCAGTTCCCGTGCCGCGGCACGCTGATGACCCGGCAGGTCGGCGGTGGACGACGCGAGCTGGGCGATGACCTCCGCCTGTTCCTCGCTGAGGTCAGCGCAACGAATCTCCGGGCGGATGCGCTCGGATTCGATCTGTTTCAGGCAGGTATTGATCGCGATCCGGGACACCCAATGCTCCAGCGGTACGGTGCCGGAGTATTGGTGAAGAGAATGAAAGATGCGGATGAAAATCATCTGGCAAAGATCCTCCTCCCCAGTGCGCCTCGCGCGATATGAGCGGACGAGCTTGAGGACAAGCGGATAAAGTCGATCGAGGAGCGCGCGCGCGGCTTGCTCGTCGCCCGAACGCGCCTGTGTGACCAGCAACCGGTTGGAGATTTCGGTCTTGCCGGAATTTTCCACATTAGGAGGCGGGCGCGGATCAGAGTTAATGGCTATCGCGCCTCTCTGAGGTTACTCATATCTGAGCGCCTCAATGGGATCGAGTGCGGCAGCTTTACGCGCGGGGTAGAAGCCGAAGAAGATACCGATCGCGGCGCTGACACTGAAGGCCAGGACGATTGAGCCCCCCGAGACAATGGCGTCGAAACCGGCTATGACGGCGGTCAGTTTGGATGCGCCAATTCCGAGCAGGACGCCAATCGCGCCGCCGCACACGCTCAGGGTGATCGCTTCGATGAGAAATTGGAGAAGAATGTCAGAGCCTTGCGCACCGACGGCCACGCGAATCCCAATCTCGCGTGTGCGCTCGGTGACGCTGACGAGCATGATATTCATGATGCCGATGCCACCGACGACGAGCGACATTCCGGCAATGGAGCCGAGGAGCAAAGTGATGATCCGCGAGATGCTGCCGACGGTCTCGGCAATCTCCTTTTGGTTCATGAGACTGAAGTCGTCGTCATGCCCTTCCACGATGCGATGGCGCTGGCGCAGGAGGTTTGTGATCTGGTCCTGAGCCGCGGCCATGCGATCCGAACCTGAAATCTGCACATTGATCGAGCGGAGCACCTTGTCGCCGGTCAGGCGTCTCATTGCGGTGGTGTAGGGAATGATGAGCCGATCATCCTGATCCTGCCCACCCATGCCGGAACCTTTGCTGGTGAGCACACCGATGATGACGAAGGGTGTATTCTTGACCCGCACCGTCTGGCCGATGGGATCGAGCGGCCCGAAAAGCTGGTTGGTTGTCCTGGATCCGATTAGAGCAACCTTCGCCGCGGCGCGGACATCGCGGTCGGAAAGATTCGCGCCACTGGCGAGCTTCCAGTCACGAATTCCCAAATAATCGGGCGACTCCCCGACAACGCTGGTCGACCAATTACGGCCATTGGCAACGGCCTGGGCGCTGGTGCTGACCTCAGGGCTAATCGCGACGACATCGGGAACCTCGCGAGCAATGGATGCGGCATCGGCAAGGGTGAGCGTTCCCGCGCTCCCGAGCCCGGTGTTAACGCCGGCGGATCGGCGGCTGCCGGCGGATACGGTCAACAGGTTTTGCCCGAGCGCGGCGACCCGGGATTCGATCCGCGCCTGGGCGCCATTACCCACCGCGACCATGGCCACCACGGATGCGACCCCGATAATGATGCCAAGCGCCGTCAGCGACGAGCGAAGCTTGTTGCGCCGGAGCGCGCGCAAGGCAATCCAGCCGGTGAGCAGCGGCCGCAGGGCGAGGGATTGGAGGAATGCCAGCATCGGACCTTAGGCCAGGTTTGCCTCCAACTCGGCTTGATTCAGCCTGGCGATCTCGCGTTCGGCGCGGCGGCGACTGGCGTTTGGGGCGTCGGTGAGCACGCGGCCGTCGCGCATGACAATGATGCGTTCGCAGAACGCCGCGATTTCCAATTCGTGCGTGACCATCACGACCGTGATTCCCGTGTCGTTGAGGGCCTGGAAGAGGCCCATGATCTCGATGCTGGTGCGGCTGTCGAGATTGCCGGTCGGCTCGTCCGCGAGCAGCAGCTGCGGTTCATTGACCAGCGCGCGGGCGATGGCGATCCGCTGTTGCTGGCCGCCGGAGAGTTGAGATGGACGGTGCCCGGCGCGTCCAGCCAGGCCCACATTTTCCAGCGCTTGCAAGGCCCGCTGGCGCTGGGTCCGCAGCGAGATAAGAGGATGCCGATAAAACATCGGCAGTTCGACGTTTTCCAGGGCAGTCGTGCGCGGCAGGAGGTGGAAGCTTTGGAAGACGAATCCGAGCTTGTGGTTGCGAAGAGTGGCGAGCTCTTTGCGGCTGAGTTCTCCCACGCTGACGCCATCGAGTAGATAGCGTCCGCTGGTCGGCCGGTCGAGGCAGCCGAGAGTATTCATCAACGTTGACTTGCCCGATCCGCTCGCACCCATGATGGCGACGAATTCACCCCGGTGAATTGTCAGCGAAACCTCGCGGACGGCATGCACTTCGACTTCGCCTGTCCGATAAGTTTTCGATGCATCCAACAGTTGGACGACCGGCTGCGCGGAGCCGCCCGTCTTCATGGCGGAGGCCCTCCCATGGGTCCGGCGCCGGCCGCTTTCACTGGCGTCGTGGACGCGGTCACGACGCGATCGCCTTCGTGCAGTCCTTCCAATACCTCGGAGTCGGTGCCGTTCGTGATCCCGATTTTGACAATCGCGGGCTTCAGCCCGATGCCGTTGGTTACCGGGCAGTAAACCAAGCGTTGGCCGCGAGAGAGAGTGGGCGCCGGGCTGTTCTCAAAGCGCGTGCCGGCTGGCGGCACGAATCGCAAGGCGGCATTAGGGACAGTGAGCACTGCCTTCCGCTCGGCCACGTAGATCGAAACTTCCGCTGTCATGCCTGGAAAGAGCTTCTGCTCCGGGTTGTCGACGGCGATGACGGTCTCGTAGGTTACGACATTGTTGGTTGTCGTCGGCGATTTGCGGACCTGCTCGACGGTGCCGTGGAAGACCTCGTCAGGGAACGCTTCGACGCCGAAGTCCGCTTTCTGGCCAGGGGCGACACCACCGATATCCGCTTCCGACACATTCGCGACGATGTGCATTTTGGTGATATCCTGCGCGATCGTGAAAAGGACCGGCGTTGTCATGGCGGCAGCGACGGTTTGGCCGACATCGACTTTCCGCGCGATGACGATGCCATCGACGGGCGCATCGATCCGGCAGTGATCCAAGTCGGCGTTGGCTTTTTCAAGCATCGCGTCCTTGATCATTACTGTCGCTTCGGCCTGCTCGAATTCGGCCCTGGCCTTATCGAAATCGGCTTGGGTACCCGCCTTCTTCTCCAGCAAATCGCGCTTCCGCTCGGCGGTCAACCGGCTCAGCTCGCGCCCGGCACAAGCGTTCGCCAACTCACCTTTCGCCTGATTGACTGCCGCCTGGTAGATCGACGGTTCGATTTCCGCGACCAGCTGATCCTTCTTAACCGCTGAGTTAAAGTCGGCGTGAAGATGCAGAATCCTCCCAGAGATCTGGCTGCCCACATCCACGCTTACTACAGCGCCAAGCTGTCCTGTCGCAGTGACAACCTGGGTGACAGCGCCGACTTTTACGGGAGCGGTTTCAAAAGCGGGCCGAGCGGTGGACTGCTTGTTACAACCCGTCCCACCAAGCGCGCTGAGGGCGGTAATCGCCCACAGGCTGCAAAGACGAAGAATGCTCGCCCGAGGCGTTGGCCCAAGTTCGAAGCCCTCTCCGCAAGTGCCTTTGTCCAAGGGATCCAACCTGCAAGCGGCCTTCATTTGCGGTACCGGCGGATGCATCATTTGAATTTCAATTTTTGCACTCGTTACTCCTGAAAGGCTCCCGTGACCAGCTCGACCTTGCGGAGCGCGACCTGGTAATCATACGTCTGCGTGGCCAGGTCTCGCCTGGCTATGTTGAGATTATTGAGCGCGTTAAGAACATCGACGCTGGTCGCGGTTCCCGCCTGATATTGCGCGCGCAATTCCTCGTAAGCTTCCTGGCCGGACTCCACCTCAATGCGCACCGTTTTCAATGTCGCCTCGAGGGTGCGGACCTGCAGCCATGCATCTTTGACATCCTGCTGCATATTTTTGACGGCGGTTTCATAATCGAGCCTTGTCTGCCGGATTTGGTGCCCCTTTTGCGCGAGATCGATCTCGCGCTGGCCACCAGTGAAGAAGGGTACCTGCACGGAAATCGTAGCATCCCAAGACTCGGACCGTGACCGCGACGAGCCATCGCTTCGATGGGCGTCCGCGTTCACGTCGACGACGACCTTCGGCGCGTATTCCGCGATTACCCCCGCGCGGCGCTGCACATCCTGGTCAATGGCGAGCGCCTTGACCCGGAGATCTTCACGACGTTCCAACGCGCGGGCAAATAGCGCCTCATACGAGGGAAGCGACGGCGAAAACGGTGGGGGCTCGACGACGCCGAGAGGCGCCTCGGTCGGCAGATTCAGGATATTCGCGAGTTTGTTGCGATCCGAAGCGAGCGAGTTTTCCGCTTCGATCAATGTGCGCCGACCGCTTTCGACTGTCACGCGGGCGCTCAGCACATCGGAAGGTAATACTTCACCGGCACCGGCCCGAGTCTGAGCAAGTTCAAGTTGTTGCTGTGCGAGGGCCACAGTCTCCCGACTCACCAGGACGATCCTCTGTTGCTTCAGGACCTCGTAATAGGCGTCCGCCAGACTGAAGAGCACTTCGCGAATGGTCTCGCGGTACGTCAGCCGCGCCGCTTGCGCGGTGAGCTTGCCCAACCGGAACGCGGGAATCGCCGTGAGATCAAGAATCGTCTGTTCGTAGGTGATGCCGATGGCGCCGGTGTCATTGCGGGTTTGCGTTCGGGTCGTGGTCTCCACGGAATTCGACCCGGTGACGCCAATGGTCACCGGCTGATCAACCGTTTGGGTCGTGCGAGTGCGCGTCGCCTGATCGCTGCGCGCGAGGTTGGAGCTTCCAGTGATCGAGGGACCGAGCCGCGTGAGGGCGCTCAACGGCTCCAGATTCGCTTTGCGAATCTCCCAGTAGGCGCGCCGGATGGATTGGTCGGAAGCCAAGGCGCGGTCGTAGGCATGCTCCAGAGAAATGATTTGAGCGCCAGCTACGGTTTCGACTGCGCGGGAAGTCGACGAATTCCCCGGGAATAGGAGGAATCCAATGGCGAAGAGCTTATACTTGTGGAACTTCATGAAGACCGTGCAAAAGGGAGAAGCGGCAGGGATATGACCCGCCGCCGCGGCGGCGGTTACCATGGAGTCGAAATCTTTCTCGAAAATCCGCGCCCAATTGGTAACCGCCCCCCTGTCCTGGGGGTCACGCTATATGAATTGAATGCACACTCTCTTTATCGATGGATTCCGCTGAGGCCGCTCAATGCCTGGAGCGGGCCTCTCGCGGGGATGAGCAAGCGGCCCACGACCTTTTCCATTATCTTTATCCGCTGGTCTTTCGCCTGGTCCGCGCCCACCTCCCGCGCCGCGCCAGCGAGGAAGACCTTCACCAGATCGCCATGGTGAAAGTTTTCTCCAAGGCGAGCCAGTTCAGCGGGAAGGTGCCGCTGGAGCACTGGGTAAGCCGGATTGTGATCAATACCTGCCTGAAGCAGCTCAGGGCGGAAAAGGTGCGTCCCGAACTGCGAATGGGGGATTTGAGCGAAGAACAGGCCGAAGTGCTTGAAAAAATCACCTCGACCGATGAGGCGCCGGACCCGCACGCGGCGCGCACCTCGCGCGAATTGGTCGACCTGCTGCTCGCGCGACTGGGACCGGATGACCGTCTTCTCATCAATCTCCTCCATCTCGAGGAGCGCTCGGTGGACGAAGTTTCCGCTCTTACCGGGTGGAACCGGACCCTGATCAAGGTCCGAGCCTTCCGCGCCCGCAGCAAATTGCGTCGACACCTTGCTGATCTTTTATTCGAAGAAAGAATGCCATGAACGATCCCCTCGACTGTTTACTCCGCATCGCCGCGAAATCTCGAGCTGACAGCAGAATTCCCCAGCCGCCGCTCGGGTTCGATACGCGCGTTCTGGCCGCCTGGCGAGCGACGATAGGCGAAGAAGAGGGCGCCGGGTGGCTGGCGGCGTTCCGGCCTGCCATCGTCATGGCCGGAACGGCGATACTCGTGAGTGTGGCCTTCAGCTGGCCCTCCCTAAGCGGCCTGCGCGAAACAGCCGCCGCGCCCATCGCGGAGCGGACTGTGGTCGATTCCGCAATTCGTCTTGCCTTCAACCCATGAATATCGCCACCCAACGGAAGTGGATGCTTGCGGCGATGTTTTTCACCGGCGCCCTGACGGGTGTCGCCATTTTCGCGGGCGTGTCCTGGCGTTATTTACAGCCGCCTGGCATGCCGAGCGGAACCGAGATCGTCAGACACATTCGCGAAGAACTCCATTCCGAACTTCATATCACCTCCGCACAGGAGCAGGCAATCATGCCGATCCTCGATCGGCACGGTGTGGAACTCGACGCGATTCGGATTGAGACCCTCGCCAAGGTGAGGGCATCAATCGAAACGAAAGATGCTGCCATCAGGAACGTCCTCGATCCCGATCAGAAACGGAAATTCGAGGCCAATGAAGCGAAACGGCTGCAAAGTTTTGAGCGGAACGAACAGCTCTCGAAGCCTTGATCGATCTGTGCTTCGTGCCCATGTCAGCACTCCAAGTCCATCATGGAGAAAAGCCCGCCCGTCTTCAACTGCTGAGCGTCAGGCGCGAGACGCCGCTCTTCAGCGAGCGGGAGCAAGTGGCGCTGGCCTGGACCGAGGCGGTGACTCTCATCACGGGTGGCGGACCGTCGGACGAACTCTACGCCCGCACACTTCAGCACTTCACGGAAGAGGAATTGGTGAATCTCAATCTTGCGGTGGTCGCGATCAACGGGTGGAATCGGTTCTCAATCGCCTTCCGCGTCCCGCCCGCGTTGAAGAGCGTCCCTGTGGCGCGGGACTGATCGAACCACCATGCCACGAATCTGCGTCTATTCCGGCTCCAGCCTCGGCGCGTCTCCTGAATACGCGTCTGCCGCCGCGGCCTTCGGCACGGCTTGCGCCCGGCGCGGACTGGGCATCGTCTACGGCGGTGGCGGTGCCGGTCTGATGGGTGTGCTGGCCGATGCCGCGTTGGCGGCGGGCGGTGAGGTCATCGGCGTGATCCCGCACGCGATGATCGCCGAGGAGCGCGCCCATCACCGCCTGACGCAACTCATTCCCGTGGAGTCCATGCACGAGCGCAAGCATCGCATGGCGCAACTTTCGGATTCCTTCGTCGCCTTGCCGGGAGGCATCGGCACTCTCGAAGAGGTGATCGAGATCTTCACCTGGCTGCAACTCGGCCTGCACCTCAAGCCCGTCGGGTTGCTCAATGCCGGCGGGTTCTACGACCCGCTTCTCCAGCTTCTGGATCACATGCGCGACGAGCAGTTTCTCACGCCCGCGCACCGCGCGATGCTCACCGTCGAGCGCGACTCCGAGTCACTGCTCGACCGCCTCGCCACCATCAAGCACACGCCTATCCCGAAAGGTGTTCGTGGGACGATGCCAAGGGATGCTTGAGGCCCCGCGGGGACCCTCATCACGGAATGGCGTCCAGCATCGTGGACGACTTCGTCTGGTCGATGTTCACCCGGCGATACGCTGAAAGGTCGAGGTAGCGACCGACAAATTGTCTGGTTTCCTCGTCGCTCCAATGAGGATTCACGGAAGGGACAGCCCATGACGGCGGAAACTTGACCTCATTGGATTCGTTCCAGGTCGAAGTTTCACTTGTCTTCCATCGGCTCCTCTTCGTCTGGGACGAACCAATGCCGTTTGATCGCGGCCTTGCCGAGATCGGTCCTGGCACAACGCCGCTCGATCGCTTGATAGATACGGTCCGCGGGAGCATCGTCGCCTTCTTTCACCCAAAGTCCGATGGTGTTGAGGCGCAGCGCCGTGGCGTCCTCGTTGTCGGGCATGAGCGCGGCGGAGCGCATGCCGAGATCGGCCGCGAGATAGTTCGAATAATGGCGGCGCAGCTCGGGCTTTGCATTGGCCTTCAGCCGCTGCTGCTCGGGCTTCGCGAGCGGCGGAACGAAGTGGCCAGTCTTGCCGTACTTGATGAAGAATTCCGGGTAGCTGCCCGTATCCACCTGGCGCCCGCTCGTCCGCTCAGCCATACTCACCGGGTCGAAATAATCCGCGAGCTGGTCCCCGTGCTGGGCCATGATTTTGGCCGCCTTCCAGTACGCATCGCGCTGCTCGTCCTTGCTCGCGTCTTTCTTTTTTGCGCGTTCGAGTTGCGCGATGAATTCATCGAAAAACACCAGCGTCTCCTTGTCGAACCAGGGGCGCGCCTCGGCATAGCGGCCCAGCCGCACCAGCCGGCTGCCCAGGATCCGGCGCAGGGTGCGTTCCGGATCATTGTAATAGTAGAAGTGCCAGGCGCGCTCGTCGGGCTGGCCTTCCGCCGGCGGTTTCGGCAGCTTCGACCCTTCGCGCTCCAGGAAAGTCTTCAACTCCTCGAGCGTGAGCACGCCGTCGGCGACATAGAATGCGTCGGAGTAAAGTCCGCCTTCGAGGAACAGCCGGAACGCGGCCAGGAATTCCGAGCGGCTCAATCGCAACAGGCCGAGGTCGCCGTGGGCGCAGTCGCGCGGCGGAAGGGAGGAGGGTTCGACGTTATAGGCCTGGATCTCGGTCTCGACCGGCAGCTTCGCCACGGCCGCGGCGAGCAGGTTCACGGCGGCGTCGACCTTGCCCTCGCGCAGGGCGAACTTCGCCCGCAACCAGAGGGCGAATGGCGCGTTCGCATCGGCGCGCGCCAGCCAGCGCTGCGCCCGCGCGTAGTCGCCGCGCACGTAAGCCATCCACGCCACCCGGTCCGCATCGGGCACGTTTTTCACCCTGGCCGCCTCCAGCGCGTGCAGCCACCGCGCCGTCATGTCGGCGTCCTTCTGGTCGCCGGATTGGGAATCCGAAAAGGGCGACACGCCACAGACCGCGCCGGCGATGCCGAGGCGCTGAAACATCGGGTCGCGCACGAGGGGAGCGAAATCGACGCCCGCCTTGAAAACCTCCTCCATGACCACGTGCAACGAATTCACCGCGCTGATATCGCCGCCGGCGAGCTGGGTGAAATACAGCTTCGCCGCCTCGGGATAATGCTCCTCCTGGAGGTGCGCATACGCATCCCATCCGCAGGCGCCGGCCACGAGCCCCACCGAGTCGGCAAAGCCCGCGCGCGCCGCCTCGCGCGTCTTCGCAAACCAGGCATGCGCCTCGTCCCAATTCTTGTCCTCGATCGCCTGCCGGCCGAGCATGTAGAGCGCCCAGATCGTGCGATAGTGCCGCTCCGCGGCAGGCCGCTCCAGCAGCGCCTTCCAGATGGGGACCGCGGCCTCGCCTCCCTCGCGGTGGAAGGCGAGAGCGCCTCGATGATAGTCCGCAAACTCGCTCGCCAACTCCGCTCCGGGTTCCGGCGGTTTCTTCGCCGGGTCCGGCGTGTCTTCCGCGGCCCAGTCGATCATCTTGCGCATCGCCCCATTCGCAGCCTCGGCCTGGGCACGGTTCGGCGGAACGATGAGCTTCTTCTCGATGGCTTCTCGAAATTCCGCCGCATCTGCCTCGGCGAGCGTAGGGGCCGGCCCAGGTTTCGCGCCGGGATTCAGCTCGGCGGCGATGCGTTTGACCTCGAGCTCGAAGTAGAATTCCGGGGCCTGGAGCAGGACCGGCGTGGCCGGCTCGCCGGTGGGCTGCTCGATCCAGCGGACCGGCTCCTCAATGCCCGTGGCCAGCGCCAGCCGCGCTCCCAACGTCAACGCGATTGCCAGGGCTGAGCCGAATCTTTGTGGAGGTCTCACAGCGAATCCAGCCGATAGACCGCTGCGCTCCGGGAGGCAAGCGCGAAAGACCCGAGGCGGGCTGGCGGATGAAGCGCACCCGGTCCTCCGCCGGGCGCTCGAGATCGTAACCTTCGAGCGCGTCGGCGGCGACGAAGCGCGCGCCGCTCCAGCTCGCTTCCACCGTTTCCGGCAGCGCCTCGTCGCGTTCGCCGGCATTGATCGCGACGATCTCGCTCGGCTGCGCCGCGGAGGCCTCGATGCGTAGATCCCGGCGCGGCGCGCGGCCCTGCATCACCGCCGCCAGCGTGGGCCAGCGCCAGTTGAGCGTGTCGCCGGCCACCGGCAGGCGGTACCAGATCAC
>Ga0105237_10007199_pt1 | contig 12215 bp, 9 predicted proteins | sample KBSC24metaG_FD_81520 | JGI IMG/M metagenome (GOLD analysis project Ga0105237, IMG submission 81520) | Corn rhizosphere microbial communities from Kellogg Biological Station, Michigan, USA - KBS C2-4 metaG | ecosystem: Host-associated > Plants > Roots > Rhizosphere > Soil | place: Michigan, USA...
ACCAACAGGATTTCAGGAGTTTAACAGGGAATTACCAACCAAGGTTCCCGCTGCTGAACGCGTAAAGAACTATAAAGAGTTTGTTAATTTATATACAGACGAAAAGCTGAACCAGCAATCGGCAAGGTGTATGAATTGCGGTATTCCGTTTTGCCATTCGGGATGCCCGCTGGGAAATATTATTCCGGAGTTTAACGATGCGGTGTATCGTAAAAACTGGGAAGAAGCTTACCATATTTTATCGTCAACCAATAACTTCCCTGAGTTTACAGGCCGTATATGCCCAGCTCCGTGCGAGTCGGCATGTGTGCTGGGTATCAACAAACCCGCTGTAGCTATTGAGGAAATTGAGAAACATATTATTGAGATAGCTTACCAGAAAAACCTGGTAAAACAAACTGCGCCGCTGGTTAAAACCGGTAAAAAGGTAGCTGTAGTAGGTTCAGGTCCGGCAGGACTGGCCGCCGCCGCTCAGTTAACCAAAGCAGGCCATGCTGTTACCGTTTACGAACGCGATGATAAACCAGGAGGCTTGTTACGTTATGGCATCCCTGATTTTAAGCTGGAAAAATGGGTTGTGGAACGCCGTATCGAGGTGATGGAGAAAGATGGCGTTGTATTTAAATGCAACAGCGAGGTGGGCGTTAACGTAGCCGCTGATGAACTGGTACGTAATAATGATGCCGTAGTATTGGCAGGCGGTTCAACCATACCACGTAACCTCAATATTCCGGGTCGTGAGTTAAAAGGTATCCACTTCGCGATGGACTTTTTGAAACAGCAAAATAAACGGGTAAGCGATATTCAGGTTCAGGGTGAAGATATCCTTGTAAATGGTAAAGATGTAGTAGTAATTGGCGGTGGCGACACCGGTTCTGATTGCGTGGGTACATCTAACCGCCAGGGTGCAAGCTCTATTAAACAATTTGAGGTGATGTTTCAGCCACCTGAGCAACGCACCAAACACATGCCATGGCCAACTTACCCTATGGTGATGAAAACCACCAGCTCGCACGAAGAAGGCGCTGAGCGTTTCTGGGGTGTAAACACTTTAGAATTTTTAGGCGACGAAGAAGGTAACCTGAGAGCGCTTAAAGTAGTTGACGTAGAGTGGGAGCAGGATTTCCTGGGTCGCCCGGTAAAATTCAATATAATTGAAGGTTCTGAGCGCGAAATACCTTGCCAGCGTGTATTCCTGGCGATGGGCTTTTTACATCCGCAGCATGTAGGTGTGATACAGCAATTAGGTATTGAGCTGGATGAGCGTAAAAATGTAAAAGCAAAAGAAGGTGTTTACCGTACCAATGTAAGTAAAGTATTTACCGCGGGTGATATGCGCCGCGGGCAATCACTGGTGGTATGGGCCATATCTGAAGGCCGCGAAACCGCCCGCAAGGTTGATGAGTTTTTGATGGGGCACTCCGTGCTCGAAAGCAAAGATGCTGTTAACCAATTTGACCAAGTATTCTAATTAGCGTGTTCTAATTGAATTATAAATCCAAATCCAAAAGCCGGGCTCTTGAAAAAGACCCGGCTTTTTTGTTATTTAACTTTCTTGTCATGCTGAACGGTTGAAGCATCTATTGTACGACAGGCATACTGAAGAAGATCCTTCGTTCCTCAGGATGACAAAAGGAGTGGACACTTACAAGCCTGGCTGCATTCCAGTAGCAATACCTATCCGGTTCCAGGCGCTGATGTTGATGATAGCCATGATTACTTGTGCCAGGTATTTTTCGCCTAAGATGCGTTCTGCTTCTTCGTATGTTTTGTCAGATACATGGTTTTGTATCAGGGTAACCTCTTCTGTAAGTGCCAGTATAGCACGCTCTTCTTCGGTAAAGAAAGGGGTTTCGCGCCAGGCGTTCAGGGCGTATATACGTTGTTCGGTTTCGCCGGCTTTACGGGCATCTTTGGTGTGCATGTCGATACAATAAGCACAGCCGTTGATCTGTGATGCACGTATCTTGATGAGTTCCTGATGGGTTTTGCTTAAGCTGCTGTTTGCAATATAGTTGCTTAAAACGCCCAGTGCTTTATATGCTTCAGGATCTGCTTTTTTGATTAAAATTCTTGCTTTCATTTTCTTTATGTTTTTTGTGATACCCAAAGTTGCGGACAAAGCAAGCCCCGAAAAATGAATCAAGATTAAGAAATACAAGGCCGACTAAACTTTTTTTGCCCGTATTTTGCTCATAAATTGTGGGGTGAAACCCAGGTAGGAGGCCAGCATATATTGCGGTATACGCTGTATAAAATCAGGAAACAAGCTGCTGAAATGACGGTAACGTTCTTCGTCGCTCATGCTGTAAATGTATTCGATGCGCTTTTGAGAGGCGGTAAATGCCCGCTGCTGCACTATCCTGAAATAACGCTCTAACCGAGGCACTTTTTCAAAAAGCTCCTCCAGTTTAGGTTTGTTAATGCTGATGATCTCGGAATCTTCAACCGCCTGGATATAGTAGCTGGATGGTTTGCCGCTCTCGAGGCTGCCATGGTCGCTCATCCACCAGTTTTCAATAGCGAACTGGGTTATTTGTTCATTGAGCTTTTTATTGATGAAATACGAGCGCAGACAGCCTTTGCTTACAAAATACAATTCACGGCAGATGTGCTCTGGTTCCAGCAGGAAAGTTTTCTTTTTAACCTGTTTTACGGTCACAGCTTTGCCGATCAGCTCTATATCTGCTTCATTAAGCTCAATGAACTTTTTAATATGGTTTGTAAGGTTGCTCAGCATAATTTACAAACCGAAGATAGTGAGAATTAAGGCATCCTGTACAGGAGACGCATCACATGCGTCTATTGATATTCAGGATTTACGCCTTCTCCACATATTCCTTCAACATACGACCAACAATTTCGGTCCATCCGGCGGTAAAGCTTTCTCTCGCGAAATCTTTTAGTGGCGGGAAGGTTTCCAGGCCGGTATGGGTTAATACAAGCCTGGTTTTATCGCCTTCGGGAAATAATTCCCAGGTAACTACGGAGTCGCCCTCGTAATCTTTATATCGCCAGGTGTGCGATAGCTTTTTGCCTTCAATAACTTCAATTACGCGGCACAGATGAACGTATATTTTTTCTTCACTTCCGCCGGTGAAAGTAAATTCAAAGCCTACTTCGGGTTTAAAATCAGGTATATCAAAATACCATTCCTTCATTTTGTTGTTGTCGGTTATAGCCTGCCAAACGCGCTCGGCTGGAGCGTTATAAATTCGGTCGATCACAAATGGTTGTGCACTCATAAATTCTCATTTTAGGTTTATAATTATTATTTTCTAAATTTTAGCTTTCAGCTTTATGCCTTCAGCTTTTAGCTTTTTTCACTGTCCAGGAAATTGCCCAACGCATCCAGTTTTTGCATCCAGAATTGCCGGTATTGTTCGGCCCAGTCGGTCACTTCCTGTAGCTGACGCAGATCGGCCTGGCAAAACCGTTCCCGGCCTTGCTGTTTAATCACCAGCAAACCGCATTCGGTTAATATTTTAATATGTTTTGATACCGCTGGGCGACTGATGTCAAAATTATCGGCCAGGGCATTTAAATTCATATTGTTGTGGGCAATCAAATTGATGATCTCACGCCTGGTAGGATCAGCAATGGCCTTAAAAACGTCTCTCTGAAGCATAGTTAATAGTATTTGAAACCTTTAGGTTACAAATATAAATGAAACCTTTTGGTTACACAAAATAAAAAAAAATTAAAAACTGAATGAGTAACAATTGGGATGGATAACCGAAATATGGATGCTTTGCTAAACCAGAAGGATTAATTTTTGTTAAACTTTTGTAAAATACATGCAAATTTTAAATGAAGCAGATAGCAGGAATATTATTAGGATTGATGACCCTGGTTTTGATACAGGGCTGCACGGGTAATCAACGCCCCAGTAATTATAATAACAAACCATTGGTTGATGATAAAGGTTTAACCTTTTTGAACGGTGGAACGGAAACAGGGCTTACCATGATCAAAATTTCGGGTATGCCTATATCCAACTCTAAAAACCAGCTGGTTATCCAGTTTGCTCAAAAGATAACCGCGGATAATATGAAGCTTGTTGACGAGTTGAAAAAACTTAAGACCGATAACTTTGTAACCTCCGAAGATTCGATAAGCGACGCGCATCAACAAACGATAAGCCTGCTGGAAAAGAAGCATGGTGACCCGTTTGATAAGGCTTATTTGCAGGAAGTTATTAATGAACAGCAACAGCTTATTAGTTTATTTGAGGATGCCAGCCATAACAGCAATGTCAATGTAGCCGATTTTGCTAAGATCAACCTACCGGCTTTACGCGCACGCCTGGAGTCGGAAAAGACATTGGAGACGGTGTTAAAATAACTTTAACTGCTGCTGTATCGGCGCTTTGGCCCTGCCCATTACTGTGCGGCCATCATATTTCCAGGAATCTTCGCGTTCACGGGTTATCACCTGCTCAAAATTGGCGTTCGGGGTAAAATCTTTTTCGGCGTTCTCGGCTATTTTCGATAGGCGTTTGATAGCTTCGTTCTTTTCAGATTGCCCTATTTTGGCTCTGTAAACCGCGTTTTGAAGTGTGCTGATGGTTTCGTCATAAACTTTGGTAGGTACGGGAAAGGGATGACCATCCTTACCACCATGTGCGAAAGAAAACCGGGCCGGGTCCTTAAAACGTGATGGCGTGCCATGGATCACCTCGCTCACCAGGGCCAGCGACTGTAATGTCCGTGGGCCTAAGCCCTGTAATAATAACAGATCTTCAAAATCGGCAGGTTGTTTTTCATGGGCCAGCCATAGTACCGCACCGAGGCGCTTCAGATCCACATCCTTTGCCGTAACATGGTGGTGGCCGGGCATTACCAGTTTATTGATCTCCCGCAACATCTGCTCTGGGTTTTCGGCGGCTATTTGCATTACACCGTTTCGGGAGCTATCAGCCTCCTTATCGGTCATGTTGAGGATAAGACCATGATTTTGCCCGTAAATAAACGTATGCGGATCATTAACAAAGGAGGTCAATTGTTCCGAATGCCAGTGATATCGGCGCGCTGTGCTGCTGGCATCGCTCATGCCTTGTTGTACTACGGCCCATTTACCGGTGTCGCTCAGGATAAAATTATGAAGGTATAACTGAAATCCATCCTGTATAGCAGTATTATCTACCTTGGCGCTTAATTTACTGCATTTAACCAGGTAATTGCCATCGAGGCCAGTGGTTTCGCTGATCTTCATCAACTCGGCCGGGGTTTGTTTGGAGTATTTGCCTTTGCCGCCGCAAATATAGATGCCCAATTCGCGGCTGTGCGGATTAATAGCTCTTTTGAGCGCGCCCATCACCGAAGTGGTAATGCCAGACGAGTGCCAGTCCATACCCATTACCGCGCCCAGGCTCTGAAACCAGAAAGGGTCGCTCAGGCGGCGCAACACCTCATCCTTGCCATAATCCAGTACAATATTCTCTACCACAGCCAAACCCAGCTTAGCCATGCGCTCGGCAAGCCATTGCGGCACATAACCATAATGTAAAGGCAGATCGGCACTCCCAGATCGTTTCATGCTAACAAAGTTAGTAAAAAAGACCGTTGATTTTTTTGATTGCGCTGATGACGCTGATTTTTTTTCTGAATCTTTTCTTCTCTCCACGCGTCATTGCGAGGTACGAAGCAATCTCTATACTGTACAGAGTGAACTTTTATGGTTGACCTGCCTATGTAGAGATTGCTTCGTACCTCGCGATGAAGTGATGGGTAAACAAAAAGAGACACATGTAATGTGTCTCTACAAATAATATAATTAAGCTGTGCTCGTAATGACTTGGTGGTTAATCCATCAACGAAACGGCGAAGCCCTCTTGAACACCAATGAAAATTAACAATGGTGAAAAATCAGCGAAATCAAAAAAATCAACGGTCTAGTCAGCTTCCGTTTCCTGCAGATACATTTCGTCAATGTCGGCGGCGTATTTCTTTTCGATCACCTTGCGTTTGGCTTTCATGGTAGGGGTTATCTCGCCATCGTCCATACTGAAAGGGTTACGTTTTACCTTGAATGCTTTGATACGCTCAAACTTGGCCAGTTCGTGGCTCAGTTTGCGCAGGTCCTGGCCAACCCAGTCAACCAATTCCTTGTCTTCAATAAACACGTCAGGCTGCTCAAAAAACGCGTCTTTTAAGCCAAATGTTTCCTGCATGGTTTCGCGCGATGGAACAATGATGGCCGTAATGTATTCGCGTTTATCGCCCACTAAAAATATCTGTTCAATTTTAGGGCTTTTCAGATAGGTGTTCTCTACAGGAGTCGGGTATATGTTTTTACCGTAGGCATTCACCAGCATGTTTTTCAGGCGGTCGGTTATTTGCAGGTTACCACGATAAAATCGGCCGATATCGCCGGTATGGAACCAGCCGTCCTTATCAATCACAGTAGCGGTTTCTTCGGGTTTGTTCCAGTAGCCTTTCATTACGCAATGCCCGCGTACAATGATCTCGCCCTCTTCCGATTGCAGATCTTCCTTAAAGTTATCGTGCGTTTGTATGGTATAAATATGCTGTGTATCCACATTTTGAATAGCCACCTCGATACCCGGAATGATACGGCCAACGGTGCCATAAATTACCCGGTGATATTCGGTAACGGCCATAACCGGTGATGTTTCTGTTAAGCCAAAGCCTTCCAGGATCACAATACCCAGATCACCAAAAAACTCACCGATATTGCGTGGCAAAGCGCCGCCGCCCGATACCATGAACTTTAAGCGACCGCCGGTTTTCTCTTTGATCTTGCTGAATACCAGTTTCTCGGCAATTTTATGCTGGTTTTTTAAAATGATGCCCGGTTTTTTACCGGCTTCCTGAACCAGGCGGTATTTTTTGCCGATCTCGAGGGCCCAAAGGAATATTTTTGATTTTACGCCTCCGGCAGATGTACCGTTTTTAATGGCCTTATCGTGGATACGTTCCAGCAGCCGCGGTACGCAACACAGTACGGTTGGTTTCACTTCGGCCATGTTTTTGGCCAGCAGCTCCAGGCTTTGTGCAAAGGCTATGGTACAACCCTTAGACAGGCAAATATGGTAAGTAGCTGTACGCTCAAACACGTGCGATAGCGGCAGGAACGACAGGAACAGATCCGTTTTTTCGATATAAGGGATCTGGATCAAACTGTTGATCACATTTTGGGTAAGGTTATGGTGCGTCAGCATAACCCCCTTCGGGATACCCGTAGTGCCCGAAGTATAGATCAAACAGGAAATATCAGTAGTTAAAATAGCTTCGCGGGCGGCGGCAATAGTATGTTTGTATTGTTCAACCAGCGCAAGACCCTCATGTATCACCTGGTCAAAGCCAACTACACCTGCATTCAGGCTCACTTTGTCGCTGTATTTTTCAAAATCGTCAAAAGCCGGTATAATGCGGATCAGCGACTCGCAGCTATTGGCAATTTTTAAAACTTTGCGGAACAGGAAAGGGTTGCCCACCAAAATGGCTTTAGCGCCCGAATCATTCAGGATATATTCAATTTCGCTTTCACTAAGCGTAGGGTAGATGGACGTGTTGATGGCACCGATCTGCTGCAGGGCCTGATCGTAATAAACATAATCCGGACCGTTCTCGATAATGAGCGAAAGACGGTCGCCTTTTTGTACACCCATGTGCAGGAACCAGGCCGATATAGCGTCGATTTTCTCTAATGCCTGTTTGTAGGTTATTTCAACCCAGGTATCTTTTACCTTATGCATTAAAAAAGTATGACTATCGGGATGGATATTGGCTACAACGTTACGTATAAAGCCGGGAACAGTTGAAGATTCAATTAACTGGTTCATTAAATTAAAAAGGATTTACAGACATCAAACTTATGTTTTTTAAACCTAAAACTAAAATGAAATGGTATATATCATTGCTTTGAGGGAGAGGGGGGCTGATGTGATGGATTAAGCGGCTATGTTGGAGATTACCCGGCTGATGAATTTGAGCAGACCTCACCTAAATCCTCTCCAAAGGAGAGGACTTTACTTAGCATATTTTTTTAGCTCCCTCTCCAAAGGAGAGGGTTGGGGTGAGGTTACCAAACCTGTATCACCTGGCCTGTCAATGCACCAAACACACTTTTGTAATAGGCATTAACAACCCTGTTCATGGTTACCGGGATATGGCCCGGGAAATAAGGGAAGTAGCCTGGTGCGTCTTCAACCACGTCGGCGCTTATGGCATTGATGCGTACCCCGTTTTCCAACTCAATAGCGGCTGCTTTGGCAAACGCGTTGATTCCCCCGTTCACGGTGCTAAGGTTGGAGCCCAGCACAATAGGATCGTCGGACAGGATACCTGATGTGAGGGTGAACGATCCTTTAGCATTGATATAATGCTGACCGATCAATACCAGGTTTACCTGGCCCAGCAATTTATTTTGCAGACCGATATCAAAATCTTTAGCGGTCATGGTTGTAAGTGGACCGAAATGCGCACTGCCGGTAACGCTCACCAGGGCGTCAAAACCACCTATTTGTTTATAAAATGCTTCGATAGATTCGGAACTGGTGATATCCACCTGTATATCGCCGCTTTTGGAGCCCGCGGTGATGATCTCATTTTCGCCGCGAAGGAACTCTGTTACTTTTTTGCCAATGGTGCCGCTGGCGCCAACAATAATTATTTTCATAGGGATGTAGTTTTATTTTAGAGATAAATGGTTTTGGTTTAAATTTAAAACACGCCAGTTTAAGGATAAAATTTTATAGAAAAATGATGTGCGTGTAAAAAAAGAAAAAGCAAGCTGGAATTTCAATAACGATAGGAAAAGAGAAGAGGAAGATTTAATAATTCTCCTGTTTAAAAAATATGTCATTGCGAGCGAAGCGCGGCAATCTCCTCACTTGCATATTGAACGTGAGGAGATTGCTTCGTCGTCCCTCCTCGCAATGACATGTAGGGGACACGTTATGGGTAGCATAGCGAAGGATGACAATACCTTTAACAAGGTCACCATATCTGTCAAATAATTTTTGTATATTGTATAAAACAACAGCCCGGTCTCCAAGTAAAGGAGAACCGGGCTGTTTGGTTAAGGCAAAACAAGACCAAAAATCGACTGTTTTGTATGTAGTTGTTTGATAGTCAATGAATTAATACTTTTTAAAGTTTCAAAAACGCATCAAAACCGTGTTAAAATTTGTTAAAAAGTGTTAAAATCGATGTTTTTGAATGAGTTTTTGCCTGTTTTTACGCCGTTTTTGAGCAGAAATTTGTTAAAATTCAAGGTTTAAAAAGTTTTTACTCTGCCGGTACCGGTAAAGGCATACCCTCTTTTAGAGGCGCTCCAAAATTTGGCGAACCATTTTTATTCCAGGTAAATTTTTGCGCCCGTGGTGAGCGGTCGTGCCCACAACCCTGGCCGGGTTTGGAATTGGCATGATACAGGATCCAGTCTTCCTTACCATTTGGCGATTTAAAAAATGAATTATGCCCCGGCGCATAAACCCCATTCTCCGGCGACTGCTTAAAAACCGGTTCCGGTGATTTTTTCCAGGAGGAGGGATCAAGTAGATTGCTACTGGCTCTGGTACTGAGCATTCCCAGGGCATAATAATCTGTCCAGCAACCGCTTGCCGAGTATACCAGGAATAGTTTGTTGCCGTGTTTTAGTATCTCGGGGCCCTCGTTCACGTTGACATGAGCCGGGTTTTTATCATCATGGAGGTCGCCATATTTTTCCCAGGGATACTCGGGGCTTGATATTTTAACCCTTTCGCTGCTTACGGTGCAGGGATCCTTCATTTTGGCGATATAAATGTTCTGCTGACCGTTGGTATCGCCCTCCCAGCCGGCCCAGATCAGGTAAAGCTGGCCCTTGTTTTCAAAAACAGAAACATCGATGGCCCACTTGTTGGTACTGTCGCCAATTTGCCCTTTGAATGTCCATTCACCCTGTAATGGGTCGACAGAGGCATTTTCCAGTACGTATAAGCGGTGATGGTTGTTATCGCCATCATCGGCAGCAAAATACATATACCACTTGCCCTGTAAAAAATGGAGTTCGGGAGCCCATAGTTCTTTGGAATGTGTTGTGCCCGCAGGCGGTGTCCAGATCACTTTTTTCTCCGCTTTGTTCAAATCAGTGATCCGTTTGGTTTTCCAGATCACCAGGTTACCTCCAGTTGAGTTAGTATAGTAATAATAACCATTGTGGTAAATAACCCATGGATCGGCACCTGATGGCAGCAAGGGATTGGTAAAAGTGTTTTGAGCTAAACAGCTCATCATGGCTAGTATGAAAAGGTAAAAAGTAAGGGATAACTTTTTCATATATAGTAGTATAGAGTGTTTAATTAACCGATCGGGTTTTGAGGTTTTTTTTGTTTTGCTGATATTCGGTAGGGGTAGTGCCAAACTGTTTCAGGAAGTTACGCCCCAGGTGCGATTGCGAACTGTAACCCACCATGGCTGCTACTTCGTAAATTTTATAATCACCATCTTCCAATAGCTTGGCGGCGGCTTTTAGCCTGGTAATGTTGATCAACTCATTGATGGTGAGGTTGGATATGGCCTTTACCTTACGATATAAGGTAGGTTTGCTCATATTCATTAAGCTGGCAATTTGCTCTACATCAAGCTCGGGATTTTGGATGTTTTTGGTGATAGCTAAGTTGAGCCTGTCCAGGAAGCTTTCATCGGGTTTGGAGTAAGCCATGGTATTGATACCTGCCAGGGGTGAGCTTGCAAAGTGCTCCCGGATCTTATTACGGTTAATCAAAAGGTTGGCTATCTGTACCTGCAAATGCTCTGGCGAGAAAGGTTTTTCGATATAGGCATCGGCGCCTACTTCAAGTCCTTCTATCTTGCTTTGCAGGGTGTTTTTGGCCGTAAGTAGTATGATGGGGATATGGCTATGGTCAAAGTTGGTCTTGATTTTTTTGCACAGCTCAAAGCCATCCATCACGGGCATCATCACATCGCTGATGATGAGCTGTATGTTCTCAATGTCGATCATATCCAGGGCTTCCTGACCGTTCAAGGCTTTAATGACCGAATATTTTTCGCTCAGGTCATCCGAAATAAAATCGAGTATTTCGGGGTTATCATCCACTAAAAGTATAATTGGTTTCATAAAGTCAAAATCCTCCTCTTTGGTTTTATCAATCAGTTCATAATCGTCGGGTATATTGTACAGGTCGAATTCCTCGTCCTGGTGTACGGGCAGGGTGAGCAAAAATGTGTTCAGATCATCTATGGGTTTACTCAATACCAGTACACCTTTATGTAACCCGGTGAGCGAGCGCGAAAGGGAAAGGCCTATACCTGTACCTATCTGTTTTTCAGACTCTTTGAGGCGAAAGAAGGGTTCAAATATTTTCTCGCGCATTTCGTAAGGAACGATGTGCCCGTTATTCCTGATCTCAATAGAAAAAGTACCCTCATCAGGTTGAAGCTCCAGCAATTCTACTTCAACCACCGAGCGGCCATACTTGATAGCGTTGTTAATGAGGTTGCTTATAATTTTAGTGAAGGCCTCTATATCTACATAAGCGTACAGGTTTTTAGGCGGATGCTTAAATTCGTAGTGCATGTTTTTCTGTTCGGCCATGGGTTTGAACCTTAAAAAGGTATCAGCCAGCAACTCGGTAATATCGGTTTTAACAAAGCTGAGGCTAAAGCCATTGGTTTCGGTTTTGCGGAAATCAAGTAGCTGATTGGTTAATTCCAACAAACGATTAGTGTTTTTTTCCATGATCTGCAGGTTGTGCTGTATCTCCGGAACGCTGCCCGCTTTTTTGATCACCTTTTCCATAGGTCCTTTTATCAAAGTAAGTGGTGTACGTATCTCATGTGCCACATTAGTAAAAAATTCTATTTTGGCATTATAGATCTGCTTTTCCTTATCGTTTTCCAGGATCTCGATGAGCCTTTTGTTCTTGTCGCGGGTTTTAATGTGGTACTGTCTTAGTATATAATACATGGCAAGCAGTATCAATAACATGTAAGCCATATAAGCCCAGATACTTTCCCAGAATGGAGGGGTTATGGTGATATCGAGCCTTGTTTCTTTGGATAACCATTGCCCGTTGTTATTGGCGGCTTTAACGATAAAGGTGTAATGCCCGGGCTGTAATTGGGTAAAATATACTTTGCGGTTGGTTTTTAAGAAAGTCCAGCCCTTATCAAGACCCTTCATCATGTACTTATACTGAGTCATTTCGGGCGAAGGATAGCTCAATGCCGCGAAATCAATACTGA
>Ga0105237_10007205_pt1 | contig 12209 bp, 10 predicted proteins | sample KBSC24metaG_FD_81520 | JGI IMG/M metagenome (GOLD analysis project Ga0105237, IMG submission 81520) | Corn rhizosphere microbial communities from Kellogg Biological Station, Michigan, USA - KBS C2-4 metaG | ecosystem: Host-associated > Plants > Roots > Rhizosphere > Soil | place: Michigan, USA...
CAACGCCTCGTTTGATTGGCGGTTCGTGAACGCGGAGCTGGAGCGTGCATTTGACAAGCGGGCCACCGCGCGCACGCTCTGCACCGTCCGAATGTCGCGCGCGCTGCTCCCGCAGCTGCCGCGCAAGTCGCTGGACTACGTGGCACATCATTATGGTGTTCGCGACATCGCCTCGCGCTATCCGCTCAAGCGTGACGTGCGTCACAGCGCTGCGGGCGACGCGGTCGTGACCGCGCACTGTTTGATGCGCCTCCTGGACGACGCCGCGGATCGCGGCGTGACTACCTGGACCGAGCTCGATCGCCATCTTTCATCGGCCGGGGGCCGGCGGACTCGGCGATGGAGCGCCCTTCCGACCTCAACTTTGGACGACCGGACCGCATGACGGCTCCTCAACCTTTAGTTGCAACGCGCACCATCGGCGCGTTGCGCGTGCACGCGATTCAGGCCGGCGGACAGCGTCTGGATGGAGGCGCCATGTTCGGCGTCGTCCCCAAGCCGCTGTGGGAGCGGCGGATTCCGGCGGATGAGCGGAACCGCATTCCGTTGGGGATGCGCTGCCTCCTGATCGAGCACCCGAGTGGTTTGGTGCTCATCGACACCGGATTGGGGAACAAAGAAGACGCCAAGTTCATTGACATCTATGGAATCGAGAACGCCGGCGCCAATGGCCGGACGGCGTTGGAAGACGGGTTGGCACAGCTCGGGATTCGTCCCGAGGACGTGGCGCTGGTGATCAACACCCATCTGCACTTCGATCACGCTGGCGGTAATACGTATCTGGATGAGTCGGGAACGCTCAAGCCGGCGTTTCCCAACGCCAAGTATGTGGTGCAGGGTGGGGAATATTGGTATTCGACGCACACCAACGAGCGGACCGCGGCGAGTTATTTCGCACGCAACTACGTGCCGCTCTACGAGAGCGGACAGCTCGAACTGTTGGACGGAGACCGGGAGATCGTGGCTGGGATTCGGTCGATGGTTACGCCAGGACACACTCCGCACCACCAGAGCCTGTTGATCGAATCCGACGGCGCAGCCGCGCTCTACCTGGGTGATCTGTGCCCAACGCACGCGCACCTGCCGCTCCCATGGATCATGGGCTACGATGTGGAACCGTTGGTGACGCTCGAAACCAAGCGCCGGGTGCTCCGCCAGGCCGCCGATGCCTCGTGGACCGTGATCTTCGAGCACGACGCTACGGTTGCGTGGGGCGAGATCACGTTTGAGGACAAAAAGATCGCGCTACGCGCGTAAGCGTACGACTCTAATGCCCGTAAACGTGAGAGCCGTTCCATAAATTGGACGTCCCCTACGGTGATGCACACAAAAAAATCCTCGGCGACGCGCCGAGGGTTTTTTGTTTTTGAAACGTCTTGCATAAGCGTGTGCACTCAATCAGGGTTATCCACAGTTGGCATTCGTGAGCACACTCACGGATCGATGTGGAGACTGTGTGGACGACGTTTCGCTCGACGCGGCGCTGAAAAACAAGCACGACGCGCCTAACGGATCCTTTTCGTCCGGACATGACGAGGCCGCCCTTCGCGAAGAGGCGGCGCTCGTCGTCCGGATGTGGCACGGCGACGAGCGCGCCTTCCATCAACTCTTCGTGCGCTACGCCGGATCGTTATGTGAGGTCGCCGTCTCGTACGTCCACGTACGGGACGTGGCGCAGGAGCTGGTGCAGGATGTCTTTTGTCGCGTGTGGGAGCAGCGCAACCGGCTGGCGATCCCCGACAATGTGCGGGCGTATTTGTACGCTACCATCCGTCATCGCGCCCTCGACTATCTCCGCCATCAACGCGTGGTCCAACAGGTGACCGACGCGCCCTTCGAACCGGGTGAATATCCCGGACTGGGCGAGCAGGCGCCGAGCGTGGATGATCGGATCGTGGACCAGGAGCGGCACGAGCTGTTGCTGCGGGCCATCGCGGAGCTTCCGGAGCGTCAGCGCCGCGTGTTCGAGCTGCGCTGGTATCACCATCTCTCGTACGCCGAGATCGCGGCGGTCCTGGAGATTTCGGTCAAGGGGGTGGAGTCGCTCCGGGCGCGTGCGATCGAGTCGCTCCAAAAGAAGCTCCGGGGGGTTTTGGAGCCATAGCACGTCTACTTTGGACGTGAGACAGGACTCACTTGACCCGCGATCCGACATCGATCTCGATGTCGTCGAGCGCTACTTCAGCAACACGCTGCCACCGGCCGACCGGGCCGAGTTCGAGCAGAGTCTGACCGCGTCGCCGGCTCGGCGACAGTTGGTCGAAGAGCTGCGGACGCTCTGGGACAGCTACGCGCTGGCCGGCGATCCGTGGAATACCGACGTGATGTGGCAGCGCGTCATGGCGCGCACTGGCGTGCAGTGGCCGCCATCGATGGTTGGGGCGGTCGCCACAGACAGCATTGGGACAGACGTTCCACGGATGTCGGTGTCATCGTCAGTGCCTTCGTCGTCGCGTCGCGCCGCTGTAATGAGCCGCTCTGCGCGCGGTGGGATGCAGACTCGCCGTTGGATGAGCGCCGCGGTGACAGCGGTCATGGTGTGCGGGTTCGGCGTGTGGGCGTGGACGCACGCACACCCCACGCGTACGTCGGCGGCGGCCGCGGCGCCTGGGTATTGGAAGATGTACACCACGCCACGGGGGCAGCGCTCGTCGATCACGTTGCCAGATGGGACCAAGATCGTGCTCGCCGCCGACAGCCGGTTGCGCGTCCGTCGTGATGCCGCGACCACGCGCGATGTCGAGTTGGTGGGTGAAGCCTTTTTCGATGTGCATCACGACCCCGCGCATCCGTTTGTCGTGCATACGGCGCAGGGAGTCGTGACAGAGCTGGGGACGGCATTTTCGGTGCGCGCGTATCCAGACGATCCGGACGCGCGCGTCGTTGTGACGTCAGGGCGTGTACGACTCACCCCGATTGTGATTCTCGGCACGCCGATCGTGGATACGGCGATCGCGTTGGAGCCTGGGCATGTGCGGGGGACGGTGCCTGGCGGCGGGACGCGAAATAGGTCCACGACTGGATTCGCGAGCGCGATCGTGTTGGTGGCGGGCGATGTGGCACATCTGACCAACGGCCGCTACGAGGTCGAGCATGACGCGGACGTGCAGGGCTACAACGCCTGGTTGACGGGCGAGCTGCGTTTCGTGCGCACGCCGCTGTCGACGGTCGTACGCGCGCTGGAGCGGTGGTACGACGTGAAGGTGAATTTGGCCGATCCAAAATATGCCAAGTACATCCTCACGGTGTCGGTGCGGGACGGGTCGGTGGACGATGCAATGGATGTCGTGACCAAGTCGCTCGAGTTGCGCTACGAAAAGCGCGACGGAGCGGTGTGGATCGTAGGACAGAACAGCCACTAGGGGAGGGTTGATGAGGCGACCGTTAGTTCGGACACTCGCGACGATATGCGTCACGCTATGTCCCGCGGTGATCCTGAGCGCGCAGAACACCACGCACTTGGGGGCGCGGGCCGGCGGTGTGGCGCCGATGCGGGACAACGATTCCAATACCAATGGCTCACCGTTGCAGCGGCTCGTGACGCTCGATCTGCGCAAGGTGACGCTGGACGAAGCGCTGGCGGAGATCGACCGGCAGGCGACGTTGGGGCTATCGTACTCGCCGCGAACGGTACCGGTGGATCGGATTGTCACGATCCGTGTGACCAACATGCCGGCGAGTCAGGCGCTCGATGTGGCGCTCAAAGGGACCAATGTCCGTGTGACGGTTGGGGCGACGGGGCAGATCGTGTTGGTGCGGGATGTGGTGGTGGAGGATTCGACGACGGGAGCTGTAGAGGGGACTGTCCTCGAAACGTCGACTCGTGCGTTGGTGACTGGTGCGACTGTGCAGATCTCCGGCTCCAAGATCGCGCAATCGACCAAAAATGACGGCTCCTTCCACCTCCTCAGCGTTCCGGCGGGCGCCCATGTCGTTCGTGTGACGCGGCTTGGCTACGAACCGCGTGAATTGAACGTTTTCGTCACTGGTGGTAAGAGTGCCAAGCTCGTGGTCAATCTGACACCTGTCTCCATTCATCTAAACGACGTCATCACGACCGCGACGGGAAGTCAGAAGCGTCTTGAACTTGGCAACTCGATCGCGACGATCAATGCCGATTCGGTGGTGCGTAATGCGCCGGTCAAGAATCTGGCAGACCTCCTGGCCGCTCGCGCGCCTGGTGTCGAAGTGTTATCCACCTCTGGCTCGCTCGGTGCTGGCTCGCGCATTCGTGTGCGTGGTCTCGGGCGCGTGTCGGGGAACAGCGATCCGATTGTGATCGTGGACGGCGTGCGCATGGACGCCAATTATTCGGACTATGCCGGCGGTGCGGGGACCGATACCAAGCAGTTCAACCAGGCTGCACCATCGAGTGTGCGCTCTGCGGCTTCATCACGGTTGGACGATATCGATCCGAATTCCATTGAGACCATCGAAGTTCTCAAAGGGCCGTCGGCGGCGACGTTATACGGATCGGATGCCGCCAATGGCGTCATCGTGATCAAGACCAAGAGCGGCCGGGCGGGACCCGCGCGGTGGGCGTTCACTGCGGATCGGGGAATGATGCAGATGAAAGCCAAGTTCGCCGAACAGTATCAGGCCTGGGGGGAGAGCCCGGTGTACGGCTCTGGAGCCGCGTGTTCGCTACAGGATTTGGTCTCGGGAGCGTGCACCCGGATCGACAGCGTCACGCACTTCAGTCCGTTGAACGATTCATACACTACGCCATTTACAGATGGCCGGACCACGACCATGAACGCACAGGTTTCCGGTGGTACGGACCAGATGCTTTACTTCTTCTCCGGGAGTGGAACTGGTGCGACGGGCGTGCTCACCATGCCCAAGGCCGATATGGCGCTCTTGAAACAGCAGAACAACAATTCGCCAATCCCCGATTGGCAGATGCATCCCAATACGTTCAGTAAGCAATCGGGGCAGGCTCGGATGACTTCCAACTTCGGCGGCACTGGGAATATCTCGTTCACCGCGTTGGCCACGCACCAACTACAGGCCAATATGGGTGACAACGAGGTGGTCGGAGCGGCGTTGCAAGGGTCTGGGAGCAAGGGGGTCAACGATGGGTGGGCTTCGGGCTCGACGTCGCCGCGTCCCGCTACATTGTTCGCGGGGCAGGGGACCAGCGCCGAAACTCGTGGGACGGTGTCACTGAACGGCAACTGGACGCCGAGTACATGGTTCAATGGTCGTGCAACCGTTGGTGGAGATTATGGCGACCGGACCGATAACTATCTCGCACAACGTGGGACGATCGTCTACAATGCGCCCAACACATTGGGACAGCGTGGCCGTGTCGAGAACAATACGACCGTGTACTCCGCGGACTTCGGTGGAACTGTCACGATACCGGCAGGTGATCTGTGGAAATTCCAAACCGCGGCTGGTGCCTCGGGACAGCACACGTACAACAAGCTGATCTCCGGGAACGGTAGTAACATTCCGCCCGGCGCCACGACGTTCAACTCCGCGCAAACCACGACACTCTTCGAGTCCTTCGATCAGAACGTGACCGCGTCGTGGTTCATCCAAGAGATGGCCAACTTCCGTGACCGGCTCTTCCTGACAGGGGCGCTGCAGCAGACGGCGGGAAGCTCGTTTGGCGATAACGTCGAAGCGCCGGTCTATCCCAAGTTGAGTCTGTCGTGGCTCGTCTCGCAGGAGCCATTTTTTCCGCAGTTCAGCGCGTTGTCGAGCGTACGCTTCCGTTTCGCGTATGGTCACGCTGGACAGCAGCCCTCGACCACGGGCGCGCTCCGCACCTTTTCCGCGCAGTCAGCCTTTTTGAACGGACAGGTCGTCCCGGTGGCGACGTTGAACTCGCTGGGCAACTCGTTGCTCAAGCCTGAGCGAGGCACCGAGTTCGAAGGAGGGGCCGACCTGAGTTTGTTCGAGGACCGACTGACCATCGAAGGGACTTTCTATAGAAAAGTGACAAAGGACGCCCTCGTCGCACCACAGGTTCCACCGTCGTTTGGTTATCCGCTGGTGTTACCCGTACAGCAGAACGTGGGAACCGTCCTCAACACTGGCGTGGAGTGGACGATCAATGGTACGCCGATTACGACCACTCCGTTCACCTGGGATTTCACAATCGGGATCTCCGGGAATAAAAATCGCCTGACCAAGCTCAACGACGGTGTATTCCTGAGTAACAACGGACAGGAAGCGTATGTGGTGGGATACCCGTTGTCGGGTGTCTGGACACGTCCGATCCTTGGATATCGCGATGCGAACGGTGACGGTATTATCTCACCGAACGAGGTGGCCATCGGCGACTCGATCCAATACATCGGCTCTGGTGTCCCGACGCATGAAGTGTCGTGGACCAACACGGTTGGCTTCTGGAACAATCGCTTCCGGGTAACCGCCATGCTCGACTATCAGGGCGGATTAGGGCAATACGATCAGGGGAGTGCGAGCGCGAGCCAGCATAGCCGTGCCTGGATGGACCCTTCCGCGTCGCTGGAGTCGCAGGCGCTCGTGCAAGCCTACTGGAAATTCCCCAACAACAGTGCGTGGGGATATGATGCGAGCGTTTCCTTTACTCGGTTGCGCGAGCTGACCTTTTCGTACGATCTGCCGGCGAGCTGGGCACAAAAGATTCGCGCGTCGTCGGCGACACTGCTCCTGATGGGTGAGAACTTGCGGCTCTGGTCGTCCTACACGGGCGCCGATCCGGAGGTGAACGTGAATCCAATCCGCAACTATTACTACGACAGCGGTGGCATGCCGCTCACGCGGAATTGGACGTTACGTCTGAATCTCGGGCTGTAACGATGACATACTCACCGATGCCACATGCAGAAGGAGCGTACGATATGTCAGACCGCACGATGACCTCGGCTGCTTCGCAATGGAGCGGCCGACTCTGGATCGGGCGGCACGTGGGACGTTGGGTGGCCATCGTTGGTGCTGCGGTGGCACTCGCTGGATGTTCGATCAAGGACATTATCACGGTACCACGTCCGTCGGGCGTTCTCGATCCCAAGCAGTTGCAGACGTATAACGGCGCCATCTCGATGGCGAATGGCGCACAAGGAATCTTCAACGTCGTCTTTGGCGGTTCGAGTGCGTTGAATGGGAGCGGCATCGGGATTGTCGGTCCGTTCTCCGTCGCTGGAGGCGTCCTGGCCGACGAATTTTCGACGTGGTCGCAAGATATTCTCGATGGACGGTCGAGCGACTTTGGAAGTCCGGGTGGCGCCAACACGATTTTTAGCTTCATTGGCAATGCCCACATGAATGCGGGGCAGGCGATTCGGTATCTGCATGCCTATGCATCCAATGCCCCTACGCAGTATCTCGCTAACATGTTCATTGTGCGAGCGTACACGGACATCTTCTTGAGCGAGTTGTACTGCTCGGGTGTGCCCGTGAGCGACGCGTCGGCTGATGGTAGCGTCGTGTACACCGGAGCGGTGTCTCGCGACAGCCTGCAAAAGCTTGCCCTAGCCGAATTTGATTCGGCGTTGGCGTATGCTCCGACGGACAGCGCGGCCATGCGGAATTTTATCGCGTTGGGGAAAGCTCGGGCGTACATGAATCTCAAACAATACGACCAGGCTGCGCCGCTCGTGGCGGCCGTGCCGACCGGCTTCGCATATAAAATTCAGTATGCGGGGAGCCCCTCATCGGCACAGCCATGGTTTTATCAACAACAGTACGTGACGGCTGTCGATGTGGAAGGGATCAATGGATTGAACTTCCGTTCCGCGCACGATCCTCGACTGTCGTTCGACTCGGTTGCCAACTACAATGGCATTCCGATCTGGGTGCCGCACAACATGCACTCGTCCACGTACGCCGCACCGGTGGAAAGTGGCATCAATGCGCGGTTGTATGAAGCCGAGGTGCTATTGAGCCATCAGGATTATCCGGGGTGGCTCAACAAATTGAACGATCTCCGCGCCAACGGTGGCGTGGCCGGATTGGCACCATTGGTGGATCCTGGGAACGATCACGACCGGCTGTTGCTCACCTTCCGCGAGCGAGCGTTCTGGCTCTATGCGACCGGTCACCGGCTGGGTGATCTGCGCCGACTTGTCCGTCAATACGGTATTCCCCAGAACTCCGTGTTCCCGATCGGCGCATGGCGTGATGGATTGCAGTTTGGATCGTTTACGAATTCGGTCCCCGATCCGCTCGAGGTGAAGTACAACCCGAAATACACTGGTTGCATCGACCGGGACGCGTAACCATGATATACTTTGCGAATTTTTCGAATCGTATGCGTCGCGGCCTGATCGCGTCGGCCACGTTTGCCATGGCCGTTGGTGCCGTGGCGGCATGCACGGACCGCACCCCCACAGCGACCGACAAAAACCCAACAGCCCTTCCGGTGACCCTTTCGCTTTCGCCGCATGGGCTCACGATGGCCAAGAACGATACCTTGACCTTGACGCCTACAGTCAAGGCGTTGGACGGCTCGGTCATTCAGGATCTGTCGGGGATCACGTACGTCTCACTCGCCCCCAAGGTGGTGACGGTTTCCGAGAACGGATTGTTGACGGCGATCGATACCAGTTCAGATCCCGTGAAAGTCGCCGCCAAATTGCAGCGTGACTTCAGCACCGTCGTGGACACGGTCCAATTGATCGTGACGCCAACGCGCCTTGCACCACTGACGTTCGTGATGCAAATCGACACGCTCGATGGGACGACGTTTGGTATCGGATACTCCACCGATATCTTGCCCGTCGCGACGACACCGGCCGGTGACACGGTGTATCCGATCGCGACCTATACGACCAGCGATCCCAAGGCCAAGGTCAATGTGTATGGCTCGTACGGCTATTTCTCGAGCAATACCTTTGGGGCGGTGAAGGCGTACGCGACAGCTAATATTTATGGGACGACGTACACGGATAGCGTGACGTATCACATCACCTACCCCAGCGAGGCCTACGTTGGGTGGGGCGGGAGCAGTTGGTACTATCCACCAGCGCTGCAAGTTGTGCTCAAGCCCGGTGGCCACGTGTACTGGTACAATTACTTTTCGGACAATTCGACTGACATCGTCTTCGACGACCCGAGCAAAGCGTCGGCATACCAAGGGGGCGATAGCGGTAACATCCCGGGCTTCCATGGCATGTCCGTCTACCGTCAATTCAACACGCCGGGGACGATCAAATGGACCTCGGGTGGACAAACCGGGACCATCATCGTCCAGCCTACCGATAGCCCACCCGGTACCTAATCCTTCGAGTAGTATGTTATGTCGGTGATTCCGGGAGGCATTCCATTTAAGGATGCCTCCCGGTTTTGATCCTGTTTTTGATGAGGAGTCGTTGCTATTTAAAGAGGAATTCGGCACGTCTTCGGCATTCCCCTTGCATCCCCCCATCCCGTGCCCTATACTTATCGGTTCTAGCTCAACGCGGAAAGTGGTCGGGTAAGCGCCCGACCCACCCTGTGGCCCTCGGTTCGTCGAGGTGTGCTACTGGAGTCCAGGCTCGCATCGCGTCCCACCCAGGACGCGCCAAGCACGGACTCTGTGTACCCCATAGAGTACCGTGTTTTTCGTTTCCCCGAAGAGGATCTCCGCCTATCTCCGAAGCAACCAAAGCCCCGCGCGTGAACCGCCAAATTCGGTTCTCCCCGCTCCGCGTCATCGGCGCCGATGGCAGCCAACTCGGCATCATGGATGTCGATACGGCACTACACCGAGCCCAGGAGCAAGGCCTCGACTTGGTCGAGGTGGCCCCGCTCGCTCGTCCCCCCGTCGTTCGTATCATGGACTTCGGGAAGTACAAATTCGAGCAGGCCAAAATGGCCCGTCAAGCCAAGAAGAAACAGCACGTCATCGAGCTCAAGGAAGTCAAATTCCGGCCGGGCATCGACGAGCATGACTTCCTGACCAAAACGCGCCACGCACGGGAATTTTTGAGCGACGGAAACAAGGTCAAGGTGACCCTCATGTTCCGCGGGCGCCAAATCGCCCATCCGGAGCTCGGCCGCAAGGTCGTCATCCGCGTCGCGCAAGAGCTGTCCGACGTGGGGAAGGTCGAAGCCGAGGCCAAGTTCGAAGGGAAGTCGATGACGATGATTCTGGCTCCAAAGTAAAGGGGTGACACATGCCAAAAATGAAAACGCACAAGGGCGCCAAAAAGCGCTTCTCCGTCACTGGCTCGGGGAAAGTCCGCCGCCTCAAGGCGTTTAAAAGCCACATCCTGACCAAAAAGTCGGCCAAGCGGAAGCGCAACCTCCGCCGCCCGACCACGCTCGCCACACCCGGCGAAACGAAGAACATCAAGCGGCTCCTCGTCGCCTAAAGGAGATCATCGATGCCACGCGTTCGCTCGAATGTCGCGCGCCTAAAGCGCAAAAATCAGGTCATGAAGGCCGCCAAGGGCGCCTTCGGGGCCCGCAGTAAGCTCTGGAAGTCGGCCAAAGAAAATGTGGAGCGGGGATGGAAATATGCCTACCGCGACCGCAAGAACAAAAAGCGCGAATTCCGTCGTCTCTGGATCGTCCGTATCAACGCGGCCGCGCGCTTGCACGACATGAGCTACAGCACCCTCATCAACGGTCTGGATAAGGCCGGCATCGAAATCGATCGCAAGGTCCTCGCGGACCTCGCCGTCCGCGACGAAGCCGCCTTTGCCTCGCTTGCCGAACAGGCCCGCAAGGCGCTCTCCCAAGCTGCCTAACACTCACCTCGGTTAATTCCCTCGCGCGTTTCGGCGCACGAGCGATGCGTCTTGGTGCAGGCGGGCCCGATTTCCCAATCGGGTCCGCCTTCGTGTTCCTATCCGTTCTTCTCCGTCTGTTTCTCTCGACCACGTCCCACACGTGAACTCTGACGTGACTTACGACGAATTCGATCGGCAGCTCGGCGAGCTGCTCGCGCGCGCGCAACAGGAGTCGGGCGCGGCGGACACGCTCGCCACGCTCGACGCCGTTCGCGCCAAATATGCCGGCCGTGCCAACGGCGAGCTCCTCGCGTTCCAAAAGCAGATTCCCAGCTTCGACGGCGACGAACGCAAACGCGCTGGCCAACGATTCAACGAGATCAAACAAGCCGTCGACGCCGCGCTCGCGCAGCGCCAAGATGCACTCCGTGCCTCGGAACGCCAGGCGACGCCCCAAGCCGACCTCACCATGCCGGGCCGCCGCCAATACTGCGGCGCCAAACACCCGGTCACGCTCGTGGTCGAAGAGATCATCGACATCTTCCGCACGCTGGGCTTCACGGTCGCCACGGGACCCGAAGCGGAAACCGAGTGGTACAACTTCCACGCGCTCAATTTCCCCCCCGATCACCCTGCCATGGATGCGCACGATACCATGTATCTGCGCGACGGCGTGGTGCTGCGCACGCACACGTCGCCCGTACAGATCCGGACGCTGCAAACACAAAAGCCCCCGATCCGAATTCTGGCACCAGGCAACGTGTATCGCCTCGATCCGTTCGACGCGTCGCATGCCCCCATGTTCCAACAGGTCGAAGGACTGGCCGTGGACGAAGGGGTGAGCTTCGTCGACCTCAAAGCGACGCTCTCGTATTTCGCGCGCGAATTTTTCGGAAGCGCGCGCACGCGCTTTCGCCCCAGCTATTTCCCGTTCACCGAGCCGTCCGCCGAAATGGACGTGGAGTGTCGCCTCTGCAAAGGGGCCGGCTGCGCCGCATGCAAAGGGACCGGCTGGATGGAAATCCTCGGCGCTGGCATGGTGCACCCCAACGTCCTCGAAGCATCCGGTGTGGATAGCGAGCAGTACACAGGGTGGGCCTTTGGGATGGGCCCCGGACGCATCGCGCTCCAACGTTACGACATCCCCGACATCCGCATTCTGTACGACTCCGACGTTCGCGTGCTTGAACAGGTGGCCCGATGAACGCCTCGTACGAATGGCTCCGCGCGCTCACGGACTTCGACTACACTCCGGCGCAGCTTCGCGATCTCATCACGTCGCGCGCCGCCACGGTCGATGACGTCGTCGCGCTCCGCGACGATCTCAAGGACATCGTGATCGGACGCGTGGTCTCTGCCGAAAAGCATCCGGACTCCGATCACCTCTCCGTTACCAAAGTGGACGCCGGTGGTGACGCACTGCTCGATGTAGTATGCGGCGCGCCCAATGTGACCGTTGGAACGCTGTACCCGTTCGCACCGGTCGGAGCTACGCTTCCGGGCGGCCTTACGATCGAGAAGCGCAAGATTCGTGGACAACCATCCACAGGGATGCTTTGC
>Ga0105237_10007206_pt1 | contig 12208 bp, 10 predicted proteins | sample KBSC24metaG_FD_81520 | JGI IMG/M metagenome (GOLD analysis project Ga0105237, IMG submission 81520) | Corn rhizosphere microbial communities from Kellogg Biological Station, Michigan, USA - KBS C2-4 metaG | ecosystem: Host-associated > Plants > Roots > Rhizosphere > Soil | place: Michigan, USA...
CCGCTCGGCGTCCAGCGGATCACGTTGTAGCGCACGTCTTCCGGATCCCATTCCGGGTCCTCCTCCTCGGTCGGAGCGTCGCGCGCGATGATCGCGTTCCTGAAGCCTGCCGCTTCGAACACGGCCTGCCAGTCCTCGACGGCTTTCTTCAGATACGGGCGCCACTGGTCGGGGACCTCGCGGCTCAGATAAAAGACGATCGGCGTAATCGGCTCGGAGACCGCCTCCAGCGGAAATTTCTTCTCGAGCCGGTAGCGATTGATGAACGCGCGGCGGACCTTGCTGTGCTCCGAGGTGCCGTAGTCGTCGAACGGCGTGGCGAAGTAGCCGACGCGTTCGTCATAGTAGCGTCCGACCATGGGCTCATCGGGCAGCAGCAGCATGCTCGTGTGAAAGATGAACCCGAGAGCCGACGGAATCGGGTCGTCCTCGGTCGAACGCAGGAACTCTCTAGCGTCGGGAATCCAGGTCTGATAGAAGCGGATCTCGATGTTGCGCGGAAACGCCTTCACGCTCTGGATATAGGAGCGCTTGGGATCGACGGCCGTCATGCGGAAGTGCTGCTTGTACTCGCGGCCGAACCCCTCCGGTACGTCAGTCGCGAACAGCCCGGTGACGTCGATGATCGGAGCGCCGTCTGCGCCCTCCGCGACCGCGTCGAACGCCCGCACCACTGTGCGCAGCGAAGCCTCTTCGACACCCCGCTGCAGGTTGGCCATGTTCGGCGCCCACATTTCGTAGCGCACGTTCTCGAGATAGACCTTGTTGCCGCGCCGCACCCAACGCACGACGCGACTGTCCACCACCGAGCCCGGGGCCACGTAGTCGCTGCCGGTCGAGAGAGCCGCAAATTCGGTATTCACCAGCATGTCCCGCCCGAGCATCTTGAGCGGAATCTCCCAGAGCACGTGGTCGCACACCACGTGGACGGTGAACATGCCTTTCAAGGAGACCATGCGCTCGGGCATATTCGGACGGCACGGTGCGACCTCGCTGGCTTTCATCCCCTCGGCGAGAGCCGCCCCGCTCAGCGCGATCCAGAGCAACGCAACGCACAGCAAGCGATTCATCGTTTCCTCACTTTTCGAGCTCACCCGGTGGAAACAGCGCTGCAGGAATCCATACGCTTGGAAACTGCGTGCAGATTCAGGGCACCGGCCAGGGTTGACGATTCTTTGCGCCACCGCTTATGCTAGCGGCCCCTGTGGGCGAACACCCGAATTATGCACCGGGCTCCAGGGCTTGGCACTGGATTCAAGGAGAAGCGCAAGGACGGCAAGCACTGAGCGCAGGCTCCAGCCCGCGCTCGCCGCTTGACGGGCGCCAGCCCACGACGAGGGCAGGGATATTCCCCTGCCCTTAGTCTTTGTTAGCGCACACACGCATATCGCGCGACGACACCTTTGCACGCAGCTCGCAGCAACCCTCAATGGCGAAAGTCAGCGCAACAGTAGCGGCGGTGATTCAGCACGACGGACGCTTCCTCCTCGTCGAGGAGGAAACCGATGACGGCGTGCGCATCAATCAGCCCGCCGGCCATCTGGAAGCGGACGAGTCCATCGTCGACGGTGCCATCCGCGAGACGCTGGAAGAGACCGCCTATGGCTTTTCGCCGACCGCGTTGGTCGGCATCTATCGCTGGAAGCACCCGCACCGCGATGTGACTTACGTGCGATTCGCTTTCTGCGGCGAGCTGGGTGCGCACGACGCGCAGCGCGAGCTCGATCATGGAATCCTGCGCGCGCTATGGCTCACGCCGGAGGAATTGCGCGCGTGCGCTCCTGCGCATCGCAGCCCGCTGGTCCTGCGCTGCGTGGAAGACTACCTGGCTGGACGCCGCTATCCGCTCGACCTGCTGGTTCACTATGGCTGACGCATGGACCGCGTAATCATCGGCATGTCCGGTGGCGTCGACTCTTCGGTCGCGGCCTGGCTTCTGAAGGAACAGGGCTTCGAGGTGATCGGCCTGTTCATGAAGAACTGGGAAGACGACGACACCGATGAATACTGCACGTCGCGCGAGGATCTGATCGACGCCGTCTCGGTGGCCGACCGCATCGGCATCGACATCGAGGCGGTCAACTTCTCGGCGGAGTATCGCGACCGCGTCTTCAACAACTTCCTGTCCGAGTATCGGGCGGGCCGCACACCGAATCCCGACGTGCTCTGCAACGCCGAGATCAAGTTCAAGGCGTTTCTCGATCATGCCATCGGTCTGGGTGCCGACTGGATCGCCACCGGCCACTATGCCAAGGTGCGCAGGGATGGCGCGGCACACCAACTGCTGAAGGCGGCGGACGTCACGAAGGACCAAAGCTACTTCCTGTACCGGCTGAACCAGGCGCAGTTGTCGAAGACGCTGTTCCCGCTCGGGGACTGGCTCAAGCGCGACGTGCGCGCACTCGCGCGCAAGCTCGAGCTGCCCAACCACGCCAAGCGCGACAGCACGGGCATCTGCTTCATCGGCGAGCGCCCGTTCCGCGAGTTCCTGATGCGTTATTTGCCGACCTCGCCGGGACCCATGGAAACGCTCGACGGCAGGCTGGTCGGAACCCACCAGGGGCTGATGTACTACACGATCGGCCAGCGGCACGGGCTGGGCATCGGCGGTCAGGGCGAGCCTTGGTACGTCGTCGAGAAGGACCTGGAACGCAACCGCCTGCTGGTCACGCAAGGCCACAGTCATCCTGCATTGTTCAAGGAGCGGCTCGAAGCCGTCGATCCGAGCTGGATCTCTGGCCAAGCACCGCGCGCCGAGTGGGTCTACACAGCCAAGACACGGTACCGTCAGCCCGACGCGCCGTGCACCTTGCTGCGCGCCGACAACAACGGCTGTGAGGTGGACTTCGACGAGGCGCAGTGGGCGGTCACGCCGGGTCAATCCGTGGTGCTCTATGGAGGGGAAGTCTGCCTCGGCGGCGGCATCATCCGCTGACCAGGCGCGTGATCCCTACGTAGCCGGATTTTCCTGGTGCGGATTGCTTTCGAACGAAGGCCGCCTGAACAGCTTCCGTGCGTGGCGGTCGAGGTTGGGATAGCGCACGCGCCAGTCGAGATCGCCAAAGCGAAAATCCAGATAGCCGAGCGCGCAGCCGAGCGCGACGTCGGCCAGGCTGTAACCTTCGCCAGCGCACCAGTTGCGCTCGCCGAGGTCGTGTGAGGCCGCGCGCAACGCCTGCTCGACTTTGCCGCCCTGTCGCTCGATCGAGTCGCGCCTCTGCTGCTTGGGCGGACGGCGCCCTTCAACGACCATCAGACCTGCGGCTTCCATCAGGCCGTCCGCCAAAGCCTCCCAGCGCTTCACCTGAATGCGCTGACGGCCCGGTTCCGGGATCAGCCTGCCAACCGGCGATATCGTATCGAGGTATTCGACGATTACGCTGGAATCGTAGATCGTCGCCCCGTCATCCGTCACGAGCACCGGCACCTTGCCGAGCGGATTGAACTCCGTAACGCGCGACGCCGGACCGAACGGGTTGTCCACGACGAATTCGTACTCGATGCGCTTCTCGGCCAGCACGACGCGCGCCTTGCGCACGAACGGGCTGGTGTACGTGCCGATCAGCTTCATGTGCGGCGGGTCTTCGAAGTCATACCGGGGAGAACAAATTATACCATCCGCCTGCCGCAGCTCAGTCAGCTCGAACGACCGTCGAGCGATGTCACCATGCTAAAATCTCACGTGTTGCAGCCAAGAATCTTCTGGGGCGGCGACAAGTCGTTCGCAACTGGGCAGCTTGCGCATGCGCAGGCGGAACGGCATCAACGCAAGGCAAACCATGCCACTCACTTCGCTCAACGCCCTTTCGCCGCTCGACGGGCGCTACTTCAGCAAAACAGCGTCTCTGAGCGATCTGTTCAGCGAGTTCGGACTGATCCGTCTGCGCCTGCGCGTGGAAATCGAGTGGCTGAAGGCGCTCGCCCGCGCGCCGGACATAGCCGAGGTGCCCGGATTCTCACCCGCAACGGTGGGACAACTGGATGCGCTCGTTGCCGACTTCTCGGAGGGCGACGCCGAGGCGGTGAAGGCGATCGAAGCGCGCACCAATCATGACGTCAAAGCGCTCGAATACTGGCTGAAAGAGCGCCTCGCCGCCAACACCGAAGTGCAGCGCGTGGCCGAGTTCATCCACTTCGCGTGCACCTCCGAAGACATCAACAACCTGTGCCATGCGCTGATGGTGCAGGATTCGCGCGGCGCAATCCTGCTGCCTGCGCTCGATCGGCTGATCGAGCGGCTGACTACGCTGGCTCACGATCTCGCGGACCTGCCGATGCTGTCGCGCACACACGGCCAGGCCGCCACGCCGACGACGCTCGGGAAAGAGATGGCGAACTTCGCTGCGCGTTTGCGTCGCGCGCGAGCGCGCATCGCGAAGGTCAGCATCACGGGCAAGATCAACGGTGCGGTCGGGAACTACAACGCGCACCTGGCCGCCTATCCAACGGTCGACTGGCTGTCGCTCTCGCGCAGCTTCGTCGAAGCGTTCGGACTGGAATTCAATCCGTACACGACCCAGATCGAGCCGCATGATGCGCTGGCCGAGTTGTTCGACGCCTACGCCGGTGCCAACACGGTGCTGCTGGCGCTCGATCGCGATGCGTGGGGCTATATCTCGCTCGGCTACTTCAAGCAGCGTGCCAAGCCCGGTGAGGTCGGCTCATCCACGATGCCGCACAAGGTCAATCCGATCGACTTCGAGAACTCGGAGGGCAACATCGGACTCGCCAACGCCCTGCTGCATCATCTTTCCGCAAAGCTTCCGGTGTCGCGCTGGCAGCGCGACCTGTCCGATTCGACCGTGCTGCGGAACATGGGCGTTGCCCTCGGCCACACGTTGCTGGCCTGGGACAGCTGCCTCGCCGGGCTGTCGAAGCTCGAGGCCAACGCGGAGCGCCTGCGTGCCGACCTGGACGCAGCCTGGGAAGTGCTGGCCGAACCGATTCAGACCGTCATGCGGCGCTACGCCGCGGAAGATCCGTACGAGCAACTCAAGGCGCTCACACGCGGCAAGGGCGGCATTACGCGCGAGACGCTGCATGCCTTCATCCGCCAGCTCGCGATTCCCGACGCTGAGAAGCAACGCTTGCTCGAGCTGACGCCCTCGACCTATATCGGACTTGCGGCCCGTCTGGCGCGCGCCATTTGATCCGCACTTGATTCGGTCGTCAGGCGCCTCCACTGTGGTCAAGTAGGTCCAATCAGTGGAGATGTCATGTCGGAGTTTGCCAAGGACATTCAGGGTAGCGACTTCGAGCAGGTCGTGATCGAAGGCTCGAAGCTTATACCGGTGCTCGTCGACTTCTGGGCGCCATGGTGTGGGCCTTGCCGTGCGTTGACGCCGACTTTGGACAAGCTGGCCAACGAATACCAAGGCAAGTTCATGCTGGTCAAGGTGAACTCCGACGAGAGTCCCGAGCTTTCGCAGCGCTACAACATCCGCAGCATCCCGAACGTGAAGGCTTTCGTCGACGGTGAGCTGGTCGACGAATTTCTCGGTGCGCTACCCGAATCCGCGGTGCGCGAGTTCATCGATCGCCTCTTGCCGACGCCAGGCGAGCTGCTGCGCCGCGATGCTGTCGCTAGAGCTCACGCGGGAGACATTGCCGAGGCGCTCGAGATTCTCGACAAGGCCGCCGCCCTGGAACCGAGAAACGATGCGATCCAGGTGGACCGTATCGCGCTGCTGTTCGAATCGGGCCAGGTTCAGCAGGCACGCGCGGCGGCTGAACAGCTGAGTCCGCTCGCCTCGCAGGATGCGCGCGCTCGCCTGGTCCTCGCGCGGCTGCGCCTGGCCGACGAAAGCGAAGGCGCGGGCGACGAAAGCGTTCTCGAAGCTCGCGTGCGCTCGAACCCCGACGATGCCGAGGCCCGTCTCGGGCTGGCGAAGCTCTACGTCAAGCAGCAACGGTACGAGCCGGCGCTCGATCAGTTGTTGGAGATCACGCGGCGCGATCGACGCTTCGGCGACGACATCGGCCGCAAGAGCGTGCTGGCGATCTTCGATCTGCTCGGGAGCGACAACGAGATCGTCAGCCGCTACCGCAGGCAGCTGTCGGCGGCGCTGCACTGAGGAGCTCGCTTCTTCAGACGCTGCGCTGGCGCAGGCGGTGACGCAGGTATTCGATGATCCCCGGCGAGATCGACAATACGATGATCCCGAGAATCACGACCGTAAGATTGTTCTTTACGATCGGAACGTTCCCGAACAGGTAGCCGGCATAGGTGATGAGTGCTACCCACAGCACCGCTCCACCCACGTTGAACATCAGAAAGCGGTAGTAGTCCATCCGCCCGATCCCCGCCACGAACGGAGCGTACGTGCGAATGATCGGTATGAAGCGCGCGATCACGATCGTGCGACCGCCATACTTGTCGAAATAGGCGTGCGTGCGCTCGATGTACGCGCGCTTGAAGAACCACGAATCGTCACGGCGGAACACCCGGGGCCCGAGCCATCGTCCGATGGCGTAGTTGACCGAATCGCCCAACACGGCCGCTGCAATCAGCAGCACGACCAGCAGGTGCACGTTCATCGAGCCCGCACCGGCCAGCGTCCCTGCGACGAACAGCAGCGAATCGCCGGGCAGAAACGGCGTCACCACCAAGCCGGTCTCGCAGAAGACGATCAGAAACAGCAGCAGATAGACCCAGCCGCCGTAGCTCTGGACAGCTTCGAGCAGGTGCTTGTCCAGGTGGACAAGCGCGTCGAACAAGCCGGATAGGAGGTCCACTAGCGAAGCTGGTCTGGTCGCGTCAAACCACCGCTTCCTGCTTGGCTTTCTCGGGTTTCACGAGATCCTCGCGCGAGACGCCGAGCCACATCACGATCGGACTTGCCACCAGCACCGAGGAGTAGATGCCGAACAGAATACCGATGGTCAGCGCGAGTGCGAAGTGAAACAGCGTGTCGCCGCCGAACAGCAGGATCGACGTGACCATCAGCTGCGTACAACCGTGCGTGATGATCGTGCGCGACATCGTGCGCGTGATCGCGTTGTTGATCACTTCCTCGACGGACGCCTTGCGCATCTTGCGGAAATTCTCACGGATCCGGTCGAACACGACCACCGATTCGTTCACCGAATAGCCGAGAACCGCCAGCACGGCGGCCAGCACCGGCAACGAGAACTCCCACTGGAAGAACGCGAAGAAGCCCAGAATGATCACGACGTCGTGCAGATTGGCGATGATGGCTGCAACACCGAACTTCCATTCGAAACGCATCCAAAGGTAGAGAACGATCAGCGCCGAGACCAGCATCAACGCCAGGCCGCCGTTGTTGACCAGCTCCTTCCCGACCTGCGAGCCGACGAAGTCCACACGCAGCCGCTCGGCCGTCACATCATCCTGCTTGAGCGCCGAGTACACCTTTTCGCTCAACTCGGAGCCGCTCACGTCCTGCCGGGCAGGCAACCGCACGAGCACCGCTTCCGAGCTGCCGAAGGTCTGCACGGTCGCGTCCGGAAGACCGATACGCACCAGCGTTCCGCGCACCTTGTCGAGGTCGACTGCGTGAGCGTAGTGCACTTCCATCACCATGCCGCCGGTGAATTCCACACCCAGATGCAGCCCCTTGGTCGCCAGAAAGACCACCGCCAGCACGAACGTGATCGCCGAGATCACGTTGAACGCCAGCGCATGGCGCATGAACGGGATGTCTTTCTTGATCCGGAAGAATTCCATGTTCTATTCCTGAGCCGTTTAGGAGCAGCGCGACCTTAAGCCGCGTTCGCAGTGCGCTTGTGCCAGTTCACGTTGCCGATCGGCAAGCCGTCCAGCTTCTTGCGCGCGCCGAAGATGAAGTTGACGATCGAGCGGGAGACCGCGACTGCGCTGAACATCGAAGTCAGAATCCCCAGGCAATGCACCACCGCAAACCCGCGCACCGGCCCTGAACCGAGCAAAAAGAGCGAGATCCCGACGCACAAGCTAGTGATGTTCGAATCCAGAATCGTGGCCCATGCGCGCTCGTAACCGGCGTTGATTGCCGCCTGCGGCGTGGTGCCGTTGCGTAACTCCTCGCGAATGCGTTCGTTGATCAGCACGTTCGCGTCGATCGCCATACCGAGCGTGAGCGCGATAGCCGCAATGCCGGGCAGCGTCAACGTCGCCTGCAGCATCGACAGCAGCGCTACCAGCAGCAGCAGGTTGACCGCGAGCGAGATGACCGACACCACGCCGAACAGCACGTAGTAAACGATCATGAACGCCGCAATGAGCGCGAACCCGACCCACATAGCGTGGAAGCCCTTCTGGATGTTGTCCTTGCCCAGGCTCGGCCCGACCGTCCGCTCTTCGACGATATCCATCGGCGCCGCCAGCGCACCGGCACGCAGCAGCAGCGCCACATCCTGTGCTTCGGTGGTCGTCATGCGTCCGCTGATCTGCACGCGGCCGCCGCCGATCTCGGAGCGGATCACCGGTGCGGTGACGACCTCGGCCTTGCCTTTCTCGATCAGCACCATGGCCATGCGCTTGCCGACGCTCTCGCGCGTGACCTGCTGGAAGATGCGCGCACCCTTGCCGTCCAGCGTGATATGCACGGCCGGCTCGCCGGTCTGGCCGTCGAAGCCGGGCTGCGCGTCCGAGATGCTGTCGCCGGTCAGCACGACCTGCTTCTTGAGCAGATACGGCACTTTCTCGCGGTCGTACATCAGCTCGTCCCCGAACGGCACCTGCCCTGCGATCGCAGCCTGTATCGACTGCACGTCGCGATGCTCCTCGTCGACCATGCGCACTTCCAGCGTTGCCGTGCGACCCAGAATCTCTTTGGCCTTGGCGGTATCCTGCACGCCCGGCAATTGCACGACGATCCGGTCGGCTCCCGCTTGCTGCACGATCGGCTCGGCTACGCCGAGCTCGTTCACACGGTTGCGCAGCGTGCTCAGATTCTGTTGAATCGCAAAGTCCTGGATACGCTTTTGCGAATCCTGCTTGAGCGTGCCGAGCAGAAGGTATTCGTTGTTCGACTCCTGGCGCACGAATTGCAGATCGCTGAAGCTGCGCTCGATGATCTGCTGCGCCTTCGCGCGCGCAGCCTCGTCGCGGAATCGAACGGCGACCGAGTTGCCCTCGCGGTTGATGCCGCTCGAGCGGGCGTCGTCTTCACCACGCAATGTGGTGCGTATGCTTGCCGCCGTGCTATCGAGATATTTGGTAACCGCGCCCTTCATGTCCACCTGCAACAGGAAGTGCACACCGCCGCGCAAGTCGAGGCCGAGGTACATGGGCTTGGCACCGAGCCGAGACAGCCAGCGAGGCGAATTCGACATCAGGTTCAAGGCCACGACGTAGTCTTCGCCGAGCGCCTTTTGCAGCGTCTCTTTGGCCTGGAGCTGCGTGTCGGTGTCCTTCAGGCGCACCTTGATGCCGGTGATCTCGAGGAACGCTTCGTCGTAGCCGATGTTGCCGGCCTTGAGCGCGTCTTCGGCGCGCTTGAGCGTAGCGTCGTCGACCTTCAGCGTCGCTTTGGCCGACGACACCTGCACAGCAGGCGACTCGCCGTAGAAGTTCGGCAGCGCGAACAGGAAGCCGCCGAGCAGTACGACGGCGATGAGAACGTTGAGCCAGAGCGGATAACGGTTCATATGGGATCGGGCGATGGCCGACGGCTAGAGTGGAAGCAACAGGGGCGGCAGATCGGCATGCACCTCATCGCGTACGGCGCATGGCCCCCGCGGCCTACCGGTTAAGTTACGTTCTTGAGCGTGCCCTTGGGCAGCATGGTCTGGATCGCGGACTTCTGCACCGTGATCTCGACGTTGGGCGCGATCTCGAGGCTCAAGTAATTGTCGCTCACCTTGGTCACCTTGCCGAGGGCACCGCCGGATGTGATCACCTCGTCGCCCTTCTGCAGCGACGCGATCATCTGCTTCTGCTCCTTGGCGCGCTTCATTTGCGGGCGCAGCAGCAGGAAATACAGCAGCACGAACATCAGGATGAGCGGGAGCATGCTCATGATGTCCATTCCGCCCACCCCTCCCGAGGGCGTCTGGGCATACGCTTCTGTGATCAGCATGTAGCTCCTCCAGGGGTGCCAAGGCCCCCGATATTGGTCTCAAGAGAGCGCTGGCGGCGGCGCCTGCCGCATGTGCTCGGTCGTTGGCGCCTGCCAGGCCGTTGGAAAGACGCGGATTTTAGCACCTTTAGCGGCGCTTACGCCTGCCCTTCGCGGACCGATTGCGCGAAATCTGCGAGGCGTTCGCCTTCGATCGCCCCACGCAGCCCGCTCATGAGCTCCTGATAGTAGTGAAGGTTGTGGATCGTGTTGAGTCGCGACCCGAGCATCTCGTTCACGCGTTGCAGGTGATGCAGATACGCGCGTGTGAAGTGCCGGCAGGTGTAGCAGGCGCATGCCTCGTCTACCGGCTGCAGGTCGGTGCGGTACTGGCTGTTGCGCAGCTTGATCGTTCCATGACGCGTGAACAGCCAGCCGTTGCGCGCATTGCGCGTCGGCAGCACGCAGTCGAACATGTCGATGCCGGCTTCGACAGCGTCGACGATATCGGTCGGCGTGCCGACGCCCATCAGATAGCGCGGTTGTTTTTCGGGCAGCTGCGGCGTCGTGTGGCGCAAGATCCGCAGCATGTCGGCCTTCGGCTCGCCGACCGACAATCCGCCGATCGCATAGCCGTCGAACCCTGTTTCGGTCAATCGGCCGACGGACTCGTCGCGCAGATGTTCGTGCATGCCGCCCTGCACGATACCGAACAGAGCGTTGGTGTTCCCTTGATGCGCTCGTTTGCTGCGTTCAGCCCAGCGCAGCGACAGGCGCATGGAATCGGCGGCCGCCACCTCGTCCGCCGGATACGGCGTGCATTCGTCGAATATCATCACCACGTCCGAATTCAGCGCGCGTTGGATACGCATCGATTCCTCGGGCGACAGGAAGCAGCGGTCGCCATTGACCGGCGACTGAAACTGCACGCCTTCCTCCGATATCTTGCGCAGCGCGCCGAGACTGAACACCTGAAAGCCGCCGGAGTCGGTCAGAATCGGTCCATCCCATCCCATGAACCGGTGCAGCCCGCCGTGCGCCTCGATGACCTCGAGGCCGGGCCGCAACCACAAGTGGAATGTATTGGACAGCACAATCTGAGCACCGATCTCGGCCAGGTCGGCGGGGCTGACCGCCTTGACTGTGCCGTAGGTGCCGACCGGCATGAACGCCGGCGTTTCGACGGTGCCGTGCGCAAGCGTGAGCCGTCCTCGCCGCGCCGCACCGTCCTTTGTCAGCAGCTCAAAGCGCACGTCAGCTGCCCGGCACGCCGCGCTCGATCAGCATCGCGTCGCCATAGCTGAAGAAGCGATAGCGTCGCTCGACAGCGTGACGGTATGCACGCAGGGTGTTATCCATTCCGGCGAAAGCACATACGAGCATGAGCAACGTCGAACGAGGCAGATGGAAATTGGTGATCAGCCGGTCGACCACCTGGAACACAAAACCGGGGCGGATGAAGATGTCGGTTTCCGCGCTGCCGGCGCGCAATGGTCCGCCGCCGGCAGACTCGAGCGCACGCAACGCGGTCGTCCCCACAGCCGTGACACGCCCGCCCTGTGCGCGCGCTCGCTCGATGGCGTTGACTGTCGCTTCCGGCAGCTGATACCACTCGCTATGCATCCGATGCTCTTCGATGTCGGCGACTCGCACCGGCTGGAACGTGCCAGCGCCGACATGCAACGTCAAAAACGCAAGCTCCACGCCGCGCGCTCGCAACCGGTTCATCAGGTCTTGATCGAAATGCAGGCCCGCAGTCGGAGCGGCTACAGCACCGGGCGCTTCGGCATACACCGTCTGGTAGCGCGCTTCATCCTCCACCGATGGACGACGCGCGATGTACGGCGGCAACGGCAAGCTGCCGAATCGCTCGAGCAACTCGTGCACGGAAAGGTCCCCGGCGAACTCGAGCAGGAAGAATTCACCGCGCCGCTCGATCACACGCGCTTCGGCAACACCAGCTACTTGGAGCACGGCGCCGGGCCGAGGCGCATGGCTCGCGCGCAACATCGCGAGCGCGTGGCGGGCGTCGAGCACGCGCTCGACAAGTAGCTCGACTTTGCCACCCGTGCTCTTTTCGCCGAACAGCCGTGCCTTGATCACGCGCGTGTCGTTGAACACCAGCAGATCGCCGGCTCGAACCAGCTCGGGAAGATCGTCGAAGCTACGATCGCACACGGCGCCATCGACGCCATCCAGGTGCAGCA
>Ga0105237_10007208_pt1 | contig 12205 bp, 11 predicted proteins | sample KBSC24metaG_FD_81520 | JGI IMG/M metagenome (GOLD analysis project Ga0105237, IMG submission 81520) | Corn rhizosphere microbial communities from Kellogg Biological Station, Michigan, USA - KBS C2-4 metaG | ecosystem: Host-associated > Plants > Roots > Rhizosphere > Soil | place: Michigan, USA...
CATGGCTTGCGGAGCGCCAGTCATCACCTCATCAGTGGCTTCGATGCCGGAGGTGGCGGGCGGTGCCGCATTGTTGGTCGATCCGGGATCAGTCGAGGAGATCAGCGCGGCGATCGACCGCTTGTGCGATTCAGCTCAGTTGCGCAATCACCTGCGCGAGCGCGGTTGGGCGCGCGCCAGCCAGTTCTCCTGGGATGAGACAGGCAGGCGCGTGACTGCAGCGCTCAGCAGCGCGATCGGCTCTAAGGCGGCGTCACGCGCAGGTCAGACGGCGCACCAGGTCCACCGGAGAACGTGATTTGAACGATGGAGGGTGTCGATGTCAGGGTGAGATCGATCGACTTCCCGTCGGCTGTTGCGTTGAGCTTGCCGGCTTGCTGCGAGGGGCTGCCATGCTGAAAAGTCGTCACCTGCGTCGATTTGACGGTGATATTGGTCAGCGAGGCAATGTTGATCCTGGCGGGCACACTGACCGGGTCGTTGGTAGTGGCATCACGCCAGGATTCGGACACCAGGTTGCCGTTGAAGATACGGGAGGCGAGGATCTTGCCGTCGAATGCTTCAATCGCATTCCACGCTCCGATAATCAGCACCCGTTGGCCTGTCGAATTGACGCGCAGGAAGCTGCGGACGTGCAATTGCGGATTGGAAGACACCGCGGCACCGGCCGCAGCCAACAATTTGGCTGTGTCGGCGGCGGAGGCTTTCGGGCTGACCGACACTGCAAACTGAGTGTTTTGCATCGCAGCAGGGCTGTCAGGCAACGCCTCGGCCAGAGCCGCATACACTTTGCCTGCGGGGCGCAGTCCGCGCGGGTCCGTGTCATCGGTGTAATAGAGCGAAAACCCGCCTGTTCCTCCGTTCATATCCCGGTACCAGATGCTGATCGGAATCTGCATATAGATCTCTTCGAGATAGTGTCGGGCGACATACGCGGCTTGGGCGTCCTCCGTGTAGACGATTGTGCGCCATGCGTCCTTCGATTTGACCGACTGGAAAGGCGCGATCGAATAGCCGCATTCCGAATCAATCACGATCGGCACCGGCTTGCCGGCCGGGGTGGCTACCGCTGCCTGCGCGCGCAGCCACTGGATGTCATCTTCGAGCCCGCTTTCCGCCTCGAGGGTCCACCGGTGATAGCCGTGAAAGCTGAGATAATCGATGTTGCCCTGTGCGAGCAGATTCGCGCGCAACGCCTTCGACACGAAGTCCTTGTCCATCCAGGCCAGCGACAGCGCTGCCACCTTCGCGGCCGGGTCCGCCTGTTTGATTGCCGCGACGGCCTGCGTGGCCATGCCTACGTATATGTACGCCTGGTTCCACAGACCTCCCATGGGAAACACCTCGGGCTCATTGCCGATTTCCCAGACGATGTCTTTGCCTTTATAGCGCCGAGCAGCAGCGCCCATCCATTTCGCAATGGCTTTCGAGAGCGTGTCCTTATCCTGGGCGCTGGCGGAATAGGGGGCTGCGAGTGTCTGCACACTCAGGATGCAGATGACGTGAAAGCCGTTACCCAGGTAGTAGCTGACGGTTTTATCCGCCTGGCCCCAGTTGTAGGAGCCTTTCGCGACCCCTTCAACCTGAGACCAGACGATGGATACGCGAACCCACTGAGCGCCGAGCTTTTTGATGCCTGCGCCGCGGAACGGCGCACCAACATTGACTCCCCACGATCCAGGTTGAGCGGTGCTGGCCGCGCACGCCGGCGACTGCATGCAGATGGACGTGGCAATGGCTGCTGCCGCCACGAGCGTCGACCTGATGTTGATCATATGTTGTCAAACCGCATTTGAAGTATGTCGTGTACGAGTATCGAGCCGGTATTTCGACCAGTCAATCCGATGATGTTGAATCGAGTGCTGAGCGTTTCGCGCAGCAACATGACGTTGCAGTAGCTGCGGTGCAAAACGAGCAACCGACCCAGGTTCTGTTTGTCAGCCACAGTAGTGACTATGGTGTCTTCAAAGTAGGCAGTCATCATCTGACTCGTGAGCTGGCACGCATGGGCCTCGAGGTTGCGCACATATCGACACCGTACTCGATGGGGCACATGTTATTTGCGCGTCACCCTGAGCGCAGCAGATTGTCGCGCGCGGGAGTTCGAGTCGATGACGCCGGCGTGAAGCATCTGCTTCCGCGCACGGTTCTGCCGGCTCAATACAGTACCTCGTCATACCTTTCAAAGGCCATCAATACGCTCGGAATGCAGCGGCCGCGCCTCGTGTTTGTTGATCAGCCGCTCATGTTGTGTGAAGCGTTGTTTGAGCTTGGGGCCATAACCGTATTCCGGCCGACTGATCTGAATTTCAGTCGCGCGGCGCGGCTCCTGCAATCAAAGTATGTGAAGCGCTTTGACGCGGTGGCGGCGACCTCGGAGGAAGTTCTGGCGGCGCTGCCATCTGTTGCCGGCCAGAAACGGACAGTGATTCCCAATGGTGTCGAGTATTCGCGCTTCGTCACCGCGGAAGGCTCCGCCGCGCGTTCGGGTGCCGTGTACGTTGGAGCTCTCGATAATCGCTTCGACTGGCACGCGGTTATTTCAATGGCGCTGGCATTTCCCGAGCTGAATATATCCGTCGTTGGACCCGTTGCGACCGCTGTCCCGGCTCTGCCTGTCAACATCGAACTACGCGGTCCCATGCCGTACCGCGACGTTCCACAGTATCTCGCCGGCTTTTCCATAGGACTACTGCCTTTATCAACTGATCCCTCCAACGCCGGCCGCAGCCCGATGAAGCTGTTTGAGTACCTCGCGGCGGGATTGCAGGTAGTCGCGACCGGCGTACCCGGATTAACATCGCGCAGCGATCTGCCAGGCTGTTTCTTCTACTCGGACTGCACGGAGGCACCCGCGGCGCTTGCACGCGCTCTGAAGATTCAGGGGATCAATGCGGCCGGCAGGGAGTCGGCTCGCGCGCAGGACTGGCGGGAGAAAGCGAAGCAGCTGCTGCGGTTCGCACAATCGAGTGCCCTGCCGGATACTGTTGGAGCGAATGGCGTTGCCAAATGATTTCATGCGACGCATGGTGCGAGACACCATTGCGCTAGCCATTATTGACGCAACCTGTCTGCGGACTGTGGGCGCGCAGGTGGGCGTTACGCCAACCTCACCTGATCTCGGCAACCGTCTGCAGTTTTCCGCAGGCGATACGTATACGTACGATGGCAACCTGTTCCGAATACCGTCCGGCGCCGTCGTCAGCGGTGCAGAAGTAGTGTCTCGGCAGGACCATATCAACACAGTCAACCTCGGCATCGATGGCCACTATTTCGGCTGGCGCCAGGAATTTGATCTCTCCGTCAGGGCTGCCCAGAACCGATTCGCACGGAACGAGTCGTTGAATAACGTGTCCGGCATGGGCCGCTTCACCTGGGATTGGCTCATCGACTCGCGGCTGTCCGGGACCGCCGGTTACAATTTCAGCCGTGCGCAAGCGAGCTTTGCCAACACCTTCTTCTTCTCCAAGGATCTGGTTGAAACGTCCGACTACTTCGCCAGTGGTGGTTTGCGGTTGGCGCAGCACTGGACCCTCACCGCGGGGATCAAGGCGACAGATGTATCGCACAGTGCCGAGCAACGTCGAGGTGATGAATTCCGCAGCAAGACCGGTAACTTCGGTTTCCGGTACAACACCTCTGAAAACAACACGCTATCAGCCAACTACTCGTACACGGATGCGCATTTCCCGATGCCGGGCCTCTTGAACGATGTGGAGTTTGATCGCAGCTACAAAGACCGCCTGGAGCAACTGGTCTTGAAATACCGGCTGGGCGGAGCCACGCAGATCGATGCCCGCGCCGGGTACATCGAGCGCCGCTATCCCGGCTCGCATTTCGGCTCATTCTCTGGCGATACCTGGCGTGCCACTCTCACCTGGGCGCCGACCGCGATCACGCAGTTGTCGGTGGCGGGTTGGCGCGAGTTGACTGCCTACTTCGATGCCGAGTCTGACTACTTCGTCTCCCGGGGTGGCAGCGCCACAGTGACGTGGTCACCGACTTTGAAGATCGCCCTGTCCGCTTCCGCGGTGTTGAACAGTCAGCGCTATATCAGCAACACGCCCAGCGTGCTCGAATTTATCTCACGGCACGACAGTTTACGCACTTACCAGCTCACTTTGAGCTATGCGCCTCGCACACCCGTGACCCTTGGTTTGAGCTACCGCTACGATGTTCGTGATTCCAACCAGCCCCGGTTGGGCTACGTTGATCGGATGGCCCTGGCAACAGCCACTGTGCGGCTGTAGGTGCAGGCTTGAAGAAGGTACTGGTATTCCGATCTCACCTGCTGGAACGATCGGAAACCTTCATCCGCGATCAGGTAATGGCTTGCAGGTCATGGAAGGCCGTATTGGTTGGCTTCGCGAGGGTCCGGGATGGCCTGCCCATTGATGACCTCGAGGTGCGGCTGTTGGACGGAACCCGTTCTGCGTGGCTGGGCAAAATTCATCGCGCCCTGCTGGCCGAGATCGGGGCCACGCGCCGCCCATTCGTTGCGCTGTGCAGACGGGAGGCGCCGGACCTGCTGCACGCGCACTTCGGAACGGACGCCGTGACGTTCTGGCCCACAGCGCGCCGGCTGAATCGACCGGTGCTCGTGACGCTTCATGGCCAGGACATCACGATTCACCGGCAAAGCTGGGAGAGCAACGAGCGGCGCTTCAGTAAACGGTTGTATCCGCGCCGGCTATTGGCAATGGCTGACGATCCGCGGGTACATTTTGTCGCAGTCAGCGACGACATACGCCAAGCGGCCCTCCGTTACGGAATTGCGTCCGAGCGCATCACGGTCCGGCACATCGGTATCGATCTGTCTCGCTTTCGTTTCTCGGGTCATCCCATCACCGAGCGCGCGCCGCGAGTCGTGTTTGTGGGCCGGCTCGTTGAGAAGAAAGGGGTGGAGTATCTCATCCGGGCGTTCGCACGCGTGTCGCAAACGGTCGTGGGAGCTCAACTTGCGATCCTGGGTGGCGGTCCACTCTCAGCATCACTGCGCGCTCTGGCGGCCCAGTTGGGAGTCCAGGTTGAGTTCTTCGGTGGTGTCGACAGAACAGAAGTCACTCGACAGCTCGCGCTCGCGCGCGTTCTCTGCCTGCCGAGTGTGACCGCGGCAAACGGAGACGCCGAGGGGATGGGAATGGTGATACTCGAAGCGCAAGCCTGCGGGATTCCGGTTGTGACATCAGCGCGCGGTGGCAAAACCGAAGCCATTGTCGACGGCCGGACGGGGCTCGCCTTTGCCGAGCGGGATGTCGATGCGTTGACCGCGCATCTGTCCAGACTTCTGGTGGATGACGATCTCGCTTCGGCCATGTCAGCCGCAGCAGTTCCCCATGTCGCCAGCCACTTCGATATCCGCGACTGTACCCTCAGGCTCGAAGAGCTCTACGATCGGATCACCAGGCATTGAGCAATAAACTGACTCAGCCGCTCGGCGAAGTGAGCGCGGTCAAAGGAAGCAGCAAACTCCCTGAGGGCCCTCGGATCGAATTCCTGTAGTTGGCTTTCCATCTGGCGCACGGCTGCGATCAGTCCCGCGACCGATTGCTCCTGGAACAGCAGTCCCGTTCGACCCGGTATGACGGTCTCGAGCGCACCACCTTTCGCGTACGCAATCACCGGGCGTCCGCTGGCCATTACCTCCAGTGGCACGATCCCGAAATCTTCAACCCCTGGAAACACCAGCGCCCGGCAGGAGGCGAAATGCTCCGCCATCACTGAATCGCTCACCGTGCCGAGGAAGGTGACATTCCCACCCGCCATCCTTCGCAGGCCGTCAGTGATGCCACCGCCGATCACCATCAGTGGGATTCCCAACTGCGTAAAAGCCTCGACCGCAATGTCAATGCGCTTGTTGGGAGCTATCTGGCCCGCGGCCAGATAGAAGTCTCCCTGCCGGCCGGCAATGGAAAAACGCCCGAGCTCGACAGGAGGATTGAGGACGGTCGATTCCCGCCGATAGTATTTGCGGATGCGTTTTGCGACGTATTGGGAGTTCGCCGCGAAATGATCGACCCGCGCCGCGGTCGTCACATCCCACTGTCGAAGTGCGGGTGCAGTTAGATTCATGACCATACGCGTGAGCGCCGACGCCTCTCTCAGGTAGTCAGGATACAGATCCCATAGATAACGCATGGGCGAGTGGCAGTAGCAGATGTGAGTTGAATCGGGCGCCGTGACGACCCCTTTTGACGGTCCGGATTCGCTCGAAATTACCAGGTCGTACGGCGTCAGGTCGAAAGCCTCGAGCGCAAACGGCATCAGCGGTAGCATTTTTTTATAGAACCGGCGTCCCCCGATCCGCTGCAGGCCCGAGGTGAATATGCGGTGGCGCAGAATCTTCTCGGAAATGGCCTCCCGATCCAGGACGAGCGTAAAAATGTCGGCGTCGGGGTAAAGGTCGCACAGCACCTCCAGTACCTTCTCGCCGCCGCGCATGCCGACCAACCAGTAATGTACGAGCGCTACTTTCATCGCGTTCGCAAGTGTACCCGAAGGTACCCGCGTCCCACGGTATCGCGCGGAATGTTGCAGCACATGATCCAGGCGCCGGGAGGCTGGGGGACCAACTGCGCTCACAGTTGAGGTATCCTCCCTCCGGAGCGCAGCCTGTTCCGGTGATCCCCTCGTGAACTTGAAACATCCGTTGCCCGATCCACTCGTTACCTTTGCATTCGCTCCAGTTCCGCCCGCATGATCCGACTTGGATCGACGTGGTCGCGGCGTGTCCTGGACAGCGGGCTGATGTTGTTGTACCGCTCGAGCGCTCCCTTGGCAGGCGTCGTGATTTACGCCTCGAGCATGCGCATCTACGGGCCCGAGATTCTCGGCAAATATGCGTACGCCACTACGATTTGCAACCTGCTGGCACCCTTGCTGGTCGCCGGGATCGACCCATTGCTCGTCAGAGAGTTGGTCAGACACCCGAATCAGCGGCGCGAGCTCATGGGATCTGCCTTTGCCCTTGCACTGATGTCTACCGCCGCTGCAGTAGGTATCCCCACGTTGTATGTCCTGGCTACGGACGCTGAGGACAGCCTCCTGATTTACATGGTGTTGGGTCTTTCTTTGGGTTTGTTGCCAAGCAGCATCCTGGTGCTGATGTCGTTCTTCCGCGCTGTCTCGATGACGACCTTGTCTACAATCTGTGGACTCGCGGGCGTCGCAATCGGATCCGCAGCCAAAATATACGTAGTCCTCACTAATGAGCCGATCTATTTCGTGACGTTGGCATCGATTCTGGATTCCCTGATATGCGGACTGGCGCTCTTCGTGGTCTACAGCCGGCGCTTCGAATCCGTGTCGAAATGGCGCGTCTCCCGATCTTCCGTGCGCACACTGTTCATGCTCAGCTGGTCGGGTGTGTTGGCGAGTTTCATCGTCACGCTGTTCTTTCGGTTCAGTCACGTGATGCTGAAGTCCCTCGGCAGCTACGAGGAGCTTGCCTATTACGCCATTGCGTTTCAGATGTTCAGCGTGCTGAATTTCCTGCCCGGATCCGTACTCGCAGTGATCTATCCACGGCTGGTCGAGCTGCATCAGTCGAGCCGCGACCGTTACCTGCATGCGCTTCGCACTTGCTACGTTGGAGCTTCGCTGGCTGGTATGGCCATACTGCTGGGAGTCTGGTTGTTTGTTGGACCGATCATCGTGACTCTGTTTGGTCACAAGAGTGAGCCCGCGGTCCCCGTGGCTATCGCCATGGCCGTGGCGAATGTGTTCACCTTCAGTGGGGCCGTGCGTAGCCAGGTAATCTATATCGAGCACAAGCCGCTCTATCACGTGTACAACACGGTGCTGGGGTTCATCGTGCTGATACCGCTCAACGTTCTATTGATTCCCCGCTATGGCGCGCTGGGTGCCGCGGAAGCGGTCGCGTGCTCCTGCTTCGTGTCCGCCATAGCCTCGTCCTGGATATTCCCGGACCTGCGGGCTACCGGTGTCGACCAGGCTCTGGCGTTTCTAGGTATTCGGCGTCGCGCTACCGTGGCATGAAGGAGCCGAGCTCACTGTTCACATTTGATGTGTTTGACACTCTGCTGACGCGTATTTGGCTGCGGCCAATCGATGTCTTCCTCCACATGGAGCGGCTCCAAGGGGGCGCTCCCGCGGATTTCAGCGCGCGGCGCCGTGCAGCAGAGACCCGTGTCAGAAATAGGGTCGCGGATGGCGAGGCAACCCTCGAACTGATCTACGATGAGTTGGCGCTCGATCTGGGGTGGTCCAGCGAACAAAGGCAGCGGGTTTTATCGCTCGAGCTGCGGTGCGAGTTGCTGGCCAGCCGGCCGATCACACCCATGGTCGACCGTATCAATCGCCTGATGGGAGCTACGATTCCGGTGGCCTGCATCTGCGATTTCTATGCGCCCCGTGAATTCATACAGCGTCTGCTGGCTCAGTCCGGTGTCGCGGTTCCTGCGGACCGCCTGTTTGTGTCGAGTGATGAGCAACTGACCAAACGCACGGGCGCACTATTTGAGCTCGTCCGCAAGGCACACGAGCTTCCTGCCGGACAGATCTGTCACACAGGCGACCACCCCTTCAGCGACGTGACACAGGCGCGGAAAGCTGGCTTCAAAGTTCAACCTTTTTTTGAGTCAGCGCCCTCCGTAACCGAGTTGTCATTGGCTTCGTGGGGCAACACGACTAGGGAACGGCTGTTGGCCTCGGCGATTGCGGGCGCGGCGCGGCAGGCGCGCATGAGTCGGGCCTTGGAAGGTCGACCCGGGACGTTATGGAGTATCGCCACCGGAGTAGCCGGACCATTGCTCTTCGGCTACGTCTATTGGCTTCTCCATTCGGCACGTTCGCTGGGTCTCCGGCGACTTTATTTTCTGGCGCGGGATGGTCAGATACTCCTTCGTATCGCCCAGGACATCGCGCGTGAGCTCAGACTCGATTTCGAACTGCGGTATCTGTACGCCTCGCGACGTGCATGGTTCTTGCCTTCTGTTGCGGGTGGCTCGAATGAAGAACACATTGCCGCGATTCTTACCGAAGAGAGCGTCAGCATCGCCGATGTGCTGCACTACCTGGAAATCAGTCCGAACAAAGTCCGGTCCTCATTGACGACGGCGGGGTTTGCCGAAGAGACGTGGTCACAGCCGATACCGTCGGCCCGTCTGCGGCCTGCGTTGAGCCAGCCACCGTGGGACTCGTTGATTGCTGCTCGGGCGGCACGCGAACATGCTTTGTGCCTGGATTATCTGACAGAGCAGGGCATGTTGGACGCCACGCCGAAGGGGATAGTCGACGTTGGCTGGAAGGGGCGGCTCCAGATTGCCCTTGCGCAAATGCTGGGCGCTGCGGGTGCGGTTGCCCCGACGGGGTTTTACTTGGGACTGCGTCAACGCCCGAACCCGTTAACTTCCGGAGATTCCCGAACCTACGTCGAAGGCCCTGACTCGTTGGCCCTCAACCCGAGCCTGGTTGAGTTGTTTTCCGCCGCTGACCATGGGACCACACTGGGCTATGAGAGGCACAGTGATCGCTCCGTGCGCCCCGTGCTCGCAGGTTCTCCTCGGGCGAGTATCGAGTGGGGACTCGAAACCCTCCAGGACGGAGTCAGCGCTTTCACCGCCGGCCTGCTGGGTTCACTGCCATTGCTCGATGAACACCCGGATGTCCTCAGTTCCGGAATCCGCAAGGCAGCTCTGCTTGCGGCAGGTCGGTTGGTGCGCCGGCCATCGCCGCGGGAAGCGGATGTCCTCGGCAGTTTTCCCCACAGTGCCGGACAGTTTCACGCCGATCTCGCGCCTCTCGCGCCGCAGGTTTCCCTGCGGCACCTCATCGGCGGATTGCTATGCCCTGATAGCCTGACGCGCCGGACCCACTGGCCACAGGCCACCATCGTGCGCTCGACACAAGCGACCCGGCTTGCCATCCGCCTCTGGGAAACCCGGGTTGAGAGACTTCCCCGGATGAAGAAATCGATCCGCCGTGCGCTGAAATTACAGGCGGCTGCCCGCTGATGAACTATGTGATTGGCAGTGGCTGGTGGTGCACGTACAGCGGAGAGCGGGTTGCGGGCAGACCTTACGCGGGTAGTGATGTCATCCGCAGCGCTGAATTCCATCACTTGTGGTCGGCTGTCGTCGATGCATTTACGACGCCTTCTGCGGTCATCATCATCGACAGCGCTTCTCCTATCAGGCCGCCGGTCACCAATCAAACCTATCAGACAGCCCGCCTGAGTCACAATCCAGGGCACGCGACGGTACATACGGGACACTACTCAGGTTGGACAGCGTCTGTTCTGCATTCTCTGGAATATGCCATTTCAGCCGATGCTGATTACATGGTGTACGTAGAGCAGGACGTGTTGTTGTTTGGTGATGGAATCATCGAATATTGCGTGGAGCGAATGCGCAAGCCGTTGATGTTCGGCAGTGGAGTGGGTACGCCGCAGCCGCTTCAGCAATCGTTCTTCATCGTTCGCAAGGACGGCATGCGACGCTTCCTGGCCGGCCTTCACGCGATCAATCAGCCGGACAAAATCATTTCCCCCGAATGGAAGTTCGTACTGTCCAGCCTCGGTGCACACAATCGGTGGATCGAGTGGCTTTGCTCGGCTCCCAAGCGCCGGGCCCGGTTGTTCCGTCTGCTCGGCAGCTTGATGCAGGCGTCAGGCTACGACTTCCTGCCAATCGGCTACGGGAGAACCCGGCCGCTGGATCTCAGCGATCCGCGCTTCTATTTCCAACACGGCAGCCTCGATGAGATTCGTCAGTATGTTAATCGGCTGCCCGAGTCGATCAGGCGCTCGGTGAGTGAGCGATCCGAGCCCCTGTGCCGCCTTCTCAATCTGACTTCTACGAGGCCGTCAGGAGCGTCGCGCAGTAGCCACGATATTGGCTGACAGCGGGATAGATTTCGCTTCAGCCCAAGTCCAGGCTATGCTACGAAAGAAGCTGCAATGGTGCGTCCAGTCGTTGTATCGGTAGTGACTGGCTACTGCGGCATTGGCGTTCGGTACCAGACGGAGTGCCCGGTGGACGGCTAGCAATTCTGGGTCGTCCTCGTGCAGGTGATTGGCTTTCAGACCAGATTGCCGGCTGGCAGTCCGTAGGGGTGACCGACGTCATCTCCCTTCTCCAAAGCCATGAAGTTCGCGACCTCGGATTGGAGCGCGAACGTGAAATTGCAGAGCAGCTCGGAATATCCTTCGAGCAGTTCCCCATTCCCGACCACGGTGTTCCGGAGTCAGTCCGTGCAACCCACGCTCTGTGGGCGCGCATGGAAACCAAGATTCGTAACGGTGGTTCTGTGGGTGTTCACTGCAGGGCCAGCATCGGGCGCGCGGGCCTGGTGACAGCGGGTAGCTTGATGCGCCTGGGTTGCGCAGAATCCGATGCGTGGCAACGGGCATCAACGGCACGCGGCACGCCGGTGCCTGATACCGATGAGCAACGGTTATGGGTCGCTCGTGCTTTCGAGTCGCGATAACTTGGGCGATCGCGCTGCGCAGTCTCGAGTTGAACAACTAAGTTGCACAGGGCATTCACCCGTCGGCTACTAACTCAGTTGTGATTTTAGATCCAGCGCACCCAATCTATTCCTCTCGAAACACAACTTCGATGTTGTTGCCATCCGGATCGAGAACGAATGCAGCATAGTAGCCGGGCGGATAGCTGCCCGATCGCAAGCCGGGCGAGCCATTGTCAACTCCGCCTGCGAGAAGGGCAGCCCGATGGAACGCATCAACCTCCTGCCGGCTTTGAGCGCGAAAAGCGGTGTGTTGCTCGACACTGTGGGGGTGGAAAACATCAATCCAGAACACGGGGTAGTCAACACCGTACGCCACTCCACCCAAGTCCGTGCTCACGTCTTCTAGTGGCTTAAAGTCCCGGCTGATGCGCATGATGATTTTGATACCCAGCGGGTGCAAGGCATCTGCGTAGAATCGGGCCGATCGATGAATATCCGATACCCCAACGCCGGTGTGATCGATGATCCAATTGCGGTCGTTCGACATCTTGTTTCCCTGCACACTTCGGGAGGTCCAATGCTATCACTCCCATCCTCGAGCGCATCTGTTGAAAAACTCGGCGGGTTCCAGATACCCCGGATTGGCTCGAGCGCGTCTACTTCATCACATCACGTGTCGCGGCAGGCGCGGGTGCGTTTAGAGACGGCGCGCGGCGGCGGAATATCCGCAACAATGGCATTCGGTGGCGCGTATGGATTCGCGGGCTCATCTTCG
>Ga0105237_10007209_pt1 | contig 12204 bp, 9 predicted proteins | sample KBSC24metaG_FD_81520 | JGI IMG/M metagenome (GOLD analysis project Ga0105237, IMG submission 81520) | Corn rhizosphere microbial communities from Kellogg Biological Station, Michigan, USA - KBS C2-4 metaG | ecosystem: Host-associated > Plants > Roots > Rhizosphere > Soil | place: Michigan, USA...
AACGCCGCGATGTCCAACCACAACCCGAACCGGCCATGCGCGGCGTCGGTGCCGGTCTCGAGAAAATGCACAAACGCGAGCGGCCACACGGCGTAGACGGACCAGTGCACGAGGCGCCACCAGCGCAGCGGCAATCGATGCCGGACCAGACTCGTCGCGATCACGACGACGATGACGTCGAACGCGATCGTCCCGAGCGACACCCACAACCGCCGGTACGGCGACGTGCCGGGAACGACGAACGACCACCAGCCGACGTACACGAACGTGTCGAGCAACGTCGTGACGATGTGCGTGAGGATGAACCCGAGCGCCAGCAACGACACGTTGCGGTGCAAGTCTTGGGTCGCGAACCGCGGCCAGTGCCGCGAAGCGATCGACCGTTGCGTGGCAGCGATGCCGAGGAACATGCTCACCGTCAGCAGCACGAACGCGACGATCGCGGTGCTGCGCGTCGCATACCAAAGCGGCGCCGACGAGAAGCCGGTCATGACCGCGGCCAGTCGTTGACATACACCGGCACTCCGTCGGCGCCGACGAGCCGGGCGTGGAAACCGCGGTCGCGCAACCAGCCCGGCGCGTCGGCGCCGAGGACCACCGCGGCCGTCGACGCGGTGTTCGCGAGGACGCATGTCGACGCCGTCACGCTCACCGTCCGCCACGGCCCGCGTGCCGGCAACCCCGATCGGGGGTCGAGCACGTGATGCAACTCGACGCCGCCGCGCTGCCAGCGCCGCGCCCGCGTGCTCGACGTCGCGAGGCCGCCGTCGCGGATCACCACCACCTGCCCACGGTCATCCGCCGGCAAGGCCAGATCGGTCACATCGTCGATCGCGACCGGCCAGCCGCCGGCCGGCGCCTCCCCCGCAACCGCGATGTCGCCGCCCAGGCTGACGAGCACGCCGCACCCGGACGCCTCGGCCGCCGCTGCTGCCGCGAGGTCGGCGGCGAGCGCCTTCGCCGTTGCGCCCAAGTCGAGCCGGGCGCCGGCCGGCACGCGCGCGCGTCCTTCGGCAAGCTCGATGTGCTGCCAGCCGGGCGCCGCCGACACGCGAACCCGCAACGGCCCGGCGACCGGAGGCACCGACGCGAACGTGCGGTCGTAGCCCAGCCGGATCAACGCCTCGCCGACCGTCGGATCAACCAGCCCTCCAGTCCACCGCGCGGCGTCGAGCGCGACCTGCAAAGCCCGCGCGAACAGCGGCGTCACCGGCGCCCACGACCCTGCCGACGCGTTGAGCCGGCTGAGCTCCGAGTCCTCGCGAAACCGGCTGGCGGCCAGGTCGATGTCACGCAGCACCCGCTCGACGGCGGCGCGGGCGTCGGCCATGGCGCCGGCTGCCGTCACGACGAGTTGCGCCGACGTGCCGAGCGCCGGCCAGTCGCACACCGACAGCCCGAGCCGGCGCGCGGCGCGCGCGTGCTCGTCCCGCCGGGTCAGCATCATCAGGTCAGCTACCACCACTATGCGCGACCGAACCGCCGCCATCGGTCGCCGAGGGCGCCGTCGACGTGCCGGTAGTCGAGGCGCCGGTCGACGACGTAGAGGAGTCGCCCGCCGCCGCGCCGGTCGGGTGCGGAACCAGCGCGACGGTCAGCCCGACCGCCGCGACGACCGCGCCGACGCCGGCCACGCGGGACGCCGTACGGACTCGTTCCAGCGCGCGGGCGCGGTCGGCGACGTCCGCGCGGCGCGTGTGCAGATCGGTCATGTCGGCGACTCTCTCCCGCGGTGCTGGTCCGGACCTGAGCCCTACCTGTGAGACGGCTGGGAGGCCCCGCTTGGCCCACCAGAACACGGTGAGTGTCACGATCGTTACCTTGCGACCGGAGAGGACATCACACATGAGCAAGGCGGAAGCGGCGTACGAGCTGTTCAAGGCCGCGGTCGGCGAAGACGAAGGCGCCGGCGACTGGCTGGAGGTCGACCAGAAGCGCATCGACGCGTTCGCCGACGTCACCGAGGACCACCAGTTCATCCACGTCGACCCCGAGCAGGCGGCTGCGCTGTCGCCGTGGGGCACGACGATCGCGCACGGCTTCCTCACGCTGTCGCTGCTGGTCCACCTGTCCGCGTCGATCCCGCAGCCGGGCGAGCGCTACGACGGCATCCTTATGGGCATCAACTACGGCTTCGACAAGGTGCGGTTCATCACGCCGGTCAAGGTCGGCTCCCGGATTCGGGTGAAGTCGGTGCTCGCAAGCGTCGACCTCAAGGACGCCAACAACCTGCAGATCGTCCGCACGATGACGGTGGAGATCGAAGGCGAGCCGAAGCCCGCCCTTGTCGCCGACTGGATCAGCCGCCTCGTCTACGGCTGAACCGCGCACGGTGTCGTGATGCTGGCCGCTTAGTGGCCGACCTTGACGCAGCTGCGGGCGTACGGCCGGTAGACCCTCGTGCTCCATGCGTCGTCGACGCCGATGCCGACCGACGTGGAGATGTCGACGACCTGGCCGACTTGGGTGCCGCTCAGGCTCTCGCCATGCGCGCGGTAGGTGAACGTCGCGAAGTGGTCGACATTCGTCTGGCTGAAGCTCGCGTACGGCGTGAAGATCGACAGCGGCGCCGACATCCGCACCTCGTGCGCCTGCAAGTCGAGCGTGCCCGTCATCTCGCCGATGCCGGTCGCGGCCCGGGCGCCTGACTTGCCCTGCTCGATCCGCTGGTCGGAGATGAACGCCTGGAACTCACTGCCGCCCGGCAGCAACGACGCCATCGCGATGAAGTTCTTGCCGTTCGCGGTGAAGTCGTACTCGTAGATCCGCCCGGCCGGCTCGGTGAGGTCTTCCGCGGTCAGCGCCTTCACCCGGATGACCACGGTCAGCGTCGTGCGGTTCATCGCGAAGTCGCCGCCGATGATGTCGAGTTGCGTGTCGTCGTCGGGGCCGACCGACTGGGTGTCGCCGGGCGGGTCGGTGACCAGGTGGCAGACGGGCGGCGGCAGCCGGTGGCTCGCCTGCGCCGCTGGTGCGACGACGAGCGCACACCCGAACAAGCCGAGTGCCCCCGTGGCCGCCAGCATCCGTGCCCTCATCGTGCGCCTCCGATCGATATGACCCTTTCGACGAGACCTACGCACGTACCTGTTCGCCGTAACAGCCGTAGGGTCCCGGCATGACCGTCCCCGCGCCCGAGCCGGCCGACGTCGAGCGGCTCGAGGCCTACCTGCGCTCGCTCGGCGGCGCCGAGGAAGAGATCGTCGCCGCGCGCGAGACGCACGGGCTGGGCCCGCTCGCGCTGGAGCTCGCGCTGCGGGCCGGCAGCGAGCCGATCGGGCTCGCGGAGTCCGCGGCCCGGCTGGGCGCGACTCCCGAGGACGTCGCGCGGTTCTGGCGAGCGTTGGGTTTCGCCGACCCGGCCAACCGGCGCTTTCCCGCTCGGTTCGTCGACGCGCAGACGGTGATCAGCCAGGCGGCGACACAGTGGCTCGGCGAGGAGACCGCGCTCGGCATCGCGCGAGTGATCGGCGCGTCCGCGGCCCGGCTCGCCGAGGCGATCGTCGACGCCTACCGGATCGCGTTCGAGGTGCCCGAGCTCACGGCCGGCGCCAACTACAGCGACGTCGTCGAGGGCTACATCGGGATCACCCGCGACACCCTGCCGGCCTTCGAGGCGTTCGTGAACGAGGTGTTCGAGGCGCACCTCGTGCGGGTCGCCGGCAGCGCGTGGATGCCGGGCGAGGACAGCGCGACGACGAGCCGCGACCTCGCGATCGGCTTTGTCGACCTGGTGGGCTACACCGCCCTGGCGCGCACCCTCGACGCGCGCGACCTCGCCGCTCTCGTCAACGGGTTCGAGGGGACCGTCGGCGACGCGCTGGTCAGCCAAGGCGGCCGGCCGGTCAAGACGATCGGCGACGGCGTGATGTTCGCGGCCGACAACGCCGATAGGGGCTGCGCGGCCGCCCTGGCGCTCGCGGACGCGTTCGCCGCCGCCCCCGGGCTGCCGCGGGTCCGCATCGGCCTCGCGTGCGGCTCGGTGCTGTCGCTGTACGGCGACTACTTCGGCGACGTCGTGAACCTGGCCGCCCGGCTCGTCGCGCTGGCGAACCCCGGCACCGTCGTGGTGAGCGAGGCGGTCGCGACCGGCGCGGGCGACGCCTGGCGATTCGAACGCTTGCCCGAGCAAGCGCTCAAAGGCTTCGGCGCGCCGCCTGCCGTGTTCCGCCTCCTGCCGGCCTAGGACCCAGCCTTTAGCACACGGCCCGGACAAATCGGGACCGAACCTCCCTAGCGCGGACGAACCAGGACCAGGAGTATGGGTACGTACTTGTGACCCAGGTCACAGTGCCCGGCCGTGCCCCGCCCGAGTCCACCGGAGGTTTCCCAGTGGCTGCGAACCCCTACGGCAAGTTCGGTCCGATCATCGTGGTCGCCGTCGTCCAGTTGGTGGTGGCGCTCGCCGCGCCGAGCACGGCCCCGACCGCCAGCACCGCGGCGGGGGCCACCCCCTACTCGTCCGGACCGGGCGGCGCCTCCCCGAACGGCCAGCCGCTCGGCGCCAACGGACAGCCGCTCGGCGCCAACGGACAGCCGCTCGGCGCCAACGGGCAGCCGTTGGGCGCCAATGGGCAGCCCGTGGTCGGCGGCGCGACCGCGGGTGGGTCGGTCAGCGGCGGCAGCTCAAGCGGCTCCGGGGTCACCGCGAGCGGCGCCGGGCTGCAGCAGCTGCCGGGTGACCGCAGTCACTGCGTCGGCGGCCGGCAGTTCAACCCGGGCCTCGACTACTACGCCCCGCCGTGCGTTCCCGGGACGCCCGGCGCGGCCTACCCGAACAACAACGGCGCGACCTGGCGCGGCGTGACGAGCAACACCATCGAGGTCGTCAACTACGTCGCCGACTACGGCGCCGAGGTCGACCAGATCCTCAAGGCCCAAGGCCTCTACTACACCGCCGACCAGGCGAAGGTCTGGAACAACGCCTACGCCGACTTCATCAACAGCCACTACAACCTGTGGGGCCGCAAGGTCCACGTCGACACCGTCGAGGGCACCTGCCGCACGGTCCCGCCGGACAACAACTGCCTCATCCCGGAGATGGACCGGATCGTCTCGACGTACAAGCCGTATGCGGTGTTCTGGGAGACGACGGTCTGCTCGCAGTGCTTCGCCGAGCTGTCACGGCTGCACGTCGTGAATTTCGGCGGCGGCGGCTTCTCCGACAAGTTCCACAACGCGAATGCGCCGTACTCCTACGACGGCGGCGAGAGCGCGACGCAGATCCAGCTCCAGTTCGCGAGCTGGTGGTGCGCGCAGATGGCCGGCAAGAAAGCCGCGTTCGCGGGCACCGAGAACAGCACTGAGAACTTGCGCGGCATGACCCGACAGCTCGGCGTGGTCAGCACCAACGACCCGGACAACGAAGCGACGGTCAAGGACGTGCTGTACCCCGCGCTGAAACGCGGCTGCAACCAGTCCGTCAACGGGCACGAATACTTCTACGCGCAGGACATCAACACCGCTGCGCAACAGTCGGCGACGCAGGCGTCGAAGATGAACACGCCGACGAACCCGGCGACGAGCGTCGTCTGCTTCTGCGACCCGGTCGCGCCGCAGTTCGGCCTCGGCGCATACAAGGCCGACAACTACTGGCCCGAGTCGATCCTCGCAGACGACCAGACCATGGACTTCGACTCCAACGGACAGACGTATTCCAACTCCAAGGACAACGGCGACACCGTCGCGTGCCCGAACGGCGGCAACTGCCCGTACGACAGCACGATCGGGCTTAGCTCGAACGATCCGCAGACCGCCCCGGCGAACACGGCCGCGGTGAAGATCTGGAACGTCCAGACGCACAAGAAGCCGCTGCCGATCGCGGCCGCCACCTTGCAGATCGTTTGGACCGACTACAGCATGTTCGCCAGCCTGCTGGAGAACGCCGGCCCGCTGTTGACGCCTTCCCGCATGCAGGCCGCGGCGCCGGATCTCGGGATGCGCGGCGGCGGCGCCACGAACATGCCGTTGCGCGGGTTCCGGCCCGGTAGCTGGTCGTGGACCAAGGACGTGCGGATCGTCTACTGGGACAAGGCGAAGACGAGCCCGTACAACGGCCAGCCCGGCACGTACGTGCAGATCGAGGGCAGCCGGTTCGACATGACCTTCCCGTCGGTGGCCCAGCCGCCGGCGCCGGCGCCCGAGGATCGGAAGTGACGGCCGCCACCTCGGCCCCACAGGTCCGCAAGGCCGTCGACCGGGCGGTCAGCGTTGCGGGCAGCAACCGGCTCCCGGTGCTCACGACCCGCCGGATCCTCATCGGGATCGCGTTCTACCTCGTCGTCCGGTGGTACTTCGGGCTGACGACGAAGAACACCGTCGACGGCCTCTCGCTCGGGGCCCTCTACGGCATCGTCGCGGTCGCGCTCGTGCTGGCCTACCGGACCAGCCGGATCATCAACTTCGCCGCGGCGGCGGTCGGCGCGGTGCCGGCGATCACCGCGGTCTTGCTGTCGACGTCCGAGCACGTCAGCTACCTCGTCACGATGCCGATCGCGCTCGTCGGCGGCATGGTGTTCGGCGCGCTGACCGAGATCGTGATCCTGCGCCGGTTCAACTCGTCGTCGCGGCTCATCGTCACGGTCGTTTCGATCGGCGTCGCGCAGAGCTACGCCGCGCTGGGCTTCTTCATCCCGGTGTGGTTCGGCGACCGAGCGCTCGGCGTGCCGAAGGTCACGACGCCCTGGCAGGACATCCAGTGGCGCAACGCTCGGGGCGAGCCGATCCTCACCGGCAACCACGTCTTCGCCTTTCTGCTCGTGGTCGTGTTAACGCTTGGGCTCATGTACTTCCTGAAGCGGACCCGGCTCGGCATCGCGTTGCGCGCGTCGAGCGAGAACGCCGAGCGGGCGAAGCTGCTCGGCATCCCGGTCAACACCGTCAACATGGCCGCGTGGGCGATCGCCGGGCTGCTCTCCGGTGCGGCGATCTTCGCCCAGGCGCCCATCGTCGGCGTGCCCAGCGACGCCTCGCTCGGCTTCGACACGCTGCTCTACGGCCTCGCCGCGGCCGTGATCGCCCGGTTCCAGAACATCGGGCTGGCGCTGATCGCGGGCCTCGGCGTGGGCCTGCTCATCACCGGCTCGACCGCGAAGTCGGGCAACTACGACTGGGCCGCGTTGACGATGTTCATCGTCATCTACTTCGCGATGCTCTTCCAGCGCCGTAGCCGGTCGCGCGCGATCGAAGCCGACGCGTCGAGCTGGCAGACGGTCGCGACCTTCCGGCCGATCCCGCTCGAGTTGCGAACGGTTGCCGAGGTTGTCCGCACCCGAACCTTCGGCATCGCGTTGTGCCTGGGGCTGGCGATCGCCGCGCCGTTCCTCGTCGGCACCGGCAACATCCCCGCGCTGCAAGTGCTGCCGATCTACGGCATCGTCGGCGTCTCGCTCGTCGTCCTCACCGGCTGGGCCGGGCAGATCTCACTCGGCCAGTTCGGCATCGTCGGAATGTCAGCGGCGTGCGCCGGCGGGCTCATCGGTTCGCACAACATCGACTTCTTCGCCGCGCTCGCCATCGGCGTCGCCGCCGGCGTGGGGACCGCGCTGATCGTCGGGTTGCCGGCGACGCGCATCCACGGCCTCTACCTCGCGGTGACGACACTCGCGTTCGGTTACGCCGTCCAGTTCTGGTTCCTCAACCCCAACTACGCCGTGGGCAAACACATCCTGCCCAACACCGGCGCCGCGGCCATTCGCCGGCCGGCGCTCTACGGCCGGTTCGACCTCGAGGACGAGAAGTCGTTCTACTACCTCTGCGTCGGGCTGTTGCTCGTGTGCGTCCTCGCGGCGCAATCGTTCCGCAAGAACCGCAGTGGCCGTGTGTTGATCGCGCTGCGCGACAACCAGCGCGCGGCGACGTCGTACACCGTGCCGCCGATGCGGACCCGGCTCGCGGCGTTCGCGATCTCCGGCGCGATCTGCGGAGTCGCCGGCGTGCTCTACGCGTATCAACAGCACAACGTCATCCCGAGCACGTTCGACGTGTTCAGCAGCATCGGCGTGTTCCTGGCGGCGGCGGTCTCCGGTCTCGGATCGCTCGCGGCCGGCGTCATCGGCGTCATCTTGTTCGAGGCGTTCGTGCTGTTCGGCCCGCAGGTGTACGGCGGTCTCGGGCCGACATGGGTCGCGGTCATCCCGCTGTTGCTGACCGGACCGCTGCTGATCCTCAACCTCTACCTCAACCCGGGCGGGCTCGCCGGCTGGGCGTTCGAGAAGCGTGACGACTGGCTGCGCCGGGTCGCGACTCGACGGCGCATCCACGTCCCGGCGCTCGTCGCCGACCGCATGGTCGAAGACGACGTGCCGGCCGCCATGCCGCTCCCCGAAACACAGCCCGAGCCGGAGTTGGTCTCATGACGACTCGTCGCCGCGATGTGGGGCGCCGTTACCTGGGCCGCCGCCGTACGACGGATCCCGCGGCCGCGCTGTCGGCGTTGATCGACGCCGCACCCTACCCGGACGACGCGATGGTCGACGCGGGCGCGCCGCCGCTGCTGTCGTGCCGCGGCGTCGACGTCGCCTACGACAAGGTGCAGGTGTTGTTCGGCGTCGACATCGACGTCGCGCACGGCGAGATCGTGGCGTTGCTGGGCACGAACGGCGCCGGCAAGTCGACGTTGCTCAAAGCGGTGTCCGGGCTGGTCACGCCGAAGGCCGGCCGGATCACCTTCGACGGCGTCGACATCACCGGCGCGCATCCGGGCCGCACGACGCAACTCGGCATCGTGCAGGTGCCCGGCGGCAAGGCGGTGTTCCCCACCCTGACCGTGGCCGAGCACTTCAAGGCGAGTTGCTGGTTGTACGCGCGCCAAGACCAGCGTGTGGTGAAGGAGCGCACCGAGCGGGTGCTCGAGATGTTTCCGCGGGTGAAGGAGCGGTGGAACAATCTCGCCGGCGACCTGTCGGGTGGCGAGCAACAGCAACTCGCGCTCGGCATGGCGTTCGTCGCGCAGCCCAAGTTGCTCGTCATCGACGAGTTGTCGCTCGGGCTCGCGCCGGTCATCGTCGAGCGGCTGCTCGACGCGGTGCGCGCGATTCACGCCGAAGGCGCGACCATCATCCTCGTCGAGCAGTCGGTGAACGTCGCGCTCACCCTCGCGCATCGCGCGTACTTCATGGAGAAAGGCCAGGTGCGGTTCACCGGCCCCACTGCGGACCTGCTCGAACGCGACGACGTCTTGCGGTCGGTGTTCCTCGACCGGGCCAACCAGTCGATGGCCAGCGAGCGCGCGCGGACCAAAGAACGGGCCGCGGCGGTCGAGGCGGCGACCCGACGGCCTGTGCTCGAGGTCAACGGTCTGACCAAGAGCTTCGGCGGCATCAACGCGGTCAGCGACGTCACTTTCACCTTGCACGACAACGAAATTCTCGGCCTCATCGGACCGAACGGCGCCGGCAAGACGACGATCTTCGACATGATCTCGGGCCATCTGCCGGTCGGTTCCGGGCGAATCGCGCTCGACGGTCAAGACATCACGAGGTGGGCGCCGGAGAAGCGCGCCGCGTTCGGGCTCGGGCGGTCGTTTCAAGACGCCAAGATCTTCCCGTCGCTCACGGTGGCGGAGAACATCGCGATCGGCCTCGAACGGCACATCGAGATTCGCGACCACGTGTCCGCGTTGTTCGGCACCCCGGCGATGCGCGAGTCGGAGACCGACGTCGCGTTCACGGTCGACGACCTCATCGAGTTGATGGGCCTCGGCGCGTTCCGCGACAAGTTCGTCGCCGAGTTGTCGACCGGGTCGCGGCGCATCGTCGACCTCGCGATGTCGATCGCTCACGAACCGACCGTGCTGATTCTCGACGAGCCGTCGAGCGGCATCGCGCAACGCGAGACCGAGGCCCTCGGGCCGCTGCTGCGCCGCATCCGCGACGAAGCCGGCTGCGCGATGCTCGTCATCGAACACGACATGCCGCTCATCACCACGCTGTCCGACTCGATCGTCGCGCTCGACCTCGGTCGCGTCGTCATGCAAGGCCCGCCCCGCGAAGTGCTCGCCGACGAGCGGGTGGTCGCGGCATACCTCGGCAACGACTCGTTGAGCATCAACCGCAGTGGCAGTTCGACAGCAAAACCACGATCCCGTACGGGTAGAGCGAAGGCGGCGACATGATGAACAGGCAGCTGCGTCGATGGGTCCTCCGGGTGGCCTTCGCGGCGACGGCGAGCACGATGGGCCTGGTCGCGACCGGGACAGTGCTGTCGCCGGCAGTTGCGGACACGCCCACGAAGGTCGGCTGGTGGGCGACCGGCGGCGGCCACGGCACACCGACCCCAGACGTCAACGCCGGCGGGTTCCGGGTTGCCGTCGGCCCGCAGACCGGTATCGCGGCCTACGGCGCGGTCGAATACTCGATCCCGAGCAACGCCACCGGAACGCTCGAGCTCGCCGTGACCCAGTCGACGCCGACGCCGCCTGCGACGCCCCCGGCCGTCGGGGTCACCCCGGCGCCGCTCGGCAACGTCGTCGCCTGCCCGACGAGAAGCGACTCGTGGACCGCCGGCGACAACCAGGACATCGCGAGCGCGCCGGCGTATGACTGCTCGACGTTCCACTTTGCCGGCGCGCTGTCGAACGACGGCAAGACGATGACGTTCCTGATCGACGGGGCGGCGGACCAAGTGCCCGGCCCGACCGGCACGCTGAGCCTCGCGATCCTCCCGGTGCAGACGAGCGCCGTCTACCTCGTCGGCACCGACGCCGGCACCGACGCCACCCCGACCTACTTCGTCGACTTCGACAAGCCGTCGGCGACCTCGTTGACGATCGACACGTCGTCGATCGTGCCCTCGGTCCCGACGTACACGCCGCCGCCGGCGACCAACGGCACGGGCGGCGCCACGACCGGCACGACGACGGGGACTACCGGGCCGGCGGTGTCGTCGGTCACCTTGCCGACCGGGACCGTCTCGACCGACACCACCAGTGGCCAGACGCCGGTCGTGGCCGGTCAGCAGCCGACCCAGAATTACGCCGCCGCGCCGGTCGCTTCGACGCAGCCGACCGGCATGTCGGAGGACCGGCGGGACCTGCTGCTGGTCCTGCTCATGCTGGTGCTGTTCGGCATCCTGTACACGCAGAACGCGACCGGCCGGGCGCCGCGAGCGCTCGCCGGCCCGCGGGCCGCGGCGGCGACGCCGTACCCGGCGGAGGCGGCCGGGGCCGCGGCGGGCGCCGGCGCGATGGCAGCGGCGCTGACGCCGTTCCTGCCCTCCCGCGGCCTGGGCCGGTTCGCAAAGCCCCGGTCCGGTCAAGCCCGCCCGCTGATCTGACCGGTCGCACCCCGGTAGACCGTCTCCGGCTTCCGCGGCGTGCAGCGGCTCGACGAGCGCGCGGCTGCCACGCTGCGCCGGTTGCGCAGTCGCTCATAGGGATCCGCGAAACGCCGACCGGCCGACAAGTCGGTCGCGCCCGCTCCCGCACTTCGGAGGGCTGGTGACCACGACACGCGGCAATCGGGCGCAGATCTGGTCACCAGCTCTCCGAAGTGATGCCAGGGTCGAGAGAGTGCGCGTTTCGCGGCTCCCTACTAGCTAGAGCAGCGTGCGCAGTGCCTTGCGGTCGAGTTTGAAGACGCTCGTCAGCGGCAGCGCGTCGACGATGCGCACGTCGCGCGGATACTTCGCCGCTGACAGCCGGTCGCGGGCGTAGGCAATCACGTCGTCCGCGGTCAACGTCACGCCCGGCCGGAGCTGGACGAACGCGACGACCTCCTCGCCCAGCTTCGCGTCCTTCTTCCCGACGACGCCGGCGCCGACGATGTCCGGGTGTTCGAGCAGCGCGTCCTCGATGTCGCGCGGGTAGACGTTGATGCCACCGCGGATGATGAGGTCCTTGATCCGGTCGACGACATAGAGGTAGCCGTCGTCGTCGAAGCGGCCGATGTCGCCCGTGTGCAGCCAGCCGTCGCGCAGCGCGTAGTCGGTCTCGTCCGGCGCGTTCCAGTAGCCGGTCATGAGGTTCGGCCCGCGCACGCAGATCTCGCCGTCGGCGCCGGTCGCGGCGACCGATCCGTCCGCGGCGACGATTCGCACGTCGATCAACGGCGGCGGCTTGCCGACGCTGCCTGCGCGAGCCATCCCCGGCGGTGACGTCGAGATGATCGCCGCGCTCTCGGTGCAGCCGTAACCTTCGACGATCTCGACTCCGGGCAGCCGCTTGACGAACTCTTCGCCGACCTCGGGCGCGAGCGGCGCGCCGCC